>Ga0315295_10003292_pt1 | contig 13750 bp, 12 predicted proteins | sample YL17G14_0_MG_FD_204453 | JGI IMG/M metagenome (GOLD analysis project Ga0315295, IMG submission 204453) | Sediment microbial communities from Yellowstone Lake, YNP, Wyoming, USA - YL17G14_0 | ecosystem: Environmental > Aquatic > Freshwater > Lake > Sediment | place: USA: Wyoming | collected...
GCATCATGTGCCTGCTCCCGGTAGAAGTCTCACTCAGCCTCTGGCTCTTCCACATCCTCTACTACGCGGCGGCCGTCGTGCTTTCCGCCATGGGGTACATCGGCCCCGGCACCTTCGGCTACAACAGCGGAGCCTTCGGCTACCAGACCGGCGGCGCGCTGGTCGGCTTCGGCGCTTTCGTACTCTGCCAGTCGCGCCACACCATCTTCGCCGCGGTCCGCTCCTGGTGGGATCCGCGCTGGCACTCCGATGATCCCCTGGAGCTGCTCTCGCCTCGCTGCGCGCTGCTCGGCCTGGTGACGAGCACTCTCGTCCTCTGCCTGCTCGGACGGGCCGCCGGCGCACAGCTCTCGCGCCTGCTCGCCCTGCTCTTCATGTTCTACACCACTGCGATCTCGCTCACCCGGGTCGTTGCCGCAGCCGGCACCAATCACGTTGAGTGCGGCCCGCCCGTGCGCGTCCTGCTGGACGGCGAGTTCGGCACATTGGGCGTCCGCCCCGGCACGATGGCGCTGCTGAATCCGCTCAGCGGGGCCTTCATGACCGACTACAGCGCCTCCTTCATGCACTACGCTGCCAACGACATGAAGATCCTGCATGCCAGCCGCCTGCGTGGCACCACCACCGTGCTCGCCCTCGGCGCCGGTGTTCTGCTGATGCTGGCCCTCGGCCCGGTGGGCCGGGTCTGGGCCGGCTATCAGCACGGCATGGCCGGCTTCAACCAGTGGATCTACAGCGGGATTCCACGCTGGGAGTTCGGTTCGATCGCCCAGCTCCAGAACCCACAGCCGGCCGATGCGCGGAGCATCCTCGCCACTCTCTCTGGCGTGGCCATCGCCATCGCTCTCGCCCTGCTGCAGATCAATGTCTCCTGGTGGCGGCTGAGCCCGGTGGGCTTCCTGCTGGTGGGTGGGTGGGGGATCAACGCGCTGATCTGGTCCAACGCCTTCGTCGGCTGGATCATCGTCAACGTGATCTACCGCTTCGGCGGGCTGCGGCTCTACCAGGGGCTCCGCCCCGCGTTCATCGGCCTCTTCCTCGGCGGCAGCACGGCCATGCTGCTCAGCTCGGCCGTGCTGCTCCTGTCGGGAGTGCCGGGGCGCTGAGGAGACACGCGCGAAGCGTACCCAAACAGCGAGGACACCCCGTCCAGTGACTCCCGGCCAGGGGCCAGCCGGAGTTGGAGGGACCGGGGCCGTCGGCCCGGATGCCCCGGCGGGGTGGGCGGCGTCCCTGCCGGGAATCGGTACCCCTACGCTTGAGGGAGCAGGGCTGGACCTGAGCACGGCAGTGGGCCGGGAACACCGGCTATGGCGCCAGACGCGCAACTACGGTTCCGCGTCGGCGGTCGGCTGCCGAAGGGTCACGCGCGTATAGCGGGGCTAAGCCGGTTGTGTGCGCCGTGCCCAAGGCAGTCCTTGCCGGACCTCTGCCCTTAGCGTTTCGGACAGGCCGTACCAGTCCAGAACGATGTCATCTACTTGCTCCTGCTGCTCCTCGAGACTGCTCCACGCGAGCGCGGCGTCTCGTTTCGTCTCGTTGTAGCGATTCATGAACTGCTGTGCAACATCGGGATCGGGTATCCTCGCTTGCTGGATCTGAGCCCAGCCCACTGTACCCATGCTCGCGACGATCAGTCTGACTGCGGTCTGGAATCCGGCGTCGCCCTTGATCTCAAGCCGCCCTGCTAGGTTCCCGCGGCCGGGGGATAGACCCACAGCGCCCCGCATTTCCGCATCCCTCACGCGCAGCGACGGGAGGCCCGACTCATGCAACACGAGGCCGGGAGACGGCACGCCAGCGCCCTCGTGGTCCGGGAAGACGACACCTAATCGCTCTACGAACCGCGTCTCCAGGTCGTATCTGGCTTCGATGCATCGTATCACGTGCGCCGCGAGCTCAGCCGCTGGGAGAGACCGACTCGCAGGGGCAGGCAGATCTCCGATCTCAACCAGAGACGCGTGATTGCTGGCAGAAAACAGGTTCAGGAGATAGGCCGTTAGGCGGCTACTCAAGACGCCAAGGACGGCTAGGAGTCCCTCCTCCTTCGCGGGTTCGCCGACCATGCGCCAAACGGTATGGTCAAACCCCAGCCTGCTCTCTGGCCCCCGGCGGAAGAAGGTCACCTGTAGGCGATCCCGGGTGTTCAGGCGTGCCACCTCGCGTAAGGCAACGCCCACCTCAACCGACCGAAGCTCGACCAACTCCTGCAGTCGCCGCCCCGTTCCGTCTGCAGCCGCGCTAGGTGGGTATACGAGTGTCGCGGACTCCTCTCGCAGCGGCGAGAACCGGGTGAAGCTCTCGCCCTTGTAAAGGCGGATTGCATCGCCACGCCCGCGGGCATAAGGCCTCACGTATGTGGCGTTAACGTCCCCCTGCCGACAGTCGAGCTGTTGCCAGAGATCCGCTATGGATGCCTGTGCGTGCGCACAGCAACGTGCCCAAACGGTGTAGGCGCGTAGCCTCGGCGACACCAGCCAGGGCCTGCTACCAGTGCGAGGTATGGTAGCCAGCACCTTGCGCGTAGCGACCTCTGTTTCCGATGCCCGACACTCCGCAACAGTAGCTCCCCCTGCCACCGCGATCCGCTGAGGGGCATCAGCACCGGACCGGGCGACGAGGATAGTGGTTGCCTGATCAACCCCGTGGAATAGTACACCCCCTGTGTAGAAACGCTTGAGCGCCACGACATGTAGGCCCGCCGACGTCAGCATGGCCCGCGCCGAGGCCGCCGACTGAGTGCCGAGGACAGTCAGCGGCGTTATGTAGCAAAGGCAGCCGCCGCTCGCGACGAGGTGGACTCCCAGCCGAATGAAGAGCAGATAGGTGTTCACGTCACCGGAGAGCACTTCCGCGAAAAACGGGTGCGAGCGGTAGTCCCTCGCCATGACGTGCTGCTTCGAGCTCACGTAGGGCGGGTTCGAGACCACGTAGTAGAACCCGCTACCGAAGTTGCCGGTGCGTGCCTTCACAGGGTAGGCCTCGTCAAGCAACTCGTCAGCCAGGACAGCGGAGAGCGTCGTCTGCCCCGCGTGTTCGGACTGAAGTACGCTGAACGGCAGTTCGAGACTGTCAGTGTTGTAGATGCTGAAGCGGTCGATGGCGGCCGGCTCTCCATGTTGCCAGAGGTGGTGCAGATCAACCAAGCATACGATCAGGAGGTTCAACTCCGCCAGGTAGCACGAGAATGGGTCTATGTCCATCCCGAACAGGAGATGCTGAACAGCGTGGGTGAACTGCCGCGCCAACTCCGTGCGCTGGGGGTGATCGCCAGACCGGACTGCCCGGGCTGAGACTCCAGCAGCACGGGCGAGACTGCCGACCAGAGCACGCCTATATCGAACGGCAGCGGCTACGAGGAACGAACCACTGCCGCACGCGGGGTCGATGAGCGTTCGTCCTATGACCCCTGCGCCGTCGTAACCGACGGAGTCGAGCATGTAGTCAACGACGTCCTTGGGCGTCAGGAAGTGCCCCTTCCTGTTACGGGCGACGCGGTCGATATACTGCTCGTAGGTGTACCCCAGCAGATCGCTTTCGACCCCCTCGAAGCTGTAGCGGTTGAGGAACTCCAGGGCCGCCACCAGGAGCACGTCGTCTGGCATGAACCAGTCGAACACGGGCTGCTGGAAGAAGTGCCGGTAGAAGCTGGAGACTCGCTCTGAAAGAAGCTCAATAAACGAACTCGCATAGATACCCGCGGTGCCTCCCCCGAAGTACCGACCGACGACCTCGCGCCATGCAGCGACTCCACCGTCGGATGCTATCCGGGCCGGCAAGAGTCCCTTGTCTTCAAGTGTCCGGGCAAGCAGCAGACGCACGAACAGGACGTACGCCGCCTGCTCCGAGAAGATCTCCTCCGTCGCCAGATCGTCTTCAGGTTGGCGCGCGGACCAGATGTTGAAGGCCGTGACCACGCGGAAATCGTCGGCGGATTCGAGCGATATCAGGGCCATCCCAGCGCTCACGCGCGATGTCACATGCACCCAGTTCGAGACCGACCGCTGCAACGCCCTGGACACGCTACCCTCTGGCAAGATACTGGCTGACCGTTTCTCGACCTCGTTTGGGCCGAGTTGGCCAAGACGCTCCGCGACTCTGGCGATCCTTTCGGCGCAGCTGGATCTGATAGGTTCGGGCAGTCCGCTGAGAAATGCCTGGGTTGCTGTATCCCACTCTCCACGCAGCCGCGCAAGCCGTGTCTCGGCATCAGCGAGAGCGCGCTGTGCCGCGTCAACGCGCGCCAAGGCAGCTGTCTGCATATATCGGAGAACCTGTCCTGCCCCGGAGACGAATTCGCGCTGAGCCCGCTCATCACGCAAGGGGATAGCGGCGGCACGGAAATGCTCTTCGTCAATGCAGATCCGGTCCAGTAGCTCGCCAAACTCGGTGAACCGACCGCAACGCAGCAGTAAGTGCACGAGCTCGAGCGCCGCCCGAGACCGCCTCCTTTCGATCTCGAGGGCCTGCTGAGAGCCGAACAGACCCTCGACATTCACGTCAGCAAGGATTGTGTGCTCGCCCTTCGGATCGAAACGGAGCACCAGGATGCGCCGCGCGTTGCACCAGACCGCGTACCCCAGAGTGCCTGCAGTGTAACGCCTCAACTGGTCCAGATGCGTGCCAGCATCCAGACTCTCGGGAGTGGCCTTGTCTTCCCACACGAACGCAGTCCCGACGGTCGGGTGTATGACGTAGTCGGGACGGTTGGCAGTGTCCGCGCCAGCGGCTCTGTTGTATGTCAGGTCAGCGAGTTTGTAGCCCAGCCACGCGAGGGCGCGCTCACTGAACACACGATCAACCACGTCGGCCTCGTCGCCGCTTCTCGAAGCCGGGGCCAATGCCAGATACGATGGATAATCTAGCTCACGTCCATCCGGCCCCCGTACTCGGAATTGCCCGATGACGTCTGTCTCAAATCGTGATGCCGCGTCTTGGCTGCGCACTGCCAATGGCTGACCTCCTCGTTGTCCTCTTCCCACTTGCTACCTACGGCTTCAGATTCCTTCTCGGGTAGGTGCACGACGAGCTGCTCGGCCGCTGGCATTCTGCTCCCGTTGCTGCTCCCTGTCCAGTGTGGGAGCAATGCGCCTGGCTCATACGGGGCAGCGATCTGCGCCTTACGAACCGGGATCACGTCCTGGGACACTGTCGAAGGGCTCATCCCATGCCCTCGGCAAGCTCTCGCATTCGCCCCCCCCCGGAATGCCCACGAACTGCCACCGCCAGCTGGCCGGCTTGCACACGCGGCCGCGGACGGCGCGCCACGTGCGCCTGTGTGGGGCTTTCGGCGGCCGGTTGGGGCTGTCCTCGGCCGGCTGCTGTTGGCGGCCTTGTCGCCGCGTGCGGGCGGCTACTGGGACCGTGAGCATGAGAGTGAGAGGGGGCGGGAAGCGCGGAGCCGAAGTGCACTCGGCGGGGGGGCATCGGAGAGGGAAGCGGACAGGCAGGTGTTGCCGCGACATTGGTCCGGAGGACTGCGATGAAGGCCTGCGAGGTGATGGCATGGTTGGAGGATCGGGAGCGGGAGACAGGGCCTGAGGAGGGCTTCAAGTTCGGCGACCCGGAGGCAGAGGTGGTCGGCGTGTTCGTCTGCTGGATGCCGACTGTCGCGGCGCTCCAACAGGCGATCGCGGAGCACTGCAATCTGGTGATCTGCCACGAGACTCTGTTCTTCCCCCAATCGGCCCCCATTGATGGCGAGCGGTGCTGGCGCACGAACCGCCTTCGCATGCAGCTCATGCACCAAGGAGACCTGGTAGTGTATCGGGCGCACGGCAAGCTGGACCGGCTGTGCATCTTCGAGGACTTCGCGGCTGCGCTCGGCCTGGATGCGGTCCACTCGGGCGAAGGGTTCGCGCGTGTGTTCTCGCTGCCGCCGACGCGGCTGGCCACGCTGGCGGAGCGGGCAAAGCAGGTCACCGGCATGCCGATAGTCCGCGTGACTGGAGATCTGGAGCGGCAGGTCACGCGGGTCGGGCTCCCCTGGGGCGGGCTGGGTCTCTTCGTGAACATCACCTTCATGCAACGCTTGGTGGAGCATGGCGCGGAGGCCGGGATCTGCGGGGAGACAGATGAGTATGCCATGCGGTTCGCCGAGGACGCGGGCCTGGCGCTGATCGAGACCAGCCATGCTGCCTGCGAGAACGTGGGATTGCGATGCTTCGCGGCGATGCTCAGGGAGGCCCGTCCAGGCCTCAAGGTGGTGTTCCACGAGAGTGGACCTGGGTGGCGGACGCGATAGTGAAGCTGCCGCGGTTAGCAGCGAGAGGAGGAAAGCATGACGGAACCAGTGGCGGAGGTGGTTAGGGCGAAGCGGTTTGAGCTCGTGGACTCCGAAGGGAAGGTGTGTGCTACTCTGGCCCTCGGCGAGGATGGATGCCCCGGACTCCACCTGTGCGATCGGGAGGGGCGCGAGCGGGCAGAGTTAGCTCTCGACATGGACGGCGCGCTGCACCTGACGATGCGGACGAAGTCTGGCGGCGTGTTTGGCATCTTGGGGTTCGGTACTGACTGGCGACTGGGCTTGCAGCTCTTCGACAGAAACCGCCAGGTTATCTGGGCGGCGGCCCACTCCGGGCTATGAGTCCCCGGAGGCGCCATCCAGGGCAGCCATTGGGTGTGAGTCTGGCAGATTGGGGGCAGAGGCCGGCCGAGGTGCCCTGCCTGGGCACGGCCAGCGGCGCCGCCGGCGCATATCAGGGCAGGCTGCCGGGCGCGCCGACGTCGGTGCCTAACCTGTCAGGCCGGGTCTCATGCCTGATCCGCTCGGCGAGCAGGTCCGGCACTTCATTGAGTCGTCCGCCTTCCGCCGCGCTCGAAGTGGTCATAGACCTGGCGAGCGCGCGGCAGGTCCCGGGAGAAGACGTAGATCCTGAACGCGGTCTGCCATGGGTCCCCGATCGGGGGTGGCATCATCGTCAGGTAGAAGGGATTCTCCAGCATCCCGCCCTGCTGGGCCCGGGACACGATGCCCTGAGCACGCAGCGCCTCCTGGACCAGCTTCGCGTGGAACTCACCGATGACCGTGCACAGGAGCGCCTGTCTCTCCTCTGGCTGTCCGGGCGGCTGAGGAGGGGAGGCGGACGGTAACCGGTCAACTAGCTCGGCGCCGCAATCCTGGCAACGAGTGATGCCCGCCCTGTACTCGAACCCGCAGGTTGGACAGAATGGCATAGTGGCGACCGCGCCTTCCACCATCCAAGCAGAACGCAGTGTACCGCAGAGGTGGCGCTCCCGCAAGCTATGGGTGGTGCTGGCGCCGGTCCCGCCGATGGCAAGACGGTCGCGATGCCGAGCGGAACCGCATCGCCGTGGCTATCCGGCTGCTCTGTCGGGGCTTCGGCGGGCTGAGAGCTCCGGCGGGGCTCAGTCGTACTGCTCCAGCATCTCCCACACGCTCGGCCGGATGACGTTAGGGAACTTGGTGGGAGAAGTAACGGCCTCCGGCTGCTCATGCGCCGTCTCCGGGTCGGACATGTGCCACAGCGCAAGGCCGAGATACTGCGGGCACTTCCGGTAGGGCCTAACCGCGTCGAGAGCGGCCCGCACGTACTCCTCCTGCTTCACTCCGGTCTCTTTCCGCTCGGCGCCGCCACCTGCAAGGTACTCGTACTCCCCCCAGGAGGCCGCGGCCGGGATCCCCACCAGGTAGCGCCCGCCGGCCGCCTGAGCCGCCTGCTCGACTCGCGCGAGAGCGCCGCGCATGGCTTGCTGGTAGCGCGGCAGGCTGATGGCCTCGCCATCCAGATCATAGCCGGAGATCACGACGACGTCGCAAGACGCGAAGATCCCCATCAAGGTGTCTTTGTCCCAGGCTCCGACGAACATGGTGCAGTACTTCCCCTTCGCGTTGAGCAGTCCGCGCAGATGCCGGTAGAATGGAAGGTGCGCAGGTGAGAACGGCTCGATGTCGATCTGGACTCCGGCCGCGTTGGGGTCATCCAGGACGGGCTGCGCCACCTGCCGCGCCGCCTCACGGTATTGCTCCTCCGTCCATCCATCGAAAGCCCTGTCGTCGTTACTCCCGTCCACGATAGGCATCAGCAGAATGCCGCGCGGCAGGGCCTGCGCGTACGCGCGGGTAGCAGTGCCGTCATAGCGCATCGTGATCCGCTTGCCCAGCCCGTCGAAGCTGGGCGAGCCGGCGTAGGGGAAGAAGTACCGAAAACGGAGCTCCGGGCGCGCTCTGCCGTTGAACCGCTTCACCTGCCGCGCCACTCCATCCTTGTACTGGTACACCCAGGTCGCGAGACCCCTGGGGAGGGGCTTCAGCGCTGCCGCCTCTCCTCTCACCTGGTGTGCCGGCTCCACGTGCAGACCTATACTCATAACCGCCAGCATCCCACCCAGAGCCCCCATCCGGCCGCCCCAGCTTCGCACACACACTCTCACTAACTCCACTCCGCTAGCTTCGCCGGGAGACGCTGTGTCCCTGTCCGCGGTGTTGGCGAGCGCGGCCCGCTACGCCGACGGCCAGACCGGGCGGCTGTGCTGTCTGCCCGTCAACCGCCCCGCGGCCGACGCGCTGTTGGCCTCTCTCGCCGACCGCGAGGACGTGGAGCCGGCACTCTTCCTGAACCGCAATGGGGACCGCTTCTCAGTGCGCGGCATTGCGCTGCTGGTGAACCGGTATCTGCGGGCGGCCGGCATCACCGACCGCTCCGGCCCCCACTTGCTGCGCCACACCTTCGCCACCCACGCCCTGCGTGCTCGGCCCAATCTGCGGGCGGTGCAGGAGCTGCTCGGCCACGCTTGGGTGACGACCACCCAGCGCTATACGCATCTGGAGATCGAGGACCTGCAGCGGCAAGTGGTGGATATGCCGGCGAACTGACTCCGTGACCGGGACAATCTGCTATAATGCGACACGTAGGTTGGGGGCTAGCAGTATCAGAGGTCTGCTGATCTCAGATGACGCCTGTCAGGGAGGGTGACGGGGATGAGCAGAGGCGCTTCTGGTACTCGCATCTGCAGCCAGTGCGGGTATGTCTTCGCGCCGCTCGAGACGGACTGCCCGAAGTGCGCGCACCTCGCAGCGGCGCATGCGGCCGTGAGAGATCCAAGGCGAGAGGAAGCGGATCGCCAGCAGCGCGGGTGGGCGACCTACAGAGAGCGTCTGCGGCGAGCCCGGGTGCGACGACAGGTGGTCGTCGCCATCCTGTCTCTCGTGGGAGGTGCTATCGTCGGGTTTCCAGTGGCGATCTTCATTGCCCTCCTTGGTGAGACTGTGGGCGAGGAACCGGCCGTTGTACTGCTGTGCTGTGTGTTGGTCGCGATCGGAGCGGCAGTCCTGATCTACTTGATCATCAACCGGTTCTTCCCATATACCCCTGACGAACCGATGGTCTTGTATGACGGCCCCAAGTATACGAAGTCTGACCGGGCGAAGTACCTCGTGGTCGCAGGAGCAGGCCTCGTTGGCATCTCCCTGATCCTTGCCCTGAATCTACACCAGATCGCCGTCTTCGTGTTCGTGGCGTTGTTCTGGCTGGGCATAGTTGGGCTTATCCTGATCTACGTGCTCATTAGGTTCTTCTTTCCTTAGTAGGTTCTGGGTGACGTGGTAGATGTACGATGCCACGATGCCGCAATCGCTGCGTCGCTTCTTGATCTCCTCCTGCCCCGATCGCGCACGTCAGGAGGGATGGGCCATCGCTGATCTCGGATGCGGGTGTCGGGTGAGGGCGACGGGAGCGGGGGCCGCTTCTCCGTGCGCGGCACTGCCCTCTTGGTGAACCGCTATCTGCGGGCGGCCGGCATCACCGATCGCTCCGGCCCGCACCTGCTGCGCCACACCTTCGCCACCCACGCCCTGCGCGCCCGGCCCACTCTGCGGGCGGTGCAGGAACTGCTGGGCCATGCCTGGGTGACGACCACCCAGCGCTACACCCACCTCGAGGTCGAGGACCTGCAGGCTCAGGTGGCTGATCTACCGGCCAACCGCTGAGCCCATACGACACAGTCATCGGCCCAATGGCCCAGCGGCCGAGGCCGCGGCGACCGGGCCCGCCCCGGCCTACGACACCCGCGCTGGACGTGTGCCCTCGGGCTCGGCTAGGTCAGACGCATCGCCTCTGCCGGCTACATCCCGTCCCAGTCGCCCGCGATCGGCAGCCAGGTGCTGGGCTTGGGGCCGTAACGGAAGGTCAGGTGGGCCGCGCCCGCGGAGTTGGAGTTGCGGAGATAGAAGGTGCCGGCGGCGGCGCTATAGAGGCCGACCGTATCGGTCCCATCCCCGTTCCAGTCGCCCGCTAGCGGCGGCCAACCGCTCCCTGCGGGCCCGTATCGGAAGGTCAGGTCAGCCGCGCCCGCCGAGTTCGTGTTGCGCAGGTAGAGGGTGCCAGCGGCAGGGTCATAGAGGCCGATGGTATCAGTGCCATCCCAGTTCCAGTCACCCACCGTCGGCAGCCAGCCCGCGCCGGAAGGTCCAAATCGGAAGGTAAGATCGGCCGCCCCGGCCGAGTTGGCGTTTCTCAGATAGAAGGTCGAGGTGGCAGGATTGTAGAGGCCGATGGTCTCTGTCCCGTTTCCATCCCAGTCTCCCGCGATCGGCAGCCAGGTGCTGGAGGTCGGACCATAGCGGAAGGTGAGGTCGGCCGCCCCGCCTGAGTTCGCGTTCTTCAGGTAGAACGTGCCCGTGGTCGGGCTGTAGAGGCCGATGCTGTCGTCGCTGTCCCCATCCCAGTCGCCGGAGATGGGAGTCCAGGTGCTGGGGGCGGGGCCGAAGCGGAAGGTCGCGTCGGCCGGGCCGGCGGTGTTGGCGTTGCGGAGGTAGAAGCTGCCCGCGGAGGGGCTGTAGAGCCCGAGGCTGCCCACGCCGGCGCGCACCCCCAAGCTGTCTACGGAACCTCCGGCCATGGCGACGAAGCCGCTGTTGGGGGCCGGCACATCGCACTGGCCCTGGGTGTTGTCACCCCAGGCCACGATGGAGTAGTCACCCTTTAGCCCCAGACTATGGATGTAACCTGCGGCCACCGCTACGAAGCCGCTGTTGGGCGCTGGCACGTCGCATTGGGCGTAGTCGTTGTTGCCCCAGGCCACGATGGTGCCGTCCCCCCTTAGCCCCAGGCTGTGCCATACACCTGCGGACACCGCGACGAAGCCGCTGTTGGGCGCCGGCACGTCGCACACACCCCACGGGTCCCAGCCCCAGGCCACGATGGAGCCATCGTCCTTCAGCCCCAGACTGTGATTCGCCCCCGCGGCCACCGCGACGAAACCGCTGTTGGGCACCGGCACGTCGCATTGGCCGACGCCGTTTTCACCCCAGGCTACGATGGCGCCGTTGCCGTTCAGCCCGAGGCTGTGGGAGTTGCCCGCGGCCACCGCCACGAAGCCGCTGTTGGGGGCCGGCACGTCGCACTCGCCCGAGTAGTTGAGGCCCCAAGCAACGATGGAGCCGTCCTCCTTCAGTCCCAAGCTGAAGTCCTGACCTGCCGATACGGCGACGAAGCCGCTGTTGGGCGCCGGCACGTCACATTGACCGACGTCGTTGAGACCCCAGGCCACAATGGAGCCGTCTCCCTTCAGGGCCAGGAAGTGGCTAGTGCCTGCGGCCACGGCCACGAAGCCGCCATTGGGCGTCGGCACGCCGTAGAACGCGAAGCCCCAGGCCACCACCTTCTCGGCCCGAGCCGTACCCAGCCTCAGGCCTGCTGACAGCACCAAGACTGCACCCAGCACTAGCCTTGCTCGCATCCGCTCTCTCCCGATGATGCTCTGCCGATCCGGCGCACAGCGCCCGAAGCATCCGGACGCCCTGCAGCCGTCGCACAACACGGACGCAGCCCCAGAAGGAAGCCGCGGGCTCCGGCAGAGCCCGTCGTTCACTAACCGAAGTACGCTGAAACCCACTAACCTCCTGCTTGCTCTCGCGTAGGGCTTGCCCTTCCTTGGCAGGCGGCGGCAGGAAGCCGCGCCGGCTCTGGGCAGGTTTGTCATCCGCCACTCGCGGCCTTTCACGCGCCGTGCCCCTCTGCGACGTGCTCGTGCGGCCCCACACGTACTGCAGAGGCCACAGTAGCGCCGCCCGACGGACAGGGCCGGCGGCGCTCGCGCATATCCCACGCGCCCGAGGCGGCCCTACAGCCGGTCCCGCTCGCCGGCACACGGCGGCCACGTGCTCGGGATAGGGCCGTGGCGGAGGGTGCCCATGCGCGACGGACCCCGAGCAGGTGGCTCCTGGCCTAGGGGGTAGACGGAGCCGGGGGGATCTGCCCGGGATCGTCGCGTCTGCCTGCTTCGCTCGGGCTAGCGGCGGTCCTGCCGGCCTTGTGCTGATCTGGGACCATGACCGAGCACTCATCGCGCCTAGGGCAGCCCGCCATCAGCCAGAGATCATGCCAGAAGCTCCGCGGCCCTACCACCACCCCGCTCCCGAGCGCGGCCCTCAAGCCCGCGTGGCGCGCCGTTCTGGGGCCCGTTGTGGCGAGATGACGCGGAACCAGCCAGTTTCAGACTGAGGAGGGCCGAAGACGGAGGGACATCGCTGGCTGTGAGGGCGCCCTGTCGCGCCGTGCCCCTCCCTACCGGCCTGCTTACGGGGTGGTTTCGGCCGCAGCCGCTCGCCTAGCTGACGGCGCTGCTCTCGCTCCTCGGCTCCGCCGTCACGATCTCCACTATCTGCACCGGCCCAGAGTCCGGGTCCTGGCCCATCTGCAGGCTCTCTCGGTCGCTCTGCCCCAGTAACTGCTTGCCCAGCCAGATGAGCATGGTGGTGTTGCCTTCCAGGGCCTTCTTCACCTGCAGCCGCCGCAGGGAGTTGCGCAGGGAGGCGTGGCCCTTTTCTATGAGGCCGCGGAACTCCTCCGACTCTCGCTTGCGACGCTGGAGGGTGTCCACGGAAACCCCCAGCACCGCCGCCATGTCCGCGTCGGTACAGCCGATGCGGGCCAGCTCTTCCACTTGCCGCAGATCGATATAGAGCCGGGGCCGGCCGCCCGCATGTTTCTCCTGCGGTAGTTGCTCAGCCATCTCTCTTCACTCCCCTCTCCCCGGTGAAGGACTCCCACCGGGATAGGATGACATCACAGTAACGCGCATCCAAGTCGAAGCCGTAACAGCGCCGGCCTGTCCTCTCAGCCGCCATGATCGCCGTGCCAGAGCCGAGGAAGGGGTCGAGCACCAGGTGGCCGAGTTCGGTGGCATTCGTGATGCTGCGCTCGATCAGCGCCAGTGGCTTCATGGTGGGATGGAGTTCGTTCACCACTGGCTTATCATGCTCCCACACCGTGCGCTCGTTGGTGGGGCCGTGCCAGCGCGGCGCCTGGCCCCGCTTGAAGGCGTAGAAGCAGGGCTCATACCAGTGCTTGTACTGGGCGAAGAGGGCGCCGGCGCCGTTGTTCTTCACCCACACCAGGAGGTTGCGCTCCTGCCAGCCGGTCTCAGCCAAGCAGTCCAACGCATCGCGCAGGTGAGAGCTGGCGAACCAGAGGTAGAGTGGAGCCCGCTCATCCGAGTGCTGGTGGGCAAGGGCCAGGCTCTCGGTGAGTAGGTGACGGTACTCATCATCGGTGAGGTCGTCCCAGTAGGCGTCGCCCTCCTGTCCATCGGCACCGCGGCGCTTCGCCCCAATGCGCTTCTCCTGGGCCGCCCTTCCGCCGAGGTAGTTGATGGCATAGGGCGGGTCGGTGATGATGGCCTGCGCCACCTGTCCCTGCATGAGAGGCTCCCAGTTCGCGGGGTCAGTGGCATCGCCGCACAGCAGACGATGCCGACCAAGCTGCCAGAGCTCTCCGGGCTGGACGCG
>Ga0315295_10003293_pt1 | contig 13748 bp, 15 predicted proteins | sample YL17G14_0_MG_FD_204453 | JGI IMG/M metagenome (GOLD analysis project Ga0315295, IMG submission 204453) | Sediment microbial communities from Yellowstone Lake, YNP, Wyoming, USA - YL17G14_0 | ecosystem: Environmental > Aquatic > Freshwater > Lake > Sediment | place: USA: Wyoming | collected...
GGCGCCGTCGGCGTCCAGATTGAGGCCCGCCTTCACGCCCATCTCGACGCCGACGGCGCCTGAGGCGGCGGGCAGGGCAAGGGCGAGGGCCAAGGCGATGAGCACGGCAGGAAGACGCAGGTGGTGGCGCACGGGAACCTCCTGGATCGGATCGGACCGGGTCGGGACTCGGACGGCGCGAGTCTAAGGGCGGCGCGGCCCGCCGGCAAAGCGGCCCGCGCGGCCTCGTCAGACCTGCTTCGGCCCGCGCTCCACCTTCGGCCGCGGGTAGCGGAGCAGCTCGCCCAGCCCCGCGTACCCGTCGCCGCCGAGCCGCGCCAGCGGCCGGAGCTTCGCGACGTCCACGCGCTCGGCGGTGAGCACGTCGTCGCGGACGTGCGCCCGCAGGATCTCGCCCACCACCAGCGTGGACTCGCCGACCGCGACCTCCCGGTCGAGCCGGCACTCCAGGTTCACGGGCGACTCGGCCACCCGGGGCGGCCTCACCAGGTCCGCCGGAGCCGTGGTGAGACCCACCTGACGCAACTCGTCCACCTCCTCGGGCCAGTCGCCCGAAGTCTCGACGACCTGGGCCGCCATCGCCTCGGTCACCACGTTGACCACGAACTGCCCGGTGTCGCGGATGTTGCGCAGGGTGTCCTTGGGCTCGCCGTCGCGCGGGTTGATGGACACGCCCAGCAGGGGCGGATGGCTCGCCAGCCCGCAGAACCAGGAGAAGGGCGCCGCGTTCACGCGCCCCGCCGGGTTCACCGTGGTGACGAACGCGATCGGCCGCGGGAGGATGACGCTGTTCATGAAGGCGGCGAACCTGTTGGCGGGGACGTCCTGCGGGTCGAGGATCATGGCCGTGGGTGCCGGGCGGGCGCGCGGGGCGCTCAGCCTCCCTTCGCCTCGCGCTGCAGGTTCGCGAACGACTTCTGGTAGGCCGCCTTCATCGCGCGGTCGAGGACCGGTCCGAGGTAGCGCAGGAGGACGTTCTTCCCGAGGGTGCCCGAGTCGGTCCAGGTGACCTTCGTGCCCTCCGCGACGGGCTCGAATACCACCCTTCCATGCACCTTCATGTCGCTCCCGGCCATGGCCAGCTCGTAGCGCAGCGTCTGACCGGGCACCGCCTCGACGATCTCGAGCTGCCCGTTCCCCATCTTCTTCGCGGTCCAGCTCATGACGGCCCCGACACCCGAGTCGGGCCCCGAGTACGCGTACACGAGCGTCGGATCCCCCTCCGTGGTCCAGGCCGACCAGCGCGCCCAGGTCCGCGGCGTGGCGTACTTCGCATACACCTGGTCGGCCGGCGCGGCGATCACTGCCGAGCCCTCCACCGAGAAGGTCGAGGGGAGGAAGAACGCGACCGCCAGGAACAGGATGAGGATGGCGGCCAGCGCGTAGGCGATCACCCGGAGGACTCGCATGGGGGCCCGTCCCGTGCCGGTGTGGACCGACCCGGCGGCGCGCGACCGGCATCCCGGCGCCGCCGGCCGGCCCCGGGGTCGCGGAGGCAGGGACCGGGACCGAGGCCCGCACTGTCACCAGTCGGGGCGGGCGTGTCAATGGGCGCCGCGGGCCACCGTCCATCCGGCGTGGACGACCGTCCAGCGGGTCCCCCCTTCCCCCGCACCCCGCGGAGACCCTAGTGTCCTCCCCATGACGGTCCTCCGGGTGGAGCACGCGAAGAAGTCCTTCGGGGCCACGCAGGCGCTCGCGGACGTCTCGCTCGAGCTGCGCGAGGGCGAGCTGCTGGGGCTGCTGGGGCCCAACGGCGCCGGCAAGACCACGCTGGTGCGCGCGCTGGCCGGGCGCGTGCGGCTGGACGGCGGTGTGATCGAGCTGTTCGGCCGGCGTCTCGCCGCCGCGGAGACGCGCGAGAGCCTCGGCGTGGTCCCGCAGGAGATCGCGCTCTACCCCCTGCTCACCGCCCGCGAGAACCTCGAGGCCTTCGGCAGCCTGCAGGGCCTGCGCGGCGCCGCGCTGCGCGACCGCGTGGCGTGGGCCCTGGACTGGACCGGGCTCGCCGAGCGCTCGCGCGAGCCCGTCAAGCGCTTCTCGGGCGGCATGAAGCGCCGTCTCAACATCGCCTGCGGCGTGCTGCACGAGCCGCGCGTCATCCTGCTGGACGAGCCGACCGTGGGCGTGGACCCGCAGAGCCGGGAGCGCATCAGCGTGATGCTCGACCGGCTGCGCGCGGGCGGCGTCTCCATGCTCCTCACCACGCACCAGCTCGACGAGGCCGAGGCGCGCTGCGAGCGCATCGTGATCCTCGACCACGGCCGGGTGATCGCCGCCGGGACGCTGCCCGAGCTGGTGCGGGCCACCGTGGGCGCGCAGCGGGTGGTGACGCTGCGGCTCGACCGCGCGCCCTCGGCCCCCGTCGAGGGCCTCGCGCCCGAGGGGGACGGCACGGTCTGCCGCGGGCAGGTGCACGACGCGGACCTGGACCTCGCCGCGCTGCTCCGGCGTGTGGCCGCCGCCGGGTGCGCCATCCGCGACCTCGAGGTGCGGCAGCCGAGCCTGCAGTCGGTGTTCCTCCACCTCACCGGACGGGAGCTGCGCGAATGATAGGAACCCTGCTCAGGATCCACTGGACCAACCTGCGGCGCGACCGCGCGGCCCAGCTGCTCACCTTCGTGGTGCCCATCGCCTTCTTCACCGTCTTCGCGCTGGTGTTCGGCGGCCAGGGCCGGGGCGTGACCGGCCGGGTCACCGTGCTGGTCGTGGACGAGGGGCACACCGAGACGAGCGCACGCATCGTTCGCGCGCTGCGGGGCGAAAAGAGCCTGCGCGTGCGGACCCTGGCGCGGGTTTCGGATCGCGACACGACCCGCGTACCCATCACCCGCGCCCGCGCCGAGCAGCTCGTGCGCGGCGGCGACGCGCCGGTCGCGATCGTGCTGCCGGCGGGGCTCGACACCTCGCTGGCGCGCTTCGACGGCGGCGGCGTGCCCATCGAGCTGCTCTCGGACCCCTCGGACGCGGTGGCGCCGCAGGTGGTGGCCGGGCTCCTGCAGAAGGTCGTGATGACCGCCCTGCCCGACCTCTACATGCGGCGCGGGGTCGGCCAGTTCGAGCGCTACACGGGCGGGCTCACGCCGCGGCAGCGCCAGGCCGTGGACCTGTGGCTGCCGAGGCTGCGCGCCCAGGCGGCCGCCGATTCCGGCGGACCCGTCGCGGGCGCCGCCGGCCCGGCCGGCGATTCGACCGCCTCGGACGCCCTCTCCGGCATGGCCCGCATCAAGGTGACCGAGGTGCTCGGGCGCAAGGAGGACACGAGCCTCGTCGCCTTCTACGCGGCCGGCATCGCGGTGATGTTCCTGCTCTTCACCGCCAGCGCCGTGGCCGGCACGCTGCTCGACGAGGTGGAGGCCGGCACGCTCGAGCGCGTGCTCTCGAGCCGCGTCGGCATGACCGGGCTGCTCGCGGGCAAGTGGACCTACGTGACGCTGCTCGGCATGCTGCAGATCACGGTCATGTTCGTCTACGCCATGCTGGCGTTCCGGCTCGATCTGCTCCGGCACCTGCCGGGCTTCGCGTTGATGACCGTCCTCACGGCCGGCGTGGCCTCGGCCTTCGGCCTGCTGCTGGCCACCCTGTGCCGCACCCGCGCGCAGCTGGGCGGCATCTCGATGCTCGTCATCCTGCCGATCTCGGCGCTGGGCGGGAGCATGTTCCCGCGCTTCCTCATGAGCGAGGCCATGCAGAGGATGGGGCTCATGACCTTCAACGCCTGGGCCCTGGACGGCTACGTCAAGGTGTTCTGGCGGAACGTGCCGCTGCCGGAGCTGTGGCCCCAGGCCGCGGTGCTGGCGGGGTTCATGGTGGCGTTCCTGGCGCTGGCGCGCCTGTTCGCGCGCCGCTGGGAACGGGCGTAGCCGGGTTCTCTAGCTCCCCTCCAGCTCCCCCACCGCGCGCACGGCGCGCTCGCACAGCTCGGGCAGCGCCGCGCGCACCTCGGGCGTCATGGCGCCCCCGATGGTGTGCGGATCCCGCACCTCGACCGCGATGATGCGCATGCGCTGCGGGAAGCGCAGCTCGAGGCGCCGCGCCAGCTCCACCATCTCGGGCACCCCGGCGAAGTGCGGCGAGGGCGCCTGCACGGCGTCCAGGTCCGCGGGGTCGATCTCGAACACGGTCCCCACGGGGTGCCGCCCCGTGCACGCGGCGTCGAGCAGGACGGCGGCGTCGTGGCCCGCGAGCACGTCCAGCAGGGCGAGGCCGTGGAGCGCCGTCGCGGTGACCTCGGCGCGGCCGGCGAGCCGAGGCTGCAGCTCCAGCACGGCCAGGGGCCCGATGGCGTCGTCGGCCAGCAGGTCGTTCCCGAGCCCGAGCACCAGGATGCTCACAGGACCCGTTCCCGCGCCCTCCGAAGGTTCCGCCAGAACGGCTTGTGGAGGAAGCTCTTCTCGTCCAGCTCGCACAGCTGCCGGAACATCGGCGGGGTGACCGTGAACGCCAGCGTGTCGGGCGGCAGGTACTGGCGCATGGCCGAGTCCGTGGCGCCGATCAGCGCCCGCGGCAGGCTCAGGTCGGCGAAGAGCGGGAGCAGCTGCGAGCAGCCCGAGCCGAAGGGAGCCAGGACCATCGGCGGATCGTCCGGCCCGCTGCGGTAGTGGGCGCCCACCACGAGCGCCGCGAGCTGGTCGGGATTCACGAAGAAGGTGACCGTCTTCAGGTACCGGTCCTGGTCCGGACGGAGCGGCCCGATCAGGAGGTGCGGGTGCTCGGGGCGGTAGGTGTTGCGCCGGTCGAGGTAGCGGCCCATGAGCTCGCGCGACTGCTTGAGCCCCTCGCCATCCAGCAGGAAGTCCAGCATCTCCTCCCGGGACCCCGTGGGGACGCTCAGGAGGCACGATCCCGCCCCCCGGCACCCGTACCCGTCCCGGGTGAGGTGCAGCGTCTCGCCCCTCAGCCAGTTCCTGAAGAAGGCGAAGACGCAGGACCGCTTGCCCGGCTCGGGAGCGACCAGCGGCTCGAAAGGCGAGACGTCCGGCGTGTCGTAGAGACCCACGAGCGGGATCTCCAGGCCGATGGCCTCGAGCAGTTCGGTCGGATCCGGTTGCATGATGGGCTCCTCTTCCCGTGACGCGGCTCGCGGACGGCAGGAGCCGTCACGGACCCGCGACGGCCCCGCACTCCACAGGTCCGGCTGGATGCCGCGCGGGGTGCGGCCCCCGCGCGGCGCCCGCGCCGTGGCTACGACGTCATGTCGCGACGGATCTCCTGCACCAGCCGGTGCTCGGGATCGTACATGCGCACGACGAGCGGCATGCTGCCGGGCAGGGCGTGCGTGGCACAGCCGAAGCACGGGTCATAGGCCCGGAACGCCATCTCGACCATGTTCAGCAGGCCCTCCGACACCTGTCCCTTCTTGATCAGGCCCTTCGCGGCCTTGTCCACGCTCATCGCGATGCGGGCCGCGTTGTTCTGGGTCGCCACGATGAGGTTCGCCATCTTGATGATGCCGTTCTCGTCGGTCTCGTAGTGATGGAACAGCGTGCCGCGCGGAGCCTCGACGACGCCGATGCCCACCGACGGCTTCTGCGTCGGGATGGTGCGGATGTCCGGGCTGGTGATGTCCGGATCGTCGAGCAGGGTCACCATCGTCTCCGCGGCCTGGAGGATCTCCACCACCCGCGCCCAGTGGTTCGCGAGCGTGTGGTGCACCGGCTTGCCGCCGAGCGTCGCGTAGAACTCCTCGTAGGCCTTCTGCGCCAGCGGTGTGGCCATGCCATCGGAAGCGTTCAGGCGGGCCAGCGGTGCCACGGCGTACACGCCGCTCTGCGGTCCCTCCTCGAACCCCGTCCAGCCGAGCGGCTTCAGGTAGCAGAACTTAATGTAGCTCCACGGCTCGACGTGCTCGCCGACGTAGTCGCGGTACTTCTGCACCGGGAACTTCGCGTACTCCTTGCCGCTCGGATCCACGACGCGGATCAGCCCGTCGTAGAAGTTCACCTTGTTGTTCGCGTCCACCAGGCCCATGTAGTGGGTCCTGTGGGTGTAGGCGTCGGAGGTGATCAGCTTCACGTACTCGGGGTTCTTCAGGACGATGTCCTTGAACACCTGCAGCGTGAACTGTGCGAACTCGACCGAGTCCTTCGCCAGCTCCTTGAAGGCCGGCAGATCGGACGGCGCCAGGCCCTTGGAGACGCCTCCCGGCAGGCCGAGCACGGGGTGGATCACCTTGCCGCCGAAGTAGGCGATCATCTCGCGCACGCGCCGGCGCATGCTGATGACCTTCTTGCCGACGTCGACGCCGACCTTCTGGATCACGCCCACGACGTTGCGCAGCCCCGGGTCGGCCTGCGGCCCGACGATGAAGTCCGGCCCGCCCAGGATGTAGACGTGCAGCGCGTGGTCCTCGAACGTGAAGGCGTTGTAGACCAGCTCGCGGATCTTCCGTCCCGCGGGCGTCGGCTCGACCTTGTAGAGGTCGTCCAGCGCCTTGGTGGCGGCCATGTGGTGCGCCGTGGGGCAGACCCCGCAGATGCGGCTGGTGATCTGCGGCATCTCCTCCGCGGGCCGGCCGATGCTGAAGACCTCGAAACCGCGCAACTCCGGGATCTGCAGGTAGGCGCGCTCCACGTCACCGTGGCCGTCGAGGAAGATGTCGATCTTCCCGTGTCCCTCCAGACGGGTGATCGGATCGATGGTGATGCGCGTTCCCTTGGCGACGGCGGCGGCCCCGGTGTCGCCCTTCGAGACTGCTCCAGTGACTGGGTTCATAGGCTTGCCTTCTCCGGTTTCAACGGTTCCGCCGTCGGTTTCCTGCCGTCTTGTGACTGGTCAACGTCCACCTCCGCCGTTCCCCGCGCTGGCGAGCGCCGGCGTGACGCTGACGAGCTCCGACCCGATGCCCAGCTTGCCGGACGGGACGCCGAGCGCCAGTCCGACCAGTTGTGTGAAGTAGAGCACGGGCACGTTGAGGTTCGTTCCGAACTCGCTGTTCACCTGCTTCTGGTAGCACTCCAGATTGACCTGGCAGAGCGGGCAGGCCGTGGCGATGAGCGCCGCGCCGGACTGCACCGCGTTCTCCAGCAGGTTGCGCACCAGGCTGAGCGCGGCCTCGCGGTTGGTGATCAGCAGCGCGCCGCCGCAGCAGCGGAGCTTGAGCAGGTACGCCACCGGGTCGGCGCCGATCGCCGTCATCAGGTCCTCGAAGAAGCGCGGCGACTCGACGTCCTCGTGGTCCTTGCGGGGGCGCAGGATCTGGCAGCCGTAGTAGGGCGCGACCTTGAGGCCGGTCAGCGGCCGGCGCACCCGCTTCTTGATCTCCTCCAGTCCCACGTCGTTCACCAGCACGTCGATCAGGTGCCGCACCTCGGAGGTCCCTGTGAATCTCAGGTCGTCCTCCGCCAGCGCCTCGTTGATGTGCTCCATCAGGCCCGGCTCGCGCTTGAGGTGCTTGCGGGCCGAGTACATGTTCTTGTAGCAGCCGCTGCAGGGCGCGATGACGTCCAGCTTCGACTGCTCCGCGATGGCGAGGTTCCGGGCGCACAGCGTGTCGGCGAGCAGCTCGTCGATGTTGAAGTAGGTGGTCGCGCCGCAGCAGTTCCAGTCCTCGAGCTCCTCCAGCTCGACGTCGAGGGCGCGCGTCGTCTCGAGCGCGGACTCGTGGTAGCTCCGCGCCATCTTCTCCAGCGAGCAGCCCGGGAAGTAGGCGTACCTCTTCGTCATCTCTCCTCCACCGGGACGATCTTCCGGACCATCCGCTTGAAGTTCTCGAGACGCTTGATCCGGGGCGGCAGCACCGGCATGCGGCCCTTGAGCATCAGGCCGGTCGCGGTCGCCGCCTCCTGCAGCATGTCCTGGAAGCCGAAGGAGAACAGATAGCTCGTGGCCAGCACCGGCTCGAAGGACCGGCCGCTCTTCATGATGGTCTGGATGAACGTCTCGGAGAACGTCGGCCCGATGAGGTCCTTGCCGTACTCGGTCTTCCAGATCGAGTAGCGCTTCAGCGCGTACATCAGCTCCGCGATGTCGATCCCCCGCGGGCACCGCACCGTGCACATGTAGCACGACGAGCAGTACCAGTAGGTGTTCGCCCGGAGCGTGTCCTCCTTCCGGTCCGCCCGGATCATCGCGATGATCCGCCGCGGCGTGTGGCTCATGAACCCGCCGGACGCCACCGGGCAGGCCCCGGAGCACGTCCCGCACTGGATGCAGGTGTTCACCGGGTTGCTGGTGGAGGCGTGGAGGAGGTTGTTGATCTCCCCGATGAAGTTCAGCTTCGCTTCCATGGTCTCCGTGCTCACTTCTTCTCGCTTGCCTTCTGGCTTGCCGCCTTCAGCAGCGCCTCGATGCGCTCGAGGAGCAGCCGCGGCTCGACTGGCTTCTCCATCAACTCGTCCACCTCGACGAAATGCGGATGCAGGGCCTGGCTGCCGAACAGGAAGGCGATCTGCTCGCGGATCCCGGTCATGATCAGCACGGGGATCTCCCGCAGCTTCGGATCCCGGCTCATCTTGCGCGCGATCATCACGCCCTCGGCTCCACGCCCCATCATGATGTCGAGCAGCAGCAGGTCGTAGCGCTTCTTCTGCAGGGCCGCGAGCCCGTCCTTGGGATTGTGCGCGACGTCGACGTCATACTTGGCGGCCGTCAGGATGGACTTGATGCCCTCGACGAAGTCGGGGTCGTCGTCGATCATCAGCAGCTGCTTGCGCTCGCTCATCGCTTGTCTCCGGGCTCGAGGGTGGTTGGGGCAGCCGCCGCCTCTCCGGGCGGGCTGGCACTCTCTGGGGTATGAACGGGCAGGCGGACGGTGAACGTCGTCCCCTTGCCGATCTCGCTTTCGACCGAGATGGTGCCGTGGTGGGCCTCGATGATGCGGCGGGTGAGCGCCAGCCCCAGACCGCACCCCGCCTCGGCATCAGGGCCGACCTTGCCACGGTAGAAGGCGTCGAACACGAAGGGCACGTCCTCCGCCGCGATGCCGACGCCGGTGTCGGCGACCGAGACCACGACCTGGCCGGGCTCCGCTGCGGCGTCCACCGCGACCTTGCCCCCGGCGTGCGTGTACTTCACGGCATTGCCGACCAGGTTGACCAGCGCCTCGGTCAGGATCGCCTCGTCCCCGAGCACCGGCGGCAGGGATTCTGGCGAGGAGTCCGTGATCGTGATGTCCTTGCGGGTCGCGTGCGGCTGGACGCTCTCGATCGCCTTGGCGATCGAGGTCCGGACCGAGGTTGGCACGAAGTTCTCGCCGATCGTGCCCTCGGGGACCGACACGGCCCGCAGCCAGCTCTGGATCATCTTGAGCAGATCGGCGATACGGGACTTGAGGCGCTCGAAACGGCCCTTCTGGGACTCGTCGAGCTGGGAGTCCAGCTCGGCCGTCAGCACGAACAGGTTCTGCTGGACCGCGCTCAGGGGTGAGCGCAGCTCGTGGGAGATGATCGCCGCGAAGTTCTGCTGCAGCATCTCCCGCTCCCGGCGCAGCGCGATGGCCTCCAGGACGAGCCGCCGGCGCTCGATGCCGCGCCCGACGATCATGCGCAGCTCGTCGGGCGTGAAGGGCTTGGGCAGGAAGTCGAACGCCCCCCGCTTCATGGCCTCGACCGCGGACTCGACCGTCGAGTAGCCCGTGATGACGATGGTCACGATCGCGGGGTCGACGCCGCGCATCCCCTCCAGCACGTCGAAACCCGAGATGCCCGGCATCATCAGGTCCACCAGCACCAGGTCCGGCGCGAACTCCTCCGCCTTCTTCAGACCCTCGGTCCCGTCGGGGGCCGTGGCGATCTCGTAGCCCCGCCCCTCCAGCACCGAGAGGCAGGAATCGAGGACGATCTCCTCGTCGTCGATGATCAGGATCCTGCTGGGTTTCTCCACGCCTACGCCGCCTCCTCCAGCGACAACGGCAGGCTCACCACGAATGTGGTGCCCTTGCCGACCTCGCTCTCGACTCCGATGGTCCCACGGTGCTCCTTCACGATGCCGTAGCTGATGGCCAGACCGAGCCCGGTCCCGCGACGAGCCCCCTTGGTCGTGAAGAAGGGCTCGAAGATCCGCTCCAGGTCCGCCTCCTTGATGCCGCAGCCGGTGTCGGCGAACTCGACCTCGACGTACCGGCTCGTCGGGTCCAGCCGGGTCGTCAGGGTCAGGCGGCCGTCCGCAGGCGTCGCCTCCGCCGCGTTGAGGATCAGGTTCAGGAAGACCTGCTGGATCTGGGAAGGATCCATGGGCACCAGGGGCAGGTCCTCGCCGAAGTGGCGCACGATCTCGATGTTCTGGAACAGCGCCTGGTTGGCCACCAGCGCGACGCACTCCTGCAGGACCGTGTTCACGTTGCACGGCCGCTCGTCGGGCTTGCTCTGGCGCGAGAAGTCCAGCAGCCCGCGGACTATCTTGCGGCAGCGGTTGGCCTGCGTGACGATCTTCTCCAGCGAGGAGCGCGTCGTCCCCTCCTCCGGCGCCCTCTCCAGCAGGAGCTGCGAGTAGGTCACGATGCCCGTGAGCGGGTTGTTGATCTCATGGGCCACACCGGCCGCGAGCTGCCCGACCATCGCGAGCCGCTCGGACTCCATCACCTTGCGCGCGGCCTGCTCCCGGAGCTGCTGGTCGCGGCGCTTGAGGGCCGCCGCCATGCTGTTGAAGGTCTCGGCCAGCTCCTGGAACTCGTCCCCGGACTGGATCTCGACCCGCTGGTCCAGGTTCCCGCGCGCGAGCTGCTCCGCGCCGGACACGAGCTGCCTCACCGAGCTCGAGATGCGCTGGGACAGGAAATGGGACAGCGTGAGCGCAAGCAGCGAGCCGATCAGCGTGACCGCGAGGAACACGAGCACGGTACGCCGGCGAACCTCGACGTACTTCCCCTCCAGCAGGCCCACGTACAGCATGCCGATGATGGCGCCGTGGTAGTCCCGGATGGGCTCGTAGGCGGTGATGGACCAGTCCCGGACGACGAAAGCGCGACGGATCCAGGGCTGGCCGCCCCGCACGACCTTGTTGTAGACGTTCTCGGCCGCGCGCGTGCCGATGGCCCGCGACCCGTCCGGGTTCAAGACGTTGGTCGAGATCCGCAGGTCGTCCTGGAAGATGGTCGCCGTCCCCATGTCCCGGCCGTGGTACTGCAGGCCCTGGAACAGGGTCTGCTTGATCTTGTCCACGATCTCGTGGTTGCGGTTCAGCAGCACGCCGCCATAGACCACGCCGACGAGGCGGTGGTTGAAGTCGAACACCGGCGCGGCCGCCTTGAGCATCATGCCGTCGGTCGAGTGCTCCTCGGGCCGCGCTCGTGCCATCTCCGTCGGGACCAGATCGATGGTCGCACGCTCGGCGAGCTGCGGCGACTCCCGGGCCAGATCGGTGCCTGGGACCAGCACGGTCGCGGCTACGGGCACACGCCGCTGCAGCACCGCGCGCACCAGCTGGTCATGACTCTGGTCGTCGCCGAACAGCGCCGGGTTCGTCGTGCGCAGCCGCACGACGCCAGTGGCATCGGTCACGGTCAGGACGTCGAGACGCTCCTGCTGGCGGATGGCCACGACCCGCTGCACCAGCCGCTCGCGGCTGGCGGCGGACGCCGGGGAGCGGACGAAATCCCGGTCCGAGACGAAGCGGACCGCGTCGGCGATCCGCAGCAGGTTGTTCTGGTAGATCTCCCGGGCGGAGTTGAGATCCGTGCGCACCTTCTCCTGGGCCTGCTCCACGAAGCGGTCGCCGATGACCCACGTGCCCACCAGGCTGAGGATCAGGCTGATCAGGACGATGACCAGCAGGAAGCTCAGCTCCAGCTTGGCGCCGATGCGCAGTCGGAACAGCCGCGCCAGGCCGCCACCTTCGCGCGGCGGCCCGTTGCGCAGCATTCCCAGGATGGCGGTCAGGGTGTTCACCCTTGCTTGGGCACCTTCCTGCGGAGCAGCGACTTGGCCAGTCCGTACCGATAGAACGTCCCCACCGGGTCGGGGATGCCAGCCAGGACCTGGTCGATCGCCTCCTCCTCCTTGGGCCCGACGTTGGACGAGATCGAGGAGAGCATCTTGGCGCCCTGGTCCTTCACCCGGGAGGTCGGACCGAAGCAGCCGGTGCAGGGCATGTTCCCCTGGATGCAGACCGCCTCGCAGCCGCCCCGCGTCGCCGGGCCCATGCAGACGAAGCCCTGCGCCAGGACGCACTTCTCCGGATCGATGATCGCCTGGTGCGGCCGCTTGAACTCGACGAACCCCAGGTCGGTGGGCTTGCTCTCCTTGCGCGGGCACTCGTCGCAGAGCGCGATGTCCGGCGCCAGCACGCTGCCCTTGGGCGGCAGGTTCCCCGACAGCAGGGCGCCGACCGCGGCCTTCGTGAGCTTGGGCGTCGGCGGGCAACCGGGGATGTAGAAGTCCACCTCCACGACCTGGTCCAGGGAGCGCACGACGTCCCGGAGCTGGGGCAGGTGGAGGCTGTGGCCGTTGTTCGTGGTCGCGGTCTGCGGGCGCGCCCCCTGCTCGTTGGTCGTGCTGGGGCTCGCGCCGTAGACGAAGCGCAGGATGTCCTCGAGCGAGGACTGGTTCGCCAGGGCCGGGATGCCGCCCGAGGCCGCGCAGGCGCCGTAGGCGATCAGGAACTGGCTCTTGCGCCGCATGAGGTGGGCCATCTCCTCCTGCTCCGAGGTGCGGATGGCGCCATTGAGGAGCGTGGCGACGATGGACTTGTCCGGCATCGCCTCCACGTCCTTCTTCTTGAAGTCCATCGCGCAGGGCCAGTAGACGATGTCCACCGCCTCGACGACGCCGAGGATGTCCTCGGCCAGGTCCACGACGGCCTCTTCGCAGCCGCCGCAGGAAGCGCACCAGTAGAACGCGACTTTCGGCTTAGCCATGTCGAGCCTCCTGCAGTCCACCGTGGGCCTGGGCCTCTGCCTCGGTCATCACCTCGCGGTCCCAGGACCGGAAGTGCTCGGGCAGGGAAAGCGGGCCGAGCGCCTTGATCTTCTCCACCATGTCGTTGACCACGGTCTTGACCCTGTCGCCCTCGGCGGCCGAGATCCACTCCAGGCGCAGCCGGTCCGGCTCGATGCCCATGTCCTGGAGCATCCGGCTGAGGAGTCTGAACCGGCGCAGCATCTTGTAGTTGCCCTCGCCGTAGTGGCAGTCACCCGGATGACAGCCGCCGATGAGCACGCCGTCGGCGCCCTTGGCGAAGGCATCCATGACGAACTGCGGGTCCACGCGCCCCGAACACATCAGCCGGATGGTCCGGACGTTGGCCGCATACTTCATGCGCGACACGCCGGCGAGGTCCGCCGCCGTGTAGGTGCACCAGTTGCAGAAGAACGCAACGATCCGCGGCTCCCAAGGTCTGTCATTCATTGGCCAAGATCCCTTCGATCTCGCTGTAGATCTCTTCGTCTTCGAACAGGTTCTGGACGATCGACCCGGACGGGCACGAGGCGACGCAGGTCCCGCAGCCCTTGCAGAGCGCCTCGTTGATGACCGCCTTCTTCTTGTCCTCCACGAACGAGATCGCCGTGTAGGGGCACAGAGGGATGCACGACTTACAGCCGGAGCAGTCCTCCTCTAGGATGTACGCGGTGTTCGGCTCCTGCTCGATGTGCCCGCGGCAGATCAGCGAGTACGCCTCCGCCGCCGCGGCACCGGCCTGGGCCACCGTGTCCGGGATGTCCTTCGGGCCCTGGCAGCAGCCCGCTAGGAACACGCCGTCGGTGAAGGTGCTGACCGGGGCCAGCTTGGGATGCCGTTCGAGGAAGAAGCCCTCGGTGCCGCAGCTCATGTTGAGCATCCGTCGGACATCCTGCGCGTCGGCCTGGGGCTCGA
>Ga0315295_10003294_pt1 | contig 13748 bp, 18 predicted proteins | sample YL17G14_0_MG_FD_204453 | JGI IMG/M metagenome (GOLD analysis project Ga0315295, IMG submission 204453) | Sediment microbial communities from Yellowstone Lake, YNP, Wyoming, USA - YL17G14_0 | ecosystem: Environmental > Aquatic > Freshwater > Lake > Sediment | place: USA: Wyoming | collected...
GATATCGTAGTTGTGCCAGCGCACATTTAATACTTTCAGGTGCCGTCCACGATTCGATGCGCGCAGCTTCAGTTGACGATGCACTCATCCACCCTGGTCTCCAGATGAAGCGCCCTCCACCTGAGCCTTTCCTGCAGCTTGGTGCCGAGCACCATGAACGGAGCCATCCAACAGCCATAGTGGCAGAAGGAGCGTTTCCCGGAGGCGAAAGACATCGCTGCGATCACGCCGACGAAGAGAAGGAAGACCACAAGGGAGGACAGGTCGCTCATGGAGACACCGTGCCAGGTCATGTACAGAGGGTCGATCCTGTGAGCGGCCTCTGATATCGTGCCGTCGGGTTGTTATCCTAGCAAGACCATTACGTGACGAGACCTTCAGGAGAGGAAATGACCATGACGTTTGAAGTCGCAGCAACAAAGCCGACCGTTCCCTTTCATGTTTTCGAGAAGATCGACATTCGCGTCGGGACAATCGAGCTTGTCGAAGACGTCAAAGGATCGGACAAGCTCGTGAAGCTGACCGTGGATTTCGGCGACAGGAAGGGGACTGCGCTGGTGGGGATGAAGAAGGAGCGGAGCAATCCGAAGGAGATCGAGGGGAAGCAGACGCTGTTCATTGTGAACTTCAAGCCTCGGAGAATGATGGGCCAGGTGTCGGAGGCGATGCTGTTAGACATCGGATATCCCGACGGGATCACTCCTGTGCTCGCGATTCCCGAGAAGCCTGTGCCCAATGGTGCGAGGGCAGGGTAATCTGAGGGAACGAATCGGCGCGCCCTAGAATATCGCCAATGAGTGTCGATGAGTGGGCCCAACCGGACCCGGCAAAACGATACTGGCTAAATCCTATTGGGCCTTGATAGAATTGGCGTTTCTTTTACGGGAGGACGCACCAAACCCTTTTCCTTTCTTCTTTTCCGAGGCTCAAACTATTTTCTTTTCCACGCATTGCCAGAGTCGGTTAGCCCATGATCTCCATACCCATACGATTAATCCATTTCAGATCTTCTGCCGCCATCCACTCGAATCCGCTCCCCCAATACCTCAAACTATACTGTCGCATGTGCTTGATGTAAGGCTCCAATCTGTTCCACGTCCCGGTCCATGTGAACTGGTAACACAAGAACTTCACGTCCAGCAGCTTAAATTGGGCTAGGGCGGAAATCCCGTCGAGATAATCTACTAATGCGAAGATCGCGACTCTGCCGACCTTTTCCTCTATCTGGCGAGGGTCCTTTGTGTCTATCTCCCTCACCTTGAACATCGTCTCTTCGAAGTCCTTGGAGGAGAAGTACTCGTTTATCCGCAAGATCAGCTCCGTTTTCCTATCACTCTTCATAGAGCGCAGCTCGATGACTGCGAATATCGCGCCCGCGATGAATGCCGCATAAGTCGCTCCTTCCAGCACCTGCATTAGGTCTACCATGCCAATTCCTCGTGCTGGAATCGCCTTTCCTCCCTATGGGCTTTTCCGCAAACGAACGACGACTGCCGAATAGGAATAGAAGAATGCCCTAATACTTCAGAGTCGATTCACTCCGCAGCTTCGGTGGTGCTTCGAGTAGGAGGTGAAAGGATGTTGGCACTTGTGAGTTTCAACATTGAGAAAGGAAGATGGAAGGAGTACAAGCAATGGGTTGTCGATCATCTAGGCAAGTACGAGAAACTCTATCGTCCGCTTGGTTTCAGGCTGAACGGAGTCTACTTCTCGCCAGACGGGTTCGGACCGTACGACGTCACTTGGATCTGGGAGTTCAAGAAGTTCAAGGATATCGACACTGCAAATGACTGCGACGATCCTGAATTGGATCGTCTTTTGGACCAGGAGAACGACTTCTACGTTCCTGGCCCCATGAACACGGTCATCCTGAAAGACATCAAGGAATCGGTTGTCGCTTCCCAGAGTAAGGCGAAGAAGTCAAAGAAGTAGTCGTTCGAACAAAATCCCTTCACCTTCTCTTTCCTCCCCTAAGGTCTTTTCCGAGGCGAGGCTCAAACCCCTTTCCTGCCAGCTTTGTAGCCCATCTCGAACGCTACAACAACTTGAACGACCGCAGACAAAACCGACTGCATATAGGACTTCTCAGTTTGTGTGGGTTCCTTAACGCTGATTGACAGCCTTGTAGATTCTCCTTGCTCTGAGAGGCCTATGCCAACACGAATAATCCCTTGGCCAATATGAGTTTCGAACTCGAGTCTAGACGGCGGCACGTCGTCGACGACCTTCATTGGAGGTGTTTGCGACGCTGGTACAGCATCGATTGTCGACCTAGGAGCCGTCGATTTTGGCCTCATGTTCTCCAGAGTCGTGGCGATTTCTGTGACTTCCTTGCGCAACCAGGGGTTGGGTCCAGCAATCCTTCTGATTCGGTCGGCAACCGCATCCAGCTCGGAGGGATTTGCAGCAGGCGGCTTCGAACGGTCGATGAGCAGAGCAGCGTCTGATCCATCCTTTGCCAGCCTCGACTCTAAGAATGCTCCGTTTAGGAACCTGTATGTCGTCCACCTCGGAACGTTCAAGACTATTTCGGTCTTGACCTCCGCCATCGTCTCTCCGTACGCCAATCGCCTCTCCTTCCCTATGTGCTTTTCTCACAGTATTCGTTCCGAGACAGTCAGTCAATAGCCAGCTGCGGAGACTTTGGCGCCAATCAACGGGAATTGAGACCGGACCTAAACCCCTTCCATTTATCGCTTATCAGAGAGACTCGCGCGCGCCCGCTCATTGATCGGCACACTATTGGTCTCTCAGTCTCCTGAACATCCGTCGCTTCTCGAATTGTATTCCGTTCCGCCGCGGGTCGGGAGCGAGCAGATATGACCCACACGACGGGCAGAAGGTCGCTAACATTCCGTACACTTGCCTTCCACACTTCGGACAGAAATTGAAGTCCTTTGGGCCTGAAGAACCAGAGGGGCTCTGGAGATTAGCCGTGGAGGTGGAAAAAGGCTCCCTCCCTTCTCTCGACGTGTCATCTTCTCTTCTTTGCCTATAGACCAGCACGACCAGGATGATGAGGACCAGAACAACTACGACAATTATCAGCAACAAAGTCGGGTCGATGAGTGCCAAGTCAGACAGGCCGCCAGAGGTCGCAGTGATTCGGCCAGATAGTTGTATGGTGTTGAGATTGTCCATGTTGGGAACCACGACATAATAGGTTCCGTTTGCTGGAACCTGGGCGGTCTTGTATATGGACGAACTCCCCAGCTGAGAAAGTGCTGGGAAATATGAGAACTGCCCTTGTCCTCCATTGTTCGCCGCTGCCTCAAATTGCGAGTAGCCTGAAGAATCCATAAAATAGAAATCCACGAATCCGTTCGATGATAGATCAATTCGGACGGTCTGCCCTCGGTCCAGCTGCATTTGAGCGGTCCATGCAGAACCGAATGGTATATTCTCGGAAACACTCTCGTTGTAATTGTACGCATCAACGGCTTCTGCTTCAATCACGAGGATGCTGATTAGTAGTATCAGGATGGCTGAGATGGACCTTGAACGCATTTCCTCAAGGGCGTATTGCCTTTCCGCCCCTATGGTCTTTCCCTCCTAGATAGAGTGGGAATATGACTACGTTTGTGTCCCCACCTTCTTTCGAGAAACCGTCTTCTGTGTCTCAGGGATTTTCCAGCGGGAGTTCATAGATCGCTAGGCACAAACCGCTGGAAGATTGCCAGAACCTCTTCGTCGTTCAACATTGACTGTGCAGCATCCAGTAATTCCGGCAAATCATCAGAAGTCACCAGGGATATGCCTTCCTTGGAGGCCTTCGCGAGGTCGGATTTCGTGATGACTTCGCGTCGAAGCGAAGTGAAGATTACAGGATACACTTTGATGCCGTCAGCGATTGCTGACAGCTCCTTACAGCGAGTCGAGAGCTTCCCCAGCTTATCTTTGGTATCCGCATCGCGAGATGTGCATTCGAGCACAATGAACCAGTCGCCTCTGCTTGGGAACGCCACAATGTCCGGCGTGGATTTGTCACCTGGCCACTCTTTCATACCATAATGAGCAGTGTGGAACCCCAACAGATGTAATAGAATCTCTAGGTGAGCTTCGAGAGGTTTTCCAGATGGAAGTGTCATGAGCGGTTCGATTCCACCCGTGATCTCCGAGAAGACCCGCCATTTTGGGTTGGACAAGCGAGAATCCGTTCCCGGAATTGCGAAACGGTCCACCTCGCGTCCTCTGTACATCAAGATGCACTTCCCCCATTCATATTGCTCTGGTAGATGAAAGACGAATCTACGATGGGTTGGGTGAGTCTTGACGAATCTCGGTGACAGCCCACGCCGCTTTCGTATGATTTCTCCTTTGCTCTGAGTCAAGCAGGCAATTGAGATTTGGCTCACGTCAGCGCAGGGCATTGTTCTGACACCAAATTCCAGGCGCTGATTCCCGATCAGAGACCTACTTCCGAATCTGACCCCGATTGGAGCAATCACCTCAACGTATGAAGTGCCTTGAGTCCAGGTCCTCGACTGTTTCGCGAACATTCGCCTTAGGTCATCCATTCCATCCCAAGGAGTCCTCTGGCTGCGAAGAAAGTTGTCCAGCTTGGCTCGATGCGCAGGATCGGGACTTATGCTGTCTGATGCCTCAAGCGCGATACAGTAGGTACCCAATCCAAACCTTGTCTGCGCAGAGTCTTTGTCGTAGTTTCTGTGATACATGCTGTCCAGAGGAATCCATTTGTCTACACTGGCTCGTCTTTTCACATGTATCAAGGTCCCTTCCACTTCGACTCCCCCTTCTTCAGCATTTCGAGAATCTCAGGGGTTCTCGCAACGTTCCATTTCGTGTGTATGGCAATTAACTCCTTTGATCTGGGAAGATTGGTATGTGTGATTCGACTTCTAGTCGGCTCAAAAACAATGCGGACGGCCTCGAAGACGTATCCAATCTCCTGCAATGTGGCAATGATTCTAACATCCATAGTCTTGAAGTCGGACATGAACGGAATCAAATCTTCTTGGAACTGCTCAACGGCATCTTTCAACGCGGATTCCCCGGATTGAATCGTCCTTCCTCCCTATGGTCTTTTCCACAATGGCACAAAATTCTGATTGCGTTTCCTCCCTATTGGCTGTTCCGACAGTATGGACTCGGACACAATAAGAATCATTTTGGATTGCACTTACGGCAGTACATTTTGCCAAATTCGACCGACCGGCCACAACTCAAACAATACCCTTCCTTCTGATTCTTGGCTCGGAGCCCGTGAGTGAGGACAATAGCGCCGATTATGACAAAGATGAAACCCCACCCACTAATCACGAAATGGAAGGCACTAGTGCGCAGAGCCGCATAGCTCGCCAAAACTGCAAGCGTGCCTGCGACCAATTCAACGATCCCAACGGCAACCCAGTCTTTCTTCATTTGGCTGCGAATGGCCTTTCCTCCCTATGGTCTTTTCTCAATCTGGAAGCCAGAATACCCCAAATGGGAGCTTCCGAAACAACTATCTGGTCTCCTTGTCATCATCATCTGGGACTGGTTCGAATGAAGCGAAACGATGATTCTGCCCAGTATGCGAAAGGCAAGGACTTTGAACTGTTCGTAGAGAGTATGTTTCCAAATCGCGACTTCGAGGTCATGCAGAGAGCTGATCCGGAAGGCAGCAAGATTCCCGATCTCTACATCAAAGACCGCAAGGCTCGGGAGAAATTCTGGGTCGAAGCGAAATGGAGAGCGAAGCTTTTCAATGACAAGTTCAAGATATGTGAGCCGGACCGTTTGGAGTCCTATCGCAACTTTCAGAAGTCAGTAAAGCCAGAGACTGTGTTCATGGTGCTGGGTCTAGGGGGAGAGCCATCAATGCCCGACGAGGTCTATTGCTTGCCTCTTGAAGAGATTCAATACCCAAGTTTGTATAGGTCAATACTTCGTGATAAGAGACACGAGCACGCCTCGTTCAGATATGAGAGAGGAAAGCTGTTCTAGTTTGTGAGTCGCCTTTCCTCCCCTATGGATGTTATGCTCAGGCGTAAGGGAGCGCTTCAATAAAGAGATCTCTTCCCACTGTATTCGTTCCGAGACAGTCAGTTGATAGCCAGCAAGTGAGGACAACTCGTCAATCAACAGGGATTGAGACCGGACCTAAACCCCTTTCTTCTTTCTCAGGTACTTCTCTTTCGACACGACCATTATGTTTTATAACCGAAGATGGGAATCTAGTGGCGTGGCCGAATCTGAGATTGTGGAACTCACGAAGAGAATCGAAGGCAGTAGAGGATACGCTCTCTATGATGAGATCAGTCATCTAAAACGGAGCTTCGATATTCTGTCGCAGAATTACGCCGAACTCGAGACTATACTCAAGAACCTATCCCAAGAAAAGGCAGCGCTGGCTCTGTACAAAAGCCCGCGAGCGAAAACGAATTTCCTCTGGCTCCAGATTCATAGAGTGTTGCAGAACTATCTCGCTGCTGTCAATGCGTTGATGGATCATCTGAATAGATTCATGCAGAAAGAAGAACACGTTGAATTCAAAAGTGAGTACGAGACCAGAATCAAGGTCATCCGCAAATCGACAACTGGCACGTTCGTCAAGGACCTAAGAGACTACTTTCTGCATTACGACGTAGGGCCGGTCTGCGTTGTGGTCACCTGGGAGGGAGTCGACGGACCCTCTAAGGCATCCATCGACTTCGACTGCCAAGGTCTCCTCAAGTGGCAAGGCTGGACCAGTCCAAGCAGGACGTATCTCAAGGAGCTGAAGGACATGCGAAAACCGCTAGTCATTCTGGACTTATTGGGGAAGTATCAGCGGAGCATTGAGGAATTAAATGCCTGGATTCTCCCCGAGCTGCAACGAGTACATCAACAGGAGCTGAAGGAGTACTCCGATGCAGCCAAAGAGTTCGCGCGCCTCAATCGCGAGGTGATGGCGCAAGCAGAAAAACAACTGATGAAGGGAATCCGACCGCCGTGATTTTGCAGGCTGACCGCGTTCAGTCAGATGGGAAATGCGCTCGGACTCAAACCCCTTTCTCTTTCCACAGAGCTAGTGAGCCTACTCGTTCGTCGACTTCAGTGCCCCGGAGAGATTCGTCCCGGCTACGCCATCCAGTTTTGATATTGCCTCAGCAAAGTTCGAGCAGCCCTTTATCTCCATGATGGCATCATTCAGTGTAAGAAAAGTCCCGCCCTTGCTTAGGTGATTGATGACTATCTTCGAGAATAGGTCCAGCAGGAGTGCATCGAAAAGGACAAAACCCAATTCGGGAATATCCGGGTTCGGCCAGGAATTCGAGCCTTCACTGTAGTTAGCGTACAACATGGAATTTCGCTCGTTCGAATAGTTCTCCTTCAGCTTCTGCAAATGGGCCCTGTAACCAGTCAGGAACTCAGTATCCTTAGGCCGTCCGTCCGTTCCCAGAAATGGGTCATTCTTCGAGACCTCGCCAAGCCATTCGACTGCGAGAACCCCCAATTCGCCGGCCTCCGTCCCCTTCGACCAATGCGCATACCAATTCTCAATCACAATCACACTAGCGACATCAGTCTCCTTTGAAGCGATGGTTCTCTTGATGATCTTCAGAACCTTGCCAGCCTCATCCATTCCAAGCAAGGTCAAGATGTATGGCATTCGACGGAAACCCTTTCCTGCGAAAAGCAAGAAAAGGGCTGTGCTGCTGTAGCATTCAATGTTCTGAGCAATCAGAATGCAGCCCGGTTTCGTTTCACAAATGGGCAGTCTCTTGTCCTTTCTGTCAAACTCAAACCCACAACTGGGGCATTTCATCGCCATTCTCCAAGAGCAGATAGCCCTTCCTTTCCTATGTCCTTTTCCAACATGATTCTTTCCGAGACAATGAGTTCGCAGCCAAAGGACGGGCAATCGCCGTCAATCAGCAGGGGATTGACCGGATCTAGACCATTTTCTTCCTTCGGTTCTGCGGTCCGTTCTTCGTCAGCTTCACGTAGTCGGACCATATCTTGCCGACCTCTCTTGTTGAGATTCTGCTTGCTGTCGAGTGGATGTTCTTTAGCTCATCTTCGTAGAATGTTAGAGCCATTAGAACGGAGATCGATACTGCAAACCAGATGGCGAGTCCCATCAACGCCAGCAGAAGCAACATTCCTTCGATATTAATTAGCGACAATAACTCATTTCGCACGGTGGAAATATCGTACAAAGCTAGTGCAAAACTCGCCGCCATCACAATAATCAATGCATTGCTTCTCCTGGAGCGGCTGCGATTCTTCTCCAATTCAATCCTCACTGACTCCCAGTTTACTTCTTTCTTGCCCATCCGCATTCGAACAAAGAAGATTGCGGATATGACACTCAATGAATAGCAGACAAAGAACAACGGCATCGTCGGCAGTCTCCACTCTCCTACGAGCCCTATGACTGATGCAAGGGTCGCATAGGAGATGATTGAGATCAGAAGCGACACGGACACGGTCGTCTGTCCAATCCAGTTCGGTATGTTCTTGATTACAATCCTTAAGAATCTGCCTCCTCCAGTTGCTGAGATTGACATGAGGACCAAGAACCCTGCCACTGCAAAGAGATAGGCGATTGAGTCAACATTGGACCAGTTGTCCCCAATGAAGTCTATCGAATACCACAATACCGGTGCAAGGATGAGCAGGGCCGCTCCAGTCGCTCGGAACGCCTTACCGGTCATGATGTGCGTTTTCGTGATGTCAAGCTGAATCGCCTCAACAAGCTCTTCTCTGCTTCCAGGAATGGCACGCTCATCTGATTCCATGTCTCATCATGGTCCTTTGCCTGTCGCTCTTGGAAGCACTGATGACAGTCCTTCCATCATGGTGGGAATCCGTCTTCCCCCCTATGGGCTTTTCCTCGGGGAAATGGGCGACAGAAGTCTTCTTCTGTTGTGCAGGTCAGCAGCAACAGACCTGAGGCTCCTGCATTGCCACCAGTTGGCTTCCGACCGATCGCCTTATGAATCAGATTAGGCGTTCCTTTTCTAGCGCTCTCCTTATCGACGACTCGCTGCAATCGAACTCCCGAGCCAAGTTCGCAGGAGTCCGTTCTATTTCGACGAGTCCCTTGATTCCAGCGACTTTGGCTTTGTACGTCGGCCACCTACCCGTGTGAAAAGACTTTGATGGACGATACCTGTACCCTTCCTTCTCGACCATCTTCCGGCTTGCTGGCAAGGCGCCTTCGTATGTTAGGGCCAGCAACCGCTGGACCTCTGGGCGCGGATCGTTGTAGACCGCGTCGCAGTTCTCCGGGTTTGCCTCAAATGTTTCGAACGTTCCATCCTCGAGCTCGAGTTCGACTAGTCGATATTTCTCGTTCCTTTCTTCGGTACTCTCTTTCTCATCGGTGTTCGTCATCGCTTCCTCCTGCCGGTGCATTTGTCAACGAATACCCGTTCGTCGCGGGTTGCTTCGGGATCCTGGTGACGACGAGCCTCTTGCCGGCGCAGTCTACGCTGAGTTCGTCGCCCTGTTGCCAACCGAGTAGCGCGACCTTGTCCCCCGGGATCGCCATAACAAAGCCACCGTGAGGACCCCATTCCCTTCGCAGTTTCACGGCTCATCAATGGGAGTCCTGCCCTATAGTTTTGACCCGCGTCTCGCCTACGCGTCACCTGTGTCTCTCGCCATTCTCGGTCTGCAGAATCGTGGAGGCCTATCGCGACACCCAGGATATTCCACCACCACACGCCCACCCCCTGTAAAGAGAGAGAGAAGAGAGAGACGTAGTCTCTCGGCCCCCCGCACGTTTCGGCCCCTCGCGACAGGGGATTGGTGGTCAATGTCTTCATGATCGTGTCTGTTTGTGTCGTGGATTCCCGTGACAAGGGAAGGCCTCAAGCCGGATGGCGGGATCTCAGCGAGGTCATTCTCCGAGCTCGGCCGAGCTTCCGCATTTGCTGGAACCCGGATTGGACTCAACTCTTGAAGGCCCCGTGGGGGGAATTCTACTCAATGAGGGCTCGTTGCTGAGAAGGCGTCTGCCGCGGAATGCGAAGTTGTGGGTCGAACTCGGCCGCAGGAAATCGCGTGCGAAACGAGCAGCGGCCGGTGCGACCCGCGCGTGGAACATATGTCCTCCGCACTTCATTATTGGGGGCCCAATACTTAGATGTTGTCAGACAATTGTCGGAACCTCTGCACCCCGAGCAATAAGACTTGCTGTCTATTGAGCTCACTGGCCCCCTATCCCATGAATCATTAAATCCGAGAATCCTATTTCACGTGTTCGTGCGAAATGAGCCGAGCTTTGAAGACTTCCTCCCTCACATGGTCCCACAGAATCGCGAAAGAGTGCTTGCCGCGAGAGTCCCCGAGAGTTGTGCTGCAGGTCTAGACCAACTTGTCGACAGAAGTTTTTTCGAGAATCGGTCCAGCGCGGTCAGAGAATCTAACTACAACCTTCTTGTTGCGACCAGGGCCCTACAAGAGCTAGTCTCAGAAGGCTGCGTTGACAACAGTACCCCTAGCCTCCACCCCTGCGTCATTCTACGAGCCAGACAACAAAACGCGAGTGACAGTCACCGCGTCACCGAGGAAGGTGTGCCCCCTGCCTAGGAAGGTGTCCACTCAAGTTCATGTGATGCAACGGATTCTCAGTTTGGGAAACGAACATCCAGATGCAATCGGGTTCACCATAGATGATATTTTCAAATGGCCTGTCTTCAGATTACGAAACGCCAAACGGAATAGCGTTAGAGTCGCACTCTATCGGTTCATCAAGCTGGGTATCGTCTTTTCCCCTAGCTCCAGTTCATCTGGTCCAAGACTCTTCAAAGTCAAGAATTCCGCATTGGCGAGGTCTTACATAGAAGGCGACCGCGAAAGACCCTGGCTGTCCCTAGCCCCCACCCCTTCATCCAGCCAATTCTGTGAGTTTGACGAGCACCGAGATCACTTCAACGTTCAATTGACAAAGGAATGGTTCGAGCGAGTCAAAGACAAGTGTGAGGTCAACAATAATCAGTACACGTTCAGGGCTAAAGCGTTCACGCTTTCGGTGAACGGAAGGTCCTATGCTGGCCAGATGTTCACTAGACCCTATTGGCGTACCGGTGTAAAGCATCAAATCGGGGAGGACTTCTGCCAATATCTTGCTGGCATGGAATCAAACGGTGGGTTGCACGGCGATTTGTGTCTCCCCATTGGTCTTATGGGGCAACGGCTCACCATAGGCGGTAGACCAGCACAGTTCTCGGCTTCCCATTATCCAGCTCAGTTAGACATAAGGCGTTCGAAGAATGACTCTAACCTCTTTGATGGACTAATGGCTCTCGTCAGCCAGGCGGATTTCTACACGCGAATCCTGGACTCCCAAGATGCCATTCATAAGGTTCTTGAGAAGCATGGCGAGATGTTTCAAAAGCTATTTCGAATCCTCTTCCCAGAATCGGAGCAATCCTATCAATCATCATCACAGGATAGGGGGGATTTTGCATATCGCTGAAGATCGCCCTTTATGCTCGCGTCTCGAAGTCTGACGACTCCCAGGATCCTCAAAATCAACTCATGCGACTAATAGCCTACTCCAATGAGCGCGGATGGGATATTGCTGGCCAATATGTTGACAAGGCCTCGGGCGCAGACGCAAATCGCCCTCAGCTTAGGCAGATGCTCAACGACGCAAGGGCTCGAAGGTTCGGCCTGGTGCTAACGACCAAGATTGACCGGATAGCTCGCTCATCATTGGACCTCAAGCAGATAATCGCGGAGCTCGAAGGCAGAGGCATCAAGTTCGAGTGCACGGACCAGCCATTCTCAACGAATACCCCGACTGGCAAGCTTCTTTTCGGAATCTTGGGGGAGATCGCGGAGTTCGAGAGGTCTCTGATCGTCGAGAGGACCAAAGCCGGACTAATTCGTGCAAGGGCCCAAGGAAAGCATCTAGGGCATCCTAGGCTCGAAGTCGGATGGAAAGGGCATCCCAGAGTCGATACTTCTCGAATCTGTGCGCTCAGAGCACAGGGAATGAGCTATAGGGTCATTGCAGAGCAACTGGGGGTCTCTCATCAGACCGTCAAGAACCGTCTAAGAAACGAGGGGGCGAATCCCCCGAGGGAAAAGAGCGTATCAGGGGGGACTTAGGAAACGGACGATAGATTTACGTCTCTCCCCGTCAATGTCCCTGCCGAGGGAAACAATGCGACACGGCAAGGTCGCAATGGCGTTTCTCTCGGTGGAAAACGAAGAGGACGCAAACGGAGGGCGAGGTCAATGGGCCGATACCCTCTGAAAACGAAGATTGGTGAATACATGAACGCAACCGATGACTTCTACTCGCCAACGACTCAGGTCGTCCGAAAGACGATTCTGTATGCTATCGAGCGAGACTACGCGAGGTTGCACAAAACGAAACCCGGTCTCAAGCCAGACCCGAAGGATTGGAAAGAACCCGAGATCGTGTCCCTCATCGCGTCGATGAGGGAAAGAGGGCTGTCTCACGCAACCCAAGCGAAGTACCTTGGTGTCGTGAATGGTCTTTTGAAATATCTGGGAAATAGCGTATTGGACAGCATGAAGAAGACAAACCCTCAGGTGTTCCCAATGGTGGACACTGAGCGAAAAGGTAGCTTGAAAGAGGACGACCTGACGAAGGTTCTCAGAGCTACTGAGTCGAGAGGCGATTGGACTGGGGAGTGCAGGCGATTTGTGTTCGGGATGTATGCGTACACTGGGCTGAGAGCAAGCGAGCTTATCAAGGCCATCAGGGACGATCTTGACACGACCTCTTGGACAATCCGCGTAAGCCATCCGAAGGGCGAAAGGAGCTATGGGAAACCGAGAATCGTTCCAATACCAGAACCTCTGAGACCGATTGTTCAACGGTTCTTGAACAAACGTGAGACATATCTGGCGAAGATGGGGATGCTAGAGACTGAGCCTCTGGTGTTCCCGAAGGGAAAGCCAAACGAGTTCCTGAACTATGGCTCGCTCAACAACTGGAAGATCGCGCTGAGGAGACTATCGGGAGTCATGTTTACCGTACACAGCCTAAGACGAACGTATGGTCAAAACCTCTTGAATCGAGGAGTGCCAATCGAGACGGTGTCTCTGATGCTAGGCCACAACTCGACCCTTACCACCGAGAAACACTATTGCCGGAAAGATGTCGATTCCGCTAGGCTTGAGGTACTTCGAGCCTTCGAGAAACCGACCATGCCGAACCTCAATTCCCCCAAATTGACCCTGTCAGACGACTATACTGGCTATGCGTAAATCACTTTCTGTATCAGAAGTGATACGAGGTCCGCAGGAGCGTCATTCCTATGCTAGTTGCCCGAGTCTTCCCAGGACATCAGCGGTGAGATCCTTCACCCGTCTGTCGTAAGACGCAAGTTTCTCCTTGGCTGACTCAACAAACTTGGAGTCTCGGATGTCCTTGAGGTTGATACGGACGTTCATCGACGCGCCCTTGAATCCAGCTTCGGCCAACAGGACTGCGACACCGACGTCTGACGAAGCGCTTCGTGTTCCGAGTTCGGCCACCCCAATCGCAGCCTCAAGAACCTCGGCGCATTTGGCGGCTGTCTTCATCGGAATCTCGGCTGCGAGCTTGAGCGCGTCCTGCACGGCGCGGACGTTCTCCTTGTTCTCATTCTCACGGTTCTTCCTCACCGCGTCGACAACGAGGTCATATGCTCGTGCATCTTCTCTGGAGAGATCGGTCAGCTCATCTCTCCTCAAGGACAGTTGCGCCTTCAGCGCTTCGAGCCTCTCTTTGTTGGGCTCGTGACGCTTGCTCTTCGCAGTGATTCCGCAGACCATCATCAAGAGGGAGGCGG
>Ga0315295_10003298_pt1 | contig 13743 bp, 14 predicted proteins | sample YL17G14_0_MG_FD_204453 | JGI IMG/M metagenome (GOLD analysis project Ga0315295, IMG submission 204453) | Sediment microbial communities from Yellowstone Lake, YNP, Wyoming, USA - YL17G14_0 | ecosystem: Environmental > Aquatic > Freshwater > Lake > Sediment | place: USA: Wyoming | collected...
TGATTTCGAGGTGCACCTCACCCATACCGGAGACGAGGTACTCGCCAGTTTCCTCGTTGATCTTTATTTTGACGTTCGGATCTTCTCGTGATATCTTTTTGAGTTCGGAGATGAGGCGAGGCAGGTCTTGGAAATTCTTAGGTTCGACAGCTACGGTCACGACCGGCTCGCTGATGTAGCGGATCTCCTCGAAGCCAACGCCCTCAGCGCCAGTTTCGACCAAAGTTTCGCCGACGTAGGCTTCTTTCATACCGATTATCGCGCCGATGTTACCAGCGGGTATCTGATCCACGGGGATGCGGTTCGGCCCTATGTAAACTCCGACCTGCTGTATACGCGCCTCCTGGTCTGTGCCGACGAGTTTGACCTCCTTTCCCTTTTCGAGGGTGCCTGAGAAAATCCGCCCGGTTGAGATGGCGCCCGCGTGCTCGTCCACTATTATATCTGTGATGACCATGCAGATCTTGCCCTTGGGGTTACAGGCTATCATGTCCTTGCCAAGTTCGCTGTTCGGGTCGCCCTTCCATATCACAGGTATGCGCGCCGCCTGTGCCTGTTTCGGGTTCGGAAGGTGGCGGATGACCATGTCGAGCACGACTTCAAAAAGGGGAGTTTTCTTTGCGAGTTCGGCTTGCGTGCCCGTTCGGTGGGCTTCGATGATATCCTTGAAGCTGATGTTTCTCTTTTTCATCTGTGGCACGGAAACTGCCCACTTTTCTTTTGCCGAGCCGAATGCGACCGAGCCTTCTTCGACGTTTATTTGCCATTTTTCGGAAACCTCAGATGGAGCGAACCTGCTGATGAGCTGGTTGAACTTGGTTATGAGCTTGATGAAACGTGCCTGCATCCCCTCGGGCGTGAGTTTTAATTCGGCTATCAGGCGGTCTACCTTGTTGATGAAGAGCACGGGCCTCACCCGCTCGCGTAACGCCTGCCTGACGACGGTCTCTGTCTGGGGCATTATCCCTTCCACGGCATCCATCACAACGACGGCGCCGTCTATCGCCCGCATCGCTCGCGCGACGTCGCCCGTGAAATCGACGTGCCCAGGGGTGTCGAGTAGGTTTATAATAAATTCTTGGCCCTCGTGATTGTGCGACAGGCTGACGGCGGATGTCTGCACGGTGATGCCGCGCTGCTGTTCGATTTCCAAGAAGTCGGTGAAGAGTTGCTCGCCGGCGAGCTCAAAGCTTATGATGCCGGAGGCGGCGACCAAGCTATCGGTGAGCGTGGTCTTGCCGTGGTCGACGTGGGCGACAATGCCTATGTTTCGGACCAGCTCTGGAGTCCACATCGCTTTCTGAATTTCGTCGATGTGTTTGTAACGACGCATGACATTTCCTCTTTTAAAGTTAATTGAATTTCATCGATAAAAAGCAACCGCAGTTAACGGAAGAGCAGCTTGTCCGACGCTATCTCTCCTTTTTCCTCTTTCGGCACTGGAAATTCTTTTGGCAGCTCCTTCTCCTTCTGGCCGATGCCTATAGTGTTGCCTATGCCTGCCACAATCACCACATCGCCGGGTTTGGTGCGCTCGCGAATAGCTTGCTTCACACGTTCGACGGTAGCATCCGCAGCTTTAGCCAAGCGTCGGTTGAGCGAGGTGATGGCCTCTCTAAATGACTCCTTGACGACGATAGCATCCACAGGTATCTTGCCCTTGACAGTAGCTTCCTCTATCTTGTACTTCTCGGTGGGCGGACCTCCTATCGCTGCGCCGACGCCTTCTATCACTTGGCCGCTCGGCTCTCCCTCCAGTTTCAGGGCGGCGTCGATCATTATGATACGTTTGACTTTTCGACGTTTGACGAGGTACTCGATTAATTCGCCGGGTTTTCCGACCCTCCCTCCTGGGCCCTTGGCTTTCACGATGAGCAACTTCCGTCCCTCAAATTTAGTTTCAGCGTAGACGGTATCCTCGATGGGCTCTTTGCATGGGGAGTTCCCGATGAGCTTCGTCGCGACCATGGCCCCAAGCCCGTCTCCGATGGGCTTCCCAGTCACGAAAGTTTTTGTAGCCTCTAAAAAGGCCTTCGCGTACTCCTTCAGGATTGGCATCTGCATCTGGAGAATCATGGTGATTTGGTAGCTCTTGGTCTTCTCAGCGAGCAACATCAGGTGCCGCACCACGCGAAATATGTAGTTATTTGCCATTGCTCCCTCTATGGCCATTTCGATGTTCGCCGCGGACTCCGAGTCGGCCGTCGGGGCCATTTTTGCGACCACCCCCTCAAAACGTTTATTGCGCACATTGAGCACGTGGTCGAGCCTGTTTATGACGCCTACTGGATCTTCATGGACCGGCTCGATCATGAAGAACTCCAGAAAATTGTCGAGTTCATTCGCCACATCTCGCTTCGGTCGGCCATGCTTCGTTATCGCCCCAAGAGCGACTTTCCTGCCCTCTTTCGCCCAGGCTTCGAGTTCGTTGACGGACTTTCGAACCTGCCCGATCACCATGCGCGATTGTAGCGTGAGCATCTGTGGGGTGAAATAGCTGAAGACGAGGCTGATGACCAGGAGCATCACTATCCAGATGATGATGCCCTCAATGCTTATGTCGAATGCCATACATATCCAAATCCTTGTTGATTATCTCTTTCATAAGGCTTTTTAGTAAAATTAAAGCTTACCATGTCAACTTTTAATTGCGGGGGTGGCTGAGCATGGCCAAAAGCGCCGGATTCAGGGTCCGGTCCCGTAGGGGTACGAGGGTTCAAATCCCTTCCCCCGCACCACAGAGCTATTTTGATACGAACGGGTTTCCGCGGATGAAAAATCTGAGCTCCTGCTTGAGGTCGGCGCTGACCCCGATGCGATGGGAGCGCGCGATCTTGAAATTTGTGAACGTGTCATCTAGAGCTGTCAGAACTCGCGAGCGGGTCAGGTCAAGCTTGTGATGATTGTAGGTTATTCCCATCGCCTGTGTCAATCTGCCCGGACCCGAAGTCAATAATTTTTTATCTTCGATTCCACGACGAGATTTCATCAATTCAATTCCATCTGACGGTTCAAGCGCCCGTATCAAAACCGCTCCGGGTATCCCCTCTCTTTCGGCCGTGACGTTGAACATCCACTTTGCATGAACCATGTAAATAAAAGTCAAACCTCCGCGCCACCACATGAGTTCGTTCAGCTTCGTGCGTTTGCGCGACGCTCTGGACGCCGGGTCGCCCCTGCCGAAGTAGGCTTCGGTCTCGACTATTTTACCGCTTGTCGTGCCATCGGGCGATTTGTGCACCAGCACCTTGCCCAGCAGCTCCCGTGCTACCTTCGCCGGGTTGCGCTCGTAAAATGATTTTGGGAACGGCTTCATCCGATGCACCACCAAGATTTTAGAGGGAAGGTTAAAAATAACGTCGGTCTAAGTAAATCAGGAGGTTTGAGATGAAGCTTGATTCACTAGTGAGGGAGAAGTACCCGGAATTCATCGCGGGCTACGTCCGCGTGAGTGGCGTGACCATCGAGCCGTCCGTCGAGGGACTCATCGAGAGGAAACGCGAGATATTCGACGATCTCAAGGCTAGATACGGCGCCGTGCCGGCGCTCGACATCTCCGAGGTGAAAGCATACCGCGCTTTCTTCAAGGCGATGGGCGCTGACCCATCGAGCTACCGCCCCGCCACAGAGTTCCTGCTCAGGCGCGCGCTGGACGACCGCTTCCCCGCGGTAAACAACGTCGTGGACTCCTGTCTCTTGGCCACGGTGGAGAACTGGGTTGTTGTAGGTGTCTACGATGTAGTTCGCATGAAAGGGCAAGCCGTCACGACGCTCGCTGCAGAAGCGGAGCCGTTCGAGCTGATCGATGGGCGCAAGGTAAGCCCGAAGCTTGACGAGATAGTTCTGCGTGACGATGAAAAGCTGCTGGCCGCATATACGCTCGGTGATGCAAAAGCGGCGTTGATAAAGCCAGAGACGAGTAACGTCTTGCTGGTCCTCTGGAACGCTCCGGGTGTACCTCGAGAACGCGTTGAGAATGCGCTCGCGGCGGTATCGACATACGCGCGGAAGTACTGCGGCGGCCACGTCGACGAAAAAGCGATCCTCTAGGGAAAACATAGCTGAAAGCAATTGCCATATTGCGCAATTGTTATATTTATAACAACTATCTCAGCCAACTATTTGGGCTTGAGCTTCAAAATTGCGGCCGCGATGTCACCGCCCGTTTCCTTCAGCGCTTTTATCGCCTGCTCTCTACCGCCGCCTGCCTGTTCCATCACGAGATTGACATCCTCTTCAGCTACATCGGGCCCAAGCCTGCGCTCGAACTCCTCGCCTGTTATCTGGTAGTTGCGCTGCCCCTGCATCTCGGTCAGCGTCACCTGCGCGTTCGGCATCACGATTTCTTTGTCTAAAAGTTTTATCACGACCTCACGCACGCCATTGAGATCGGTCGACTTTATTCCCATCTGCCGCATCGCCCGCTCCATTTGCCGCTTATCGATCTTTCCGCGAAACATTTTTATCTACCATTCAACCTTGCTTATTCATCCTTTTAATTCAGGTCCTATTCTCACATCGATGACCACATGGTCGACGCCAGGTGCGTAGCGCTTGACGACGCGTTGCCCAAGGATTTCAAAATCTCGCCCTTCGACGGCCTCGGTGATGCGCTTTATCGGGCGCTCGAACCGTAGCTTGCTCGGCACACTTTCGTGATAGTGAATCACGCCTCCGCTCGGCTTCAGCACGCGCATCGCCAGCGGCAGGTACTCGTGCGTCACATGAAGTATGCCCATGATTACGCGATCCGCCACGCCAAGCGGCGCCACCTTCGCACAATCACCAAGCCTTGGCTCCACGATGTCGCCGACATAGTTCAGCCTGATGTTCTCGCGGAGGTAGCGATATGCAACTTCGTTGAGCTCCACCGCATAAACTTTACTCGGTTTCGCATGCCTGGCTATCGGGATGCTGAATTGTCCCACGCCCGCGAACATGTCGACGATGACCTCCCCGGGCTGCACGAGCTTCGCCGCCCTCGCCCGCTCGAAGATATTGCCAACTGAAAACATCACTTCCGCGATATCGAGCTTGAAGATGCAATCGTTCTCCTTGTGCAGAGTCTCCGTCATCTGGGCGCCCGCTATCACCTTCACCTGCGGCCTGCGCTCCCTCCCAGTTATCGCCTCTGTTCTCAAGGCGACCGTTCGCACACCCTTGATGTGGAGCAGGGCTCGAGCGATCTCCTCCGATTTTGAAATCAATTCCTGCGGCAAATTTAGAATGATAACATTACCTATCCGATCGAAGCCCGCGGGGAGGCGCTCCAACTCTTCCCGCGCAAGCGAGCCACGCATCGTATCCTGCAGGTAGCCCATCGCACCACTACTTGCTGCTCTTGCGCTGTTGCCTTGGCTTGACGACGCCGACGGCTTCCAGAAATCTGACACCTATCTCGCGGTCCATCGCGGCCCTGATGGAACGCTTATCCGTCTGCTTACCAAGGACCTTCACCGGTATCTGTGCCCCGGCCATCTCCGCGTGCCCTCCAGCTGAACCTATCTCATTAAAAGTCGACTTCAGCACTTCACCTATACTCATTCTGACATCGTTCGTTCGCGCCGAGACGAAGATGGCGTCTTTGACTGCGCCGTACACTAATGTTGTGATCACGCCCTCGCGCTGCAGAAGGTAATCGGCAGCCTGAGATATCGCGTCTCTATCCTTGACATCGCCGACATTCGAGATGAGGTAGCCGCCCTTCACCTTGCTCGCCTTGATCGCGCGAGAAAGTACATCGAGCGTATCTGGAGAATGCGCCGGATGTTGTATCTTATTTAAGAGTTCTGAACTTACCTTCGGCAACAAAAATTCGAAAGCTTTGAAATCAAGCGTCGTGGCCCCGCGCGAGAAGTCGGCCGTATCTGTGAGGATACCAAACGCGAGTGCGGTCGCAAGCGGGCTATCCACGTTGACGCCCGCATATTTTACGTAGTTCGTGAGCAGGGTCGAGGCTGCGCCAACGAGCGTGACGTCCAAGTAACGAGCCTTGACCTCGGCAGACGGCACCGCGTGATGATCGATAACTATTGTCGGCTCTATCTCCTTCGGCAACGAACAATTTGCATGCGTGGCGACGTCCACCAAAGCATGAGCTGCGTACGAATCGAACTTCACCTTGTCAGCAGTGAGAAGTTCGAGCCCAAATTGGTTCACCATCGCTCTATTTTGCTGATGTCCTATCCCACCATCGTAGATTATGTCCGCGTCGAGGCCAAATGTTTTAAGATAATATTTCAACGCCATTCCACAAGCTATGGCGTCCGGATCAGGGTTCGTTTGAAGCACAATCGCTACTTTCCCTTGAATTTGATTGAGCATCGCTCTAAGCTTCTTCTCGCGCATCATCATCTCTAATTCGCTTGCCTCGCTGAATACAGAACCTGCCAAAATCTGCGATGTCGGAAGCGCCTCGGTCACGCCGACCCTCTTGAGCCCCTCCACATCAGAATCATCCTCAACACGAGCCACGATGACGGGATCTATGTCGAGCTGCTTTTTCAGCGCCTCTATCGCAACCAGTGCCCTCGCCGTGTCTCGGTAATTTGAGGTGAGTAAGAGTATTATTTCAGCGCGCATGATTTCGGCGTTGCGGAGCGTCTCTTGGGTAGAAAAGTCGCCCTCGACGACGTTGTACCCCATCTCCTTGAGCCATCTCACCCTTTTGTGGTCTCGATCGACTATTGTTATCTCTGCCCCGCTCTCCTTGAGCTTGTTCGCAGCAGCTAGTCCGACATCACCACAGCCCAGCAAGAGATACACTTCACCACCGCAATAATTATGAACCTAAGTATATTTAATGGGGGGGTGGAAAATGGCGAAGCTGCTAATAGCGGAACTTTCTGTGGTGCCGATAGGGACTTCCAGCACCGGGCTCAGCGACTACATCAGCAAGGCTGTGCAGGCCGTCAAGGATGCTGGCGTAAAATACCAACTGCACTCCATGGGCACTATTTTTGAGGTGAGCGACATCGAAAAAGCATTCAAAATCGCCAAGGCTGCACACGAGAATGTGATAAAAGCTGGAGCCAAGCGCGTGCTCACCACGTTGCGGATCGACGAACGCCTCGACCAACCACGAAGCATGGATGAGCGCGTGCAGCGGGTTGCATCAAAAGTCAAATGAACGAGGATGAAAATTTTGGAGGCGCTCACCAAGCCAAGTTTAGAGGATGCCCGCGAGCTGGTCGAGCGAGCTACAAGAGAAAAATTGGTCGTCCTGCTCGTCGGCCAGTGCATCGTCAACTACGTCGGAAGGGCCGGATCGGTGCTGCCCCAAGGGGAGCGCATCGTCATCATGAAGCCAGATGGCACGCTGCTCGTCCACCGAAAGGATAAAAGGGAGCCCGTGAACTGGAACCCGTCGGGATGTAGGGCCACGGCGAAGCTTACAAAGGAAGGGCTACAAATTTTCTCTCACAGGCAAAAACCCAAGGAGACCCTTCTCGTTTTGTTCAAAGAATTGAAGCTGGCCACGTCGTTCGACTTGATCGACGAGGAGGAGTTGTATCTCGTCGGTTCGGAGAAAGATCTAATCGATGCTGTCTTCAACAATCCGAGCTTGGTAGAGGAAGGCCTCAGGCATATCGAGCGAGAGAAGATGACGAGGTACGGCGCGATAGACCTGTACGGCGTCGACCGCGATGGGAACGGCGTGGTGGTGGAGTTCAAGCGCGGCAGGGCCGGGTTGGCGGGGGTGAGCCAGCTCAAACGCTATGTCGATGAGATAAAAGAAAAACACGAAAAGACGGTCAGGGGCATCTTGGTCGCGCCCAACATCACCTCGAGCGCTCGGAAATTGTTGAATGAGTATGGGTTGGAATACGTGCGGATAAGCAAGCCTCCGACGCACACCTTCGAGCGAGTTGTCACACGCGACAAAAGCCAAAAAGCTCTGAAAGAATTCTAGTCTCGAAATTTTCCTGCTTTCAACTTCATCCACATGTCGTTCGTCAATCCGCCTTCATCGTAGACGAGCCACGTCAACCTCGGCGTCGCTGTTGACATCTCCTTTATTGCCGCGAGCGCTAGCTTGGCGTCTTCATCGTCAACGACTTTGGTAAAGCCACAAAATGTCTTGAGTTTGTCCTTCATATCGGGCTCGATAAAAATTTTCATGCCCTGCTCAATCCAATGCAGCGATGAATTGTATTTTTTCTCTATGCGTTTGAGTCGTACAAATTCCTCATCTCTCACCGCTTGCCTTGTGCAATAATGTATGGTTCTTCCCATTTCCCATCAGGAGATTGGTCGAAGGGTGTTTATAAGCAAAAAACAAACGCCAACGGATATTGGAAGGTTTCAAAATCTATTACAATTTTGTTAGACCGCACATGGGATTAAACGGCAGAACGCCCGCAGAGGTGTCAAGTCTCCCCATGCATTTAGGAAAAAAAAGTGGTTGTCATTAATCAAAATGCCGACACAAAGTGGATTATAGAACCCCCATAGCACTCGTTTTTAAACATCAAAAATCCGAGTAGTTCGTGGGGCTTGGTTATTGAATGAAACCTGAAAAGACACATCCGCCACAAGATGTCTGTTCCTATTATTCATGCGAAAAAAGAACGGGGCTTTATACTTGTAAACATTGTGGCAAGAAGTTTTGTAGCGAACACTTGATTCCCAAACGGGTTACGGGGTCATTCCCTATAGAAGCGAGTGCTGCGAAAGACTGGAGAAGAAAAGATGGGCACCCATGTTCATACTATACCGCTCACTTGGAGCAAAGTCAAAGATACTACTCACCCCATACAAAACACTTCGAAAGACGAAAACGAACCAACATGAAGGAGAATTTGGCCATAGTTGTGGCAATATTGGTTTTGGTTGCGCTTGTATCTTACGGCGTGTATGCTTCTAGAGACTACATTTCAGGTTCATCCCAAACTAGCCCTTCTCAAACGAAGTACGTATATTGGAATGGGGCAACTATTATTGGAGGAGATGGTCACACTATAACACTTCATGACAATTCGAATGCAAAAAATCCCACATGGAGCGAGTTATTATCTTTCTTACAAACGGATACAACAGATCAGATTCCGTACAGCTATGGCAGTTTCGTCTGTGCAGATTATGCTGAAACTTTATACAATAACGCGGAAAAGGCAGGTATCCGTGCAGCTTATGTTTGCATGGAACTTTCGTCAGGTTCACACAGCGCAAATGCCTTCATGACCACTGACAGAGGACTTGTTTTCATAGACGATACTGGACAGACAGATAGTTCTGGGTACGACAAACAGGTTATCATAGTGGTCGGAGGACAATATGCACCAACTGCTCTATTTTCCAGTGTCCAATTCTTGTCCATTGGGACTGTAGATTCCTATGAAATAACATGGTGATCTATCTTATTCACAAACCGAGCAAACAAAAGTTGTTCAGCAGCGCAAGCGTCATCGTGGAAAACGTATTATAGAGCAAAGGGCTCAATCAAGCGCGCATTTTCCGTAATCAGAAAGAGGCGATTTATCTCCCGACAAGTTAACAGCACCCGTCAACGATAGTTTTATAAGGCGCACCTCCCCTAACACGTTCAATTAATTTTGGTGATCATATGGAATTCTGTCCAAAATGTGGTGGCATGTTGATGCCCAAGAAAGCTGGGCGCAAATCCTTGCTCGTATGCCAACGCTGCGGTCGCAAGATGAAGCTGAAAGTTCCCACTTCCTATAAAATCAGTGAAAAAGGCAAGGAAGTCAAAAAGATCGCCGTCATCGTCGATAAGAAAAAGAAGAAGAAAAAACCGGTCGAGCGCGTATACGAATCTGAAGGTATAGAATATTACGAGGAACTGTTCGAGGAGTAACTAAACTTTAACCCTCGCGCCATCGAGCGCCTTGCCACACGCACAGCCGCGAACCGCCGGAATTTTTGGAATCGTCGCGAGCATCAGTTTTTTCACCTGCTCCATGTTTTTTGCCATGAGCTTAATGACTTCGGCATGCGTCAGCTTCGACTTGGAAATGCCCGCCGCGAGATTTGTCACAACTGCAATCGCCGAATAACATATCCCCGCCTCTCTAGCCAAAACGCATTCCGGCACGATTGACATCCCAGCCAAATCGCCGCCCATGCGCCGCGCAGATTCTATCTCGGCCGCCGTTTCAAATCGCGGCCCCTCGAAACAGCAATATACCCCGCGTGGATGCAACTTGATCTTGAGCGTGCTGGCAGTTTTTATGAGCATTGCACGAAGCTCTGGGCAGTACGGTTGGGCGACATCTACGTGTACTACGCCGTCTTTTCCACCTTCGTAAAAAGTGGTCGGGCGACATTTTGTGAAATCTATGAACTGGTCGAGCAGGGCGATGTCCCCTAGGTGCATCCGTGGATTCATAGAACCGACCGCCGTAGTCGCCAACACGCGCGTGACCCCGAGTTCCTTTATGGCCCAGATATTCGCACGGTAGTTGATCAAGTGGGGGGGCACAGTATGTCTCTCGCCATGGCGTGGGAGAAAAGCTAGCTTTACCCCACCCAAATTACCTATCACTATCTCCGGAGATATTCCAAACGGAGTGTCGATCATGGCAGTCTTCGGATTCTTGAGCAGGTCTAGCGCGTAGACGCCAGAGCCCCCTATGATAGCAACATTGGCATTCATTTTCCAAACCTCCGCTCCCTGCTTTGATAAGTCTTTATCGCGCGCAGAAAATCGGTCTTGCTGAACGCTGGCCAGTAGGCCTCGCAGAAGTAGAGCTCGCTGTACGCGGACTGCCAGAGGAGGAAACCGCTCAACCTCTCCTCTCCACTAGTCCGGATGACCAAGCTGGGGTCGGGGGTGCCAGCTGTATAGAGGTGCTTGACGATCACCTGCTCATCCACATCATCTGGTTTTATCTCACCTTTTTCGACGCTTTCGCATATTTTTCGAACTGCACCGACCAACTCTGCCCTTCCACCGTAACCCATCGCGATGTTGATGAAAAAATCACCATAATTTCGTGTCACTTCTTCAAGTTCATCGATAGCTCTAACGACGCGCTCTGGAAGGTAAGTGCGATCCCCGATCACTCGCACTTTTATCCTGTTCTTGTGGACGCGCTCCTCGCTTGCCATCTTTTTCAGCTTTTCAACGAAAAGGTCCATGAGGATTTCAACTTCTGCAGGGGAGCGATTGAAGTTCTCCGTTGAAAAAGCGTAAACTGTCACATGTTTGATCCCAAGTTCCCTACACCAATCCAAAACTTCCTCGAGCTTCTCCGCTCCAAGAGCATGACCGACGAAAGTTGGCACACCCGCCTCTTGAGCGAACCTGCGATTCCCATCTAAAATTATGCCCACGTGCTCTGGCACCCCTCCATCGCTTTTTATATCGTTGAGCAGACGCTGCCGGTAAAACCTGGCCGCCAATTTCGCCAACTCATTGAAGCCAGGTATCTTTTCTATAGCCATCGCAACCCCTATAATTCTATACATCTGATTTAAACTCTTTAGCTACAGTTGGATGTGATAGAATGCGCGTAGCTGTCGGTTCGACAAATCCCGTGAAGATAAAGGCGGTGAAAAACACTCTCAGGTGCCTCTCGATCAAAGCGAGCGTGAAAGGCGTCGAAGTGAGTTCGGATGTACCACCCCAGCCAATCGGCCAGAACTCGATAATCAAGGGTGCAGTCAGCAGAGCACGGCGTGCATTGCGCTCGGGAAATTTTGATCTAGGCGTAGGAATAGAAGCCGGGCTTGTGAAGGTCGCAAATGTACGATCTGGATTTTTGGACGTCGAATGGTGCGCGATAGTCGATAAGCGTGGGGCTGTAACATTGGGACATAGCTCCGGCTTCGAATATCCACGTGTGGTGATCGAAGCTGTAATGAAAGAAAAAAAGGAAATAGCAAAAGTTATGGAACGCCTCACTGGAATTAAAAATATCGGCAGACGCATGGGCGCGATCGGCTATTTGTCGCGCGGTAAACTCGATAGAATCAAATTCACAGAACAAGCCGTATTCACGGCGATGCTGCCACGCATCCGGAAAGAACTCTACGGGTTTGGAAGTAGAAAAACAAGGCAAAAATAGGGCCAATAAGCAAAAAAATAGCTAAATTTGGGCTTAAAAAGCGAAACAGAAAATTTTTAAGCTATAAAAACCATTAATTAAAAGAGGTTGGGCTGAGGAGCTGTGGGGCGAACAGCAAAAAAGGTTGAGAAAGTGGTACATGTAACTCGGCTCGAGATGCGAGGGTTCAAATCGTTTGGAAATTCCAAGATAAGTTTACCCCTTGCACCAGGATTGACTGCCATCGTCGGACCGAATGGCCATGGCAAGAGCAACATCGTCGAAGCTTTTCGTTTCGTTCTGGGTGACATGAGCGCCAAGAGCATGCGCGCGGAAAAATTTTCTGATATGCTCTTCAATGGCGGAAAAGGCAGCAGGCCCGCATCGATCGCCGAGGTGTCGCTTCACTTCGACAACGCTGATAAAGTTTTTCCAGTCGATTCAAATGTCCTAACTGTAACACGGATAGTAAACCGCTCGGGCAATTGCGTCTACAAAATAAACAAAAAGCGAGCTTCACGACAAGAAATCGTCGACCTTCTAGCTCCAGTCATCTCGAGCCTTGGCGGTTACAACTTCATCATGCAAGGCGACGTCGAAAGATTCATAAAAATTGATCCCATCGATCGAAGAAAAATAATCGATGACCTCGCTGGCGTAGCAGAATATGATGAAAAGAAGGAGAAATCACTTGGACAATTACAACAGGTAGAGACAAACTTGCAAACTTTGAGTGCTACACTCACTGAGATCAAGGTACAAATGGAAAAACTTCGAGAGGAGCGAGATCATGCCCTGCGTCACCGTGAGCTAGATACTAAAATCAAACAATCCCGCGCGATGTTACTGCAAATTCAACAGGACACATTCAAGCAAAAATTGGCCGAACTCAAGGGGCACATTCAAACTCGCACAAAACAAGAGCAAGAATTCTCAGAAAAATTTGGTCAAATTGAAGAAGAGATAAAAAACCATGATAGAAAAGTCAAAGAACTAAACAAACTCATCGAACAAAGCCAGAGTTCAGGAGCTATAGCTGTCGCCAGTGGGCTCCGGGAACGTATAGGCACGCTGACCGAGCTCATGTCTCCAACGAAAAGAGATTACGAACGAATTGAAAAAGATCTCAGCGATACCCAAAGGGAGCTAGAGAAAATCAGTGGCCCGGCTGGCAAAGAGCCAACGAAAGAATTCGCGCGATTGTCGTCTGAATTTGACAAACTCAGGCAGGAATTTAGTGCCTTGATTCACGATCTCAAGGGCATCAAATCACCAGCAAAAGCCAATGAGGTCCTTGGAAAACTGCAGAGCGTGCTCAATAAAATCAACAACACATTTTCTGAGTTCGACGCGTATATAAAACAGATAATTGAATCACCCAAAGAAACAGAAAAATTGGAAATTTCACCTTCCCAGCTCAGGACTCGCCTAGCGACACTCGATGGACAACGCCAGCAGCTCGATCAGAGGCTCAAAGAATACCAGCAAAAGATATCCGAAGCTCAAAAATCGTTGGAATCTGCGACCCAACAAGAAAGCGAGCTGTTGAAGTCCATTCAAAACGCGCGCAAGGAGAGAGACCAGATGGAAAGTAAAGCTAAAAGTTTGGGGCGAAAGGCCAAGCACCTCGATGGAGAAATCAACGCACTTGGCAACGAGATTCAAGGGTACCGAGTCGAAGAGGGTAGGCTTCAGGTACAGCTCGAAACCGCTGAAAAAGAAATTCAACGCTTTA
>Ga0315295_10003299_pt1 | contig 13739 bp, 11 predicted proteins | sample YL17G14_0_MG_FD_204453 | JGI IMG/M metagenome (GOLD analysis project Ga0315295, IMG submission 204453) | Sediment microbial communities from Yellowstone Lake, YNP, Wyoming, USA - YL17G14_0 | ecosystem: Environmental > Aquatic > Freshwater > Lake > Sediment | place: USA: Wyoming | collected...
ATCAGCAGCCATGGCGCGGAGATAATGGCGGACATAGTCGCCATAACCATCGGTCAGCCAGTTTTCATCATTCGGGTATCTGTTTTTGCCGTCATCATTAACCATGTAAGTTGACCATACAAGCTGCCTTAAGGCATTTTTATAACTGCTGCTATCGCCTGTCAGCTTGATAAATAATAGCTCATCTGCGCCCTGTCGTGAAGTATGACTGTTTCCCGGAACCTCGTACGCAGTCTGTTCATTAATCACAACAACACCATATTTTTCAAAAGTCCGGTTACCCAGCCTCTTGTATACCCAGTCAATAATACTCTTAACATTTACTCTCCAGTCAGGAAAATATTCCCTGTGTTCCATGATGAACCTGGCAAAAGTCATCGCGTTCATCTGAGTATCGCTCCATCCCGGGACATCCTCAAAAAACGGGCCCCACCGGTTGTTTTGAAGCGGGAACTCCATCATCCACTGAAGTATCATTTCAAAGGCACTGCCATACGAATCAGGTTGTCCTTTTTTCATTTTCTGAAGCTCAAGAAAAAGGCACAGAGTTGGTGCCCAGTTTGAAGTATAAGTGCTCGATGCTACCGGAGCAGGATCATTGATCTCTTTAATCAATGTACCGGCTTCACCGGTAATGGCGTTTACCTTGAATGGGAGTGGTGAACTGGAGTAGTCTCCTTTCCCGGTATGAGAAGCAAGGGAGTTAGCTATATTTATTACAGCATCTAAATATACTTTCAATCCGGTTATTTTATACAGATTCATGAGCTCATATCCGAATGATCCGGCTTTATCAGGCTGCGTAAAATTCTTGCCGATAACCATATCTCCATCATACTCTCCGGAATAAATCAATGTGTTATAGGGATAGGGGATATCTGGCCATTTGTCCTCAGGTTTGCTCAGACTGTGGCTCAGGTAATAATCGGCCATGAAGCACATGTTTGCCTTTACTCTTTCATTGCCTGTATATGCATACAGTAATCGCCATGCTGACAAAGCCATCTGCAGCTGATCTCCGCCAATCCCCCGGCGATCGTTATATTCCTCCTCCCATACCTGGTGATTCATATAGTATGGGAGGCCATTCATATCGATCCTCATAGTGTCCCAGAAATTCCATACGAGATCAATAACGTGATCGAATGATTTTCCCGGATCTTTATCATACCAGGGAATAATATTCCCCTCCTTATCTGTTTGTATATCATGATAAATGAGCTTTTCCTGAGATACTCCATTTGAGGTTATCAGAAAGAATGTCAAAATTATCCACGACTTGAATATTGCCTGACCTGAAATTTTATTTTTCATGACCTTCAGATATATTTTTTTCAATACTAAGTTAGCATTTTTGGATCAGATAATTTTTTATTATCAACCTCATTTATGAATAAGATTATCTTTGATTTATTCTTAATTTTAATGTATATATAAATCTGATATGAAACGAAGAAAATTCCTCGAACTGACATCGATGGGTTCTGCCGCATTGGCGAGCTCACTATATTTTCCACAAACTTCCGGCCAGAGGAAAATCAAAATCGGTCTCATCGGGTCTGGATGGTACGGAATGGTCGATGTAAAGGCTGCCCTGAAGACAGGAGGCGTGGAGGTTATCGGAATATGCGACGTGGATTCTGAACATCTTACAACCAGTGCTGATGAGATTGGGAAACTCCAGGGTTCAAAGCCGGGAACCTTCAAATTCTTTCACGACCTGCTTGATATGAAGGGTCTTGAAGCGGTCTTCATAGGTACAATTCCGCACTGGCATGCACTACAGTTTATTGCTGCCTGCAATAAAGGTTTAGATATCTATTGTGAAAAGCCTCTTTCATATGATGTTATGGAAGGAGTAGCAATGGTCAATGCTGCAAAAAATGCTGGGAATATTGTGCAAATTGGATTCCAGAGGCGACAGGCTGAATCCTTCAGAAAAGCTAAAGAGTTTATTGAGACCAGTAAGATAGGAGAGATACACCAGATTGTTGCCCAGATACATTACAATCCGGTACCCCAGGATACAAGAATTCAGCCTCCACCTGCCTCGCTCGACTGGGAAGAATGGTGTGGTCCTGCTCCAAAACTCGATTACCGGCCTAGCATCGGCCATAAATCATGGAGACTGGAAAAAGAATATGGAAACGGCCACCTTGTGGACTGGGGAATACATCATATCGATATAATCCGTAAAATCATGGGTGAAGGTATGCCTGAAGATATTTATGCAACCGGTGACAATTTCGTCCTGAAAGACCAGATTACCACACCAGACACCCTCAATGTAAAGTTTGGATTCAAAAAAGCTCCTGTGATTTGGCAACACCGCCTTTGGGGCAATGGTGACGTTACAAATGAATTCAGCAATGGTATCTTCTTTTATGGAGATAAAGGGACTCTTTTTGCCGAGGACTCGAAGGTTATGATCTTTCCGACCGGAAGAGATGCAAAAAGAGAGGACTTTTCAATCCCGACTCCTTTAATGCAGGAAAACCATGTGGAAAACTTCCTGAAAGCAGTCAGGAACAAGGATAAAAACCTTTTAAACTGTATTCCCGGGGATGCTTTCCAGTCGACCGCTGCCGTTCAGCTGGCCATGATATCATATAATACGGAATCTATAGTGAAATGGGATGATGAGAATAAGCAAGTCATTAAGAATCCTGAGGCATCAGCTCTGTTAAAAAGAGCCTACAGGGGAAATTATATTCACCCTTAAGAGAAAATTCAGGATTTTACAGGTGCTCTGTGAGAAAAATACCGGTCCCTTGCTTTTTCGGGATCGGCGCCCAAAGCGATATATATTTTTGTCCTGTGATCAATTACTACAACCTGCATTTTATTCAGATCAGGAGATTTATAAACAATTTGTTTCTTTTCGTATATGCTATTATTCATTTTATCAATTGTTAAATATTTTAAAAGTCTGTTTTTTCAAAAAAAAGTCCCGCCTTTGGCGGGACCAAAAATTTTAAATGATTACTATAGATAAACTAAGCAAGTTTAACATTTACTGCATTTAATCCTTTTTTACCCTGTTCCAGATCAAAGATTACCTCATCATTCTCTGTGATAACATCCTTCAAACCTGATGAATGCACAAAATACTCTTTAGGTGAATTCTCCTCTTTTATAAACCCGAATCCTTTGGATTCGTTGAAAAATTTTACTGTTCCTTTACTCATAATGTGATTTTATTAATTTGCGGCAAAGATACACTTAAATATCGGGATATTACATTTATTTTCAATAAATTAAAATATTTCTTAACAATTGGTATAATAAACTTGCTAAATATGGATCTTCTTAAGGATCATTGAGGACATGGCGTAAATTTCTGTTTACAGGAAATCTTAAGGATAAATAACCATAAGTGCTCATATTTCTGAGTTTTTGAATAAATTTGTTTAACTTCTTTAGTATGGAGAAGACAGGATTACACCAGTTTTCTTTAAGATCTTTACTAAAAGACCGGATTGAACCAATCCGTGAAAACAGCAAACTTATTGCCAGGTTTTTGCTTGCGGTTCTTTTTATTGCTGTAGGCACATGGTTCTATAAGCATGAGCAACCGGAACTTGGTGAGATAAAACATGTTTTGCTCACATCCAGGCTGTATTATCTAATTCTGGGAATAGCAATTACTGTTATATACATGATCCTTCAGGGGTTTATGTATAAAATGGCATTTGCATCTGTAAATAAGAAGGTTAGTCTTTCTTCGACTATTGTTTTATTTCTGAAACGCAATTTCATCAGCATTTTTATGCCAGCCGGCGGTGTCGCATCACTTGCCTTCTTTGCAGATGAAATCGAAGGCGAAGGGCCATCTAAGACTAAAATCCATTTTGCTTCATCAATTTATGCTTTCACCGGTATACTGACTGTGGTACTGGTTGCAATTCCTGTCTTAATCTATTCCCTTGCCAGGGGTCTTTCAGGAGCAGGAGAGATCATCGCATTAACGGCTATGATCCTTTTTATTTCAGTCATTTATTTAATGTATAAATCTCTGATAAAGAAAAAATCCATTTACAAAATAGTCGTCAGGTTTTTTCCCTCTTCTGAAGTTTTAGTTGACGATCTTATCAGTCATAGTATTGACAGCAGATACCTCACTTACACCATATTAATATCTGTAATCATTGATGTTACATGTATATGTCAGGTTTACATTGCAATGTTGGCTCTTGGCCTAAAAGCATCCCTTTTCTATGCAATGCTGGGTTATCTTGCAAGTGTTTTTTCAGCTTTTATTTCACCATTTATGAGAGGGCTTGGTGCTGTTGAGCTTTCAATGTCATTCATTCTAACGAAGCTTGGATATACAGGAGTGGAAGCACTTGCCGTAACTCTTCTTTACAGGTTTTATGAATTCTGGCTTCCACTGTTTTCAGGAGCCATGAGCTTTCTTCTTAAGATTAACAAGCTGCTTATGCGTGTAATTCCTGCTTTTTTGATATTCACGCTTGGTATTGTAAATATTATTTCTTCCATTACACCTGCTCTATCTGAGAGAGTTCAACTGATTGAAGATTTTATCCCTCTTGATGCAATTGCCACTTCAAATTACTTTGTCTTTATAGCAGGCCTATTTTTACTGCTTACTGCAATATTCATGCTAAGGGGATTGAGAAATGCGTGGTGGATCGCAATAGTGCTGAGTTCAGTTTCGTGCATAGGACACCTTACCAAAGCCATTGATTATGAAGAAGCAATATTCGCCCTGATCATCTTTATAATACTGTTATTTTCAAGAAAAGATTACAATATAAAAGGGAATCCTAAACTGCATGCTATAGGGATCTGGTCAGCAATGCTTAGTATAATTGCTGTAATGATCTATGGGACAATCGGCTTCTATTTTCTTGATAGAAAGCATTTCGGTATTGAATTTAATCTCTGGCAAAGTATTTCCAACACACTTAAGAATTTTGTGCTTATAGGAAATACGGGATTGATACCCGGCACCCGTTTTGCGAAGGATTTCCTGATATCTATCAATGTAAGCGGCTTTGTTTCGCTTTCATTCCTTTTTTATACAATTATCAAGCCTTACTTCACCAAGGAACCTACAAGTCTGGAGGAACTATATAAAGCAAAACTCCTGGTTGAGAAGTATGGCAATTCAGGTCTTGATTATTTTAAAACCTATTACGACAAGCTGATTTTTGCACCTTCGGATATAAATGCTTTCATTGCTTACCGTATAGCTGGCAATTTTGCTGTGGTTCTTGAAAATCCTGTTGCTGAAAATCCCGAGAATCTGAAAAAATGCGTTTTATCTTTTGACAAATTCTGCTACGAGAACGGCTTTAAAAACATATTTTATAGAGTGCCTGAAGAAAGTCTTACACTCTATAGAGAAATTTCAAAAAAAAGCCTGTTTCTGGGTCAGGAAGGTATCGTCAACCTCAATACATTTACTCTGGAAGGCGGCAAAAATAAGGCTCTCCGGAATGCAATAAACAAAGTGATTGACGAAGGATTTAAATCATCAATACACATTCCGCCGATAAAAGATGGGTTATTGCAGAAGTTAAAAGCTGTTTCAGGTGAATGGCTTCATTCCACAAATCGTGATGAAATAATTTTTTCACAGGGCATGTTCAGATGGAATGAACTTAAAAATCAGACTATCATTACAGTTGAGAATTCTGAAGAAAAGGTGATTGCCTTTCTGAATATAATCCCTGATTTCTCTCCCGGGGAATGCACCTATGATCTTATCCGTAAAACTGAAGATTCTCCCCATGGTGTTCTGGATTTCATTCTTGTCGAGCTTTTCAGATACATGAAATCACAGAATTATTCAAAGGTAAATCTGGGGTTTGCTCCCATGAGCGGGATCGATGATCCTCATACATTCCCTGAAAGAACAATGAAGTTTGCTTACGAAAAAATAAGGTCTTTCTCGCACTTTAAAGGCTCGCGTAATTTCAAAGAGAAGTTTTTTCCGAGCTGGTATAACAAGTACCTCATCTATTCACAGGACTATGATCTCCTGCAGGTTCCGGCGATCCTTACGAAAGTAATAAAGCCAGATAATGATTAACCGGAAAACTATTGTAATCGCTGGGACTGCAGCCTGTTTTGCCGGATGCCTAGGGGATATTGTGTCTCTTTTTATTCTGGGGCCAGAATATCCTGGTTACAACCAGATGTATGACACAATGAGTTCACTGGGATCCTCCGCCAGTCCGGTGTCAGAAATAGTTTCTGCCTGGTGGATATTCCTTGGAATCCTGATGATAATTTTCGCTTTCGGATTCAGGGCGGCTTTTTCACCAGGCGATAAATATGTAAAGATTGTATTCTGGCTGTTAATACTCTACGGGCTGGGTGAAGGATTGGGTTCAGGTTTGTTCAAAGCTGACCGTATTTCTGGTTCCTATTCAACTTCTTTCATTATTCATGACATACTGGGTGGTGCAGGAATTCTCGCCATTTTAATTTTACCGCTTGTGGTGCAGAGAATAAAACCGTTATTTTCAAGTCGGGGTTTTATCAGATATTCAATTATTACTGTCATCCTTGGTACATTATTTCTTGTATTATTCTCCTTTCGTTTTATCGGAAATGAAAATAACATTCTGGCGAAATATAAAGGCTTATGGCAGAGATTATTTGTACTTGTATACTATATATTCCTGATGACTATTGCTGCTAAAGCTTTCAAGATAACGATCAAACAGGAATGATGATTAATATGATTCAAGTTCATTTCTTTCAAAATATGATAAACCAGTTGTATAGTATTTAATATTACCTTCCTGAGTTACCTCAATCTTCAGGGTATTTCTCCCTTTATAAATAAATAAATAAATTATTCCTGGTACAATAAAAAGCAAGAGAAGGAATATTAAAAGACAACCTTTTACTTTTTTATCTTTTACTAACAGGCATTTTGTATCAGATCTGGTTGCAATTCTCCACCCATGATTAACATGTTTGAAAATATCTTTATCAAGAATTGATCTCCTTTCTTCTATTGTTTTCATAAAAAACAGACAAACCATTTTGGTCAAAGTTAATAATTTCATTGTACTTCGCCAGACAGTTTCCAATACAATAAGAACTTACACTGAGAAACAAAATTTTACCACTCAGACGTGTTGAACATTATTGGAAAAGGGAACAATATTTATTATTCAAAAAGCACAAATAGCGCAACCTTGAAGGCCTAACATATAATCTTGTGAACGGCGGAGATCTGATTCCGCAATAGGAAATCCCTGAGAAGAATAAAGCAACCTGAAAAGCTATTGCCCTTGTTAAATTAGATATTCAAATAGTCAATTTAATCTCTCAAACACCGGACACTGCCGCCCATTTTCTTAAAGTTGTAGTATCTTATGACATTGCCAACAGAGTAGTTCATGCTCCGAGAGTAGGCACTGTTTATATCACATTCGGTAGAACTCCACCATAAACCATCAGCTCCAATGGATTGGAATGGGACATCACCGATACGGTAGCCTCCCGGGAGGGCTGTAAAACCGCTTTCATTGGTCGCTGCTGTATTAGGACTTTGCCAATGGGTCGTGCCAGTTTCTTTCATTTTACCGCCGGTAACACTATTGTCAAGGGAAGCACCACCGTCACTTTCACCACCCAAATAGGTTGTCAGTGTTGTCCATTCCGTATCAGTTGGAACATGCCAGCCGATAGGGCAAACAATACGACTGTCTGTTACTGCATACCATGTATATAATCTGCCATAAATAGCAACATAACTCTCGTTACCATCATAGGCCCATTGGTATTTGGGTTTGATTTCATCCGATATATCCAATGTTGCAGGTGTAGTCGTTCCTATTAAATCACCATTATTATACCTGTTCGTTTTTAAGTTTTCTGCCATCCAGACCTGGGTACCTATTGGAACAGTTTTATATATATTGCCCTCAATGTCGGTTACATTGCCAAAAGTGCCAAATGACATATCGTTACCATAAATTGTCCCGAGGGAATTTACTGCTTTAACCCTATAATGGTAAGTTGTACCTCCAGTTAAATCTGAAACATCTGCACTGATATTGGTGTTTGAATTTCCTGTTACAGGACTTTGAGTGGCGATAATTGTGCTTCCATAGCTTATTGTCGTTCCATATTCAAAGGTCACAATTGTAGATAAGTAATTAGGATTTACAGAACCATTTAATTGGGCTGATACAGATGTTATGCCTGTTGCTGTTATTGTTGTAGCTTCCGGAACCTGACCTGTGGTTGTAAAACTAACCACATTTCCAACACTAGTACCAAGAATATTATATCCTTTTGCATAATAATAGTATGTTGAACCTGCTGTCAGTCCTGTAATATTTGCACTTACATTGGCAGTGGTACCTCCTGTTAATGGACTTTGAGTGGCATGAACAAGGATACCAGTAGTAGGAGCGCATCCATAATTATCAAAATATTCAAAAGTGACTTCTGTGATTAAGTAGTTAGCATTTACAGAACCATTAAGAGTTGCTGATGTGGGCGTTATATTTGTTGCTGGTTCAGTACTTGCAGAGGGTATCTGTCCTAATGTATGGAATGTTAATTCCATTCCATATCCTACACCAACACTATTGATAGCATAAGCTCTTACATGATAAGTTGTACCTTCATTCAGATCAGTCATATTGCTTATAAATGTGGCTGACCCGCCCAACTCTATTGTATGGTAATCTTCTATTGTGGGAGTATTCTCCTTACTCCAGCAGATACCCTGTTCAACTATCTTCACTAAATCTCCCTCAGCAACAGTTCCACCGCTGGTGGCAGTAGTACCTGTTATATTGGTTATTGCAGAAGTTGTTACAGTTGGTACTTCTTCTTTCTTACAAGAATGTAAAGTACTTGAAAGTATGAGAAGACTCAAACCAAAAAGTTTGATTATATTTCTCATTGTCAAAATAGTATAACTCAAAGATATGAGTTAATCATCAAAACCAAAAGAGATTGGCTAATTCTCTTTATAATGTACTGCCTCAATCTCAGGCAGTCTAAGATTCACATTCATATTGTTGTTTTATTATTGCTAATTGTTGCTTTCAATAACAAATATAAAATACCATCAAATAACAACAAAACAACAACAAAACAAAAGAAAACAAATTGTCTTTGACCTATGGTAAATTGTACATTTAGAAAGGGATAGCTAAGCAGAGGAATATTGATTCACTTTCCGATGCAGAAAATAACTTTAACTGATTATCAATAAGTTAACTACGCTGAGGCACAAATAGGGTACATATTCTTCCAAAAATTGTAATAACAAAAGCCCCCGGAGCTGATTTCCGAGGGCTAACTTATTAAGTTTTATTAGCAACCTCAATCAATTTATAATTCAATTGTTATTTACAGTAAGTCTCAAGTTTGTCAAAGTTTACTATTTCATCACCATCTTTGGTAATGGTGATATGCCAAGTCTCTTTTCCTCCCCATTTAACTGCGTCCTTTCCAACACCCACGGCAATAAAATTGTTAATATATGTATAGGTCCAAGCACCATTTTCAAAACTAGCTTGCCGATTTTCTTGGGTAACACCTACCGTGTGATAAACTGTTCCAGTATTTTCGCCGATTAACACCCCTGCTTGTGGTTGCCAATGCCATTTCGTTAAATTCCCATTCTTATCATAATGGAAAACTCCATGGAGAACCAGATCCCCCACTGCATTTTCACCAATACAATCAATATAGAAACTCCAATTCGCAAAAATTTCCTTTGTTGAAGTTGTCTGTGCATTTACTTTTGTGGTAAAAGCTAAAATAAAGCATAGCAAAGCAAGAATTTTAAGTGTTTTCATTTTGAAAAGTTTTAGTTTATAAACTATAATACTTTTCATAAATTTCGGATAAAACACCTCATGGTACATAGCAATTTTAGAGGCAAAACTTAAAAATTTTAGATAAATTCTTCAAGTTTTTATATGTATTCTTCAAATCGTTGCTAAAATGTCCTTAAATCATTAGTCAGTCCGGAGCACCAAAGAAATCTTTTAAAATGCAGGTGCATCAGAAAAGTGAAAGTTCGGATTTCGTTTGACGCTCTTCAAGCCACTTCACCACCCTTTCATGCTCTGAGAGGTATTTCGAGTCAAGCTCTTTTACAATCTTCCGAAACTCCGGCTCATTTCTCATGCTGTTAAAAAAAGGATCATTTTTTATCAGGTTTATCAACCAGATCGGGCATGCATGGATTTTAGCCACTATCCTTAAATTCTCATAAGCTTTTTCTTTATCCCCCATGAAATTATATAAAGCAGCCAGATCATAATTGGCATCTATTGAATAAAACCTGCCCGCTTTAATTGACTCTTCGCTTAATTTCTTTTGTACATTAAACCTTCTCTCTGCCTCCTCATGATATCCTTCCTGCCAGTATACGTATCCTATCCATCTGTTTGCACTATAGAATAATTGAGGGAGATCTTCCAGTCGCGCTTCAATTTTTTTTACATATTTCAATGCTTCTGCATATTCACCAAGCAATTCATAATTACTTGCCAGTTGTGATGTAATCTCAATCTTATTTGAATCGATCGCGTAACATTTTTTGTAAAGGTTTACTCCCCCGGCATAATTACCTGAAGCGGTTTCCATGTTGGCCAGACGTCTCAGGTATGTAACCGTATCACCATCAAGCTTAAAAGCCTCCTGAAAGCAGTTTACCGCCTTTTCAGGCACTCCTGCAAAATTTGCATATGCTTCACCCAGCCTGCGGAGTAAATCAGGCATTTCCCTTCCATGATTAATGCTTACAGCTTTTTGTAAATATTCTAATCCCTTTACAAAATCCATATGATCATAATCCAAAAAGCAAATTTTCCATCCTACAGTGGAATAAGCTTCCCAATAATTTGGATTGTATTCCAGTGCCTTATCATATTCTTTTAAAGCCTGTTCAATTTCGCCATTCTGAGTATAATAGTCTGCTCTGGCATAATATGCTTCAGCCAGATTATTATCATATGAAAGAGCACGATCAGCCAGGATTAAAACTGAGTCAAGGTAGGTTTCAGAATAATATGATTCATATACATGCCTTGACATATAGACATCTGCCAAACCCACATAAGCGCGTGCGAATGTGGAATCGTTCTCCAATGCATTATTGAACATCTCCTCAGCTCTTTTAAGTGCCTGCTTATTCTTAAAATCCGACCGGTACTTATTTATTTCATCTTTCCCTTTCAGGTAGAAATAATATGCTTTGAGGTTTGTGGTGTGTACGGTTTCAATTAACTGTATTTCCTCAGGAGTTATTGTTGCTTTTAGTTCTGCAGCTATAGCCTGTGCAACCTGGCTCTGAATTTTGAAAATATCTTTCGTCTCCTTTAACTCCCCTTCATACGATTCGGCCCAGATATGTTTGTCAGTAGAGGTCTCAATTAACTGCACCCTGAGACGGAATGCATTTCCATATTTTTGTCCGCTGCCTTCAACTATATAGTTAACGTTCAGCTTTTTACCAATCTGAGAGGCACTCATTTTAGTTTCCCGGAATTGTTCCGTTGATGTCCGGGAAATAACCTTCAGATCGTGCACCCTGCTCAGGTTGGTAAGAATATCTTCCATAACACCGTCAATAAAATACTGGTTAATAGTACTATCGCTTAGGTTTTTAAAAGGGAGAATAGCTACTGATTTTTCCGGGATTTTTACAAGTTTGCTTGCATCGGCAGAGGAATTTTTTAGAAAGAGATGGGAAATCAGATAGGATAATACTACAAGAAACAGGACACCTGACGAAATTAGTATAAGAATCCTCCAGGCATGTCCTTTAGGTTCTTTTTTTTCCGTACTCTGAATGGAATTTATTTTTTCTGTGTTGTCAAAATCTCCTTTTTTTGCTTTACCTGGCGGGTAACCGAAAAATTCATGAAAACAAGTATTGAAATAAGATGGGCTCCCGAATCCGACTTTATATGCAACTTCAGAAGCGGTCACTTCTTCATTTTGAAGCATCTCCAAAGCTTTTAACAGACGGGTTTCACGTATAAACTGGTTGACAGTTTTATTTGTAATTTCATACAGTCTCCTGCTTAAATTATAAAGACTTATACCAAACTTACTCGCAAGCTCTTTTGCATCAAAGTTTTCATTCCCCATATTTGCCTGGGTTATTTCAGTAAGCTTCCTGATAAATATCTGATCCTTTGGAAGTAGTCCGGTCATGAAAGAAATTTCTTACTAATAGCTTCTGAATCCAAATGCACTTTAAATTAAATTTACTAAACTTATATTGTTCCTGCAAATTAATTTGACAACCACGCTTTTCAAGGTGACTAAATCTGAATTTTAGTCTCCCGCGATCCTTGCTTGATTGCCGTACCTTATATTTTACTTCAAAATTAATAGTTGCAGGGCCAGAAACAAATATTTATAATACAAACTATTCCAAACCCTATATTATTGAATCCCTGTATTGTCGAATCAAAGCATCAGAATTTCTTTCATACCTTTCAACCTGATTTAAAAATGTCATATAATGCTTAGTGGGTTCGCCCTTGTAGCTCTTTTTGAAATGTTTGCTGTATATCTTTTCAGTCGCTTTATCAGTTCCAAATATTATTTCTAACTGTTTTATCAGCTTTCGGTTATTACGACTTTGCGTTTGCTTTTCATAAAAGCAACCCCCAAAGGCTGAACGATGCAGAAAATATGTATCAACCAAATGCAGTTTTCTGCAACACTGGAAGGTTTGGGGACAAACGAAATACCAAACAACCCCTTTCCCTAAATTGGAAGGTACTGAAACAATCAGAACTCTGTACCTTATCGGTTTGCTATTACAGTCATAAAATAAATCCATATAAGGGGCGGGGGTTAGGTATCAATCGCAAAGCCAATGCTGCATTTTTTGTTCCCGTTCCGGCTGAATATCAAGTGTCCGCTTTTAATTTGACCTGGGTTGAGGTAACCCCACCGCTTGAAATCAAAAACTTTCAGCGTACATGAATTAACTGTCAAATTATAGTTATTGTTTGCACATAAGTAATAAATATATTACTTTTACATTTGTGAAATAGAATGAACTTTTCAGGATATTAAAACAGGATGGATGGTTTGAGGTGAGAAAAAAGGGTAGTCATGTGATGATGCAGCACCCTTCAAAATCCGGACAGCTTACAGTTCCGTATCATTCCGGGAAAGAGGTTAAGAAAGGTTTGTTAAAAGTATTACTGAAACAGGCTGATATTAAAAAAATTGAAAGATGAAAAAACCTAAAATAAACATTACAGTTATTAAGGAAGATACGGGATACAGCGCCCATGCATCAGTAAGAACAAAATTCATTGCAACTGTTGGAGAAACCTTTGAGGAACTTAAAACCAATATTCTGGAAGCCTTTAACCTGGCTTTTGAGGATAATGACTTTGTGTATGGCATTGCTGAAATAAAATTCAGTTTTGACCTTGAGAGTTTCTTCGACTTTTACAGAGTAATAAATGCCAAAGCACTCTCTGAACGAATAGGAATGAACCAAAGTCTTCTGGCTCAATATATCAAAGGAAATAAAAAACCTTCCATTGTTCAAACTAAACGCATTTTGCGGGGTGTTCAGCAAATAGGAAAAGAACTCTCCGAAGTCCGTTTTTTGTTATGATATGAGCCATTTCTTGTTCTTAACTTTCCTTACTTATTCACTGTAGAAGTCCTGTAAATACTCTCAAAGAACTGAACGAATGGTTGTTCAGGTTATTTGCCGATACAGAAATTCTTAAAGATATTCCCGA
>Ga0315295_10003300_pt1 | contig 13736 bp, 15 predicted proteins | sample YL17G14_0_MG_FD_204453 | JGI IMG/M metagenome (GOLD analysis project Ga0315295, IMG submission 204453) | Sediment microbial communities from Yellowstone Lake, YNP, Wyoming, USA - YL17G14_0 | ecosystem: Environmental > Aquatic > Freshwater > Lake > Sediment | place: USA: Wyoming | collected...
CGGTCCCGCCCGCAAGCTTCATCGATCGCCCACGTCCCTCGTCTACAGCCCCAGCCACTCCGGCGTGCGCGGCATGATGAAGTCGCCGATCTTCACCAGCTTGCCGCCCTGGACCTGGTAGATGCTGGTGGTCATGGTGGGCCGGTGGTCGGTGGGGGTGTAGGTCACCGACTGGGAGAGGCCGCCGGTGGAGAAGTCGGCCATGGTCTCGGTCGCCGCCTTCACGCCCGGGCCGTTCAGCTGCCCGGCCTTGTCGGCGCGCTTGAGGGCCTCCGACCAGACCATCACGTAGGTGAAGCCGCGGACGTACATGGCGTCGCCCTTGTCGCCGGCGCGGAGCTTGTCGTGCATGGCCACCACGTTCTTCATCCCCGGGACGGGCGTGCCGTACGGCACGTGGGGCATGACGCCCGTCACGCCCTCGGCGAGCGGCCCGGCCACTGCCACCAGCGCCTCGGAGAAGCCGTAGGGGTTCGAGCCGAACTTCACGTTCATGCCGAGCTTCTTCGCGTCGCGGAGCACGAGCGAGACGCCGGTGGTGGTCACGTTGATGTAGGCGTACTCCACCCCCTTCTGCTTCATGGTGAGCAGCTGGCTGGTGGCGTCCTGGAAGTTGGGCGGGAGCACCGCCTCGTCGACCACGTCGATCCCGATCTCGGCCGCGTACTTCCGGCCGGCGGCCAGCGGCGACTTGCCGTAGGCGTTGTCGCCGAACATGAAGGCGACCTTGGGCTTCCCCTTGCCGCCCGCCTTGGCGTAATCCTGCTTCACCCAGTCGAGCCAGGAGCGAAGCTGATCCGAGTAGGTGGGGGCCACGAAGAAGTTGTAGGGGAACTTCGAGGGGTCGGTGAGCGGGGCCGAGAAGGAGGCCGAGAAGTAGGGGATCCTGTCCTGGCCCACGAAGTCCTTGAGCGCCTCGGTGTCGCCGGTGCCCCAGCCCTGGATCATGACCACCTTGTCGTCGTTCACGAACTTCTTGTAGAGGGCCCGGGCCTGGTCGATCTTGTAGGCGTAGTCGGCGCCGATGAGGTTGATCTTCTTGCCGTTGATGCCGCCGTTCTCGTTCACCCAGGCGACGGCGTCCTGGACGCCCTGGGCGAAGGGCTTGCCCACGTCGGAGGTGACGCCGGTCAGGTCGAAGATGCCTCCGACCTTGATCTCTTGCTGGGCGGTGGCCCAGGCCGGGACGAGGGCCGCGATGGCGGCGGCGAGGACGATTCCGAGGTTCTTCCGTGGGGTCATGTCTTCTCCTGTTTCATGAACGGTCAACTGCGCGGGGGCTGGCTGCCTTGCTGCTAGTACGAGAACGGGTAGAGCTTCCAGTACGCCTTCACGTGGTTCCACCGGGCGGCCATGCCGTCCGGCTCGAAGATGAGGAAGAGGATCACCACCAGGCCGAAGACGCCGGCCTTGATGGGGGCGACGATGACCATCAGGCCCGGCCAGTAGTTCCCCATGGCGTCGGTGGCCAGTCGGAGCGTCTCGGGCAGCAGCGTGATGAAGATGGCGCCGAAGATCGACCCCAGGATGGAGCCCAGGCCGCCGATGATGACCATGCCCAGGTAGTCGATGGCCAGCGTGATGGGGAAGTTCTCCGGGCTGATGATGCGGGCCTGGTAGGCGAGCAGCGACCCGGCCACGCCGATGAGGAAGCTGGAGACCGCGAAGGCCAGCAGCTTGTAGCGGAAGACGTCCACGCCCATGACCTCGGCGGAGATGTCCTGGTCGCGGATGGCGACGAAGGCCTTGCCCACCTTGGTTCGGAAGAGGTTCTTGGTGAAGAAGAGCAGCCCCACCATCACCGGCAGGATGAGGTAGTAGATCCCGCGGTCGTCCTTGAGCTCGAGCCCGGCGAACCTGGCGGGCGGGATCGAGATGCCATTCACGCCGCCGGTCACGCTCTCCCAGTGGCTGGCGGTGAACTCGACGATGTAGTGGGCTGCCAGCGTGGCCACCGCCAGGTAGAGCCCCTTGAGCCGAAGCGACGGCAGGCCGAAGACCAGCCCCACCGCGGCGGTGACGAGCCCGGAGAGCGGGATCACCACCACGAAGGGCAGCCCGGCCTTGCCGGCCAGCGCGGCGGTGGCGAATCCCCCCACCGCAAGGAACGCCGCGGTCCCCAGCGAGATGAGCCCGGTGTAGCCGGTGACCACGTTCAGGCCTGCCGCGGCGATGATGGCGATGAAGATGCGGTTCATCACGTCGAGCCAGTAGGTGGTGGCGAACTGCGGCAGCGCGAGCAGGAGGGCGAGCAGGCCGGCGAGCAACACCCTGGGCAAGGCCGAGTCGAAGAGGGCCATGTCCTCGGCGTAGCTCTCGCGGAAATCGCCACAGCGCATCCGGTTCCTCCCTAGACCCGCTCGATCTTGATCTTCCCGAAAAGGCCGTACGGCTTGATGGTGAGGATGAGCACCAGGATCACGAAGGGGGCGACCTCCTTGGCCCCTCCGCCCACCAGGGGATCCAGGTAGCCGCCGGCCAGGTTCTCCAGGATGCCCATGATCGGCCCCCCCAGGATGGCGCCGGCGATCGAGTCGAGGCCGCCCAGGATCACCACCGGGATCACCTTGAGCCCGAAGAAGGCCATGGCGCCGTCGAGGCCGCCGCGCACGCCGGCGAGCAGAACCCCGCCGATGGCCGAGACCACCGCGGCGATGGACCAGGCCAGCGCGAAGATGCGCTGCACCGAGATGCCCATCGAGAGCGACACTTGCTGGGAGAAGGCGGTGGCCCGCATGGCCACGCCGGCCCGGGTGTACTTGAAGAAGAGGGTGAAGATGACGAGCAGGATGGCCACGCTCACCAGGCTGTAGAGGTAGCCCTGCGAGACCGGAAGCGGGCCGATGTTCACCGGGTCGGCCGGGAAGATGTTGGGGAAGGGGCGCAGCTCCGTGCCCCAGATGGCCTGCACGATGGCCTTGAGGAGCGAGGAGAGCCCGAGCGTCACCATGATGAGCGAGATGACCGGCTCGCCGATCATGGGGCGCAGGATCAGCCGCTCGGTGACGAGGCCCAGCACCGCCGAGAAGACCAGCGTCATCAGGAACGCCCAGAAGAAGGGGATCTGGTACTGCACCGTCAGGCTCAGGCACACGTAGGCGCCCAGCACCATGAACTCGCCCTGGGCGAAGTTGAGCACGCTGGTGGACTTGTAGATGACCACGAAGCCCAGGCCGACGAGGGAGTAGATGCTCCCCACGACGATGCCGTTCAGCACGAGCTGGAGGAAGAACTCCATTCAGCGCTCCCGTCCGGGCATCAGGCGGCCTTCCCGGGGAAGGCGGTCAACCGCCGGACGATGAGCGTGGTCTGGATGCGGGCCGTCTTGCCGTCCTGGAACTTGATGGTGGTGTCGATGTCGACGCCGGGCCTGTCGCCGTAGAGGGCGTCGATGACCACCGCGTAGCGCTCCTCGACGAAGCCGCGCCGGACCTTGCGGGTGCGGGTCAGCTCCTCGTCGTCGGCGTCGAGCTCCTTGTAGAGGAGCACGAACTTCTGGATGCGGGCGGCGGCCGGAAGCGTCTCGTTCACCTGGTCGACCTCCTTCTGCACGAGGTCGTAGACCTGCACCTTGGCGGAGAGGTCGGTGTAGGTGGTGTAGGAGATCTTGTTCTTCTCGGCCCACTTCCCCACCACGCCCATGTCGATGTTCAGCATGGCGGTCAGGTAGGGGCGTCCCTTGCCCACCACCACCGCCTCCTTCACGAAGGGGGAGAACTTGAGCCGGTTCTCGATGAACTGGGGCGAGTACTGGGTGCCGTCGGCCAGCTGCATCACGTCCTTGATGCGGTCGATGACCACCAGGTGGCCGTCGTCGGCCAGGTAGCCGGCGTCGCCGGACATCAGCCAGCCGTCGGTGATCGCGGCCGCGGTGGCCTCGTCGTTCTTGTGGTAGCCGAGGAAGACCGCGTCGCTCCTGGAGAGGATCTCGCCCTTCTCGGAGATCTTCACCTCGGTGCCGGGGATGGGCACGCCCACGGTGTGGAACTGGATGTCGCCGTCGCGGTGGATGCAGGAGATGCCGCTGATCTCGGTCTGGCCGTAGATCTGCTTGAGCGGCACGTCCATGGCGTGGAAGAAGCGGAAGACGTCCGGGCCGAGCGCCGCGCCGCCGGTGGAGGCGCTGCGCAGGTGGGTGAAGCCGAGCCGGTCCTTGAGCGCCCGGAAGAGCGCCCAGTGGCCGAGCCGGTGCAGCATCGCCAGCCCGGCCGGGACCGGCTTCTTCTGGAACCGCAGATCGGCCACCTTGCGCCCCACCGGCATCCAGCGCTCGTACATGAAGCGCTTGAACGGCGTGGTGTCCATGATCTTCACCTGCACCGTGGAGGTCAGGTTCTCCCAGATGCGGGGCGGCGCGAACATCACGTGCGGCCCGATCTCGCGGATGTTCTCCATCACCGTATCGGGCTCCTCCGGGAAGTTCACCGTGAAGCCCACCGCCAGCGCCGAGGAGAGCGACATCATCTGCTCGCCGATCCAGGCCAGCGGCAGGAAGGAGACGAACTCGTCGCCGGGGCGCTTCTCGTCCACCTGGTTCAGGGACAGCGCCATGGAGAGCAGGTTCCGGAAGGAGAGCAGCGCCCCCTTGGGGAACCCGGTCGTTCCCGACGTGTAGCTCATGATGGCCACGTCGGAGACGGCGCCGCGTCGCACCTGCTCCTCCCAGGCCCCGGGCCGGTGCTCGAGCAGCGCCCGCCCCTTCTCCTCGACCTCCTCGAAGGAGATGAGGGCCGGGTGCTCGTACTTCCGCAGCCCGCGCGGATCGGCGTAGACGACCTTCCTCACCTTGGGCAGCTTGTCGAGCATGTCGAGGATCTTGTCGACCTGCTCCTGGTCCTCGGCCACGACGAAGGTGGCGTCGCAGTGGTCGATGACGAAGGCCACCTCGGTGAGGTTCGAGTCCTGGTAGAGGCCGACCGCCGCGCCGCCGGCGGCCTGGGCGGCGATCTCGCTCCAGACCCACTCGGGCCGGTTGTCGCCGATGATGGCCACCTTGTCGCCGCGCTGCATGCCCAGGGCGACGAGCCCCATGGAGAAGTCGCGGACGTGGTCGTGATATTCACGCCAGGTGAATGGCTGCCAGATCCCGAACTCCTTCTCCCGCATGGCCACCTTGTCGGGATGGAGGCCGGCGTTGCGGACGAGGAGCTTGGGGAAGGTGTCGTTGCCCTGGAGTTGGTCGAGGATGTCGGGCGCGCGGTCTCCCATGGGCTATCCCTGGCTCTGACCGAGATACGCTTCCTGGACCGCCGGGTCGCCCTGCACCTCCTGCGGCGTGCCGTCGGCGATCTTCTCGCCGAAGGACAGCACCGTGACCCGGTGGGAGACGTCCATGACCACGCCCATGTCGTGCTCGATCATGATCATGGTGGTCCCGCGGTCCTCGTTGATGTCGAGGATGAACCGGGCCATGTCCTCCTTCTCCTCGGCATTCATCCCGGCCATGGGCTCGTCGAGGAGCAGGAGCCGCGGCTCGAGCGCCAGCGCCCGGGCCAGCTCGACTCGCTTCTGGAAGCCGTAGGCCAGCGTCCCCACCACCTTCTTGCGGATGGCCTGGATCTCGAGGAAGTCGATGATGTCCTCGACCACCTCGCGATGGGCGACCTCCTCCGCGCGGGCCGGGCCGTAGTAGGCGCCGCCGGCCAGCACCCCTTCCTTCTGGTGGACGTGGCGTCCGATGAGGAGGTTGTCGAGGACCGTCATGCCCTTGAAGAGGGCGATGTTCTGGAAGGTCCGGGCGATGCCGAGCTTGGTCCGGGCCGAGGGGGAGATCCTCGTCACGTCGGCGCCGTCGAACTGGATGTTGCCGCGCTGGGGGCGGTAGACCCCGGAGATGCAGTTGAGAAGACTGGTCTTTCCGGCGCCGTTCGGGCCGATGACGGCGTGCAGCGCACCGCGCCTCACCTCGAAGCTCACGTCGGAGAGGGCGGTCACCCCCCGGAAGTGAAGTATCAGGTTGTTCACCCGCAGGAGCGGCATGGATCCCCCTTGATCCCAGATGGCCACTCCAGCTTCAAGCCGCAGCGCGGCACAAAGCGAGGGCGCCGGCCCCTTGACAGAACTGGATCGGACGCCGCTAGCCGGGCGGCCAGAACATGGGGCGGCCCCCCATGCAGTGCATGTGCACGTGGAAGACCAGCTGCCCGCCCTCGCGGTTCACGTTCACCACGCTGCGCCAGCCCGGCTCGGCCACGCCGCGCTCCCTCGCGATCCGGGCGGCCACGCGGGCCATCTTTCCGACCAGCGCGTCGTCCTCGGGGGTGAGGTCGTTGAGCGACGGGATGTGGCGCCGCGGCACCACCAGCACGTGCACCGGCGCCTGGGGGTTGATGTCGTCGAAGGCCACCACGTCCTCGTCCTCGAAGACGAGCTTGGCGGGGATCTCGTTCCGGACGATCTTGCAGAAGAGGCAGTCGGGCACGCGTCACCTCTGTCGTGGGCGGCGCCAGGCCGCCCGGGTCGGAGGAGGATACCGCGGCGGGATCAGGGCCGCGAGTCGAGGAGAAGGGTCACCGGCCCGTCGTTCACCGACTCCACCTCCATGTGGGCCCGGAAGACCCCCTGGGCCACCGGCAGCCCCCGGGCCCGCAGCAGGGCTGCCACCGATTCGTAGAGGGCGTTCGCGGCCTCGGGAGGCGCCGCGCCGACGAAGCTCGGGCGGTTCCCCTTGCGGGCGTCGCCGAGCAGCGTGAACTGGGAGACGAGGAGCACGCCGCCCCCCACGTCCTGCACCGACCGGTTCATCTTGCCGGCCCCGTCCTCGAAGATGCGGAGCTGGGCCAGCTTGTCGGCCGTCCACCGGGCGTCCTCCTCGGAGTCGCCGGCAGCGACCCCCAGCAGCACCAGGAGTCCCTGCCCGACCTCCCCCACCACCTGCCGGTCGACCCGCACCGCCGCCCGCGCCACCCGCTGCACCACCGATCGCATCCGTTCTTCATGCCACGGAAGCGCTGGCCGTGACAGCCCGGGGACCCCGTGCCAATCTCGGGCCGTGCTCCTCCTGCGCGACGTCCGGAAATCCGACCTGCCGGCGCTCCGGTCGCTGGCGCGCGTGCTCAACTCGGTCAACCTCCCGGCCGACGAGCGGGCGCTCTCGGGCATCGTCGAGCGGTCGGTCCGGAGCTTCTCCGGGCGCATCGCCGATCCGCTGAGGCGCTGCTACGTGTTCGTGCTCGAGGACCCCGCGCGGCGGCGGGTGCTGGGGACCTCCATGGTCATCGCCCAGCACGGCACCCGCGAGTCGCCCTGCACCTACCTCGACGTCACCGAGCGGGAGAGCTACTCCTCCACGCTCGACCGCCACTTCCGGCACCAGGTCCTGTCCATCGGGTTCCACTTCGACGGCCCCACCGAGATCGGCGGGCTGGTGGTGGATCCGAAGGCGCGCGGGAGCGCGGCCGAGCCGGGCAAGCAGCTCTCCTTCGTGCGCTTCCTCTACATGGCGATCTTCCCGGATCGGTTCCGCGAGACGGTGCTCGCCGAGCTGATGCCGCCGCTCCGCAAGGACGGCAAGAGCCTGTTCTGGGAGGGCTTCGGGCGCCGCTTCACCGGGCTCGACTACCAGGAGGCCGACAAGCTCTCCCGCAAGGGGAAGGAGTTCATCCAGCAGCTCTTCCCGGCCGGCGAGTTCTACGCGACCCTGCTCCCGCCCCGGGTCCGGCAGGCGCTGGGGAAGGTGGGGCGAAGCACCGAGCCCGCGCGGCGCATGCTGGCGCGGATCGGCTTCCGGTACGTGAGCCGCATCGACCCCTTCGACGGGGGACCGCACTACGAGGCGAAGCTCTCCGAGGTGTCGCTCGTGCGGGAGCATCTCCGGCTCCGGCTCGACCCGGAGCCGCTGGGGGCCGGGGAGCGCGATCCGGAGGTGCTGGCCGGGACGGTGAGGGTGGCCGGGACGAGCCGCTTTCGCGCCGTGCGGACCCGGGCGAGGACGGTCGGCGACCGGGTGCTCCTCCCCGCGGAGGCCGGCCGGGTGCTGGCGGTGAAGCCGGGGGACGCGATCCACCTGGTGCCGTTCGCCTGACCCATCCGGGACGGGCGCTCCCCTCCAGGGGCGTGTATCGAGGTCGGCGTCCCTCGCCAGGAGGTCGCCCATGCGTCCCGCAGCTTCGTGGTTCCCCGCAGCCGTTCTCGCCCTCGGCTTCCTCGCCCCGGCCACCGTTCACGCCCAGTCCGCCCCGGTCCCGTACGGCGCGCCCGTCACCAGCGAGGCGGCCAGGAATGCCGCGACCGCCGCGCTCGCAGAGGGGCGCAAGAACGGCTGGTACGTCGCCGCGGCGGTGGTCGACACCGGCGGCGTCCTCGTCCACTTCGAGCGCGTCGAGGGCACGCAGAACGGCAGCACCGAGGCGGCCATCGAGAAGGCGCGCACCTCGGCGGCCTTCCGCCGGCCCTCGAAGGCCTTCGAGGACGTCGTGGCCAGCGGCAAGACCAACTACCTGAAGCTGCCGGGCACGGTCCCCATCGAGGGCGGGACGCCCCTCGTCGTGGACGGGAAGATCGTCGGCGCCATCGGCGTGAGCGGGGCGACCTCGGCCCAGGACGGCGTCTGCGCCAAGGCCGGGGCCGACGCGCTGGCGGTGAAGTAGGCGGCGGACGCCAGGAAGGAGCGCCCGTCCGCAAGCGGCTGCCGCCCGCCTATCCGTCCGACCGTTCCTGGACGGGGTCCACGCACTCGACGAACGGGAACCGGTGGAAGTCGGTGTCCCGCGTGTAGATGCGGCGGATGCCGTGCTCGCGCATGAGGATGGCGGTGTGGGCATCGTGGGCGAGGTTCCCGGCCACTTGCGGGATCTCCCGAATGACCTGTGCGGCGACCGTGGGGTGCCGCGAGGTGGCCACCAGCACGCCAAACCCGGGTGACGCCAGCAGGGATTCGACGAAGCTCCAGGCCTGTCGTGCGGTCCACGGCGGCGAGAGGACCCTCGCGTGGGTAGTCACCCGAAGGAACTCGTAGAGGATGGCCCAGGTGCTGTACCAGGCGCCCGAGCCCCGCCGCCACGACTCGAGCGACTTGCGGCACGCCGGGTGGAACGGCGAGCTCGAGTTCGCAGCGTAGACCAGCACGTTGGTGTCGACGACGAGCACCTATGGCTCTTCCATGGCGCGGTAGAGCGCATCCCGGTCGGAGACGTCGACGAGTTCCCGGGCCTTCATCACGGGCAAGGGTGGAAGGTCCTTGTCGGGCGGACGCTCGTCGAGGAGCCGCCGGAGCGCGGCCTCGACCAGATCCGACATCGTCCGTCCCTCCCGGGCCGCCCTGACCTTGAGCTCCCGCATCACGCCGTCGTCGATCTGCAGCGTGGTCTTCATATGGAGATCCATATCGCCAGGATGGAAATCCGTCAACCCCGGCGCCGCGCCGGTCTCCGGGCGGGCCGGGCGCCCTTCCTCGCCGCCCTTGCCCTCTTCCTCGCCGCCTTGACCCGCGCCGCCCGCCGCGCCGCCTCGAGCGCCAGGCGCCCCCAGGGCTCCATGTCCTCCGGCGACTCGTGGGCCGCGTCGGGAGGCCGGAAGTAGCTCGTCTCCGTCTTCTTCCCGCCCCCGGCGTAGACCCAGCGGCGGCACCCCGCCGCCTCGAACATCGGCCGGGTCTGGTCGTCGGTCTTGAGGAAGATCTCGTCGTCGTCGACGAGGCCGAACATCAGATCGCCGCAGTAGATGCCGTGGCCGCCGAACATGGCGCGGGACCGCACCGGCCCGAGCGGCCCGAGCAGGTCCACGGCGAAGGCGACGAAGGCGGAGGACTCGGGCACGGGGCACCTCCTCGACGGGTCCGCAGCGGCATATAACGAGGCCGTGCTCCCCCGCCCCTCCCGCGACGTCGCGCTGCTCTTCACCACCCGCACGCTCCGCCTCTTCGCCTACGGCTTCCTGGCGGTGGTGCTGGTCCTCTACCTCTCCGGGGCCGGTCTCTCCGAGGGGCGCATCGGGCTCCTGCTCTCCTTGACCCTGCTCGGCGACACCGCCCTGTCGCTCTGGATCACCACCCACGCCGACCGGATCGGCCGGCGCAGGATGCTCTTGCTCGGCGCGGCCATGATGGTCTTCGCCGGGATCCTCTTCGCCTCCACCACGTCCTTCTGGGCGCTGCTCCTCGCCGCCACCATCGGGATCATCAGCCCGGCCGGGAACGAGGTGGGGCCCTTCCTGGCCATCGAGCAGGCGGCGCTGGCCCAGAGCGTCCCCGGGGAGAAGCGCACCCAGGTCTTCTCCTGGTACGCGCTGGTCGGCTCCTTCGCCACCGCGCTCGGCTCGCTGTCGGGCGGGCTGCTCTCCCAGGCGCTGCAGGCCCGGGGCGCGACCGCGCTCTCCGCCAACCGCACCGTGGTGCTGGGGTACGCGGTGCTGGGCGCCGCGCTGCTGCTGCTCTTCACCCGGCTCGGGCCGGCCGCCGAGGCGCCGCCCTCGGCGCGGAAAGCCCACAGGCCCTCCTTCCTGGAACCGGGGCTCGGGCTGCACGGGTCGCGCCGGGTGGTCTTCCGGCTCTCCTCCCTCTTCGCGCTCGACGCCTTCGCAGGCGGCTTCGTGGTCCAGAGCTTCGTGGCCTGGTGGTTCCACGCGCGGTTCGGGGCCGACGAGGCCACGCTGGGCGCCATCTTCTTCGGCGCCAACGTCCTGGCCGGCATCTCGGCGCTCTCGGCGGGATGGCTGGCGAGCCGGTTCGGGCTGGTGAACACGATGGTCTTCACCCACCTGCCGTCGAACGTGCTGCTCGTCCTCGTCCCGCTCATGCCGAGCCTGCCGCTCGCCATCGCGGTACTGATGGCCCGCTTCTCGATCTCGCAGATGGACGTGCCGACGCGCCAGTCCTACACCATGGCGGTGGTGGCCCCCGACGAGCGCTCGGCGGCAGCCGGCGTCACCGGCATCGCCCGCACCATCGGATCGTCGATCGCGCCGCTCGCGGCCGGGCCGCTCTTCGCGGTTCCGGCCCTGGCCAGCCTGCCCTTCTTCATCGCCGGGGGGCTGAAGATCCTCTACGACGTCCTGCTCTGGCGGGGCTTCCGCCGGCTGAGGCCGGAGGAGGAGCGGGGCTCGAGGTAGGCCTACGCCTCGACCAGCACCGTCCCGACGCTGCCCGGCTCCTCGGCGGCCCGGCGCAGGTCGCCGGGCGAGACGTGCCCGACGATGACCACCGAGCGGGCCCCGTCCTTCAGGACCTCGAAGGACTCCTCGAGCTTGGGGATCATCCCGCCGGAGATCGACCCGTCGGCCACCCCCTTCTCGAATTCACCGTGCGTGATCCTGGGGATGCGGCTCCCGGGGTCCGTCACGTCGCGGAGCACGCCCGGCGTCGAGGTGACGAGCACCAGCGCGTCGGCCCGCAGCGCGCCCGCCAGCTGGCTCGCCACCGTGTCGCCGTTGATGTTGAGCATCTGCCCCTGGGCGTCGCATCCCAGGCAGGCGATCACCGGGACGTAGCCCCGCGCCCACAGGTCCCCGAGGAGCGGCAGGTTGAAGCCCACCACGTCCCCGACCAGGCCGAGGTCGACCGGGTCGGGGCCGGCGCCGGCCATGACCCGCGGCGGCCGGCGCCTCGCCACCACCGCGTGGCCGCTCGCGCCGTGGAGCCCGACGCCCAGCACGCCGTTCGCGAGCAGGCGCGCGCAGACGTCCACGTTCACCTTCCCGGCCACGGCGTACTTCATGACCTCGAGCGTCTCGGCGTCGGTGTAGCGGCGCCCGGCCACCATGCGGGTCTCGATCCCGAGCTTCTTCTGCAGGCCGGTGGCCTGGGGCCCGCCGCCGTGGACCATGCTGACGCGGTGGCCGTCCTCGACCAGCGCCTTCACGTCCCGTGCAATGGCCTCCATCTCCGGCGTGCCGGCCACCTCGCCGCCGATCTTCACCACGATGGTCTTCAAGGCTTCACCTGGGGGAGGGGGGCGCCGGTCGGGACGGAGCGGGCGCCGAGGGTGCGGCACGCGCCGGGGCCGGAGCGGCGCGCATGGCGGGGGCCGGAGCGGCGCCCGTGGCCGGGGCCGAGTAGCGCGGCCCGGGGCCCGGCGGGCGCGGCCCTGGACCCGGTCCGGGTCGCGGAGGAGGCGGCGGCCGGTAGCCGGGATAGAAGGGGGGTCGGCCGGGAAAGGAGGGAGGCCGGTACCATCCCCACGCCGGCGGGTATCCCCACCATGGCGCGCCCACCCAGCCGGGCGCGGCGCCCCATCCCGGCCCCCAGAACGGTCCCCAGGCGGGCGGTGCGATCCAGACGTTCACGAATGGAGCGGGCGCCACGACCACGCTCATGTCGCCCCCGACGTTGCCGCCGGGCATGGCGACGAGACCCTGCTGGCTGGCCGCGGCCTGGGCCGCCGCCTCCTCCGCCGACCTCTGCTCGGCCGCCTCGATCCCGAAGGGATCCGCGTTCTGGGCGGGCGGGGGGGGCGGAACTCCGGGCGGAAGAGGAACCCCTGCCGGGGGCGGCGCTCCTGCCGGGGCCTGGACCACCTCCTCGGCGGGCTGCTCGGGGCGCTGCTCCAGGATGAACGTGGCGCCCGCCGGGTCGGCGACCACCGCGAACTGCGGCCCCTTCGCCCCGGGCTTGCGGAGCACGTGGCCGCCGAGCTCCGTCACCCGGGCGAGCGCGGTCGGGAGGTCCTTCACCACCACGTAGGGCAGCCACTGGGCCGGGACATTCTGGAAGGGCATGCGCGCGGCCCTGGCACGGGGGCGGCCGCCGGACGCGTAGATCCAGGTGGCGGCCTTTCCGCTCCCCACCTGCCAGGTCTCGTAGCCCACCGCGGCCTTGTAGAAGGCGGCCGAGCCCTTCAGATCGTCGGTCCAGAGCTCGGCCCAGATCCAGCCCGGAGGCGGGGCGTCGACGTCGGCCGGGTCGCCGCCGGCGGCGGTGATCATCACGAACTGGGCGCCGCGCGGGTCGGCGACGGCGACGTAGCGCCCGCGCGCCCCGAGACTGCCCGGCCCCTCCAGCACCCGGCCGCCGGCCTTCTGGACGGCCGCGGCCGCCCGGTCCAGGTCGGCGACCGAGACGAGCGGCATCCAGCGCGCCTGGGGCGTGGCGGCGCCGGGCTTCGGCGCCGGCATCGTCAGGATGCCGGCCACCGGGGTGGCACCGTCCTTCGCGATCGAGTAGCTGCCGCGGTCCTCGAAGGTCCAGCCCAGGACCCCGGAGTAGAACGGCTTCACGGCCGCCGGGTCGAGGGTGAGCAGGTCGAACCAGATCACCTTTCCGGGGAGGCGCAATCCGGTGGGCCGGGCCGCGACGGGCGGGAGGTCGATCTTCGGGGGCGGCGCGGCAGGCTCGGGCGCCTGTGCGAGGGCGGGTCCGCCCATCAGCGCGGCGGCGATCCCCGCGGCCAGCAGTGACTTGTAGTGAATGGTCATGTCGTCCTCACGGGGGCCAGGGACCGGGGTCCTCGAGCGACGCCCGCTCGTCGAGTCCCAGCATCACGTTCATGTTCTGGATGGCCTGCCCGGCGCCGCCCTTCACGAGGTTGTCGATGGCCGAGAACGCGGTGACGGTGCGCCGGCCGCGCCAGGCCGGGCCGGCGGCCACGCCCACCTCTGCGAAGTTGGACCCCGACACCGCGGCCACCTCGGGGAGGCGCCGGGCCGGGACGCGGACGAAGGGCTCGCGGGCGAAGGCGTCGCGGTAGAGGGCCGAGAGCCGTTCCTCGGTCCATTCCTCCGGAAGCTCCAGGAACGCCGTCGCCAGGATGCCGCGGACGAGCGGCGCCGAGACCGGCACGAAGCGCAGCTCGAGGTCGCGCGCC
>Ga0315295_10003304_pt1 | contig 13727 bp, 10 predicted proteins | sample YL17G14_0_MG_FD_204453 | JGI IMG/M metagenome (GOLD analysis project Ga0315295, IMG submission 204453) | Sediment microbial communities from Yellowstone Lake, YNP, Wyoming, USA - YL17G14_0 | ecosystem: Environmental > Aquatic > Freshwater > Lake > Sediment | place: USA: Wyoming | collected...
CTCAGCGCCTCCTGGGCGCCGCCGCCGAGGTCATCCGCGTGCCCGAAGACCTGATGGACGCCGTCACGGCCGTCTCGGGTTCCGGCCCGGCGTACTTCTTCTACCTGGCGGAACTCCTGGCGGCGGCCGGCGTGGAACTGGGCCTTTCGGAGAAAGACGCCGCGCGCCTCGCCCGCGTGACCTTCGAGGGGGCGGCCAAACTCCTGGCCGAGTCGGGCGAGGACGCCGCCGCCCTTCGCCAGAAGGTCACCAGCCCCGGCGGCACGACCGAGGCCGCCCTCCAGTGGCTCGACGCCCGCGGCTTCCCGCGTACCTTCACCGACGCCGTCCGCGCCGCCCGCGACCGGGGGAGAGAACTGGGGCGATAAGGCTGATATGGAAACCGCACCGCGCTCGCTGTAGCGCGGGGGTTTATCCCCCGCGCCGCATAACCAAATGCGAGGGCAAAATGACTTCGCCGCAGGAAAATGACAAACAGCACATCGCCTTGCTCTCCGTTTTACAGATTCCTTTACTGCTAAAACAGATGTACAAAGACGCGGTTCCTCCCACAACTGAGGCAATCATTTCTTTCGTTTTTGAGAGATCGGAAGAAATGTTTCATGCCTTTTCGGCCCTCTCTGATAGGGAAGGGGCCAGGATGTTGCGCGAGATCTACGAGCCAACACGGTTAACGCGGGCCACGGTCTTTGAAATCAGGACTTGTTGTACCGCCTTGGCCTCCGCAATGCTCCCCGATGGCATGGTATCAAAAGAACACGGGGAACAAGTCACTTCCATCTTGCGGGAACTTATTGTGATGGAGTATCTAAAGCGTTCACGATACTCCGAGGAGTTTGATCGGTTGTACGCAGTTACGTCCGACAGGGGTTTAAAGTATGGTAAGCATTTGCGCGACGACCCCAAACTTCTCGAGTTATTGTATCAGAACATGTTGTGGGCCCAAACGGATTCGATAAAAGAATCGGCTGAGCGACCGGTTATAACTGGTGATTCGTTCAACAGCTTTCATGCGAAAAATGTTCTGCACGTCCTTCTTATCCGCTACATCAAGGATTTCGCCTCATTTGTTAACCGGACCGTCCCCTAATCGCCGACTGGGGGTAGCCATCGCGCCCCCCGCACCGAAACAGGAGTTGTTTTCTGAGCAAGAACAAACGCGCTAATCGCGACCAATATCACACGTGGGGGCGCAATCGCTCATTGCGACTCAAGGGTTACGATTACTCGAACCCGGCGCCTTGTCTGGTTACTTTCTGCACAGCAGACAAGAAGCCGGTACTGTGCGGCAAACTGGCCGATGCCATCCAGGAACATCTGAAGTCTGTGGCTTCGCGGTGGGGATTCCGATTGTGGGCATGGTGCATCATGCCCGATCATGTCCATGTGGTTGTCAGCGCTCCAGGAACAGACCGCACGGTTTCAGATTTTGTAGCCGCCGTGAAAAGCCTTGCCGCAAAGGCAAACCGCGACATGGGCGGGCCGGGCGGGTTATGGCAGACCGGGTTCCACGACCGGATCCTGAGGCCGACCGAACGACCAGAAGTCATCGCGGCGTACATCGTCAGCAACCCGGTGCGTAAAGGTTTAATCCGCGAAGGTGAAAGGTGGCCGTGGGTGTATCTCGACCCCGAGGCATTGTGAGAATGCGCGGGGGATAAACCCCCGCGCTACATATACGCAAGCGCTCAGGCACTCTTTCGCATCGCCTCCGCCAGTTTGAACGGATCGGCCGACACGACGGAACTCGCGTACATTTCCATCGCCCCCACGTCGGCGGTCTTGGCGGCCGGGTCGCCCCGGTCGACCAGGTGCACCAGGCACGGGAAGCCCTGCCACGCCGGGTCGGGCGGGCCCAGGGGCGGCATGTAGACGGCCAGGTTGTACGACTTCACGTCCTCGCGGGCGTAGACCTTGAGGGCCCGCCACAGGGCCTGCGGCAGGTCAGGATTCTCGAACCGGTCGGCCACCAGCACGATCTCGCGCTCCTTGGCGGGCGTAAGGTGCGCCAGGGCCGCCACGCTCCCGCACCGGGCCGCGAGGCCGAGCGCCTCGTGGACCTTCACGAAATCGTCGAAATAATTCGACTCGAACTGCGCCCCGTACGCCAGGGCGTCTCGCCGCAGGCGGTCGACCTTGCCGTAATGGAACTTGCGGCCGACGGTCATCTGGGCATGGCCGTGGATGATGCTGGCCCCCGCCTTCCACAGGCAGTTCCACATGAGGAAGAAGAACCGCGCGTCGCACGCCTCGGCATGGCACTTCTCGGCCCAGGCCTTGGCGGTGGCGAAGAGGTCGGCGATCTCGGCCGCCGCAAACTCGCCGTGGCGGAACCGAAGGGGGTTATGGTCCTCGAAGATCACCAGGCCGTGGTACCCGTCGTAGGCGGCCACGTTGGCACAGGTCTTCGCCTGGCCGATGCGGCCGAAGGTGTTGGCGGGTGTCAGTTCCAGCGGCCGGCAGAACGAGCACTTCGGTTTGGCCGCCTCGATTTCCTTCGCCAGGTCGCCCTCGCCCTTCGCTTCGATGGGGCGCTGCGACCGGATGGCGTTGAAGAGCGTGGCCTGGCCCGTGATGCGGCTGGCGACGTGGACGATCGGCTGGCGCCGGATGGCCTCCAGGACGCCCTCGGGCGTGGCGGCGAGGTACTTGAATGCGCCGGCGATCCAGCCCTCCATCGCCCTGGGCGGAAGGACCTGGGCCTCGCTGATCGCGAAGTCGTACAGGCGGTCAAAGAGGGCCCGTGCCTCGGGCGCCAGGCGCGCTACGGTCTGGTCGAGGGTGGTGATCGTCGGGGGCATGCGAATCTCCATGGTTGAGCCATCGCCGGCCCGCCGTGGCGGGCGAGGAGAGCCGCCGCGCAAAGCCGTGGGCGCCGGCGCAATGTCAGACGCGTTTGCTACAGGTCCTTCAGGGCCGGCAACAGGTAGTCGCGGCAGACGACTTCCCACGACATTTTCTTGGCCAACTCGCCGCCGGCCTTGATGAACGCCTCGCGGCTCTTGCGGTCGGTCGGGAGGCGTTTGAGTATCTCGCCGGCCACGCGGTCGGCCTCCTTCTCCTCGGCGGCGTCGCGTTCGCGGGGCCCGATGGAAAGGACCTTGTCGAGGGCATTGTTGCCGTTGGGTAGCCGCGTGTAGTCGGCCACCATGACGTTCGGGGTCCCCCGGCCGCCGGTCACCTTGTCGACAAAGCCCGCGCACCCGCAGATGTTCGTGATGACGCACAGTCCGCCGAAGGAGAGCGGCTCGAGTTGCGCGATGCCGAACGGCTCGTAGATAGACTGGCCGAACTCGATGTCGGTGCCCTTGCGGATGTCCAGGAACTCCATCTCGGGCGGCATCATCATGCCGCACGAGCCCCGGCTCCAGCCGAACTGGTTCACGAGGATGACGCGGATCTGGCGGGCGCACACGTTGAACTTCTGCATGTGGACGTAGAAGTCCGCCTCGCCGCCAGAGAGGTCCGGGTACCCCTCGCGGTGGGCGACCGGCCAGGAGTACCGCCCTTCCATGTCGAGAACCTCGTGGCCCTTGCGCGGGGCCCCCAGTTCGCTCGACAGAAGGTACAGCACGCCCGTCTGACGGGTCTCGCGGAACTTCTTCTCGAGGTGCCACAGGACCTTCAGGTCCCTCCACATGCCTTTCGACAGGGCCATGCGTGTGACGTGCGAGAAGACAAAGTCGGGCTTGAACTCCAGAATCGTCTCGGTGTATTTCTGGACGCGGGCCTTGGACTGCTCGACGTCGTCGGCGCTGACGTCGTACGCGGGCACGCCGTTGTACGCCAGCCGCAGGTTCTTCGAGGCGAAGTCGGCCCCCAGGAACTTCATCTCCAACAGGACTTCGTCGCCGACGCACAGGATGCAGTCGCAGAACCGCGAGGCCGACACGAGGGCGTGCTTGAAGAACGGGGCCTGGATGCCGAAGACGTCCTCGACGAACTTGCCCTTGGCCATCGCCTGCGCCAGTACGTTGTAGAACATCGTGTCGTGGCCGGGGTGGCCCTCGACGATCCGCCGCATCGTCGCCACCTCGTGCGCGTAGAACGCGGTCTTGTACGCATGCGAGTCCTGGGCGATGGCGGCCAGGGCCATCGGCATGCCCATAAACTCGTGGGCCAGGATAATCGCCGGGGGCGACTTCGCCGCCTCAATCGCCGCCAGCGCCGCCAGGCCCGGCACCGCCAGACGCACGTACTGCTCGTATTCCCACGTGTGGTACAGGTCGCTGCGGATGCCGAACCGCTCGTACAGCATCCGCTTGAACTCGCCCAGGCGGTCGAGGTTCGGGTTCGACACGTCCAGGAGCAGCACCTCAGGGCTCGACGACACGCCCGTCGTCTTGTCGCTGAACGTGCGCCGACCGTAGATGATGCCCACGCCGTAGCGCTCCTGGACCGGCCGGAACTTGGCCGCCCACCCGCCGGCGTCGGCGCCCGTCAGGCTCGAGTACAGAACCTTCCCGTTCTTCGCCAGCAGGTCCTGCACGCCGTGGTCGCCGGGGCCGACCAGGATCGACCGTCCGACGTTCTCGTTATAGCACTGGGACGTGAAGAAGCCCTGAAGGACGGCCCCGATGCCCCCCACCTTCTGAACGGCCTCGTGAGTAACGTGAATCAGCGTGCTCATGGGTCTCCCTTGTTGCGCCCGAAACCGGATGCGGCGACGCCCGCTCCTCGCCACTGGCGAGGCGCGCGAGTCCACCCCCATTCGCCGTCGGATGAGGCGGTACCCCTATTCTATCGGAATTCGCTGGGCAGGACTTTCCTATTTCGGGAAACGTTTGGCCGGGGCCGGCCTGCCGTGCATTTGCGCCCAATAGCACGCGCCCCGACCATCGGGGCGGCCAAATGGGCTCGGGGTGCGCCATCGCGCAGCCGCCCCGCTCGTCGGGGCGCGGTACCGGTCACATCGACAGCATCTTGTACGCTGTCCACGCCAGGAAGGCAATGAACACCAGGCGCAGCCACACGCGCGAGACCCGGTGCGTCAGCCGCGCGCCCACCTGGGCGCCGACCATCGCCGGTGGGGCCAGGAGACCCACGAAAATCCACGGCACGAGCAGGCTCACGCCGTGACTCGCCAGCGTCGCGTGCTTGATGGCCGCCGCCAAGAGGCACGAGAAGACGACCGTGACGGCGGAGTTGGCGATCGCCGCCCGGAGTCGCATCCTCAGCAGCACCTGCTGGGCCGGCACCGCAATCGCCCCGCCCCCGATCCCCAGGAGACCAGACGCGAACCCGACCATCAGGCCGATGCACCCGACCGCCCACCGGTTCGGCGGCGGGCCGACCACGTCGCCCGTCGCCGAGTCCACCGCCGCCAGCGGCCGCACCAGCCGGTACGCGTTCACCGCCAGCACGTACACCATCAGCAGGCCGAAGAGGCGCCACAGCAACTCGCGCGAGTCGCCCGTGAACAGGTTCCCCGCCCATACGCCTGCCAGCGACGCCGCAATGCTTGTCGGCACGAGGATCTTGACGATGCTCGTCATGACGCGGCCAGCCCGCCAGTGGCCGATGGTGGCGCTGGCGCCCACGCACACGTTCAAGACCAGCGTGGCAGCAATCGCCGTGTGCGGGTCCAGCGGCTCGCCGCCGCCGGCGTCCCAGATGATCTTCATCAGGGGCATGAAGACGATGGTGCCGCCGATGCCCAGGAATCCGCCGAGCGTGCCGCCCAAGAGACCCGTCGCCACCAGCAGCGCCATCTGCCACCACTCAAGCATCGCGTGCTCCGTCGTCGTGGCCGCCCCAGTCGGGCGAGATCAGCCGGCCCGCGTTCCTTCCCTGAAGGCTCCAGGCCAGCGTGTTGCCGAGCAATGCGGCCTGCGGAGCGTACCCGCCGGCCTTCTCCCGGATCGCCTCGCGACCGTCCGGCGACAGGATACGGGCTTCCAGGATGAGTTGGCCATGACTGTCTATGGTGCCGAGGACCCCCAGCGGCGTGCGGCACCCAGCCCCCAGCCAGCGGACCAGCGCCCGCTCGGCCACAGCGGCCCACCGCGACGGCGGATGGTCGAGCGGCGCGAGCAGTTGCCGCACGCGCTCGTCGGCCGCGCGGAACTCCAGGCCCAGCGCCCCCTGACCTGCGGCCGGGAGCATGACGTCCGTCTCGATCTCCACCATGCGATGGTCGAAGAGGCCCAGCCGCGCCAGGCCCGCCCGCGCCAGGACCGTCGCGCCGCAGACGCCCGCCTCCAGTTTCTTCAGGCGCGTCTCGACGTTGCCGCGCAGGTCGATGAACGCGAGGTCCGGCCGGACGGCCAGCATCATGGCCCGCCGCCGCGGACTGCTCGACCCGACCGTGGCGCCCTGGGGCAACTGGTCGAGACGCAGGCCCTCCGGCGTCACGAGGCATTCGCGCGGGTCCTCGCGCTCGGGCACGACCGCCTCGACCTCCAGGCCCTCGGGCAACTCCGTGGGCACGTCTTTCATCGAGTGGACCGCCAGGTCGATGCGGCCGTCCAGGAGGCCCGTCTCGAGTTCCTTCACGAAGAACCCGACGCCGGGCATCCGCGCCAGGGGCGTGGCCCGGTCGCGGTCGCCGGAGGTGCGGAAGATCTCGATCTGCACCTCCAGGTCCGGGTGGGCCGCCCGCAGGCGCGCCGCGACCCCTTCGGCCTGGATCATCGCCAGGCGGCTGCCGCGCGTGCCGATCTTCAGCAGGTTGCCCATCGCTGCTCAAACGATAGTGGAATTCGCATGCCGAGGCAAGGACTACGTGTCGCGCGTGCGCCAGGCATCATACAACAACACTCGCCCCGGCGCACATGGCCCTGCACCTTTCGATTGACCCACAGCCCGCGCCATGCGAGACTCTGAGAATCGGGGGTGCCTCGATGATCGAGACCGGAACCACCGTGCTCGTGACCGGCGCGAACGGCTTTGTCGGCGGCCGCGTCTCGGCGCACCTGCGCCAGGCCGGTTTCACGCTGCGGGCGCTGGTGCGACCGGATTCCACCCGCCCGCCGGCCCCGGCCGAGGGGTTCGAGGTGGCTCCCGGCGACGTGAGCGACGCCGCCGCCGTAGCCGCAGCCGCACGGGGATGCCAGGCCGTCATCCACTTGGCCGGAATCCTGCGCGAGCGGGGGGCGAACACCTTCGGGGCCGTCCACGTGCAGGGAGCCGAGAACGTCGTTTCCGCCTGCCTCCGTGCCGGCCTGCGGCGACTCGTGCACATGAGTGCCCTCGGGACCGGACGCGGCTCAACCACCGGGTACTTCCGCAGCAAGGAGGCGGCCGAGCAGATCGTCCGCCCCTCGGGCCTCGACTGGACCATCATCCGCCCGAGCGTCATCCACGGGCCCCGCGGCGACTTTATGATCCAGATGGCCCGGATGGTTTCGCGGCCGGGACCGGTGCCCCTCGTGGGCCGCGGGCTCCAGATTGTCCAGCCCGTCTGGGTCGAGGACGTCGCACGGGTCTTCGTGGAGGCCTTGCAGCGCAACGCCACGGTCGGCCGCGAGTACGCGGTGGCCGGGCCCGACATCCTCACGCTGCGCGAGTTCTACACGATCCTTTCGCGGGTCCTCCTGGGCCGGCCGAAGCGGCTGATGCCGGTGCCGGCGTTCGTCGTCCGGGCCACCGCCGCGGCCGCCGCCAGAACGATGGCCCATCCGCCCGTCACGCCCGACGAGTTGCAGATGCTCGAAGAGTCGCGGCCGTGCGACATCAGGCCGATGACCGAGGCGTTCGGCTTCGAGCCGGCCCGCTTCGAGGAAACGCTGGCCGCGTATGCGGCCGAGTTGAGGCAGGCGGCATGCTCGACCTCGCCCTGATCCGCGCCGAACCCGCCCGCGTCAAGGCGGCCCTGGGCCGCCGCGGCGTGCCGCCCGAGGCGGTCCAGGCCGTCGTCGACATCGACGCCCGCTGGATCGCGCGGCTGGAGGTCCGCGAGGCGCTGCGGCACCGTCGCCGGCGCGCGAGCGAGGAGATCGCCCTGGCGAAACGCGAGGCCCGCGACACGGCGGACCTCGAGCGCCAGGCCCGGCAGGTGAGCGACGAACTGGCCGCCGTCGAGGCCGAAGTCGCCGACCTCGAATCCCGCCGCGACCGGGCACTCCTCGACCTGCCGAACCTCCCGATGACCGACGTGCCCAACGAGGCCCAGTCGCCGGGTGGCATGCCCACGGAAAAGACACCCTGGGCACGCCACCCGGAAGGCGAGCCCGCCGCGGGAGCGGCGGGAGACCCCGAATCAACCGCCGGCACCCCGCCCTGGCCGAAGCCCTTTACGCCCCTCGCCCACTGGGACCTGATGGAAATCCTCGGCCTCGCGCACACGGGCGGCCCCGCTCCCGGCCGCGGCTTCGTGACGTGGCGCGGCCGCGGCGCGCGGCTCGTGCGGGCGCTCATCGGATTCATGCTCGACCTTCATACCCGCGAGTTCGGATACGAAGAGGTCCGCGCCCCGGTGATCACCAGGCGTGCCGCCCTCACCGGCTCGGCCCACCTGCCGACGCTCGAAGGCAGGATGTACGCCGTCGACGCCGCCGAGTCCGACCTCTTTCTCGCCCCGCGGGCCGAGCCGCACCTGGCGAATCTTCACGCGGGCAAGGTCCTCGACGCCTCAGCCCTGCCGCTGCGCCTCGTCTCGGCAGGCCCGGCGTTTCGCCGCGAGGCCGGAAGCGCCGGGGCCGCCGCCCGCGGACTCCTCAGGCTCCACGAGTTCGACACGGTCGAACTCTACACCTTCTGCCGCCCGGACCAGACGGTCGGGGAACTTGATCGAGCCGTCCGCGCCGCGGGGGCGATCCTCGATCGCCTGGAGGTGCCGCACCGGCGGCGGCTCAGGTCCGCCCGCGACCTCAGCCATGCGGCCGCCAAGACGGTCGGCCTGGAAGTCCAGGCGCCTGGCATGCAGGAATGGCTCTGCGTGGCGGCCCTCTCGACGTTCACCGATTACCAGGCCCGCCGCACGAACACGCGATTCCGCGATGCGTCGGGCCACGCCCGGTTGGTCCACACGGTCGGCGGCGCGGCCGTCGCCCTTCCCCGCCTGATCGCGGCCATGTTGGAGAACGGCCAGGAGGCGGGCGGCGCGGTCCGGCTGCCCGCGGCCCTCGTGCCGTACATGGGCGGCGAGGCATCGCTGTAGCGACGGGGGCTTCTGGCCGGGTGGCACGGCCGCGCAAAGGCGCATGGCCATGCCACCGACCGGGCGCATTACCCCCGCGCGAAGAATGTCATTGACGCCGCCGCCGACCGCCGATACCATCGTGCATACAACGTGGCTCGTGGGAGCCCTTAGGGAGCGTCGCGCATGGGATCGCCTTGGCGGATACTGGCCGGCCGCGCAAGGTCCCTGCGCGCGGGTATTGCCGCGTAAGGAGCGGACCCAGGGCAGACTCTCTCAAGCACGAGCCATGCGGCCCTGGCACGCCCCAGCGACAAGCGAGCCAGGGCTTCTTCATTATTAAAGGCACAACCATGGCCAACACTTACAAAGATACGCTGAATCTGCCGAAGACCGAGTTCCCCATGAGGGCCGACCTGGTGCGGCGCGAGCCGGACGTCCGCAAGCGGTGGGCCGAGATGAAACTGTACGAGATGATCCGGGCCGCCGAGCACCCGAGGGGCCGGTACGTCCTCCACGATGGGCCGCCCTACGCCAACGGCGATATCCACATCGGCACGGGCGTCAACAAGATCCTCAAAGACGTCGTCGTCAAGTACAAGACGATGCAGGGCTTCGACTCGCCGTACATCCCCGGTTGGGACTGTCACGGCCAGCCCATCGAGCACAAGGTGCGCCAGGACCTCGGCCCCAAGGCCCGGTCGATGAGCGTGCCCGAGATCCGAAAACTGTGCGAGGCCTACGCCCTCAAGTACGCCAAGCACCAGAGCGACCAGTTCGTGGCGCTGGGCGTCTTCGGCCGCTTCGATAAGCCGTACCTGACCATGACGCCCGCCTACGAGGAAGGCGAGATGGAGGTCCTGGCGTCGCTGGCCGACGAGGGCCTCATCCACCGCGAACTCCGGGCCATCCACTGGTGCATGCACTGTAACACCGCCCTGGCCGAGGCCGAGATCGAGTACGAGGACGACGAGGGGCCGAGCGTCTATGTGCTCTTACCGCTCACCGACGAGGCGGCGGCAGGATTGCCCGCGCCCCTTCGCGGCAAGCACATGCACCTCATGGTCTGGACCACGACGCCGTGGACGCTGCCCGCGAACATGGCGGTGGCGGCCCACCCCGATTTCAAGTATGCGGCGGTCCGGTTCAAGGACAAGGCCGGCCGCGAGCGGCTGGCCATCCTGGCCGAGGAACTCCTGGGCGCGGCGACGCGCGGGGCGGGCATCAGGGACGTCGAGACGCTGGCGACCCTGGTCGGCAAGGAACTCGACGGCCTGACCTACACGCATCCGTTCATGGGCCCGCCGGCTGGGGCCGACCTGCGCCGCGTGTGGTGCGACCCCACGATGGTCACCCTCGAAGAGGGCACGGGCCTCGTGCATTCCGCCCCCGGCCACGGCCGCGAGGACAACGTGATGGGCCTGCGGTTCGGCATCACCACGTACAGCCCCGTCGATTACGCCGGCCGGTTCGACGCCACCGTGCCGGAATGGATCCAGGGCAAGACCGTGGTCGAGGCCAACCCGATTGTCACCCAGCACATGGCCGACTCCGGCCACCTCGTGGCCGAGGGCCGCGTCATGCACCGGTACCCGCACTGCTGGCGGTGCCACAAGCCCGTCATCTTCCGGGCCACCGAGCAGTGGTTCGTCTCGCTCGACGCCGGCGAGATGGGCAAGTCACTTCGCCAGCGTGCCCTGGAGGCGGTGGGCGGCGTCCAGTGGGTGCCCGCGTGGAGCGAATCGCGCATCCGCGCGATGATCGAGACGCGGCCCGACTGGTGCATCAGCCGCCAGAAAGTCTGGAGCGTGCCGATCCCCGCCCTCTATTGCGAGGGCTGCGGCGAGGCCCTGATGACCGGCGACATGATGCGCACGGCCGGCAAGTTCTACGGCAAGCACGGCTCCGGCGCCTGGTACGAGGAAGACAAGTTCCCGCTCCAAGCGATCTTCGGCCAGGTTCCGACGTGCCCGAAGTGCGGCGGCACGACGTGGCGGCGCGAGAAAGACGTCTTCGACGTGTGGCTCGACTCGGGCGCCTCGTGGCGGAGCGTCTCGGAGGCCGAGGGCCTCGGCATGCCCGTCGAACTTTACCTCGAAGGCTCCGACCAGCACCGCGGGTGGTTCCAGTCGAGCCTGATCCTGGGCGTGGTGGCGCGCGGGCAGCCGCCGTTCCGCACGTGCATCACGCACGGCTTCGTGGTCGACGAGGAAGGCCGCAAGATGTCAAAGAGCCTCGGCAACTTCGTGAGCGTCCTGGATGAGGTCAAGCGCCTCGGCACCGACGTGGTGCGGCTGTGGGTCTCGAGCGTCGATTACACGTACGACATCCGCACCTCCGACTCGCTCATCTCGAACCTCCAGGACGCGTACCGCAAGATCCGCAACACCGTCCGGTTCCTGCTGGGGAACCTGGCGGACTATAACTCGAAGCATGCGGCCAAGCACGCCGACCTCGAGGAGATCGACCGGTGGCTCCTGGCACGCAAGGAGCGCCTGGTGGCCGAAGTGACGGCCCAGATGGAGGCGTTCCAGTTCCACCGCGTGTACCAACTGGTCCACGTCTTCTGCGTGAACGACTTAAGCGCGTTCTACCTCGACGTGCAGAAAGACGTGATGTACTGCGACGCGACCGATTCGCGCCGCCGCCGCAGCGCCCAGACGGCAATGGCAGCCGTGGTCGAAGCCCTTGTGCGCCTCGTGGCGCCGATTCTCGTCCACACGGCCGAGGAGACGTGGGCGTACCTGCCCGCGGCCGCCCAGGGCCGGCGCGAGCCGAGCGTCCACCTGGCCCGCTGGCCGCAGGTCGACCCGAACGTCCTCGACGAGGACCTCTTGGCGAAGTGGGAGTGGCTCCAGGAGGTGCGGCGCGACGCCTACGCGGTGCTCGAGTGCTTCCGCCGCCGCAGCCTCATCGACAAGTACATCGAGGCCCGCGTGGCCCTGGCGGTGGCCGACCGGGCGGAACTCGAGCGCCTCAAGGAAGTCGGGGCGCCGATGCTCGCGGACCTGCTCCTGGTGAGCGAACTGGCGCTCGTTACGCCAGCGGAGGCCGAGGCCCTGCCGGGCGAGAAAGCCCTAGGCAGCGACGCCGAGCTCAAGCGGTTCCACTCGGCCACCCTCCAGCCTCAGGAGCACAAGCGGTGCGAGCGGTGCTGGAACTGGCGGCCGACGGTCGGCCAGGGACAGCCCGCCGACCTGTGCGCCCGCTGTCGCGAGGTCGTCGCGAAGTAACACGAGAAACGGCTGCGGCACGCGCGCTCAGCGGGGAGCCGAAGGCGACCGCGTGTTGTGGCAGCAAGGCCAGACGCCAAAACAAGAAACGGCAAGAAGGAGCAGAAGAAGCATGGACACGCAGCCGGGCCCCAAAACCCAGGAGGTCATCGACCTCTACGCCAAGTACGTCATCGGCAACTACAAGCGCCTGCCGAAGGTCGCCGTGCGCGGCGACGGCGCGTACCTGTGGGACGCCGACGGCAAGCGGTACCTGGACCTCTTCAGCGGCTGGGCGGTGACCGGCGTCGGCCACTGCCACCCGCGTCTTGTCGAGGCCATCCGCCGGCAGGCCGGCCAACTCATCTACATGCCGAACACGTGGTACACCGAGCCGCAGGCCCGCCTGGCCGAGTGGATTTCGACGACCGGCTTCGGCGGCAAGACCTTCTTCTGCAACTCGGGCGCCGAGGCAAACGAGGCCGCCATCAAACTCGCCCGCATCCACGTCGGCAAGGGGCGGTACAAGATCGTCACGTTCGAGAACGGGTTCCACGGGCGGACGTTTGCGGCCATCACCGCCACCGCCCAGCCGAAGTACCACGAAGGATTTCGCCCGCTCGTGCCGGGGTTCATGTACGCGCCCTTGAACGACATGGCGGCCGTCGAGAAACTCGTCGACGACGAGACGTGCGCCATCCTGGTCGAGCCGATCCAGGGCGAGGGCGGCATCAACCTGTGCGACCACGACTGGCTGCGGGCCCTGCGCGACCTGTGCACGCAGCGCGGCATGATGCTCGTCTTCGACGAGGTCCAGACGGGCGTCGGCCGCTGCGGCACGTGGTGGGGATGGCAGACGAGCGGCGTCGTGCCCGACATGATGACGATGGCCAAGCAACTGGGCGGCGGCACCGCCATCGGCGCCCTGTGCGCGAAGCCCGAGGTCGCGGCCAGCCTCGTACCCGGCACGCACGCCTCGACGTTCGGCGGGAACCCGCTGGCGGCGGCGGCCGGATGCGCCGTCTTCGAGATCGTCCGCGACGAGAACCTGCTGGAAAACACCAACCAGGTCGGCGCCTACCTCAGGCAGCGGCTGCTGGAACTCAAGCAGGAATCGCCTATGATTACCGAGGTCCGCGGCGAGGGCCTCATGATTGGGGCGGAACTCGCGCAGAACGGGGCCGACCTCGTCGGCCTGTGCCTCGAAAAGGGCCTGTACGTCAACTGCACGCACAACACGGTGCTGCGGATCATGCCGCCGCTGAACCTGACGCGCGAACAGGTTGACGAAGGCATCGGCATCCTGGCCGAGGCCATGCGCGAGTGGAAGCCGGCCGGCCATTAGCCGCAAGGGCGCGGCGTGCCGTGCCCCTGCACGGAGGGGCGCGTCTTGCGTATCATTTTGGCGGCCGCCTCGCTCGCCGGGGGCGCGTGTT
>Ga0315295_10003305_pt1 | contig 13724 bp, 13 predicted proteins | sample YL17G14_0_MG_FD_204453 | JGI IMG/M metagenome (GOLD analysis project Ga0315295, IMG submission 204453) | Sediment microbial communities from Yellowstone Lake, YNP, Wyoming, USA - YL17G14_0 | ecosystem: Environmental > Aquatic > Freshwater > Lake > Sediment | place: USA: Wyoming | collected...
TACTGATGGTAATCTTGATGGACAGACAAAAACAGGTGAAAAAGATGCTTTTGTAATTAGCAAGTTTAACCTATAAGATGATTAAAGATTTTTAAAAATCTCTATTTATGGAGTTTACTTGATTCACGAATTATTAACTCCGAAGCGAGAATTTTTTGATGAGGATAATGATTAGAATTTTCTAAAAGCTGAATCATGAGGGTTGCTGCCGTAGTTCCCATTTCATAGATGGGAATTCTTACTGTAGTTAGAGTGGGTTCGACAATGCTGGCTAAAGGGTCATCGTTAAAACCAACTACTGCAACTTCTTCGGGAATCTGTAAGCCTAATTTTTTAATTGCTTGATAAGCACCGATTGCCATCAGATCATCTACTGCAAAGATGGCAGTTGGTCGATTGGAATTTTTGAGTAGTTCGAGAGAGAGTTCATAACCATCTTTTTGAGTGAGGTTGCTATTTTTAATTATTTCTGGATCGGCATCTAAATTGTACTCCTGCAAAGCTTGGAGGTAGCCAATGAGCCGATCTTGACAGAAAATGAATTCTAAAGAACCATTTAAAAGGGCAATTCGTTGGTGACCTAGATCGAGCAGATGTTTCGTAGCAAGATAAGCAGCTTCAACATTATCATTATTGACGGAATAATAGTTTGTATCATCAGGAATTCGTCCTACGACCACAAAAGGGTAATTGTTGATAGATAGTTGATTAATTAGTTGATCATTGACTCTCGAAGCCAAGATTAAAACTCCGTCAACCCGTTTCTGACCAAGCATTTGTAAGCATTGTTCGGCCTCTTCTTCATAATTGTTTGCAGTGGTTAGTAGTAAGCTGTAGTGGAATTTTTGAGTGATGGTACTGATGCCACGAATGATCTCTGGAAAGAAAGGATTAGTAAAAGCACTGTTGGTAGAACGTGAAAGTACCAAACCTAAGGTGTTGCTAGTACGTTTGATTAGGCTGCGGGCGATCATATTTGGCTGATAATCTAATTCAAGCATCGCTTGTTTGACTTTTTTTTGTGTTTCTAGACTAATTCGTTGGTTATCAGCAATGACACGTGAAACAGTAGAAGGGGATACTTGTGCTAATTTAGCGACATCTTTAATGGTAGTCATCTTTTATTTACCTCATTTGGGAACGTTTGCATTGATTTTCAATAGAAATTAATTCACGATTTGTGCGAAAAATCCTTTATATTTGTGGATTTTATTCTAAGATTTAATAAAAAGAAAAACCCTCTTTTGTTAAGAGGGTAGTGAGTTTTTATATTGAAGATATTTTTTCCAATTAATCCCCGAAGCCAACTCCAATACTTTTACCGTATCTGATTAATTCATCATCAGGTAAAACCTGTTTTAATTGACCAACTGCATCTTCGAGTGAGACAGATTTAATCTTATTGCAATCAAGGCTGACCATCGTCCCAAATTTTCCTTCATTAACTAATTCTACCGCGGCTACGCCATAACGGGTGGAGAGAATCCGGTCAAAAGCGGAGGGAGTTCCGCCACGTTGGAGATGACCCAAAACAGTGACGCGAGTATCGATGTTAGTTAAGGTGGTTAATTCATGGGCGAGTTTTTGTCCAATTCCTCCAAGACGGATTGGATCAGGACTATCTTTGATAATCTGACCGACAACAACCTCACCACCCAAGGATTTTGCACCTTCGGCAACCACGATAATACTGAAATTTTTGCCAGATGCTTGACGCAGACGAATTTTCTGAGCAATCTTTTGGAGATCAAAGGGAATCTCTGGCAATAATATTATATCCGCACCGCCCGCCATCCCTGAATAAAGAGCAATCCAACCAGCATAACGCCCCATCACTTCTAAGACCATAATCCGATGGTGTGATTCTGCGGTACTATGTAATTTATCAATCGCCTCGGTAGCTGTATCTACTGCAGTCATGAAGCCAAAGGTAAGATCAGTTGCAGACAGGTCATTGTCAATTGTTTTGGGAACCCCAATCACTGGAACTCCCAAGCGGGCAAAGTCACGTGCACTGGTAAGTGTGCCATCACCTCCAATTAAGATCAAAGCATCCAAACCATGTGTCCGGATATTTTTGATGACCTGACCTGACATATCCACATATTTTGAAATTCCATTTTCTTCAACTTTAAAGTTGAAAGGGTTGTCACGATTCGAAGAGCCTAAGATGGTACCCCCGCGATCCAAGATGCCAGAAACACGAGTTGAATCTAAAGGTAGATATTCGTTTAATACTAAGCCATGATAACCATCTTTAAAACCAATAACTTCCCATCCATATTTACCAAGTGCAGTTTTGACTACTGCTCGTAGCACCGCATTTAAGCCAGGACAATCGCCACCACCAGTCAAAACCCCAATTTTTTTGGTCATGATTGAATTCTCTCCTTCATTAGCTTGATCATAAATTATTTATCTTTAGCTTATCATAATTTGTCCAATTCTGGTAGTTTCAAATGAACTTATTTTTCTAGTTTGTGTTAGAATATTTGTAAGGATTTAAGCTAGAGAAATTTTTGGTATAAAATAACTCACCTTGCTTAGGTGAGTTTTACATTGTGTCTATAGTTTAATCAATTTACTAATGGCAGCATTGATTCGTGCTATGGTTTCAGGATTCTTTTTTAGATATTCTTTCGAGACATAGATACCTAGAGGCTTGTTTTGTTCAAGAATAATTTTGTATTTATTTACATCAACTTGTTGTTGCTTGAGTGCGTCCAAAAAGACTTCTTCCGCAACAAAGACAGCATCTATTCTTTTAGCTTGAAGCATTTTGATCAGTGCCTCGTGGTCGGTTGGTGAGCCAGTAACCTGATATTTATTATCAACGAGCCATTTATGTGTGTTAGTATTGAGAAGTGTGCCAATTTTTGCAGTAGTTTTGAATGAAGGGTCAGCAGGATTTAGTTTGCTTTCGTTAGGAATGAACCAAGACCATTTGTTATTTAAAACAGGATTTGATTTAACTGCAACTTCATCACGTTTGGCATTTTGCGAAGCCATACAGAAGCCATCAGCGTTACCTTCAATCATCTCATTGATCGCTCGATCATAAGTTGGAACAAATACTAGTTTGTAGTCGATTTTTGCTTCTTTCATGATTTTGCTCATCATTTCAATCCCACTGCCCTGAAGTTTACTATCTTTTTCAAAAGTAACCGGAGGAAAATCTGGGACACAGAAAATCATTGGAGTCTGAGCAAAGATCAAATTAAGGATTCCAAATGTGATCAAGATAGAGGTGAACAGAAAAATAAAAATTTTTCGCATGAAATCAACTCCTTTTGGTGAATTTATTAGTTAAATTTTAATGGATAATGGTAATTAGTACAACTGGAACTTGTTGGTAAAAGTAAAGATGCTGTCGTGGCGGTTTTTTGATTCTAAAAAAAGTTTACTTGATTTAACGGGTTCTTCTTCAAGACGGGCAAAAAAACACTAGACACCCAAAATCTAGGGTTATATAATATATGGAGTACTATATATAGAAATTATATTTTCTAAATAATTACAATAATTATTTTTTTCAGCATGAGAGGAGGCTAAAATATTGAGATGTCCGTTTTGCAACTATGCGGATAGCAAAGTGATTGACTCACGGGCTTCAGAGGAAGGGAATACCGTGCGTCGCCGTCGTGAATGTTTATCATGTCAAAAACGATTTACTACATACGAACGCTTGGAAGAGATTCCTTTAATTGTAGTAAAAAAAGATGATAGTCGAGAAGTCTTTGATCGAAGAAAGGTGATTACTGGACTTTTAAAAGCTTGTGAGAAGCGATCTGTTTCCATGGCAACAATTGAAAAGATTGCCGATACAGTAGAACGAGAATTACGAAATCAAATGGAGCAAGAAGTTTCTAGTAATGTTATTGGAGAAATCGTAATGAACAATTTAAAAGAGGTTGATGGTGTAGCGTACGTTCGATTTGCTTCGGTTTATCGACAATTTAAGGATTTAGAGATTTTCATGCAGGAATTACAGGTGCTTTTGGGGAAAAGTAATCAAAATAAAGCGGAGGTAGATCATTAATGGCGAAAAATGTGGCAGAAATTGATGAATTAATTGAACAGCTAGGACAACAGGTGATTAGTCTGCCAATGCAACATAAAAATCGAGCTTTTCGTTCGATTCGCAAACGTGATGGACGGATTGTGGAATTTGAAACTGAAAAGATTGCTGCCGCAATCTTTAAAGCAGCACGTGCGGTGGGTGGAGAAGATCAACAACTGGCTGAGGAATTATCAGAAGTAGTCTTGCAATATCTAAATAAGCAACTGGGAGCAGCGATTCCTACAGTGGAAGAAGTTCAGGATGCGGTAGAGAAGATTCTGATCGAGACGGGTCATGCTCGTACTGCTAAGGCATATATTATTTATCGTGATCGTCGCACCAGACTTCGTGATTCAAGGTCTGAATTGATGGATATTGTGGAAGATATTTTAGTTGAAACTAATCGTGAAAATGCTAATGTGAGTAATTCACCTTCGGCAAAGATGTTACAGATTGCTTCAGCGGCTAGTAAACGTTATTATTTATCACGACTAATTCCAGCAGAAATGGCGCAAGCACATCTGGATGGAGATTTTCATATTCACGATCTTGATTTTTATGGAAAAACACTGACTTGTGTACAAATCCCTTTAGGGAAATTATTAGCTAAAGGTTTTAATAATGGTCACGGCTATATACGTTCGCCGAAACGTCCAGCATCAGCTACAGCACTAGCAGCAATTATTTTACAAAGTTCACAAAATGATATGCATGGTGGACAGTCATTTGCCTTTTTTGATCGGGATATGGCACCATTTGTAACAGGTGTTTCTGAGGAAGAGGTTTATCAAGCAATGGAAGCCCTGATTTATAATTTAAATTCAATGCACAGCCGTGCGGGAGCTCAAGTTCCTTTTAGTAGTATTAATCTTGGTTGTGATATCACAAAAGAAGGACGTTTGGTGATTAAATGTCTTTTAGAGGCTTATGAAAAAGGATTGGGGCATGGAGAGACTCCGATTTTTCCAAATATTATTTTTCGTTTGAAAAAAGGAATTAATTTTGAACCAAAAGATCCTAATTATGATTTGTTTAAATTAGCGATGAAGGTTTCGGCGCAAAGATTGAATCCTACTTTTTCTTTTATGGATGCCACTTATAATGCTCAATTTGGTGCCGAAGTAGCATATATGGGTTGTCGTACCCGAGTGATTTCGGATCGACACGGAGCGACAATTAGTGATGGACGTGGTAATCTTTCCTTTACCACCATTAATCTGCCGCGAATTGCGATCAAAGCCAATCAAGATTTAGAGATCTTTTTTCAAGAATTAGAAACGTTAATGTCATTAGCCGCGCGTCAGTTGTATCATCGTTATCGGGTGCAAGGACGATTGAAAGTGAAAGATATGCCTTTTGTGATGGGGCAAGGACTGTATCTTGATTCGGAAAAGTTGGCTTTTGATGATCAGATTGCCCCAGTAATTAAGCATGGGACACTCTCGATTGGGTTCATTGGGTTGGCAGAAGCCTTAACTTCTTTGACTGGAATGCATCATGGCGAAGATCCCAAGGCGCAACGGTTGGGTTTGGAGATTGTGAATTTCATGCGGAAGCTTACGGATAGTTTCGCAGAGGAGTATGATCTGAATTATACCCTACTTGCTACCCCAGCGGAGGGTTTGTCGGGACGATTTGTTTCAATTGATCGGCGTAATTTTGGAGTGATCAGTGGTGTTACTGATAAAGAATATTACACTAATAGTTTTCATGTGCCAGTAAATTATGAGATCTCTTCCTTTGATAAAATTACAATTGAAGGATCTTATCATGAACTGACTAATGCCGGACATATCAGTTATTTGGAACTGAATTCGCCTCCGATGAATAATTTAGAAGCATACGAACGAATTCTACGACATATGGCAGCTTCGAATATGGGTTATGCAGGAATTAATTTTCCGATCGATGAATGTTTAGGCTGTTATTATCGTGGGATTATTGAAGATGAATGTCCATCATGTGGTACAACTAATGTAAGACGGATTCGGCGGATTACTGGTTATCTTTCGACTGTAGATCGATTTAATGATGCCAAACAGTTGGAGTTGCGGGATCGTGTGAGCCATCTTTAGGAGAAATCAATGCGAAATTTAAATTTTCGAATTGCTGGGGTAACTACTGAAAGTGTCGTTGATGGTGCGGGACTTCGCAGTACAATTTTTTTTCAAGGCTGTCCCCACCATTGTCCTGGATGCCATAACCCAGAAACCTGGCAGCTAGATGGGGGTCGGGAAGTTACTTTGATAGAATTGTTAATGATGTTAAAATTGACCCCTTTAACTACTGGAGTGACTTTTAGCGGTGGAGAGCCATTTCTTCAGAGTAGGAATCTGGTGTTCTTAGCCGCTTATCTTAAACGTTTAAAACTCAATCTTTGGGTTTATACAGGATATACTTGGGAGTATTTGGTTAATGATTCAGAAAATGATGAAATACAATTATTATTAGATTATATTGATATCTTAATTGATGGTCCGTTTATATCAGCCAAGCAACAAATGGAATTACCTTTTCGAGGTTCGAGCAACCAACGTCTCATTAAGGTAAGAGAGAGTCTAGCAACTGGTAGAGTAGTGGAATGGCAGTTAATGGGACGGGAGGCAATCTAATGGGTTGGGTGAAATTTGAAAGGTCTGCTTTGAGTAGTTTTTATCAATGTCAAGAACTTAATAACTCGGCGATTATTCAAGCTGTTTCTATGCGTAGTTTTGGTAATCAAGCCTTACATACGGGTGACGACTCAACGGCAGTGATTTTGAGACGAAAGCAATTTTTAGATTGTTTTGATTTGAATTTAAACCAATTAGTTACTGCGGTACAAACACATGGTAATGGAATTAGAGTGGTAGAGGCGAACAACAGCGGCAGTGGTGCTACTGATTTTGCAACTGCTTTGCCAGATACAGATGCTTTATTGACTTGTACTCCTGGGTTGGTTTTAGCAATCTTTACTGCAGATTGTTTGCCGATTTTTATTTATGATCACCAGACGCCAGCAATTGCCGCAATTCATGCGGGTTGGAGAGGAACGATTAATGAAATTGTAAGGCTTGCGTTAGAGAAAATGACTAGTGCTTTTGGCACAGTACCAGGGAATTGTAGAGTGGCTTTTGGTCCTGCAATCGGGGTTGAATGTTTTCAGGTTGCAGCAGATTTGGCTGAGTCTTTCGCAGCAATTCAGCCCAGCTCGGTACAGCAAATTGCTAACAATTATTATGTTGATTTGGTGGATTATAATCGCAATTTGCTAGTGAAAGCAGGGGTTGATCTTAACCAAATTATTTTAGCTCCTGGTTGTACTAGTTGCCAAGGAACAGAGTTTTTTTCCTATCGAGCTGAGGGTGGCACTTACGGACGGATGATGGGAATTATCAGTTTGAAGGATAAGTAAAATGAGAGTTCGAGTCAAGAGTCAACCCCAAAAAGAAGGGTTGCATCGATCAAAGCGAATTCTAAAACGGCATCATTTTAATTTGGTTAAATTTTTAAAAAGTTTTGTAATAATTCTCTTAATAATTTTTTTGTTAGAATCTGGTTGGATTCTATTGACCAGTTTTTATGTAAAACCAGTTATAGCTAGCTGGGACACCATTGAGAATGGGACTTGGGTTGAAGCAATTTTCTTACGTTATGAAACACCACTGTTTGCACCATCGGAGGGTGAATTAGAATTAAAAGTAGCTAATGGGACGAGAGTCCCAGCTGGTGAGATTTTGGCACAGATTAAGCAGAATTCGGCAAATGTACCTAGAAATCAAGCGGTGTTACAAGTAGAGCCAGAGCTTAGTGAGGAGCAAAAACTACTTCAAGCCGATTTAGCTAGGCTAGAGGCGGAGATTGCCCAAAAAAAGAACTTGACTAAAGTGACAATAGCTGGCAAAATTAATGAGGACTTGAAAAATTTATTAGCCGAGAAAACTAAACTAAATAAAATGATTTTTGAGTTGAATCAGAATCAATTAAAGCTTGGTAAGAACGCGGCTGCTCCATCTTTAGTTGCTGCCCCGTGTGCGGGAATTTGGTATGCTGAGATTGATGGGCTGGAGAATCAGCTGACCCCGGCTGCTTTGACCAAACTGAGTTCGGCTGATTTCAAACAAAAAGTTCAATTTCATCGACCACAAAAACAGATACTAGCACGTGAAGCATTTGGAAAATTGGTTAAACCGTTTGATCAGGTAATCGTGGTTGTTGCTCGTGAAAAAAAAATGAAACAGGCGAATCAGGGAACCAAATGGCTGATCCGAACAGGAAATGATACTTATAAAGTAACTGTAGCTAATAAATTTACTACAAGTGATGGAAAACTAGAGTTGATTGCTTTAACCGATCCAGTTTTACCAGCGAATTGGTTGCCACAGCGTTTGGCACGAATTTATTTGGTCTATCAACGTACTAGTGGTGTAATGATTCCTACACAAGCGATATATCATCAAAAAGGAGTAACCTTAGTACGGATTAGTGATGAAAATGGCACACATTCAGGAGAAGTGAAAGTGGTTGCTATTGATGGTGGCAAGGCAATTGTGGAAGGAATTCAGATAGGAACCACTGTCTTAACTAAGCTTTTTTAGTGAGAGTTTGACCATCCGAATGGAGGTCGATATTATGAAAAAAACTTTTGTAATTGATACGAGTGTTTTAGTGCATGATCCACGTGCGTTAACAGCTTTTCAGGATAATGATCTGGTAATTCCTTTGGCAGTGATCGAAGAGATTGATGGACACAAAAAACGTCAAGATGAAGTGGGACGAAATGCACGTTGGGTTTCTGCATTTTTGGATCGGTTGCGGGTTCAAGGACATTTAGATCAAGGAGTTTCTTTGGGTGAAAATTCAGGTAGCTTGCGAGTTGAATTAAATCATCAAGAAGTAGAAATGCTTCCAACTGCGCTAGAACGTGATAAGATTGATAATCGCATTATCGCGGTAGCTTTTGCTTTAAAACGGCGACTTGAACTGCCAGTGATTTTAATTACCAAAGACATTAATATGCGGATTAAAGCTGATGCGGTAGGAATTGATGCGGCTGATTATGAAAATGATAAAATTCAAATTGATGAAGTATATACTGGTGCTAGAACTATCCAATTAGATCCGGCTCTGATTGAACGTTTTTATGCTCAAGGAGAGCTTCTTTTAGAACAGGTCAATTTTTTTCCAAATGAGATGATCATTATTGAAGCTGCTTTTGGTTCTTCAAAGTCAGCTTTGGCAAGGCATCTCACGAATGGACGGTTAATGCCATTGCGTTATGGGAATGCCGATCCTTTTGGTTTGAAAGCACGTAATAAAGAACAACGTTTTGCCTTAGAACTATTGCTAGATGATGAAGTGAAAGTAGTAACGTTGATTGGTAGAGCAGGGACGGGTAAAACCTTACTTGCTTTGGCGACTGGGTTGGAAAAAGTAATTGAAAAATCGTATTATCGTCGTTTAGCAGTGGCACGACCCATAGTCCCGTTGGGCAATGATCTGGGATTTCTTCCCGGAGAGTTGGGTGAAAAATTACGTCCCTGGATGCAACCAATCTATGATAATCTAGAGTTTTTATTTTCTAATCGGGAAAAAGGTCAGAAAATCGAGCAATTAATTAATAGCCTGATTGGGATGAATTTGTTAGAGTTGGAAGCTTTGACATACATTCGTGGACGAAGTATTCCACATCAATATTTATTAATCGATGAGGCACAGAATCTTTCGCCACACGAGGTGAAAACAGTAATTACCAGAGCTGGAGAGGGAACTAAGATCGTGTTTACTGGAGATCCTTATCAGATTGATCATCCTTATTTAGATGCAAACAGCAATGGGTTAACGTTTGTAGTGGAGCGTTTTAAAAGCGAGAAAATTGCTGGACATATTACCTTACAAAAAGGAGAACGTTCCGAACTGGCTGAGCTAGGAGCGAGATTGTTGAGTTGAAATTATGACAATTAGTGAAAATGTTTTTCGGATTAAGCAACGAATTCAAGTTGCTGCCCAAAGAGCGAATCGTGATCCAGCTGAAATTCGGTTGGTCGCGGTTACAAAATATGTTACCTTAGAGCAGGTTAATGAAGTTTTACAAGCAGGAATTACTGAGATTGGAGAAAGTCGTGTGCTTCAAGCACAACAAAAATTTTCTGAATTAACTTTTCAACCAGAAAAACATTTAATTGGTACTTTACAAACTAATAAAGTAAAATCTGCTTTGGAAACGTTTGATCTGATTCATTCAGTAGATCGTCCAGAACTAGTAGTGGAATTATCAAAACAAGCTGCTAAATTAGAACGTCGTGTGCAGCTACTGGTGCAAGTTAATATTGCAGGTGAGATGACCAAACATGGGATTAACCCTGCAGAGTTAGATAGTCTTTTGGAACAGATTAAACAAGATCAGCGTCTTATTCCTATGGGATTAATGACGATTGCTCCAGAAGTAGATGATCCAGAAAGGGTGCGTCCGATTTTTAGAAAATTACGAGAATTATTTAACGAAATAGCCGTCAAACAATCTTTTGAAGTATGGCATGAACTCTCAATGGGGATGAGTAACGATTTCGAAGTGGCAATTGAGGAAGGTGCTAGTCTAGTAAGAATTGGTACTGCATTATTTGCTTCGAATGATCATGAGGCAGAACAGAAGAAGTTGATTTAAAGAGATCAAAAAGGCGATCTGATATAGAATGGAATCGATAGATAGTTGCGCTTTTTGGATTTCTTGAATTCTATTCTCCTCGTGCTTGGCAAGCAGTACTTGAATGCTTCTTTAAAATTCCTTATTTTTGGCTACTTGATGATCTGTGATTGTTAATAAAGAATTTTCATTTTTGAGGAGATAAAATGAATTAGTTCTTTTAGAGACCATACAGTAGTGATTTGGAATTTGGTCTGACGAAAACGAGGAGGTGAAGTCGGATGCCAAGAAAGATTGATGGCGAGGATGAAGGGAACAGGGAAGAAATGAGCAAAGGTATTTTTGAAAAAGTTTTAAATGCTTTTGGATTTGAAGCTGAAGAAGTAATGGAAGAGGATGAATATGCTGCGACTTATGATGAATCATTACGACGTGATTATCGCGAAAAGGAGCGGGGTCGTGAGCAAAATCGCGAACGCGAACGCGAACGAGAACGTGAGCCCAAATTAGTTAGTTTGGCGAACTCAAGTAAATCAGTGAAGATGATTATTAGTGATCCGTCTACTTTTGATGATGTGCAAACTATTGTGGATCATTTAAAAAATCGACGTGCAGTAATTTTAAATCTTGAAGAAACCGATAAGGCCGTGGCACGTCGGATTGCTGATTTTATGAGTGGAGCAGTCTATGCTATGGAAGGAACCATGCAAAAGGTGAGTGGTTCGATCTTTCTTTTTACTCCACCAAATATTGAGGTTTCTGCTCCACTCCGTTCAGAATTGAAAGAAAAAGAACGTAATGGGACAAGCACTTTTTCATCGTCATCATCATTTTTTCGTAATAATGATCGCGAACGCTAAGGGGTTGATTAAATGGCAATAGGAATTATTGGGGGCGGAGCAATGGGTTCAGCACTCCTGAAAGGGATGCTGAATGTTGGTCTATTTAAAGCAGATGAAATTTACTTAGTTGAATTAGATCAATTGAAGCAAGCAGCTTTAACCGAGAGCTTGGGGATTAAAAGTACTACAGAGCTAAGTGAACTTGCAAAGCTTTGCCAGATAATAATTTTGGCGGTTAAACCTCAGGTAATGCCAAGATTATTAATAGAGCTAAAAGCAGTACTTAATGGTCAGCACTTGGTGATCTCGATTGCAGCGGGAATTACTTTGTCTTATTTAGAGGAAAATTTGCCCGAGGTTAGAATAGTGCGCGTGATGCCTAATACTCCAGCGCGAATTGGTCAAGGAGTTTCGGCTTATTGTTTAGGGAATGCAGCTAACATTGATGATGTAGTGATCGTCAATAAAATGTTTAATGCGATAGGAAAATCAATCGAGGTTATGGAAACGCAGATGAATGCAGTGATTGCGGTGAGCGGGAGTGCACCTGCTTATGTTTATTCATTTATTGAAGCACTCACGGACGCTGGAGTTTTACTTGGTTTAAGTCGAGAAACGGCAAGCTTTTTGGTTACGCAAACCATCTTGGGTAGTGCTGCTTTAGTAGCCCAGTCTGGGGAGCATCCAGCAGTATTGCGCAATGAGGTGACTTCGCCAGCTGGAACAACGGCAGCGGCTTTATTTGAATTGGAGCAAGGCGCATTCAAAGCAACGATTATCAAAGCAGCTAAAGTGGCTGCTGAACGTGGAGAAGCACTTTCTTTGCAGAATAAGAGGTGATCTAGATGTCAAATGAACAAGATTCAATAGCGAAAATATTTGCGGCTCAAATTACTGAATTAGCAGAACGAAGTATGAAACGTCAAGAGCCAGAATGGACTGATTTTTTAGATCCAGAAGCGCGTGAGCAAGCACAAGCAATTTTAGCTTGGGTAACTGGTACGAGATTTCAAACTTTTGGTGGTTATTCAAAATCAGAGCGAGCCCGATTGGTAATTTATCCTGATTATTATTTAACGGAAACGATTGAGCCAGCATTAGTATTTTTGGAAATAACTGTCAACAGTCTTGAGCCATTAACCCATCGTGATTATTTGGGAGCTTTAATGGGTTTAGGATTGAAACGTGAAAAAATTGGGGATCTTTTGGTAAATAATGAAAGTTGTCAAGTGATCATGCATCCAGATTTAGCCGAGTATGTGATTTTAAATCTTGATAAAGTAGGCAATACCAAAGCAAAAATTAAGTTAATCGAGCCAGAACAGTTAAATCTGCCACAGATGCGTACTAAAGAAATTCGGACTACGGTAGCCTCGTTGCGTTTGGATGCTTTGGCGGCCTTGGGGTTTGGAGATTCACGTACTAAAATGGCACGAGAGATTAAAGCTGAACGATTGAAGGTTAATTGGAAAACAGTGAATGATCCAGATTATCAAGTGAATCTGGGTGACATTATTTCTATGCGAGGACGGGGAAGAGTTATTTTGCAAGAATTAACTGGTCGTTCGAAAAAGGGTCGTTTAGGAGTAATTTTGGTGCGTTTTTTGTAATGCTTTGATGAACAAGGAGTGGATTGAGATGTTTACGCCAGTTGATTTGGAAACAGTAAGCTTTCGGAAGAGTTTGCATGGTTATAATGTTAAGGAAATCAAGGATTTTATGGATAAGCTTGCGAATGATTATGAGTTTTTGTATCGTGAAAATCGAACTTTAAAAGAGGAGATCGAAAATCTTCAGATAAAATTAGGACAGTATCAAAAAATGGAAGAAAGCCTACGTAATGCAGTGATTCTTGCCCAGAAAACTGGTGAAGATCTGAAAAAATCTGCCCAGATTGAAGCAGAGTTAATTGTACGTGAAGCAATTCAACAAGGCGAACAGGTTAAAGTCAAGATTCGAGGTGAGGTTCAAGCAGAGTTGCAAAATCTTTCAATCCTTAAAAATCAAGTCGAAATCTTTAAATGTCAGTTTAAATCTTTTTTAACAGGGCTGTTAGAGATTGCGGATCATCAATTTGATTTAAATGAGGTCTGGGAAAATTTCCATCAATCAGCGGCACAATTGAAGCAGAAGCAGAATCAAACTCAGGAACTAGCAAATAATTTATATAAAAATGGTAATACTGAGCCTAAAATAGGAT
>Ga0315295_10003306_pt1 | contig 13722 bp, 17 predicted proteins | sample YL17G14_0_MG_FD_204453 | JGI IMG/M metagenome (GOLD analysis project Ga0315295, IMG submission 204453) | Sediment microbial communities from Yellowstone Lake, YNP, Wyoming, USA - YL17G14_0 | ecosystem: Environmental > Aquatic > Freshwater > Lake > Sediment | place: USA: Wyoming | collected...
GCAGAAGAAGTCGGGCACCACCGAGTTGAGAATCGACACCCCGGACGGCCTTTTCAAGCGTAGGATGCTAATCGACGTGGGGCCGTCCATGCTCCGGCGCTTCCAGAAGGAGGGAGAGACAATGGAAGGCGAGATCGTGCACGATAGACTCCTACTCACGTGGTAGCAGCCAGGTTCTGACGATCTGCGGCCAGCGATCCACGACCTCGCGGCCGAAAAGGACCTCGTCCACGAGCCCCATGTGCAGTACGTCGACCAAGCGACAAAGGTAGGCTTTGCCACAGTCCCACCAAGTGAAGTAGTCGTCGACAATCAGATAGTGGCCTACGTGCACCCCCTCATGCTCGCTCAACTCGGACAGTTCCATCCCGTCTAGGATCGTCTCGTAGACCCCGTCAGCGACACGACTGCCGAAGGTTGTAGTCCCGTAGTACTCTTTCACTTCCCACACTGCGACTGGCTCCCCTCCGAGCGGGTACGAGCCGTCCAGGCGGCGCGAGAGCGTCCTCAGAGGCTTGTTGTTCCTGGTAATTGTGGTTAGCCCCCGCGGGTCCATGTCAAAGTCGCAACTACCGAGAGTTGCTTCTGTCAGCATGTTCACTATGCAGGTCAGAAACGCATAGTGGCGCTTCTCGCCCTTCTGCTTGTTGAACGGCAATGTGCAGACTGGAGACAGGCGGCGCCTGAGTTCTTCGAAAACCTCCCTTGCCTCTTCTCGGTTCATGAGGTTGGGGCGCGCGACATCCTCGAGAAGACGTGCTCGAAGGTTGAGGTAGGAAAGTAGCCTTTCCCCGAACTCGGTGGCGGCACCCGCTCGCACAACATCGTCGGCTGAGAGGCCCCGCGCCGTCAGCGCTCCGGTGACGTCAGTGAGGGTGTACCTTCGAAGCAATCCCGTGCCGCGTTTCGAATACCCAATCTCCTGCGAGAGAAGCCTAACGTATGCCCAGAACGTCCCGGGTTGCTCCACAAACCTTGCCTCGGCTTGCATCGGCGTCAGTCCTCTTCCGAGGGCATGAGCAATGATATGGAGATCCCAAGGGCCTTTGCCAAGAAGAGAAGCTCCTCGTCAGTGACCCGGCGCACCCCGCGCTCAATCTTCGATACCCCGAACCTGTCGATGTCCCACCCCAACACCTGCAATCTAGCCGCGAGGGCCTGCTGCGTGACGGGCGGTTTCCTTGCGAGACGAGCCGCCTTGATGTTGGGGCCCACAATGTTCAACCCAGGCATATAGCACCTATACCCAGATTTCGCTGACTCGAGACCCAGACGCTATGGCACCCTCATTATAGAGCAAGAAAAGGGCACTATGTGACCGTTATCGGTCACATCAATTGCATTTGCCGCCATGGGCACCGGGTACCAAGCAGCAATTCAGCGTAACACTGACGCCGGGTTGATCGCCCTAAGCCTGGGACGACCCCGGTCTGCGACCGTTGTGGCCCTCGCACCGGCACAGCTCACGCCTCACGTCGTTCATGGGCAGGGGGAGGAGATCGACGCGGTGGCTATCAGCGACGCCGAAGGAGCCATGCTGGTGGGGCAGTGTAAGTGGTCGGCGAACCCCGTGGGGCTGGATGTGCTCGTGGATCTGAAGCGCAAGGCGCAGGTGCTAGGGGCCTTGGGCAGGTGGCCGAAGGTGTCCTATATCCTCTTTTCCAAAGTTGGGTTCACCTCCGATGCGGAGGCCCTGGCGGCCTCGGAAGGGATCCGGCTGGTTCAGGGGGCCGACCTTTTGGAAGAGGAACCCGCCTCGTGAGGGGGGCAGGAGGCCTTGGTCACGGTCATCGGGCCGCTGATCGAGGTGCCGGTGTTGATCTGGCTGGTCTAGGTGGCGCTATGGATACGGCGCACGTTCTTCAGAGCAGAGCTGGCGGTGGAAGGAGTGTAGGGGATCATAGGAGGGAGTTGGGAGGCTAGGCCAGGCCCGCTTGGCCCTGCCAGATGGGTCGCCTACGGCATGCTGTTCGCCGGCGACAGGGTCACCGTCTGTGGATCAGAGATCGGTGTCCTCCTCACCCAGGTGCTGCCAGATTTCGGCGATGGCCTGTCGCAAGGGCGGCAGATCTTGGTGAACGGTTTTCCACACGATCTCCAGATCCATGACATAGTACCCGTGAACAATCAAGTTTCTCATCCCTACGATATCCGCCCAGGGAACCGCCGGATAGCGCTGCTTGATCGAGCCGGGAAGGTGACCGGCGGCTTCACCGATGATCTGGAGGGCGTGAAGAACTGCCAGTGCTTTCTCTTCGTCGGCGGCGAATTGCTCGTAGTCCAACCCGGCCACAAACTCTTCGGCCCTGGCAGCATAGTGTGCGATGTCGCGCAGATAGTCGGTGTAGATGCGTTTCCGCCTCATATGTAGATGGCCTCAGACAGGATCACCTCTCCGATGGCAGGTTTGAGGGTTCGCCTCAGGGCCAGGTCTACTTTAACCCCCACCAGGTCGCTCAGCTGTCGTTGCAGTGCAGAGAGTTGGAGCAAGGTCGGAGCTTCCTCGAACTCCACCAGCACATCCAGGTCGCTACGCTGACGTTGCTCCTCATGGACGTAGGACCCGAACAGGCCCAACGACTTGAGTTTGTACTGCTCACGGAGTTCGGGGAGGTGTTGGCGGAGGATGGTGGTGATCTCCTCTAGGTCTGGTGCTTTTGCCTGCTTGCGTGGGCTTGCGTTCATCGTACCAACCCTCCAGTTGGCTGCTGTGATTATGGCCCTGGTCTTGTGGGAAGGCAACCTCGTGGCTTTGGGGGTCTGGAGGCCGGGCCATCGGGCGTGAACCTGGAGGCTCTGGGGGCCTCGGAAGGGATCCGGCTGGTTCAGGCGCCCGAGCTTGTCAGAGGATAGGTGGCAACCGGCGCATCGAAGCCGCCCCCTGAGCCTGGCTGGAAGGCCGCATCCTGAGCTGCGTCCTGAGCCTGTCGAAGGGTAGCTGCGAAGCAGCGTATCGAAGCCGCGCCCTGAGCCTGGCCGAAGGGGGCGCGGCCGGTCGAAGGGGCTGGCCCGTTGGTAGTACGCGCTCAAGCGCGTACTCAAGGGCTGAAGCCATCACTATGAGTCCGTCGCTCATGGGGTTAGAGGCAACGACGGGCCGGACTCAAGTCCCCCGTTGGCCTCCTCTCCGTCGAGGGGGGAGGACGGAGGAGAGGGTGAAAGGTGGACGCGCCGGACTGGTCTCCTTCGACCTCGCTCAGGACAGGCTTCGATACGACCGTCGGTCTATCCTTCGACAAGCTCAGGACGTGGCTCAGGATGCATCCAGCGCCACGAGGGGGCAAACCGGCTGAAGCCGGTTCGACAACGGGTTCGTGCCGCAAGGCTTCTGCCGCTACGGCGCATTCAAGGGGACAGCAACATACTCTGCGAAGGAATGCGACTCGGGGACTGGCAACTCATCTTCAAGCAAGCCACGGACGTGCATTTCGATGGCCTCATACATGTTACGGGCGACCTGATCGTGGCTCTCTCCTGTGGCTACGCATCCCGGCAAGTCCGGTGAATACGCGGAGTAGTTGCCATTCGCCTTTTCGATAACGACCAGAAAACGATACATCTTTTCTACCTGCCCTTTCCCTCCTCTGGCCGCCGCAACTGGGCCTGCTTGAGGATGCTGTTCAGCGTCCCAGGAGCCAAATCGTGACCGGGATGACCGGCAATCGTGACACGGCCTGGCTTGGACGGGTGTTTGTATTGGCGGTGACTACCTCTCTTGGCAACCAGGTACCAACCATCTTTCTCAATCAGCTTGATGACTTCACGGATCTTCATTGCCGTTCATCTGCACATGTCCATCAATGCTCATGAGACAACCGCCGCAGTCGGCAGCTAGAGGAGTATACCACCACCTAGACCCTCCTGCAAAAGAGATTCTCTCTGCACGTGACTCGGTTCATCGCCACGCCTGTGGGGAATGCGCGGCGCGGATCTAGGAACAGGGCTTCGACTTCTCCCCGGCCAGCTGCGGATCGGGGACTTTTGGCTCACCGCAGGGCCTGATAGTTCTCCGTGGGGATCCCAGCCTCTTCGAACAGGGCACGGATCTCCGCCATCTCCTCCTCGTCAGGGGGAGAGCCCACCCCGAAGTAGCCCAGGCCCCGATAGCCGTCCCGAGGGGGGTTGTCGGTGATGGTCCAGATGGCGAATTGCTTTACGAAGCCGCGTGTCTCCTGGAACGCCGGGAGGTTCAGCAGCTTGAGCAGATCGTCGGGCACAGGTTCTCTGCTGATGGTAAACTGATCCTCCCCGCCGGGAATAGCACGCAACATGGTGGCGCAGGCCACTTGAAGGGTGAGGGGTTCCTCGCTGCCCTTCGTCTCCAGGAACACGCTGCCCTCTTGTATGACCACCACGCTCTGGGTGGTCCAAGACTGGGGTTCAAAGAGGGTGCCTATCTCCACGGTTAGCTCCAGAGGGTCAGGAGTCAGCGATTCCAGCACCAGGTCGATCCAGTCCAGGTCCCTGCCGGTTATGTCGGCTTGTACCAGGCCTTGCTCCTCGGCCTCGGCCAGGTCGATCACCAGGCCCCTGGGGGTAGGTGTGGGGAGGTGCGCAACAGCGCAGCCCGTACTTGAGGCCACCAAGGTCAAGACAAGGGCGAGCACAAGTACGAAACAAGACCCTTTGGCGCTCTTCATCTGGAACTCTCCCCTTTCCGGGTAAGTCTGCTGCACTGTGGATGCGCGGCACCCTCTTCAGGGCGGGGCTGGAGGTGGCGAAGGCCGGTTAGCAGCACGCGCTCCGGCGCGTCCTGAAGGGCTGAAGCCCTCACTACGAGCCCGCCACTCGCTTCCCCTTAGCCAGTCAATGCTCGAGAACCAGATGTACAATCATAGCCAGCTGGCGCCGAAGAGCGCTAGGAACAGCAGGGCGCAGGGTGCAGGCTAGCGTGGTGGAGTGGCCGGGTGCGGGGCGGAGTGAACGGGACCGCTGGTGGGCCGGCCAGTATCACTCCCACCAGTTCCCTGCCTGAAACTGGATACGAATGTGTTTGACGTAGGGATCATCAGCGTATTGGTCCCGGTATTTCTTTGCCATCTTCCAGTCTTCAATGGCTTTTCCTTCTCTCCCCCGGTAGTGGTCATCGTAGTTGTCCAGGCTGGTTAGATAGACGTCAGCGAATTCCGGTGTCTCTACGTAGACTCCAATCCAGGGGTCGCAGGCGAAGTACTTGCAGGCATCGAGCAGCTTTCGACGATCATCCTTCTCTGCCCGCTTGTAGAAAAACAGGTTGACCTTCTCCTCTTCTTTCCCTTTGTTTCTAGTTCTTGACTTGACCGTGATGCCTAGCCGCTCACCCGTGGAAGGGTTAAAGGCGATGATGTCAATCCCCGTATGGTCAACGATACTCACCTCGAAGCCGGAACGAGACAGCCAGTTGCAGATGAGGTTCTCGCCAAAATCCCCAATTATCTTTTGGTGCCTTGAGCTCTTGTTGATCTCCATTGGTGTCTGTGCCTCCGGAGGCTTCTCATTGTGGCTCTAGTAGTGCGAACTGCGTGTCGAGCTACCGTTGCCTCACCCATGCTCCGCCAACCAGAGGTGGAGTGACCAGCGAGCTATCGTCCACCGGGCGCTGACCTGCGCAGATCAGCAATGGCCCGCCAGACCCCCGTTTCTGGGTCTCGATAGCGCCAGAAGGTCCAGCCGTTGCAGGACTTCCAACCAGTGGCCGCCTGGCCCGCCGCCGAGGGCGAACCATACTCGATCTCGCTGTAACGCATCCGGCCGCTGGCGTCGAGCAACTCCGCATCAAGGGCCTGTCTGCGAACCATTGCCCTGACAGGTAAGGGATACGCAATAGCAGCCGCGGCTGGGCTTACCGGTGGCGGGGGTGTGGATGTTGGGGGCTCTTCTCCCACCACTTCACCCCACCACTCTTCGTCGAGCGAGAGAAGCAAGTGCTGCTCCTCGGTAACACCGATGCCATGCTTGATGAGCAGGTCGAGGAGTTGATCACCGTTGACCAGACTGATAGAGGTCTTGCCCTGCTCCTGGGCTTCCTTCTGGGCGCCCCTGGAGAAACTGCTGGTGGTGATGAGGATCCCCTGCTGGTGCACCGTGAGGGAGCCACGGAGGTCCCGCACGGTGCCAGCCTGAACGTTGCGCTTCCAACGCTTGACCTGCACCGCCGCGTTGACCTCAGTGATCCCGCTGGCATGCAGTACCCCGCGCACGTCAATGCCGGCGTCGCCACTATGGCTAGTCACCTCCACCGTGGCCTCATCAAAGCCCAAGGCGATGAGGAGTTCCCCGATAAGCGCTTCGAAACGGTCAGGGGGCATTTGCAGAAGGCGCTTGCGCAGCTCAGCGCGTACCGCTCTGTTGAGGTCATCGATACGCCGTGCGATGTCGCTAGGTTGGGGCTCAACCAGCGCAAAGACGCCCCGGCGCACCCGGCGAAACCGAGAGTCCGGCCGCTTGGTATCCACGTATAGGCGAGACCCCATCGTGGCTTCGGGCGTCTGCCCTCTCGTGTCGACCAGCCCAGCTGCGAGTGCGCGTTGAGCGATTAGGGTGTAGTGCAAAGGCTGGCCGGCCTGCTTGAGGATCTCATGGGCTGCGTCAAGAAAGGTCATAACACGCCTCCTCGCACTCTCGCGAGACCACCTGCGGCGGGGCACGGTTCGCTCATCTGGAGGCACTCTCTTCCACTATCGCCACCTCTTCCTCCGTCAAACCGTAGAGGCGGTAGACGATCAGGTCAATCAGTCGGTCCGTCGAGGCTATGCGCTCCAGCAGTGGGTTAAGCTTGGCAATCGACTTCTCGAACTCCCTCTCAATGTCCTCTAGAGCCTCGCGCCCTTCCACGTTGCGCCCGCTGGCCTTCTGGATGGCCTTGCGGTTCTCGCGGAGCGCCCGCTGCAACTCATCCCAAGGGTGCTCCCAGTAGCCCTGTGCTATGGTCTTCAGCCGCCACTGCTCGACGGACAGGCCAGTGTAGCCCGCCAACCAGTCAAGGAACCCCTTTCCTTCCGCGTGCTTCTGCTTGTTCATCTCGATCATCTGCTGGGCCAGAAACGCCAGCAGATCATGCACAACGTCGCTCTCGCCACACGCCAGGTGCTGCTGCGCGAATTCCTCGACGCAAGCGTGGCGTTCCGACACCGAGCCGACATAGAGCGCCCGGGCCTCGTCGGCTAGCTCGCTGCGGCGCGCCCTGGCAGTGGTGAAGTCGAACCTCGGGAAAGGGAGACCACCAACCAAGTACCCGGGTAGACTGTTTGTCACGCTCAGAGATTCCACTAGCCAGTTCAGCAGATTGCTGGCGTAGACAGCCAAGAGTGCAAACATGTCGATTCTGTAGTCGCTAAAGTAGCAGACCTTGTGCCCGCATATATAGCCTGCAGGCAGATAGGTTGGCACCACTCTTCTCCAAGCATCGATCGCAGAACCCTCTTGATAGACGATGCGGGGGTACCGATGCGCGTATGCTTTGGAGTCTTCGCGACAACTCCTTAGGTAGTCGCCCGTCTTGAGATACACGGGCTCCCCCTGTTTTGCGGTTTCTGCCAGCTCATACCTCTGCACGTGACTTCCACGCAGCACAAGGTCATAGTGGTCATCTTTCGTCAAGAAGGGGCGCATTGCCCTATTGAACACGATCTCTCCAGAGGTTGGTCTCGCGGCAACCTCAGAGAGTCTTCCGAGTCTATCATCGCTTGCGATCCTCAGCAGCAAACGCCAAGCACTCTCTGAGACAGGCGGAATCAGCCACATTTCCGGACTAATCACTCTCAGCGTTCTGACATCGGTGCAATAGTGAGGGTTGTCCGAAATGTCCCTGCCCGGATGAACCCGAACGCAAACCTCACCGCTCCTTCGGCCCTTCTGGGCGACATAAACGCTGGTCGACAGCTTCGCATCGAAGAATACGCGCTGCGTTGGATCGTCCTTTTGTGGAAAAGCCTCGACGAGAACAGGCAGGTGTTGCTCCAACATCCACCTGCGCACCCCATACGTAAAGCTATCTCCCATCCAGGACATGGGAACGATGAATCCGTGGTGTCCCCCTCTTGCCAGCAGCTGCAAGCCCAGCACCATGAAATAGTGGTACCAGTTGAGCCTGCCAGCTGAGACCCGAGTTGGTTGATAGATCGCCGCGTGTGCAAGATACCGCTTTTCGTCAATACTGCGGCCTAGTGCTTCTTCGGAGAGTTCATCGTACGGCGGATTCCCACCGACCGCATCAAACCCCCCTTTCTCCCGTTTCTGTGAGTCCTGGTAGAAGACCTCGGGGAACTCCAGTTCCCAGTGGAAGAACCGCTTGTCCCCCGCAATGTCCCGCGCCCGCTCAACTGAAGGAAGACGCAGGAGTCGCCCCGGCTCACCGATGTGTTCGAGCGCCTCCTGGTACTCAGTTTGCGTGACATCATTGCCGAAGTAAGTACTAACCCACAGGTCGGCCACAGCCTTGAAGGGCGCCTTGAGCTGCTCGACAGCCTGATCGACCCCCGCTTTGGCCTTGATGTCCTCCAGGGTCTGGCTGCCGCGGCGAGCTATCTCCAGAACCTTGCCGAGCATCACAGGCAGCAGCTCGTTGAAACGGATTTCGAAGAGACTCATCTGCCGGGGACCGTTGCCTGCCTCTTTGCCCGCGCTGGCCTTCGTCGGTCCGGGCAGGCTGCCCAGCTCATCCACCCAGGCGCCGATGAGGCTGTTTCCGACCTTGAGGTGATGATCCAAGAAGTTGAGAGGCTTGCCCTCGGCCACCGTGTGCAGCCAGAGGCTCAGTTTGGCGAGCTCCACCGCCAGGGGGTTCAGATCCACACCGTAGATGCAGCGCTCCACCACCTCTCGCCTGGCCCAGCGAATGTCCTCCTGTTCTGGTTCCTTCTCCGTCACTCCGAGGGCCTCCACCAGTGCGTGCGCCAGACGGTCGGTCGCCTCCACCAGGAAATGGCCGGACCCCATGGCAGGGTCAAGTACCTTTAGAGACAGAATGCCGTCGATGGGGTTGTCTTCTCGCATTCGCTCTTCGATGAGTGGCCCAACAGTATGCTCCACGATGTACTTCACGATGTAGTCGGGTGTGTAGTACGACCCAGTGGCCTTGCGCTCCCCTCTGTCCGTGGCCAGATACACAGAACCAGGCTCGACCCGGTCCAGCACGCGGGTGCCCTCTGCTTCGGAAGCGGGTTCCCACTGCTCCTTGCCTCCGCGTTTCACGGTCACCATTTCCTCGTCGGCCACGCGCAGCTTGTACTCAAGCAGCCCCTCGTAGATGGAGCCCAGATGCCTTACATCCAGGCTGGAGTAGTCCACGAAACCTCTTCCCACCCCTTCGCCCTGGGAGCGGGCCAGCAGGTCAACCACCTGGGTGACCCACTTGTCTGCGACTTCGTGCTGTTCGAGGAAGGGGTGTTTCTCCGGGTCAAACAGACCGCCGTTGTACGGCGGGACCCGCATGGTCTCTGCCTCGACGCCCAGGCCCTCTGTCCCTCGGTTGATGAGTTCGAAAAGCGTCTTCAACTTTCCCCAATACGTCGTGTGCAGCGGCGAAAGCGAGTCCCCGCGCTGGAGCCTGCTGGCAATCTCCCGCTCCATGGAAACCAAGCCGTAGCTGTCTTTGTACAGGGCATTGTGACGCGGCAAGAGGTCGCGGTCCTCCGCGTAGTTGATGAACAGGAGCCGGTAGAGCAGTACCAGCGAGTTGGCGTGTATGTCGTCCAGATCGCGAACCGGATCCAGGTTATTGCCCTGCGTATGCAGGAACCCCTCTGCGAGCAGGCGAAGCGCTTTGTACACGTTCTCCTTCAGGTCATCGCCAACGGCATGAGCATACTCCAGGCTTCCCTGATAGACCCTGTCCAGGAAGCACAATCCTTCCGCGTCGGGGACGAAGGCCTCTCGTGTGAAGAAGAGATAGAAGTACTTGAAGGTTTCGAGGTCCTTTGCGGCTAGAAGCCTCGGGAGGTCGATCTCATAGCAGATGTCGAGGCGGAAACTGGTGTCTTGGTTGTAGAGCCGCCACAGCCGACCGTTGGTCAGTATTCCCCACTTGACCCCGCTCATGCGGAGGTAGTAGTCGATCTGCCACGAAGGGCTCAGCATGTCGAAGCTGTCTCTACCGGATCGCTCCTTCTTATCCAGAGAGCGATCCCACCGCTTGGCGTCCCCGATAGCGATGGCCTTGCTAAAGTACTCGGCCTGGCCGTCGTGATCTCGCTTTGCCTTCAGTCGCTCTTCATCTGTGCCAAAGAAGGCGTAGTCGGGTCTACGGACGGTCTCCGGCGTGGGCAGAGAGGGCTGTACCTCGAACTTGTGGCCGAGGGCCTCTAGCATGGGTCGCACCAGCTTATCCTCGAGCTGGGGCTCGTTCCTTCCGGCCCACTCTTCCTCCCTACCAGCGTAGAGGTTCGTGGCGGCCTGCATGGCCAGCTTCAGTCTATCCTCGTCTACCTGCCAGGACTCATCCTGGGGCAGCAACTCCTTCAGGAAATGGTCAGAGAAGAGGTTCCGATTGACGTAGGGGTCAATGTCAGGCAATGGGGGCTGTTCCATGCTCAGTGTCCTCCATCTGGGCATCCGCCCGCCACAACCGGTCGCGGTTCTTCACCACAGTGCCGGGTGCGTACGTCACATCGGCCATCGCTGTTGTCCCTTGATGGGTCCTAAGGCAGTGGATTCAACGAGAGCCCTTCCCGGGCGGCCGTGAAGACCGCCATCTCGACGTCCCTAGCTCTCCAAGGGGTATCCGTCCTGGCAATAAGGATCTCCGCTGTCTCTCTACACCAGTAGACCCAATTGAGGTAGTTATCGAAGTCATTGTCCTGAACAGACGAGCGCCCGCCCTCGAACCGCGTGAGCTTCTTCGCTGCGCTCCTGCTGCATATCTCGGCGTTCTCGGACACCCACCTGGCGGTGTTAGTGTCCACCATCGGGAACCGATCGGGGTCTACGAAAGCAGGATATGTCAGGGCAAGAGCCAAGACCGGGGTCTTGACGCCCAACAGCGCTCGCATCACTGAGAGATTGGTCTTGGTGGGCTTCGCGACGAATAGGTCGACTGCACAGCGCAGCTCTGAGGCTGTGACCCCTTGTCCCCAAAGGTGGTCGACGAGATCATTGACTCTTGCCTCGAACCGTCTCTTCCGACCGCACAGCTTCCAGAAGGCGACCTCGACATACGGCTCGATAGAGTGCTCCGAGCTCTCGCGGAAGTAGTCCTCGAACTCGATGGTCGAAGTCCTGTCGCCGGGGATGTCGCGCGTGAAGAAACCCGGGAATTCGCCAGACCTTCCGTATTTGGCTAGGCTGACGGGGTAGTTGTACCTGTTGAGCGCTGTGATCCAGCTTTGAGGCATCCTCCTGTCCTTTCCACCACTTCGTGATCAAGTCGCTGCCAGGCGACAGAGGGAGTGGCTCGCACCCGGTCCAAGGCTGCGCGAAGAGGAAACGATGTGTTGGTGACGCCTTGCACCTCCGAGTCGGATTATACCGCGGTTCAATGGGCCTGGCAATAGGAATTCGGTGCCATTGTGGCGTTCCGGCACTCGTATTGCACAGAGGGGCATACTTTGGTCGAAGGGTCACAAGTCGAGGTCGCTTAAGGACAGCTCCACCTGGCACTCCGCTTCCCCCAGCTTGTCCTCGTCAAGCTCGATCAGTATGCCTGGGAAGAGGCTTGCCTGCAGGCCGAAAAGGAAGCATATCTCTCGTGCGGCCTGCCCACAAAGCAGGTCACGGACTCTCATCACCCGTGATTGCCTTGGTCATCCGGAGGGTGTGCACTTCATAGCCTAGTTTCTCATACAGTCCCCGTGCGGGTGCGTTGTCAGGTTCGAAATCCAGCACCACCCGATTCAGGCCCCGTTGGCCTGCCCACTGCTCGGCGACCCCCATCAGCACGGTGCCAAGTCCCTTGCGACGATGTGCTTCCACCACATACAGGTCAACGATGAGGGCTTCCGCTTCGAGAGTACCCTCGTGCCTCGCATGGCCCACCCAGACGTACGCCACCTTCGCGAGATCAGCGTCCCTGGCTACATAGAGGGCGCTGGCATAACCGTCTGGGCCCCGAATGTTGGCGTACTGAAGCGTGACGTAAGCCCACACGAATCGCCTGGCGGCTTCGGGGCTCAGGAATATGTCGACGAAATCCTCGTCGACTGGCAGTCCCACCTCCTCCATTGTGGTTCTGTGCTGCTGCTCCCTTCGGGCGGCGCGTGGGCCGGATCCCTCCCAAAGTCGCTCGACCATAACCTCGGCCTGCCAAGACCAGTCGTCCTCGCTCGCCTCGTACACGTGGAAGCCGTGCAGTCGGGCGGTGATCGGAGGCGGCGAGCCTTCCGCGGCACCGGGCTCGTCCGCAACCAACTGCCTCATCCAATGTGGCGCGCGGCTTACCTTCTGAGTTGATTCAGCCGGAGCGACGCTGTTCTCGTCCCTACTCTTGAATTCCCGCAGGCTGTCTCTGAAGGTCACGTACCGCGCAAGCTCTTCCATGCTGAAGACTACATGGAAATCGCCCATAAACATGTCACGCAACCCGGCGGACCACGAGGCTGCCGACGCGTCGTCGATCCCGAAACTGAGTCTCCCATCGGCCGTGAACGGATCGTAGAAGCTGCCATCCTCAAGGCGCTCAGCTGGGAAGTAGAAGACCATGACTCCGTTGGCCATATCACTATATAGGAGAGGGACCGGCAGAAGCCTCTCGAAACCGCAACTGACACACCTAAACAGATTGATCTCGCCTTTGAAAAGGTCTGCCTTTGCTTCGGGATTCAGTGTCACGTTCAGGGAGCCCCAGATTGTGGTTGTGACGCTTGCAGCGCACGCCGGACACGGCCACTCCTCTTCCTGCTTCGTTGTCATCCCACTGCTCCTCCGTTAGGCGCTTCTTCTGGACTGTCGGCCAACGTCTCTCCTCGGCCGCACGAAAGGCGCTGACGCAACGGTTCTGGCTCGCAACAGGCTCCCCTGCCCAATCGGTCCCGAGCATTCTGTGGATAGTAGGGCAGCCCCTGCTGTGTGTCGCCAGACACACGATTGACCGCCTCGCCCACAATCTCCACCAACCCCGTCAGCGCCAGTTGCAGCACGCGATGATCCCGAAAGGCATCCCGGCTGGTATCGCTCAGCAGCTCCACCGCCTCGCGGGCGTGATTGAGCATGTCCTTGAGGCTGACCGCGTCGTCATGCATACTCATACTGCACCTCCGCCTGCTCCAACACCGCGTCCCGGAAATGCGGATTCAACCCCTTGACCGTGTGCATTTCCGCTGTGTGCCCCAGCAGCCGAGTCAACTCGATTTCCATGCCCGCCAGCGTGATCAACCCCACCCGCGCGCCCGGTTCGAACTCCACCAGCACGTCCACGTCGCTTTCGGGGGTAAAGTCGTCGCGGAGCGCCGATCCGAAAAATGCCAGCCTGCGAATGTGATTGCGCCGGCAAAACGCCGCGATTTCTTCTTTCGGAACGTCGATCTTCACTCTCATGCTCATGCCTCCACCGGCGCGAACATGCGGGCCTTGAAGACTGGCTCCAGCGCCCGCGCGCCGGGAATGAACGAGTCGCCGTTGACAAAGACATCGTCTGCCGCCTCGGTCAGTTTCTGCGCCGCCACGAACTCCTTGTCGCGCTCAAAGTCGGCTTGTTGCCAGCCCTCGGTCTCGCGCCAGATGACGGCGACGGTGCGGTGGCGCCGCCCCGCACCGTCGTGCTGGACTATACCACAAGTGCAACCGTGTGTCAACAGACAATGCGCAATGGGC
>Ga0315295_10003307_pt1 | contig 13721 bp, 18 predicted proteins | sample YL17G14_0_MG_FD_204453 | JGI IMG/M metagenome (GOLD analysis project Ga0315295, IMG submission 204453) | Sediment microbial communities from Yellowstone Lake, YNP, Wyoming, USA - YL17G14_0 | ecosystem: Environmental > Aquatic > Freshwater > Lake > Sediment | place: USA: Wyoming | collected...
AGCCCGCTATCATTCAGTAGACGATGCCACTTCCTTACCATAACCGAAAACGTCACAGGCTTGGGTCGACAAGTGAACCCAAACAGAGTCTGGCCTGGAAAGCCGAACGGACTGATAAGCGAGCGATGCGCCCATGCCATCTGGACAAACATGATTCTCGGTAGGAGCCGGTGTGTGATAGATTTCCACACGGGTGACGGGCTCGCCGGCAACCCCAACTGGGTGATGTACCAGAGAACACACGAGAAGACAGGTGAACTGGCGCTCGCCTTCGGAACGGAGTATTACCTGTGCGAGGAGCACGCTGAGGGTATCAACAAGCTCATGGTGGAATCCCAGTGCATCGAGCACGACATAGCTTCTTTTGCTCCGGAAGGGGGCATTCTTGGAAGAGAAGGTCTGCCCCGTATCGGATTCGACATGATCAGCGTGGGAGTCTGCAAGAGGGGCATATACAACGTAATGAAGAGGATGGGCATGCTGCAAGGTGAACCCGAGCTACCTCGAAAACAGATCATCCTTGAGCGCGAGAATGCCGAGCAGATTGTCGCCGACAGAGGGGGAATCCTCAACTTCGAGGTGAAACCCTGCCAGCAGGTTAAGAAGGGAGAGGTACTAGGTAGGATTTTCAGCGTCAGGACGTTCGAGGAGATTCAGACTCTTATCGCGCCGATGGATGGATATGTATGGGGGATGCCGGGATATCCGCTCATCAACGCAGGGGAATCCATTATGAGCATACGCCGGCTGTACAAAATCATCGAGAACTAGCGACAACAAGCAATCCGTCGTCTCTCACGGTTCAGGAGGAGTCAGCGTCTTAATTGACGGGGTACAACCGCATGGCTGCCCCCGGCCCTGGTCGCGTTGAAGGGTTCGGTCGAGAGAACGGGCTGGAGCGGCTACAGTATCTTGCTGAGGAACGCTTTCGTCCTGTCGTGCTTGGGGCGCCCGAAGAACTCGGAAGGAGGGCCTTCCTCGACGAAAAGCCCGTCGGCAAGCAACATCACCCTGTCGGCGACTTCCCTGGCGAATCCCATCTCGTGGCTCACCACTATCATGGTCATGCCGTCCAGCGCCAGCTGCTTCATCACCGCCAGGACCTCGCCGATCATCTCGGGGTCGAGAGCCGACGTAGGCTCGTCGAAGAGCATCAGCTTGGGCCGCATCGCCAGAGCCCGCGCTATGGCGACCCTCTGCTTCTGGCCACCTGAGATCTGGTCGGGGTACTGGTCTCTCTTTTCGGCCAGCCCGACTTTGGCCAGGAGTTCCATCCCCAGTTCTTCGGCTTCTTTGGGCCGCATCCCCAGCACCTTGAGAGGCGCCAGGGTGACGTTCTGGAGGGAGGTGCGGTGCGGGAACAGGTTGAACTGCTGGAACACCATACCCACGGCCTGGCGGACCTTGTTGATGTTGGTCGCCGGGTCCTCCAACCGTACGCCGTCCACGGCGATCGACCCGCTCGTGGGCACTTCAAGGTAATTCACGCACCTCAGAAGCGTGCTCTTCCCCGACCCGCTCGGCCCAATGATGACGACGACATGGCCCTTCGCGACCTCGAGATCTATGCCTTTGAGAACGTGAAGGGAGCCGAAGCTCTTGTGGAGCTGCCTAACCGTGACCACTGGACAGCCTCCCCTCCAGGCGTCCCACAAGGCGAGCGAACGTGAGGGTCAGCGCCAGGTAGATCAGGGCTACCGTGAAGTAGGCTTCAAACGGCCGGAAGCTCCTGCCCGCCATCATGTTGGCCTTCATCATGAGGTCCTCCAGGCCGATGACCGACACCAGTGACGACTCCTTGAGCAGGGCGATGAACTCGTTGCCCATGGGAGGGATGACCCGCCTGAAAGCCTGCGGGAGGATGACGAACCGCATGGACAGCCCGTACGTCATACCTAGCGACCGGGCCGCTTCCATCTGGCCGCGCTCGATGGACTCGATGCCGCCCCGCCATATCTCCGCGACGTAAGCTGCGCAGTTCAGGGTCAGGGCGACCAGGGCGTCGACCGAGCCGACCGGCCTGTAGCCGAACACCTGGGGGAGGCCAAAATGGATCAGGTACACCTGGGCAAGGAGCGGAGTCCCGCGGATGAAGTCGATGTACCACAGGCAGGGCAGCCGCAGCACCGGGTTCTTGCTGATGCGGCCCAGCGCGAGAGAGAGCCCGAGAAACGACCCGAGGAAGAAGCCCATGACGGTGAACCGGAAGGTTACGCCGACCCCGAGAAGTAGAAAGGGCAGGTACTTAGCGACGATCTCGAGGTTGTAGGTCAAGAGGCTCCTCTCCCTCGTCCGGGCGTAATGGTAGGACCCCCGCTACGCCCGGTGATTAGTCAGTGAGGCAAACCAAGCTTACTTGCCGAAGTACTTTGCGTAGATCTCGTCGTACTTGCCGCTCACCTTTATCTTGGCCAGGCCCTTGTTGATGAGCTCATGGATGTCCTTGTCGGCCTTTCGCATGGCGATCCCGTAGTACTCCACCGTGAAGGCGGGTTCGGGGATTACGACTTTGTCCTGCGGGTTATTCTTCAGGTACTCCTGGACGACCGGCAGGTCGCAGACCAGGCCGTCACAGCCTCCTACCTTCAGCTCGTTGAACACGTCGGCGGCGTTCTTCAGGCGCTTGATGGTGAGGCCTTTCTTGCCCTTCTCGGTGAGCATCTTGTCGATCTTCTGGGCAGCGAAGTCGCCGGTAGTGTTGATCTGGACCGCCACGGTCTTGCCGGACAGGCCCTCCATAGTCTTGATGGGCGACCCTTCCTTGACTGCCCAGGCCTGGCCCGAGGCGAAGTACGGGTCGGAGAAAGCGACCTCGAGCGCCCTTTCGTCGGTGATGCTCATGCCGGAAACGATAAGGTCCGCCTCCTTGTTGTTGAGCGCGGCAACGAGGCTGTTCCAGTCGAGGTTCTTGTATTCGACCGTGAAACCGGACGCCTCAGCTATCGCGCTAATCAGGTCGATGTCGAAGCCGATGGGCTTGTTGGTCTTCGTGTCCATGAACTCGAAAGGCGCGAAGGTCGCCTCCCCGACCGCCACGAGCTTACGCTTGGACGCGGTAGGCGGAGTCGTAGCGGGCTTCGGGGCCTCCTGGGTGCAGGAGACCACGAGCAGCGCCAGAAGCAGGACCGACGTAAGGACCAGCGGAAGCAATCTCTTCACTTGCGGGAACCCCCTTCTTTGCGGGCTTACCTCTTGAAGGTCCGGGTGTGGCATCGCAGCTTTATCCGGCGGATTGAAGAGGTATTCACGATGGATTCTCGGCCCCTTCCCGTTTTCCTCCCATCCAAAAGAAAGTCCCCCGACTGAGCGGGGGGTTGAGCGTGTACTGTGTGTACTGGGGGGAGCCAGGTACACAATAGATCAATCGACAGCTTCCGCCAAAATGTGAGGGATGTTTGCCGCTTTTATCAGGTGGTGCGGCGCCGGATCTTGAAGCTCAAGGCCGACGCGTCCAGGTACTGAAGGGATATGGCGAGGACCTGTCCCTTCGTATCGTACAGGACTTCCTGCGATCGTATCACCGGCTTCAGGCCCGAACCCGCCATTTCCTTGGCTACCCGGGACGGAGCCGCAACGGCTGTGAGGATCGAGTCCGCGTGATGAGGCGTGAACCCGCCGTCAGACAGGGCTTGTATCAGCGAGTTGCCGATCGACTGCTCGTCGACGGTTCCCCCGACGAACGCTCCAGGCACGACATCAACGGAGTACGCGACCGTCGTGGAGTCCCGCCGGCGGATCCGCTCCACGCGGAAGAGAGTGTCGCCCGGCCACCCGAAACGGTTCCTGAGCGCGCGGGAGAGCGGCAGGAGCGTGCATCCCATGAGGACGGTCGCGCCTTCCCCGTCCATGGACCTCATCACGTTCCCCACCGGCGAGAGGATGTCGAAGGTGTAAGTGGACCGCTCGGGCTGATACGACAGGAAAGTCCCCACGCCGTGCCGGGCGGAGACAGACCCTTCCTGTTCCAGCAGCCTGTGAGCCTCCCTGATGGTGGTCCTGGAGACCTGATACCTCTCTGCCAGGGCCATTTCCCCGGGCAACCGCACCGTCTCGGAGGCGGTCGAAACGGAGAAGTCCGACTTGATCCTCTCGGCGACTTGAGCGTAAAGGGGGCGCCGGTCTCTCACCTGGTGATTCCCCTCCTTGAAGAGCAGGGCGTGGCGGATTCGACAAGTTTCGAGCCACTCCTCGGAATGGCGTATTCTCCCCGCCGGGCAGCAAGTCCTTGTGAAAGCAACGTGAACGGTGTCGGCTGAGGCCTGACACCATTCACGTTGCGGGAGACAGAGGGCGTAGTAGACTCAGATTCACACACCCCCTCAGGGAGGGAGCGCCCCATGCCGCCGCAGGTACCGGAGGACTTCGTGGAGCTTCTGGAGGCCGTGGCAATCCGGTTCTACCCGGGCCTGTACGTGCTGGTCGACGAGGCAGCAGACGACCTCCTGGGGGAGCCTGACTTGCGGGCGCACCTCATTGCAGGAATCTCGCCCGACTTCAAGCCGACCTCGGTCAGGGCCATCGGCCTGGTCCGGCCTAGCCCCATGGGCTCGCGCGCCCTCCCCGCCGAATGGCGGCAGATCCTCGAGTGCGCAAGGAGAAAGCCGTGGAAGGTCGACCTCTTCGTGCACATGAGGGACGCCTCGAGGGTGCAAAGGCTCGCGAAAGACATCAACCCGAGGGCGCACGCGGTACCCCTCCCGCAGATCAACGCGAGATCTCTCTTTGTCCGCGCAGTGCGCCGGGCTGCCTCTGCGCGGTGATCGGTACTAGACGACGGCTCTCGAGACAGTGCAGATCCTCGCCTTGATGCCCGTCCGGTTGACGTCCAGCACCGCGCATGAAGGCTCTCCAGCTCTCGGGCTATGGGGGCTCCCGGGGTTCACGAAGAGCATGCCGTCCCGCTTGAATACGGTCGGGTAATGGGTGTGACCGAAGACTGTCACATCCACCCCAAGGGCTTTGGACCGCTGGACCAGCAGGGAGATGTCGTGCTTCACGCGGTAGAGGTGGCCGTGGGTGAGATAGATTCTCGTGGCGCCCACCGCGAGCATCTCCTCGGACGGTCCCCTGACCATGTAGTCGCAGTTGCCGGTCACGGCGACCACCTTGAGGCCGGCAGCCAGTGCGATCTTCTGGGCATCCTCGTAGAAGTCCCCGGCGTGCAGAAGAAGCTCAACGTTGAGCATGAGGCGGAGGCACTCCTCGACCCGCCTCAGGTCTCCGTGGGTATCTGATATGACTCCAATGATCAATTGATGTCTTCCTCCGGCGGCGCCATCCGCCCCTCCGCCAGCTCCCGGATCAGGACCGGGACGACGCTCTCCATGGCTCTTCGCCTATGGCTCACGGAATCCTTCTCGCTGGCCGACGCCTCTCCCATCGTCTTCCCGAGCTCCAACGAGTAGAACAGGGGGTCGTATCCGAAGCCGTTCTGCCCGGACATCGCCTCGCTGATGACGCCTTCTACCGTGCCCTGGCCTTCGGCCATCACCCGGTCCGGTCCGGCTATAGCTATGGCGCAGCGGTACCGGGCCGTCCTGGACGAGGGCGGCACGCCTCGGAGCTCATCGAGCAGCAGAAGGTTGTTGTCCATGTCAGTGCCTGTATCGGAATAGCGGTGGGACTCGACACCGGGGGCGCCACCCAGACAGTCAACCTCAAGGCCAGAATCCTCGCCCAGGCAGAAGTCCCCAGTCTGGGCCGAGGCTGCGACCGCCTTCAGCCTGGCGTTTTCGAGGAAGGTCCGGCCGGTCTCCTCGACGTCGGAAAGGCCCGCCTCTTCTGCGGACACCAGTGTCCAGGCGATGCCGGGCGCGAGCTCGCCCAGTAGCCTCTCGAACTCTCGGATCTTGCCCTTGTTCTTCGTGGCAAGGACCAGGCGTGCCTCATTGCTCATGGCTCTGTCCCGGGGTCTACTCGGTAACTGGGGGAGTGCCGCTAGGAGGCACCCCCCTCTTGTGGGTCTTCGAGTAGCTATCCGCCTTGGCCGCGACCTCGCCGAGGGCCTGTCTTTGAAGACTCATGAGCGCACGGATCCCGTCCTCCGCCATTGACAGGAGCTCTGCCAGGCGGTCTTTGCTGAATGGCGCGTGCTCCGCAGTCCCTTGCACCTCAATGAACTCACCCGACCCCGTCATGACGACATTCATGTCGACCTCCGCGGCGGCATCCTCCGCGTACCGGAGGTCCATAATGGATTCCCCCTGCGAGACGCCTACGCTGACGGCCGCGACGCAGTCCAGGACAGGCAGCTCGGCCCACCCTTCCTTCCTGGCCAGACTGTCGAGCGCCAGGACAAGGGCCACAAATCCGCCGGTGACGGACGCGGTCCGGGTGCCGCCGTCGGCCTGGATGACGTCGCAGTCGATCCAAATGGTCCTCTCGCCAACCGCCGCCAGGTCGACCGCCGCCCTGAGGCTCCTGCCGATGAGCCGCTGGATCTCGACCGTCCTCCCGCCGGGCTTTCCGCGGGACACTTCCCTGGGTGTCCTTGTCTCAGTGGATCCAGGCAGCATGGAGTACTCAGCCGTCAGCCAGCCCGAGGACGTGCCCTTGAGGAAGGGGGGAACCTTGTCATCGATGGAGGCAGAGCAGATCACTTTCGTATCTCCCGCCTCAACCAGGCAAGATCCTGCGGGGAACTTGAGGTAGCCTGGGGTGATCTTGAACGGTCTGAGTTCCTTGGCGTCGCGCCCGTCGATTCGCATGTGTATCCACCTCGTGAAGTCTTTGCCTGCTACTTGCTCTTGCGGTACGGTATCATGCCGCCCAGCACGTCTCTGGTCTCGAGAACAGTGACGAATGAGCCGGGCGAGAACTCCTCAATGATTGAAGTTAGCCGGGCGAGGGTCTTCCTATCCGTCGAGACCAGGAAGACCATCTTGGTACCTGTCATGCCGCGGCCCTCCAGGACGGTGACCCCGTACCCGGTGGTGCGAAGGGCTCGCAGGAGCTCGTCTCCGTTCCCCTCGCTGGGGATGACCTGGAGCGCCACGTGGCCGATAGCAAGCCTCTCCTCGATGGCGGCGCCCAGCAGAGTGCCCGTGGCGAAACCCAGGCCGTAAGCCAGGATTTTGACGGGGTCGTTCATGTTCCTCATCACGCGGAAAAGGACGGCAATGTAGATGCTGGCCTCGAGGAAGCCGACGGCCGCGGCAGGGTACCTCTTGCCGCGCAAGACGAGGAGCATCCTCACTGTCGACAGACTTACGTCGACGACCCTGGCGAGGAAAATAAGGCAGTATTCAAGCAACATCTCTACGAGACTTTCTCGCTCACCATGAGGGAATGGAGCTTGTCGAGGGAGTCTCCGAGCTGGTCGATCTCCTCTGCGGTAAGTTTCTCAAGTATCGAGGCGACGTAGCGCCGCCTGGCGGCGATGACCTCGCTAATGACGTCCTTGCCCTTGTCCGATATGGACAGGCGGATCACCCGGCGGTCCTGCGGATCGCGGGCGCGCTCGAGAAAGCCGTTTTTCTCCATCCTATCGATGAGGTCTGTCGCTGTCGAACACGCAAGGAAGAGCTGCTCACAGAGATCGCCCATGGTGATGTTGGGGTGATCCCTGAGGGTGAGCAGTGCGTTGAACTGGGGGGTCGTGATCCCGAAGTCCACGAGCATGTCTCGCCCGCGCTTCTTGATTATGAACGCCACGTGCCGGAGAAGACCCTCTATCTTGGCGACCGAATCGTCGACTCTATCAGGCACGCTGGGCACCTCCCGCCACTTGTGGAACACCCTGGTTTCAGGATATTACCTGCTTCCCCACGAGTCAAGGAAGGAAAACGAAGAAGGCAGGCGACGTAGTGGGCCTGCCTTAAGCGTCTTCGGGTTTGGTGGAGGCGGAGGGAATCGCACCCTCGTCCGCAAGCAACCCAGTTTCAGTCTCTACGAGCGTATCTCCGGTTTTCATGTCGCAGGACGCAGCGCCCCGGAGCGGGCTTTACGTCCCGCCAGTCCGGGATCTCTTTCCCCTGAGGGTCCCGGACATCCCCCTCAGAGTATCTCCCCTGCGTGACGGCGATCCGGGGATAGGAGAGAAGTCTCCCCGGCCACCGTGACCGCTACTTAAGCGGCCAGTGCGTAACTGTTGTTGGCAGTTATCGTTTTGCCGCTTTATTGGGCGCGGCACCCATGCTCGCTGCTCAAACCCGACTGCCGGCGTCGACCCTGGTCGCCCCCGTGCCATAGGATCTTAACACGTCCGGCGACGCAGCACAATCGACTGAAACTGCCGGTCCTCACCGGCTCCCTGCCACCGGCCTTTCCAGCGCCTAGGTCTGCGGTACGCAGCTGGCAGTCCTCTTCGCTTCGAGCAGTGCACGGAGGTTCCTGCTGAGTGCGTTCTCAAGGCCGGCCAGACCGACCGCAGTGAGCTTCTCGCGGATGCGATCCCACATTGGGCCTTCTCGTTTTCCTGTATCGTCGCCTAGGATCACTGTGGTCTCTTCAGGCGTGAAGCTTTCGTGGAGGGTCTCAAATCTGAGCTTCCCCCTGTTCATCGAGCAGCTCTCTTGGCACTTCATGCACCCTGTGATGCAGTTGTGGGCGGAAGCAGGGAGCCAGTCAGGCCACGGGACGAGATACTCGTTCAGGAAGGTGACGCACCGCTCCGCCCGCAGAAGGAAACGGTCTTCGGGTATCGCGCCAGTCGGGCAGGATCGCCCACAGACGTGGCAGTTCGTACACTCTTCTGCCATGGACGGTGCCCTGGTCTTTGCCACTGCGTCCCCTGGATCGATGTCGGTTGCGAGGACTACAATCTGTTGATAGCTGCCGAACTCCTTAGTGTAGGTTATGTTGTTCCTGCCGTAGACGACCAGTCCCGTGCGTGCAGCCACGAGCTTGTGAGGGGCGCTCATGATTTCGACCTGCGCGCCGGGCCCCACCAGAGTCCGGATCTCATCGCGGATTCCACGGGCAAAAGCCCTGTATGAGACATACGTAGGAGGGACGATGGAATCAAGGGGACCCTCCTCCATTTCGAAACGGAGGAGGTGGGCGGGTCGGGGGAGAGCGACGACAATAAGGCTTCTGACCTCCTTCATCTCAACTGAAGGAGCGTATTTGAAGGCGGACGCCAGAGAAGTCTCGTAGAACAACGATGACAATTCGCCCCGGTCTCTGCGGCCGTACACCTCCTCCCGCGCATCACCGATCACCAGAGGGTTCCCCCAGGCGAGCTTCAGACCGCGACCTGTGGCCCATTCTCTCACCCGCTGAAGGGTATCGCACTGCATGGCTTGGCACCTCCCTGCAACTTCCCTTTCTCTGATGTGTCTATAGCGTTGGGGCAAGACCAGGCTTTGAAGGAAGGAGAGCGGCAATGAACGAGGTCGTCGCAGCAATCGCGGAAGGCAGGATAGAGGCTTTCCTTCAGCCCATAGTGCCGATAGGGACGGCTCCTCCGGGTCTCTTCGAGGCGCTCGCGCGCATGAGGGACACCGCTGGAAACGTCCTGGAACCAAGCGCTTTCCTTGGGGACGCTGAGAGGACGCGGACCGTGACGTTGGTCGACCTCTGCATGATGGATCTGGTAGCCCGTAGCGGGCCGTATCCACCCGGCACGAGGATCTTCATCAACCTTTCCGACGATTCGCTCCACAGTCAGGCCACCCTCTTGATGCTTGAGGAAAGGATCCGGCGACGCCGCTGGCTCGGTGATGTAGTAGGATTCGAATTGCGGAAGGAAACGTTGCCCAAGGATCTTGACCCGGTGTCGAAGCAGCTCAACAGGCTGTCCGACCTTGGTTGCGCGTTCGCGTTGGACGACTTCGGTACGGAATGCGCCCGGCGCGAGCAACTCGAGCTTCCGGTTGAATACATCAAGCTTGCTGGGCAGGTAGTGCGGGATGTGGACACCAGTCCTGAACACCTTTCGCTTATACGCACTACCACCGCCCTTTCGCGCGACGCAGGCAAGTCCATCGTGGCTGAATGGGTCGACAGCGAGGCGGTCCTTCGACGACTCAGAGAGGAAGGCGTGGATTATGCCCAAGGGTTTCTCCTCGGAAAACCGAGCCCTATCTCCAACGCAATCGGGAAACGCCCATGATCGTAACCCTGTCTCTGAACCTGGTCGGCGTCTTGTGGTCTACGGATTCCCTTGAAGCTGTTCCAGCACCTCCATGAGCTTAACAGGGTTGACAATGCGCCCGAATGTGGCTAGCGTGGCCGTATCCCAGGCGGTCTCCCAGAACTCATCGGGGGTCACGCTGGGCTTGACCTGGCAAGCAAGAGCGTACAGACCCGCGAGGTAAGGCGCGCCCCAGCTCATGCCCCCGGACGGGTAGAACGCGTAGTCGTTGGGACCGGTCGGGGAGGCCGTGCACCTCGAATCCATCGGGAGGACCAGGAACGCCTGCAGCCAGGCCTCCTGGTCTTCGGTCATGGAGCCCGGCTCATAACCAGCCGCACGCAGGAACAGCGCTATGCTGTACGAGTTCGGATCGTCCGGGTCGAGGAACGGGTTTCGCCCGAGCCCGTGAAACTGCATACCGTAAAACGAGCCCAGGGAAACGGTTATCACGAACACTCCGGCCTTCTTCGCCCGATTGATCGCGTCCACGAGGTACTGGTATCCGTCCGTGGTCCGCCCTGCGCCCCAGGAGATAGATATCACCCGGATCCTCTTTTCGGACGGTAACGTCTCGTTTATGTCCAAGAACCGCTCAATGGCCTGCGCACGGTACGTCCACGTTGGGGTGTGCCCCGCATTCCCTGACGCGGCGATGTAGTAGAGGTCGGCGCCCGGAGCTACTCCCACAGTCTTGCCGCCCGCTATGGACGCCACCGCAGGGCCGTGCATCGCGGACGTGTCAGCCCGTTCCTTGATTACCTCATAATGCTTGAGCCGGTCCTTGTACTCCACGTGGTCGGGAAGCAGCGGCTGGTCCACGATGCCTATGGAGACGCCTTCGCCCGTGACGCCGCGTTCATGCAACCCCCGTACGCCAAGTCCCGGGTTCTTGCCGAGTTCCATGACGAGATGCGTATCGAATGCCTTGGGCAGGCTTTCCGGCCACTTGGTCAGGGAGTCGAAATCGGCGTGCGTCAGGTCATGGAACCTATCGCTCAGATCTAATCCGCTAATGTCTTGGCTTCGCAGGTCGACCTGGAACGGTTCCATCGAGGCGTAATTGAAGCTGGGCAACGACTTGAGGCGATCTCGATCGAACCGCAAGGGAACGGTCTCCTCGAGTATTCCCACCTTGAGCGGTGGCAGCTCCGCCTTCCTGATCGCGCAACCGCTCAGCACCAACGTCGAAGCGACCAGCGCCATGAGCCTTCTCACACCGACCACCTCGATCTCGTTGCGACGCCGTCTACCGGGCGGGCTCCTGCAAGCCCTTCAGGGCACCCGATGTCGAGCATTCCTATTCGCCCGCTCTGGGCACGACTCCTCTCGGGTTTGCTTGCTTGCGGGCCAGGCGCCTGACCGCATGCTGTCCTGCCGGAATACCGGAACTCGTGTGCTGCCCCTTCTTGACATTGATTGTATGCCCTAATATTGTATGTACAAGCGATGAAGAGGGAGGGCTAGGTACGACCGAGTTGCGTGCCGGAGGGTCCTTGATCTCGCAGGTACATCGCGCGGGCCGCCGGGTATTCGCTAGGATGCTCAAGGCCGAGGAGGTGGATCTCAACCCAGCCCAGGGGCGGATCCTCTTCGCTCTGTGGAGGGAGGAAGGTGTACCCATCGAGACGCTCGCCAAGCGAACGGGTCTCAGACCGTCCACCTTGACCCGAATGCTGGATAGGTTGGAGAAATCCGGACACCTCCGTCGCGAACCGTCCGAAACCGATCGACGGAAGCATCTCGTCTTCACAATCCAAGTGCGTGAGGAGCTCAGAGAGCGGTATGACCGAGTGTCAGCCGAGATGAGCGCGCTGTTCTACAAGGGCTTCTCAGACCGGGACATCGACCGGTTTGAGGCCGATCTCGAGCGAATACTCGGCAACCTGGCCGAGGCCGAGCGTGCGGGAGGAAGAACGACACGATCAGGGAGGGTGGGAAACCAGAATGGACCGGGCAACCGCGATCGATGAGGCAAAGAGGCTTGTAGATAGGAGTCGCTTTGTGATGGTCGGCTCCACAGGTGAGCAGGGCTACCCGAACATCAAAGCGATGTTTCGGTTGGAGCATGAAGATCTCACCAGGTTCTTCCTGAGCACGAACACCTCCTCCAAGAGGGTATCCCAGTTCCGAAGCGACCCCCGGGCATGCCTGTATCTAGCGGATTTCGACGATTTCCAGGGACTCATGCTGATCGGTGATATGACGGTCCGGACAGATGCGGCGACGAAACAGAGGTTGTGGCAACCCGGGTGGGAGATCTACTACCCCGGGGGAGCGACAGACCCGGATTACTGCGTCCTTGAATTCACAGCCCGCACGGGCAACTACTACCATGGTCTCGAGAACACCACCTTCGAGGTACAGGGGGCATAAGCGTGTCACATCGTTCGATCCCCCCACAGCGGGGTTTCTTCCCTCAACCGGTGTACGTCATTGGGGCAGCAGCCGAAGACGGCACTCCCTGTTTCACCCTCATCACGTGGATAACGTGTTGCGGGGTCGAGCCTGTTACGCTCATGTTCAGCTCCCGGAAGGAAAAAGGGACTCCGTCCTCGGTGCTCAGGACGGGCTCTTTCTCAGCAAGCCTCGTATCCGCAGACATGGTGGACGCCGCCGACTACTTCGGCAGTACCTCGGGGCATGACACTAGGAAGGACATCGACACGGGGGTGCGTTGGGAATGCGGACCGGTCACTGGCGCTCCGGTCCTTGAAGACTCTCCCTGGGTGTTCGAGTGCTCCCTTGTCGGCACGAAAGAGATCGCCGGAAACACTGTGTTCTTCGGCGAGGTAAAGAACATCCTGGTCCGGGAAGACCTGACGGAGACAGGGTACGCAAAGCTCGACGTGCCGCTTCTCAATCCTGCCGTCTACGCTCCTCCCAGGTATTACGAGCTCGGCAAGCCCATCTTCCGCGTCGGGGAATCGCTCTCTCGATTCACCCCGCTTGGAAAACCCCGCGGAAGTGGCGCCGCGTAGCCGGGCATGCGCAGGATCTTCACCGAGCCAGCTCGAACTCTGGTAAGGTACAACGTGCGAATTCCCGCCACGGAGGTGTGCCTCGTGAGTTGTCAGACGATCCCTCAGGAAGTCCTCGATACCATCGCTCCGTGCGGCCTGAACTGCCGCAAGTGCTACTCCCACGTTGACGGCCCCATAGGTCGGCACGCCAAGAGCTTGCAGGACCTTCTGGGACCCAACTTCTCGGTCTACGCGCAGAGGTTCTCCCAGCTAGGGTTGACCAAGTTCAATGCCTACCCGCAGTTCAAGGAGCTCCTTTCGTATCTTGCGGCGCCGGATTGCAGCGGATGCAGGAAGGGCGATGGGTGCAAGTACCCCGGCTGCGGGGTGCGGGAGTGCCTCGTCCAGCGGCGCATCGCATTCTGCTATCAATGTGACGAGTTCCCGTGCAAGAAGTCGGGTTTTGACCCCCACCTGGAGAAGAGATGGATCGCTATGAACATGCGGATGAAGGAGGTAGGCCCTGAGCAGTTCCTTTTCGAGACCCGGGACGAGACAAGGTACAAGTAGTGCGCCGATGGGATCGTCCGCGGGGAAGCCCCCGGACAGTCCTATCGGTAGTCCATGCGCGAGGTCGTGCGGACCTCGGTTACGGGCGGCTCAGTCTGAACACGCATTGGCTC
>Ga0315295_10003308_pt1 | contig 13720 bp, 12 predicted proteins | sample YL17G14_0_MG_FD_204453 | JGI IMG/M metagenome (GOLD analysis project Ga0315295, IMG submission 204453) | Sediment microbial communities from Yellowstone Lake, YNP, Wyoming, USA - YL17G14_0 | ecosystem: Environmental > Aquatic > Freshwater > Lake > Sediment | place: USA: Wyoming | collected...
TGTATGCCAATGGACCGGCGCGTGATTTCTACCTCGCTGCTGGTGATGATCTTATATATAATTCCCAAACATTGGGAGAAGTCACAATCAATAGTTATACCCTCTCCGGAATGGATCAGTCTGCTCTACTCACTCTTGACTATGCAAATACTGCAATCGCTGATTTCAGCGACCGGTACTCACCTTACCCATATACAGAATTCGATATAGTTCCCATTACCACTACGGCAGGTGGAGTGGAATTCCCCGGCATGACCTCGATCTCAAGGTATGTATATCCGGATGAGCATTTCCTTGAAGTAGTCGTTGTGCACGAGGTCGGACACCAATGGTTCTATAACCTGGTTGGCAACGCCACCCAGAATCAACCCTGGCTGGATGAATCCATGGCTGAGTTTCTCACCTGGCAATATTACCTGGATAGATATGGGTCTCAGGCAGCAGAAGCATGTCGGAGTGAAATGCAGTCCAGTTGGGATCTACTCAATGATGAACTCATCCCGATTGGTCTACCGGTTTCAGGCTATTCAAGTGAAGAATATTCAGCGATCGTTTACGGTCGGGGACCCTTATTCATCCTTGCTCTTCGAGAAAAAATGGGCATGGAAACTTTTGATAGCTTTTTACGAAATTACTCTGAGCAATTCCGGTGGGCAATAGCCTCAACCGCAGACTTTAAGAATATGGCTGAACTGGAATGCGGATGCGATCTATCTTCGTTGTTCAATTCCTGGATACTCCCTTGAGGATTTCCATTCCCGGATTGGAATCAGATCCTAATTTGATCAGTGCATTGTCTCCTTTCAACGGTTCAACTGAAAACAATAATTCCTATGAATGATAAAAGAATTCGACTGATTCGACAGGTGATGAAGAACGCCCGTTTTTTCCTTGATCCGCATTTATCCATTCAGGAGCAGCGGCGTCGGATGGAGACACTTGCCCGATTGATGATACGCCTTCCCAAAGGTGTTGAAAAGGTATCTGAGTTGATCGGCGAAGTGAAGGGGGAATGGATTACGCCATTTAGTTTCAAAGCCCCTAGGGCGATTCTATATTTACATGGTGGTGGTTATACGTTATGTTCCCCTGTCACCCACCGTGGAATCACCGGATCAATAGCACAGGTATGTAAATCCCGCATTCTGGTTCCTGAGTATCGCTTGGCTCCCGAGCACCCTTTTCCGGCAGCCCTTCAAGATGCACTGCTTTCATATCGATGGCTGCTAACTCAAGGATTTGCCCCCCATCAAATTGCGCTGGGAGGGGACTCTGCTGGTGGGGGTTTGGCTATCGCAACTGCCATCAGTCTACGAGATTCGGGCAAACCTCTCCCGGCTGCCCTGTTTCTTATCTCGCCCTGGACAGATTTGACCTTCTCGGGAGAGTCACACCGTACCCGGCAGGATGTTGATCCGATCTTCGGTAATATGGTCCATGATAGTAAAACGGGTTTCGCGCCTTCCTATCTTGGACGGGAATCACCATCCAATCCTCTCATCTCGCCTCTTCTGGCTGACCTGACGGGACTGCCACCGTCAATCATCCATGTTGGGGATAATGAAGTTCTGTTGAATGATTCGACCAGATTGTTCGATAAGATGAAAGCAGCAAATGTGGAAGTTCAACTTCACATCTGGCAGGGATTATGGCATGTCTTTCAGGCTTTTGTACCTTTTCTTCCAGAATCCCGTCAATCGATTAATGAGATAGGGGAATTTATCGGCAATTATTTTATTTAGTCGAATGGCAGAATTATTTCACCATTTCAATATGAGAGTCTGCGTCATGTCAACAAAGAATAGATCCTGATCCTCCTCCATGGGAGGCAGCCAAGTGAAAACTATTACATTATCATTATTTTCTCTTTTTTCATGCTATACTAATTTTAGGAAATAATTTTCCAAAGGAGATCCCATGAACCATATTGAAGGAAATTTCAAAGGTGTTCGGTCTGCTAATATTTATTATCAAGGATGGCTGCCCAATGGATCTGTAAAAGCCACAATTATCATCGTTCATGGATTGGGCGAGCATAGCGGACGATATATGAACGTGGTAAATCAATTCGTCCCCCTGGGCTTTGCAATTTACGGCATGGATCACCTGGGACATGGTAAATCGGATGGAGAACGGGAAGTAATTGATCGCTTTAAGGATTTTACCGACAATCTCAAAATCTTCCATAACATGGTGAATGTTTGGCAGGTCGATATGCCTTTATTTCTACTTGGTCACAGTCTAGGTGGCTCAATTTTAGCAATATATCTCATGGATCAACCGGCCAATATCCGTGGTGCAATCATTTCGGCTCCAATGGCAAGTATCCCTGCGAATATAAAACCTTTCACAGTCACCCTTGGTAGACTTCTCTCATCCATCGCACCCAAAACTGGGATCCTCGCGCTGGATGCAACTGCTGTTTCACGAGATCCTGAGGTTGTAAAGGCTTATGTCAACGATCCACTTGTCTTTCACGGAAAAACCCCCTCTCGATTGGCAGCTGAGTTGCTGGTAGCCATGCAACGAATCTCTGCTGATGCAAGGAAGATTACACTTCCCTTTCTCACCATGCAGGGTACAGCAGATAGATTAGTATCTCCTACTGATGCCAAGTTCCTTTATGATTCCGCTTCTTCCCAAGACAAAACACTCAAGACCTACCCGGGTCTATATCATGAGATTTTTAATGAACCCGAACGCACTGAGGTTCTTAAGGATGTGGAAGCCTGGCTTCTGGCTCACTTGTAAAACAAAGTATCTTTATAAAACAAAATACTCGCTGCATTTACTTCCATGCTGCGAGTATTTTCTTAAGTTATTCTATCTTTCCGACCCAAAATCTGCCTGCTTGGATGACCATTTTATCCGGGACATCCGCTAGAACAATAGCTCCATTTCCGATCCTTACCCGGGAGCCAATTTTCACTCCGATTGCGGTTGTCACACCCATACCAATCAGAGTCTGTTCGCCAACATGGACATGCCCTGCTAGCAGCGTGCCAGGAGCGATGTGTGTGTAAGCCCCGATGTTGCAATCATGCGAAACTACCGCATTGGTGTTCACGATACATTTTTCCTCGAGCACTGCCTCTACTCCGACATACGCGTTGGCGAATACCTGCACACCATTCCTAACTATAGCACTTTGTTCGATACATGCCCGTGAATGGAAAATTCCAGGGAACGAATACCCGGCGTTCTTCAATAATTCGTAGACCCTCACGCGTACACTGATGTCAAGGATTCCCCCAACACAGTTAGCAACCTCAGTAATACCTTTCTCGAACAATTCTGGCAGCATTGACCGGGTTCCTATGACTGGGGTATTAAGGACTTTACTACCAACTAGGGCAGGATTGTCATCCAAAATTCCAACGATGATATATCGATCTTGTTGATTAATTATTTCCATTACTGATTTTGCATGCCCGCCTGCCCCATAAATCAATAAATAGGGCTTTTCCTTTACGGGAAATTCGATAGTGGAAACTTCATTTTCACCGGCAATCCTGCGAATTACTTCCTCTGTTACAAGCCGGTCGATTGGTAATTTCGCCAGATCCACCCCCAGTGATTGAGCAAGTGCACGAGCTGGTTTGGTTATACGCAACTCGGACTGACCTGAGTCCTTTCCAGGGATGTTTTGTTCTTTCTTTTTCAGGATCTCAAAAGTCTCGTCACCTGTCTCGGTGAGCACCGCCATCATATACCCCACTGCCAGAGTCTCCCCTTCTTTCACAAGCAGGCGTATGAATCCTGCTACAGGCGCCTCGATATCTGAAGTGGCTTTGGTCGTTTCAATCGTAAAAAGAAGGGCACCCTTCTCAATATGCTGCCCATCAGAAACGTGGATTCCGACAAGTTTCGCTTCAGGCTCATTTGCATTAAGTAATGGGACTGTTATTTCAGATAAGATCATTTTGATTTCACCTTAATGGTTATCTAAGTACTTTAGACTTGCACCAAGGATAATGCCGCATTGACCAGATCGGTCACAGAAGGAAGGATGGCATCCTCCAGTGTCCGGGAATTGGCTATCGGCAAATCCATCGCTGCCACGCGCTTCACTTGCAATCCTTCTATTTTTTCTGCTGCCCGGGCAGCCAGTTCCGCCCCCCAGCCAAGGGATATTGTTCCTTCTTCGATGGTAAGGAGTCTTTTTGTCCGTTGAAGGGAGGAATATAATGGATCCAGTTCAAATGGGCTGAGTTTTGAGAACAGGACAATTTCACTAAAAATCTCCCGTTCCATTAAAAGGGAGAGTGACGCGGCGCGGGCAAGTTCGAAATTATAACCATAGCATGCCATTGTAATTCGCGGAGTCCCTGCTTGCTGTACTAAGAAGGTTGGATATGGATCACCTATCTTTTCTACAGTGTAATCAGCCAATTCACCATGGTCAACTTCAAGTAACGATTGAGCATATAGTAATTTGTGTTCGACGAACAATACAGGATCGTTGTCGGCAATGGCGGCCTCAAGTAGGGCTGCTGGATCCCCGAGTGTATTGGGAGCCACCACTGTCAAACCGGGTATACCCAGAAACAACTTTTCCAGTGACTGGCTGTGAGTCGGTCCGTATCCACGTCGCCCGCCCATCGGTGTGCGCACCACCAAAGGAACCCTTACCTGGTCGTTATACATCCAACGGAACTTGGAGGCATGGTTGATCAACTGGTCTGCAGTTAATGTCATGAAATCACCGAACATGATCTCCACAACCGGTCGCAATCCCCTCAAAGCCATCCCGGACGCGACACCAAGGATTGCACCCTCTGAAATAGGTGTCGTAAGTACTCGCTCGGGGTATTTCGTCGATAACCCGCGTGTCACCTTGAATGCCCCACCGTATGGGTCGAGAATATCCTCTCCGAGCACGAAGACAGATTTATCCTTCTCCATGGATTGATGCAGGGCCAGGTTTAATCGATCCAGGACAGTGGTCATTTCTGATCAGGGTTCAAAACGGGGAATGGGTCGGCATCAGCACGGGAAAAGGCATCCATGATGATTTCCTTCACATTGGATTCGGCTTTTTCACGCTCACCCTTGGTCAGGCGGGTTCCATGGATGGTCAGCGGATCAAACCTGCGGATGGATTCAAGTTCTTCTCTCGATCGCGTATCATCCCCCTTGCTGTGTGCGGAGAATCGGTAGGTGTGCAATATCAAGCTTGCAGGCTCTTTCCCCATTCGAACATGCTTTATTGATTCTCTTGCGATTGATTGAATTTCAAGTACATCGGATGAATCACATTCGCTGACAGGGATCCCAAATGCGGCAAATCGACCTGACATGGAACCGCTCACGCCTATTTCCACCGGTGTTGTTTGGGCATAACGGTTATCCTCCAAGACAAACAGAATCGGCAATTTCCACAAAGCTGCAATGTTTAGACTTTCGTAGAAAATTCCTTCTCCTAATGTTCCATCACCGATGAAAACCAGGACGATCCTTCTTTTCGCGTGGACTTTCTCAGCCAGCGCCATGCCTGTTGCAACCGGGGTTATTCCACCCTGGATGCCGTTCGAGTAGAAATTTTGCCAGTGGATATGCTGGCTTCCACCTCTTCCACCCACTAGGCCGGTTGCTTTTCCCATTAATTCGGCAGCCAGGGGATATGGATCTCCCCCATAAGCGAGATAATGACCGTGGCAGCGGTGATTACTGAAAATAACATCTTCAGGATCGATTTCCGACATAACACCCACTGCATCTGCTTCCTGGCCAATATAGGTATGGGTAGTCCCAACCAATTTACCTGAAGAGAATTCGGAAAGGAGGCGCTCTTCGAATCGGCGAATTAATAGCATCTTTCTGTACAATAAGCTGGTTCCATCCATGACGGAGACATTATAACGCACGAGCAGCACGCTCCCTTAAATAAATGAATTGTAGCGGGACTATTTTGGCACATAGCCCAGTCCAGTAACTGATCCAGGTACTTTTTTGATATTTTCTCCTCATGGTATAATCCCCGAACTATGAGTCCTGAATCTCCTAAAACCAAACTCTGCCCAACCTGTGGCACACGCCTGGCAGAAAACGCCACCCGTTGTGTAGTGTGTGGCAGCGAATTAACTGTCTCGCCAAAATCGAAAACACGGGTTGAAAGAACAGTTCAAGGGGCGCGGATGCCTGAAGTGACCCTGAGTCTGCCGGTGGCATTAGGATTGCTGGCAATTTTCGTGCTGGTCGGCGCTCTGGCTCTATATTTCACTCTAAAAGGTACCGGGAAACTACCAGATACCACAGCAGTTCCCAGCCCCTCTCAGACTATCACCACCACCCCGACTGTAACTGAGACCCTTATCCCTACGGAGACCCCTACGCTCACTCCAGAGCCGCCTATTGACTATGTCGTAAAAAGCGGTGATTCGTGCATTTCCATTGCAAGTTTGTACGGCTCCTCCGTTGCCGCCATTGTAAGTCTTAATAGCCTGAATAGTAATTGTACGGACCTCCAGATCGGGCAGACCATCAAGGTACCCCGACCCACTCCAACACCACCTCCCGCTCCCTCTGCAACCCTCGAGCCTGCCGCTGCCACTCGTGCCGCCTGCCAAACTGCGACCTATACGGTTCAGGCAAATGACACTTTGAGTACCATTGCCAATAGTTACGGTGTATCGATGCAATCCATCAAGGATTGGAATGGTCTGAGCACGGATAATGTGTTCACCGATACAAAATTGATCATCCCCTTATGCATGCGCGCAGCCACTCCGGGACCTTCTCCCACGCCAACAACCCCGCCACCTTATCCAGCACCGAATCTGCTTCTTCCTGCAGACGGGGATTCATTTACGCTTGCATCCGATACGGTGACGCTGCAATGGGCGTCGGTGGGTGCGTTGAGGGAAAATGAGCGTTATCAGGTGGTGGTGGAAGTGGTTACCGGCGGTACAGGACGAAAATTAACCGAGTATGTAACCGATACCAAATTCATCGTCCCTGTCACCTTCCGCCCCCAGGAAAGCAATTCTCAGATCTTGCGCTGGTGGGTGGTTGCTGTGCGCCAGACAAGCACCGACGATCAAGGAAATCCGATCTGGTCCACAGCGGGGACAGCTTCTCAAATGCGAGTATTCGGATGGAGCGGTGCGGGACCGGTCGCCACACCTACGAAATAAGGTTGTCGAATTCTTATATCCCTCCCCGACGACTTTTCTCGCCGGGGATTTTTTTACAGCGGTATAATACCTTCGGGACAATATGCCAAAACCAGATCTCAATGTCCGCGACTACAATCGTTATGCTTGGAACCGCCAGGTGGATATCAGGAATAAATTCACCATTCCGGTGGATCGGCAGACTATTGCTGCTGCTAGAAGCGGAGAATTCTCGGTATTGCTTACTGAGACAAAACCAGTGCCGCGCGATTGGTTCCCGCCGTTCCATGGTCTAGACGTGCTTGGTCTGGCATGCGGTGGAGGCCAGCAGGGACCGGTGTTTGCTGCCATGGGAGCAAATGTCACCATTTTTGATAATTCCCCATCCCAATTGGAGCAAGACCAGCAGGTGGCTGAACGGGAGGGGTTGATCATCCGGACAGTCGAAGGTGATATGCGCAACCTGTCTGTGTTTTCCAATATGGAATTCGATCTGGTTTTTCATCCAGTTTCCAATGTTTTCTGCCCGGATGTCCGTCCGGTCTGGCAGGAAGCATTTCGAGTTCTTCGCCACGGAGGCACGCTCCTTGCCGGGTGTGCGAACCCCATTTATTATCTTTTTGGTACTCATGCAGACGAACAGAATACTCTTCAGGTCAAATATTCCATTCCTTATTCTGACTTAAAGGATTTAGAACCAGAGGAATTGGATACATGCATGGAAGAAGGTATTCCTCTCGAATTTGGCCATACACTTACCGATCTGATCGCTGGCCAGACCATTGTTGGATTTTTAATAACTGGTTTTTACGAAGATATTTGTCCTGATTCACCCCTCAGCAAGTTTCATCCCTCGTACTTCGCCACGCGTGCAATTAAACCTTGATAAGAAAAGCCTCCGATAAATTTCACATCGGAGGCTTTTTGATTCTTACGATCTAGAAGGTTGAATTCGCTGGCGGATTACTTTTTTGCCAATTCTTCCAACATCGCTGTGGTCAGGGATTTGGGTCGTTCAATGGGTTGACCCAGCGCCCGTGCCCAGACCAGGTTCGGCATCACGCCCAGGGCGCGTCCAACTCCGAATAGAACCGTGTAGAAGTCAAACTCGCGCACACCATAATAGTATTGCAGTGTGCCGGAGATGGCATCCACATTGGGGGCTGGATTCTTGGCTTTGCCCTGTTCCTTAAGCACTGCCGGGACCACGTCATAAACCAATTCTGCCAGGCGGATGAGTGTATCTTCCGGGAAGCGGACCTTCGCGAATTCGAGTTGTGCGGTAAAGCGAGGATCGGTAACCCGCAGTACAGCGTGCCCGTAACCGGGAATGACCTTGCCTCCATTAAGTGTATCCCAGGCAAACTTGTAGAGTTCCTCGCGAGGTGGAACTCCGCCAAACTTGTCCCGTACATCGATCAACCAGCCCAGGCACTCCTGATTGGCAAGTCCATGCAGAGGTCCCGCCAGTCCGTTGAGACCGGCTGAAAATGCATAGTAGGCATCTGACAGGGCTGATCCAACCAGATGGGTTGTGTGGGCACTGACGTTCCCCGACTCATGGTCGGAATGAAGGATGAAGTAAAGGCGGGAGAGTTCCGCGTAACCCTTTTCGTCTTTTACTCCCAGCATTTTGGCGAAGTTGGCACCGTAATCCAGTTTAGGATCGAATTTCGGTTCCTTGCCATCACCATATTTTAATTTATAAATAAATGCCGCAATGACCGGTAGTTTTGCGGTCAGGTCGAGGGCATCTTCGAGGGTGGATTCCCAATAGGCATCCTTCTTGGCTCCAGCGTGGTAAGCAGCATTGAATTTCGAACCACTCTGCAATGCCAGCACCGCCTGGGAGAGCAACACCATCGGGTGGGTATCCTTGGGCATGGAGCGTAACATCGCCAGCACGTGAGCCGGGACGGCAGCACGTTTTGCCCATTCGCTTTCCACTTCTTCAGCCTGGGCCTTGGTTGGGATTTCACCGATGATCAAGAGATAAAATAGGCCACCAACATAGGGAATGGCTGCTCCGGCTGGCTTGGGAAGTTTTTCAAGCACCTCCGGGATTGACATGCCCCGGAACTTGATTCCTGTTGCGGGGTCCACGAAAGAGATGTCTGTCACCATCGACTTGATGTCGCGCATTCCGCCATACACCTGCCCGATGGTCACCTGATCGATTACTTTTTCGCCATTTTCCTTGACGAGTGCCTTGACTCTTTCCCGCCATGCGGGAAGTTGGGCTGATAATTTTTCATGCAGGATCATTTTTGCCTCCGTTTCTTGGCTGTCACAACAGGGTGTCCCGAGGTGATACTAGAATTTGACCAGCGATTGCATGATGCCGATGCTTTCCTTCACTGCGGCCGCAGATTTCTCCAATGCAGCTTTTTCATCGACATCAAGTTTATATTCGATGACCTTTTCCAATCCCTGCCGTCCCAATTGCACAGGTACGCCAAAGAAGAGGTCCTTCAATCCATATTCACCCTTCAAGAATGCTGAAGCTGGGACGATCAAATGCTTATCTTTCAGGATTGCTTCTGCCATCTGGGCAACGGCTACCGAAGGGGCATAATATGCTGAACCGGTCTTGAGCAGGCTGACGATTTCACCACCGCCCTTGCGCGTCCGGGTGACGATCGCCTCTAATTTTTCAGTTGGCAGGTATTCCCGCAATGAGACGCCGACGATATTCGAGCGTCCGGTTAAGGGAACCATCTCATCTCCGTGGCCACCGAGCACAAAACAGGAGATATTTTCCACGCTGACGCCTGTCTCAAGCGCAACAAAAGCGCGCATCCTCGCTGAATCTAAGATCCCAGCTTGTCCCAGGATTCTTTCGCGAGGCAGTTTTCCAATTTTCATGGCAAGAAATGCCATCGTATCCAGAGGATTGGTCAACACGATGAATATTGCATCCGGTGAATACTTGAGAGCGCTGGTTGTGGCATCTCCGACGATTTTGGCATTTGTGGTTAACAGGTCTTCCCGACTCATCCCTGGTTTCCGTGGGATGCCGGCAGTGATGACCACAATATCCGAACCCTTGGTGGCCTCGAAATCGTTGCTGCCCACCACCGAAACGTCTTTACCGATGATTGGAAGGGATTCCAGCAAGTCTAATGCCTTACCTTGCGGCATGCCCTCGATGATATCCACCAGCACCAGATCGGCAATCTCCCGTTCAGCCAGCCAGTGCGCGGTGGTTGAGCCAGTCATTCCGGCTCCGATGATGGAAATTTTAGCAGTCATAGATCCTCCTTAGGCTTGGGTTGTTGAACCTATACTACAAAATTAATCATGTGGTTGATAGTACTCTTTGTCACACACTTATCATATAAATATCTTAAGAATTGTGTATGGTTGGTTTCCCATCAACAAGGTTGACAGTATCCATCCCCCTTATTAAATCGTAAATTGCTGATCACCTTTCCGTGTGTTCCAGGAAACGGATGGCTTCCATGGCTGCCATGGTGCCCATTCCCGCTGAGGTGACAACCTGTCTGAAATGAGGATCGGCCACCTCTCCTGCTGCGAAAACACCTGGCACACTGGTGTGCATCAGATTGTTCACCTTGATATAACCTTTATTCATTTTCAATTGTCCTTTAAACATCTGTGTATTCGGTGTATGCCCAATGAAAATGAAAAGGCCATCGGCCTGCATAAAGCTTTCCTCGATCGTTTGCAGTTGCTTGATCTTTAGCGATTCGACCCTGTCGGTTCCAACGACCTCAGTGACCACTGTGTTCCAGATGAATTTTATCTTTGGCTCAGCCAGGGTACGCTTTTGCAGGATTGCACTTGCTCGCAGGGTGTCCCGCCGGTGGATGATGCTTACAGAAGAAGCAAACCGGGTCAGAAAGAGGCTTTCTTCCAGAGCTGAATCTCCACCGCCAACTACGACCACATTCTTTTCCTTAAAGAACCAGCCGTCACATGTAGCACAATAGGAAACGCCTCTGCCGGTTAATCTCGATTCACCCGGGATATTGAGCAGATTTGAATTGGCTCCTGTAGCAAGAATAAGCGTATCAGCAGTAAATTTACCATTATCGCTGGTAACTTTAAACGGTTGCGATGTCAGGTCTACCAGGCGGGCAGTATCATATTCGAGAAGCGCCCCAAAGCGTTCAGCTTGTTTCTGGAAAAGTTCTCCAAGTTCCAACCCTCCAACACCATTCGGGAAGCCGGGGAAGTTTTCGATGGTATTGGTCAGCGACGCTTGCCCGCCCAGCTGCAGGCCTGATAGCACAACTGGATTTAGATCAGCCCGGGCTGCATATAATGCCGCGGATAGACCTGCAGGTCCTGCGCCAAGGATGAGAACTTTCGTATGTCTGGATTCATTCTCTGTTGTATGAAGATCGTCATTCATAGATAATCTCCTCACCATTATTTCATTTTATTAGATGCATAGAATCAGGGATAGTTGCTAGCAAAGGCAATATATCATAATAGTCGGTCTTGGAAGAATACCCGCGAAAAATCAAATCCATTATTTAACTTATATGGATTTCACCATCATGAACTGGATTGAAAAGAGAAAGTTATGTCGAAAATTCTAAGTGTAGGGTGGCGGTTTCTACAGAGCGGGATTATCTTCAGGATAATACGAAGTAGACTTCTGCCTGGTTACTCTCTACTATAGTATCCAATGGCGCCGAAAGGGCTTGCCATTCTGGGTCCATGAATACCTTCATATACGCAGCTTCCATGACTGCCAGGCTTTCCCAATCCCGCTCAATGACAAGGGTATTATTGGAAAGGGCTCCAATGTAGCAGCGAAGACGGCGTTTGGCAGGGAATCCATTCCGGCTTTCTACCTTGTTGAACTTCTGGTCAAGGGCCTCCAATTCCTCCCACTTGCCAGGACGAATGTGTTGTACTTGCCGTTCGAGAAACATATTACACCTTCTTTCCTTAGGTTATTCATCGGACCAAATTACTAAATATACTATAAGCAGAATTAAGCCTTAAAGCAAGTCCAGATTACGATGGAGTCTTGCCATTTGCATTGGATTCATGAGGGGGAAGGACTCCGGCAAAATATGCGTCTAAAAAGGTTTTCTATATGGCTGTCAACTATTATTTGTTTTACAATTCAACAATAATATACGTTATGGATAGGATAATAATTGTCCTCCCTGATTAGGCGTTCCTGTAATTATTTTCAAGATAAAAACAAACTGATCCCTTTTTGGTTGGATTGGCGCGCAGCATTCGATCCTCGTCTGTATCCAACAATCTGGCGCTTGCGTTTGCTTCTTTCCTCCCGTGTCTGGAACCAGGATCTGGATGCTGCTGTTTGGGAGGATGAAACCGGTCATATCATGGGTTTTTCCATGCTTTGGCGTAGGAAATCATCCTCTCCCTATATCGTCCTCGATAATTTTATCCATCCATCATTTCCTACTAAAAAAATTTACCTTGAAATGCTAGATTGGGGGTCTCTGCGGGCAGACGAAATTTCCGCAGGACAAAGAAAATCTCTGACCCTGTACACAAGCGATTATTCCCGATCCTCATCTGCGGGAAAGTGCCTGGAACAGAATGGGTACTCTCCACTGGTTCCGAATCCTGAGGAACATAATGTGTACCTTGCGAGGATTATAAGAAACAAAGTAGATCTTAAATCTCTTCCGCAGGGATATTCCTTTAACAAACTTCGAGAAATGAGCGATCTTGAATCATATCAATCCTTGTATGGATTTGCTTATGTCAATCCGCTTCATCGCAAAGAATTAATGGAAAGTGATGAATACTGCCACCTTGTGGTGGAAGGATGCGATAAGGAATTCTACGCTTATTGTGAATGTTCCATCTGCAGGGATGAATGGAAAAGGACAAATCAACGTATTGGTTGGGTGGATTATATTGAAACCAAACCCGAGGCACAACAACAAGGGTTTGGAAAAGCGGTTCTTACTGCTGGATTGTCGCGCCTCCAGAAATTGGGTTCCCAGGTAGCCATGCTGGTTACACTGAGCACCAATACCCCCGCGCTCCAATTATTTAAAAACGCTGGTTTCGAACCGGTTGAACTCTCAGAACCTCCTGTGTATGAAAAACAAATCAGTTTCCGTGCAGATGGGTGATTTCGTGGAACGCTCTCGCCATTAGAAGATTCGAAGAAATTAAGAAAATCTCTAATTTACATAATAATTTTTGGTTAAGCGTCAGCAATCCCATTCAACGCATTCCGGGGAATAAGAATACCCGATTGTGAAATATATCCTTAAATTGATAATCGGTTAGATTTTTCGTATACTAAATCATGTTTTCTTTTCACCACGATTAAGAAACTCAAATAACCAAGGAGGTCTTATGGCACAAATAGGAATTCATGGAATGGTTGGCCTGGCTGTACGCAAGTGGGTGCCTGAACGGACCTGGTTAATGCTGGGGATTGTGCTTGGCAGCCTGGTCCCCGATCTCGATAACCTGGCAGTCGCTGTGGCAACAATCACCAGACACTCCACAGAAGGCTTGCACCGTACCCTCACGCATAGCCTGGTATTCGTCTTATTTATCCTCATAATCTTTTATCTCATAAGCAAGGCAACCAGCAGTAAACTCTGGCAGAACTTGGGATTGGGGCTTGG
>Ga0315295_10003311_pt1 | contig 13703 bp, 6 predicted proteins | sample YL17G14_0_MG_FD_204453 | JGI IMG/M metagenome (GOLD analysis project Ga0315295, IMG submission 204453) | Sediment microbial communities from Yellowstone Lake, YNP, Wyoming, USA - YL17G14_0 | ecosystem: Environmental > Aquatic > Freshwater > Lake > Sediment | place: USA: Wyoming | collected...
ACCGTATACTCGCCGCTGGCGTCGGTGGACACTTCGCGAAGCTCGCGCATCTCCACGTGCCGCACGCGGATTTTGGCCTCCGCGATGACCGCCCCCGTCTGGTCCACCACACGGCCGACGATATTGGCTGTAGGGCTTTGGGCGAACAGGGAAACAGTGAACAGGGTGAAAAGCAAAACCACCCCAGCACACACACGCCGCAGCATTACCGCCTCCTGCTACGATCTTTGGGCTAACGATACGCCCGAAGCGGCAAAAAGGGAATAGCCAATTGCAGTATCGGATGGCGTGGCAGCGGCGGCCTTTGCGGTGGCCCTCACCAGGCGGACGCGTTCTTTTGCAGCTTCTCAGCGGCCGTCCACCCGCCATGGGGCCGGTGGCCGCCGGTCTCCAGCCTGGTTCTCATGCAGTTGTCCGCGTCGTACTCGAGCCTGGCGTCATCCCGCGTCGTCATCTGGGTGCCGTTCTGGGAGTCGCGAGGAGGTGTTTCTCGATGTGGGCGCGCTCTCGCGCTTCAATCGTCCGCTGCCGGTTTTCCTGGGAATCTGGCCGGCAAACTTGCCGGCGGAGCTTATGTTATTGTTGACAACGGTAATCGAGCCGCGTTATATATGCCTGGCAGGAGCAATAATCCAAGCCGGCTAGTTTGCCGGCTAAAACGCGATGGCCCACACCCAGGTATTTACGATCTCCGGCTTTTGGCCGGCCGCCGGCCCAGGCAGAGCCCCACTCGCGGCAGGTTTTCGCCTGGGCGAGGTTGGCACCCACAGCAGCCGCACCATCATGCTTGCGGACCTCACTGCCACGCTGGCCGCTGCGCCGAGAAATGCTGATCGCCGCGCCTATGCCGCCGCAATCATCGAAGCAAACTGCCTCGGAAAACCCACGGCTTCCACGCGCCGCCTCTCGAATCAGCGCTTGGGCGAGCTGTACTCGCTTGATTCCGGCGTGCCTTTATTCCGTGTACTCCGTCGCCTGTGGGCTATCGACGAACCTGGCCGGCCATTACTCGCCCTTCTGGCTGCTTTGGCGCGCGATCCGCTCTTGATAGCAACGGCTTCGGTTATCATTCCGATGCCGGAAGGCGCCGAGTTTCAGCGAATGCAGATGAAAGCGACGCTCGACGCGTCAGCCGGTGAGCGATTGAAGCCAACCATCCTGGATAAGGTCGTGCGCAACACCGCCAGCTCCTGGACGCAGTCCGGCCACCTACACGGACGCACGTTCAAGTTCCGCCGCCTGGTTCGTGCAACCGCGCCCGCGGTTGCCTTCGCGCTGTACCTCGGTCAAGCAGCCGGCTTCCGGGGTGAAGAAATGTTTTCCTCGGCCTGGATGTCGGTTCTCGATTGCACGGTTTCAAGGGCGCGCGACCTCGCGGCCGAAGCAAAGCGCGTGAACCTGATTGACTTTCGGATGGCCGGGGATGTCGTCGAATTCGGCCTCGAGAAACTCGACCCGGCTGCAAGGAGGAAATGAGCATGGGGCGAATTGAGGAACTGGCGGAGAAATACGGCCGCCACATCGCCACTCCATGGCAGCGGACCATCGCCGGCGCGCAACGGGTCGTGATGGTGGTTTACGACAAGGAACTCGAACGAATGCTGCGGGCGCGCAAGCAGGAGTTCGAGAACAAGACCCGCGAAGCCAGCCACGACTGGTTCGAAATCGACGTGGCTGATTCGTTCGCAAAATGGATGGCGGCCGATGAGTACCGCGAGGCATACTTCGAGTCGCCCGATGACCTGCAGCTCAAACTCGAGGCCGAGTTCGCGGAGTACGTCGCCGACCGAATCCGCGAGGTGCTCAAGCGGCCGGACGGAACCGAAAACAGCGTAGTCGCGGTCTTCGGCGTTGGGGCGCTGTTCGGTTTCACTCGCGTTTCCAAGGTGCTAAAGCTTCTTGAGGCAGACATCCGCGGCCGCCTCGTTATCTTTTTCCCAGGGGTCTACGAGCAGAATAATTACCGCCTGCTTGATGCTCGCGACGGCTGGAACTACATGGCCGTCCCAATCACGCTGCACACCGGGGGTGGGCAATGAAGATTAAAGATACTCTCCAACGCGATCCCGGACTGCCGCTCGTTAACGAGGGCCAGGCCCGCATCGCTGATAGGACCACCGATAAGGTGATCGAGGAGTTGAAGGGCGAGCTCGGCACCTTTGTCTGTGAAGGGCAATTTGCCGACGGCATCGAGCGAATCATCTCCTCGTTCCTGGCCAGCATGGGCCAAACCAACCAGAAGGCAGCGTGGTCAAGCGGCTTCTTTGGAAGCGGCAAGTCGCATTTGCTCAAGATGCTGGCCCATCTGTGGCAGGACACGCCGTTCCCGGACGGCTCCACGGCGCGCAGTCTGATCCCTTCGATGCCCGACGAGCTGCGGAGTCTTCTGCGCGAACTCGACACAGCGGGGAAGCGCGCAGGCGGGCTGCTTGCCGCCGCTGGGGCGCTGCCCAGCGGAACCACCCACAACGTTCGACTGACCATTCTCGGCGTGCTGTTGCGCGCCGCCGGCCTGCCGGATCAATACGCCCAGGCGCAGTTCTGCCTCTGGCTGATCGACCAAGGCTACCTCGACCGCGTCAAAGGTTGCGTCGAGGCGGCCGGCAAGGAATGGGAGAAGGAGCTGAACAACCTCTACGTCAGCGGTGTTATTGCTCGCGCGGTGCTGTCGTGTGATTCGCAGTTCGCCCCCGACGAAGTAGAAGCCCGCAAGACCATCCGCGAGCAGTTCCCTACACGAAACACCGACATCACGACGGCCGAGTTCCTGACTGCGGCCAAGCGCGCGCTCAAGATGAAGGGGCGGGACGGCCGCATGCCGTGCACCGTCCTGGTACTCGACGAAGTCCAGCAGTACATCGGGCAATCGAACGACCGTTGCACGCTCGTATGCGAGGTGGTTGAGGCGGTGTCCAAGCAGCTCGATAGTCACGTCATGGTGGTCGCCGCCGGGCAGAGCGCCCTGACCGATGTCCCACTGTTGCATAAGCTCCTCGACCGCTTCACGATTCGCATCCCGCTCTCCGATGCCGACGTGGAAACCGTCACCCGGAAGGTCCTGCTCCAGAAAAAGTCCACCGCCACTTCCAACGTAGCCACCGAGCTCAATCGCTTCGGTGGCGAGATTTCGCGGCAGCTTCAGGGGACGCGCATCGGCGAATCAGCCGACGACCGCGAGATTCTGGTAGATGACTATCCGCTGTTACCGGTCCGCCGGCGTTTCTGGGAGAACTGCTTCCGGGCTGTGGACGCGGCCGGCACGCACAGCCAGCTTCGCTCGCAGTTGCGCATCATTCACGATGCCATTGCAAAGATCGCGGGTCGCTCGCTCGGCGCAATCGTCCCGGGCGACGAGTTATACGAGGCGCTCGCGCCGGAGATGGTCAATACCGGGGTCCTGCTACGGGAGATCAATGAGCGCATCATCAACCTCTCTAAGGGCGGTGGCTCGGCGGAGAACCTCGCCCGGCGCATTTGCGGGCTGGTGTTCCTGATCGGCAAGCTGCCGCGCGAGGCCGGCGCCGACATTGGCGTTCGCGCCACCAAAGAGCACATCGGCGACCTGCTGGTCGAGGACCTTGCCGCCGACAACGGCAAGCTTCGCAGTTCGGTCGAAGACGCGCTTGAGAAGCTGGCCGCCGATGGCGTGCTGATGCGGGTCGGCGATGAATATCGCCTCCAGACGAAAGAGGGTGCGGAATGGGACCGTGAGTTCCGCAACCGGCAAACGAAGCTCACCAACAACGACGCCGACGTGCAGATCCGCCGCGACACGCTGCTCTACACCGAAGCTGGACGGATCATCGGCGGCGTCAGGGCCATCCAGGGGGCGGCGAAGGTGCCGCGTCAGTTCTCGATCTCGCGCGATCAGAATCCGCCGCCGGCGAACGGTGAGGCCATCCCGATCTGGATTCGTGACGGCTGGTCGTGCAGCGAGAAGGAGTTTACCGACACCGCTCGGGCCGCCGGCACCGACAGCCCGATTATTCTTGTTTTCATCCCGCGCAAATCGGCCGACGACCTGCGCCGCTACGTCATCGACACGCAGGCCGCCGACGAGACACTGAACTTCAAAGGCGTTCCGGGCACCGTCGAGGGCAAAGAAGCCCGAAAGAGCATGGAAAGCCGGCGGGATTTCGCTGTGTCCGAGCAGGACGCGCTGGTTCGGGAAATCGTAGCCAATGCGAAAGTCTTCCAGGGCGGCGGAAGCGAGCTACTTCAGGGCACCCTGGTCGAGCGGCTGAATGCGGCGGCTGAAGCCTCCATGATCCGCCTTTTCCCCCGCTTCGAGGAAGCGAACTCGGCGGCCTGGGAAGTCGCCATCAAGCGCGCCCGCGAAGGAGCCGATCAGCCCTTCCAGGCAGTCGGATACAGCGGCCCCACGGAGCAGCATCCCGTCTGCCAGCAGGTGCTGGCGACGATTGGCGCGGGCAGCACCGGCGGTGAAGTACGCAAGGCGCTTCAGGCCGGCCCCTTCGGATGGCCGCGCGACGCCGTCGATGCCGCACTCATCGCTCTGCACCGCACCCAGAACCTGACGGCGACGCTCAACGGCATGCCGGTGGCGCTCGGCCAGCTCGATCAGAACAAGATCCAGAAGGCAGAGTTCCGCGTCGAGCGCGCCACGCTTTCGGTGGGCGACCGCCTCGCCATCCGAAAGCTGTACACGTTGTTGGGAATCCAGTGCAAGGGCGGCGAGGAAACGGCCAAGGCGAAGGAGTTTCTGACTGCACTGGGCGACCTCGCGGCTTCAGCAGGCGGCCCGCCGCCGCTGCCCGCTCCGCCCGCCGCTACCGAAATTGACGACTTAGAGAAGTTGCCAGGTAACGAGCAGCTCGCCGCCATAAGGGGCAAAGAAACCTCATTGGGGGGTCGAATCGGCGACTGGAAGAAGGCCAAAGAACTGGCCGAGAAGCGCAAGCCGGTGTGGGCCAACGTCGAGCGCCTGGCGAAGCAGGCGGCGGTTCTGCCGGCCGCAAAGGATGCGGTTGAGCAGGTCGAGGCGATCCGCAATGGACGCATGCTGCTGGCTGCGACTGATCCCGTGACGCCGGTGCGCGCCGCGCTGGCCGACGCTCTGCGCAAGGCGGTAAACGAGGCGCACGCCGCGCACGAACAGGCTTACACCACCGCCCTGGCCGAGTTGCAGGCAAACAGCATGTGGTCGCGGGTGACAGCCGCCGATCAGACGGCGATGCTCGGGCAGGTTAGTCTTGTTCAGCCGGTGAAGGGCGACGTATCGACGGACGAGGCGCTGCTCGCAAGCCTGGAGGCCCGCCCGCTGGCCGCCCGCCAGGCCGAGGCCGATGCTGTTCGGGGGCGCATGGCGCGCGCGCTTGAGCTCGCCGCGAAATTGCTGGAGCCGAAGGTCCGAACCATCGCTCTTGAGCGGGCCACGCTGCGCTCGGAGCAAGAGGTCCGAGACTGGCTCGACCGCCAGGAGAAACGGCTGCTGGACGCGGTGAAGCAAGGCCCCGTGCTCATTAGTTGATGATATGGAGCGCGCCCGTCCTCGGGCGCATCGTGCGGGCGGGGACGCCCGCGCTCCATCAAGGGAACATGCAGACGTTAAATCGTGACCTGCGGAAGCAGCTCGAAAACACGGTGATCGCCGCCCGCCGCACCGCGGAGAAGGGCGCGGAAAAGGCGTTGCGGCAACTGACTGTTGGCGATCGTGACGTCGGGTCTTACCTCTCCAACGAACAACGCAATCTGCGCAACCGGCTGCATGCACACGGCCGGCAACCGGGCGACCGGCAAGATGCGCGCGGAGGGCAGGCCAGAAAGCGGCTGAAGGAGGAATGCGCCTATGAGCACTGGCACCGCATGCTGTTCGCCCGCTTCCTTGCTGAATCCGATTTGCTAATTGAGCCCGAAAGCGGAATGCCGATCACCCTCGACGAATGCCGCGAATTGGCCCGAGGCCAAGGCGCCGATTGGCTGGGTGTGGCCAGCGACTTTGCCGTTCGCATGCTCCCCCAGATCTTTCGTCCGGGAGACCCGGTCCTGGAAGTGACCCTTCCGCCGGAGACGCGGCACGAACTGGAGGCGCTGCTGAAGTCGCTGCCGCGCGATGTCTTCCTCGCCGACGACAGCCTCGGTTGGGTCTACCAGTTCTGGCAGGACGAGGAAAAGGACCGCATCAACAAATCCGAGGTGAAGATCGGCGCCGACGAACTCCCGGCCGTCACGCAGCTCTTCACCGAAGACTACATGGTGCTGTTCCTGCTCCACAACACGCTCGGAGCGTGGTGGGCCGGGAAGGTGATCGAGCAGCGGCCGGAGCTTGCGACAACCGTCGCAAGCGAAGACGAGCTGCGCGCGGCTTGCTCGGTTGGCGGTATCGAGTGGACCTACCTGCGGTTTGTGCGCGAAGGCGACGGACCATGGCGCCCGGCGGCCGGCACGTTTGACGGCTGGCCGCGTGCCGCGAAGGAGATCACGGTCCTCGATCCCTGCATGGGCAGCGGGCACTTTCTCGTGTTCGCGTTGCCAATCCTCGTCGCGTTGCGCATGGAAGAAGAGGGTCTGTCGCGCGAGCAGGCGGTGGACGTCGTGCTGCGCGAAAACCTTTTCGGGTTAGAGATTGACCCGCGTTGCACGCAGATCGCCGCGTTCAACCTCGCTCTGACAGCGTGGCGCATGGTCGGCCATCGGCGGCTTCCGCCCCTGAACCTTGCTTGCTCCGGCTTGGGTATCAATGCGAAGGAAGCCGACTGGGTGAAGCTTGCGGGTGACGACAGCAGACTGCACGACGCGATGCAACAGCTCTACACGCTCTTTAAACAGGCACCGATCCTCGGCAGCCTGATTGACCCGCGGCGCGCGGCTGGCGATCTGTTCACAGCGGAGTTCGGGCGCGTTGGTCCGCTCCTCGATCGCGCTTTGCTGCTAGAACAGGCTGACGAGAACGCACATGAACTGGCCGTCACGGCACGGGGCGTCGTGCACGCCGTCCGTCTCCTGACGAGTACCTTTAGCTTAGTTACAACAAATGTTCCCTACCTTGGGTACAAGAGGCAGGAGGCCGCGCTTAAGTCGTTCTGCGAGTCAGACCACGCGAAAGCCAAATGGGATTTGGCCTTGTGTATGCTCGAACGGTGCATTGGGTTGTCTGGCCCTGGCTGCACGGCTGCGCTCGTTACACCCCAGTCTTGGCTTTTCCAGGTGAAGCATGGCGTCTTCAGGAAGGCGCTATTGACCCACGAAACGATCCGCTTGATGGCTCGATTGGGACCTGGCGCATTCGAAACCATATCGGGAGAAGTCGTCAATATTGTTTTGGCTATCATCAATCGGCGAACGCCGACCAGTTCATCCACCTTCCGGCTGCTTGATGCAACAGCCCAAGCAGACACTGCAGACAAGTCTCGCTTGCTTAAGAGCGAAGACTTGAGCATCCAGGGGCAACTGCAGCAACTTCAGAAACCGGGAGCCAGGATCGCGGTTGGCACTGTTCCAACTGGAGCATTGCTAAGTCGCTATGTAGAAAACCCTCAAGGTATAAAGAGCGGCGATGATCCCCGATGGCTGCATGCTTTTGGGGAATTTGGCGTTATTCAAACAAGCGGCTGGAACTGGTGTCAGACGGCCGCAGAACAGACAGAGGAATTCCAGGGACTGACCCTCGTGGTTGATTGGCGCGCGTTCGGCGAGGGCATGGTGCGCCCAAGAAAGGATTGCATTGCCCTTCACCACAGAGGGGTGGCTGTAAACCAAACAAGCACGTTGTATTCCTCTCTCTATTTCGGGGAGAGATTCGATAGCACCCTCACTCCGCTCATACCGAGAGACGAGAAACACCTTGCCGCCGTCTGGAGCTTCTGCAGCTCACCCACTTTTAGATCCGCAGTGCGGCAGTCCAACCCGACGCTGTTCAATACGAACTCCGCGCTGCTGCAAGTGGAGTTCGATTTGGCGTACTGGGGGATCGTGGCGGCGGAAAAGTATCCAAACGGACTCCCCAGGCCGCATTCGCACGACCCCACGCAATGGCTCTTCAACGGGCATCCTAAGGGCTCGGACCAGCCATTGCAGGTTGCGGTGGCGCGCCTGCTAGGCTACCGCTGGCCGCGACAGACCGGTTCCAGCTTCCTGGACTGCCCGGCACTTGGTCCCGATGGGCTCGAAGCGCACGTTGACGACGACGGAATCGTCTGCCTTACCTCGATCAAGGGCGAGGCGCCGGCCGCCGATCGGCTTCGCGCCCTGCTCGCGGACGCCTTCTCTAGCGATTGGTCGCCCGCGAAGCAAGCCGAGCTGCTCGCGCAAGCGGGCTACGGCGGCAAGACGCTGGAAGCCTGGCTGCGAGATTCGTTCTTTGAACAGCACTGCGCTGCCTTCCATCAGCGCCCGTTCATCTGGCACGTCTGGGACGGCCGCAACGACGGCTTCCACGCACTCGTGAACTACCACAAACTGGCTGCGCCAAACGGCGAAGGCAGGCGAACTATCGAGAAGCTGATCTACACCTACCTGGGCGATTGGATTGATCGGCAGCGCGCCGATCAGAAGAGCGGCGTTGAAGGCGCGGACGGGCGGCTCGCCACCGCACAGCACCTGCAACGCGAGCTGGAGAAGATCCTCGAAGGTGAGAAACCGTACGACATCTTCGTACGCTGGAAGCCGCTCCGCGAGCAGCCCATCGGCTGGGAGCCGGACATCAACGACGGCGTCCGCGTGAATACCCGGCCGTTCATGACTGCCAGGCCGCTTGGCGCTCGGGCCAAGAACGCCTGCATTCTGCGCGTCACCCCAAAAATCAAGTGGGAGAAGGACCGGGGCAAAGAGCCACGGCGCGCCAAAGAAGACTACCCGTGGTTTTGGACTTGGGAGCCGACGGACAAGCCCGACTTCGCCGGGGGGCCGAAGTTCGACGGCAACCGCTGGAATGACCTCCATTACTCGCTCGATTTCAAGCGCAAAGCGCGCGACCGCCACGCGGCACGCGCCCAGGAGCAACGCGCATGAGCGTTAGCGCCAAGCAGAAAGCGATCACGCTGATCGACGCGATGCAGGCTTCGTTTGCAAGAGCATTGCTGACGCCGGAAGGCACGGCCGACCCGGTTGCTTTGCTATGGACGGACGCCGACGGCCAATGGAACGAGGTCGTGCCGAAGCTGCGCGCGGCCTTGCCGCAACTCTACACGTTGGGCGCGTACCAGCCGGCCGAGCGGACCGGGCCGGTGATTTGGCTGAAATGCGTGGTTGACGGCGCGCTTTCGGATTTGGCGCGGCCACCGGGAGTCGTTCCCATTCTCTACTTGCCGCGCGTCAGCCGGCAGGAATTGCGCGCCGCCGGCGAATGCCCGCCCGCCTGGCAGCCGCTGATTGAACTGCAATTCCGGGGGCGCGTGTGGCATCAGCAGAACGGGCGCGATTGGTCGGTGGACGCGTTTCTCGTTTCGGCGGACGGCCTTCGGCTCGATGTCGCACAGGATGTGCGCACACGCGAAGCGATGCTGCGTGCGCTTCCCCTCCTGGCCGAAACCCCGATTGAGAGCCTGCGCGGGCGGCGATTGGAAGCGGACGATTTCGACAAGCTGGCCATCAGCGATCCAGTCCGCGAGCTGCTGCGCTGGATGAGCAGCCCGGAGGCTTTTCGCAAGAACCTCGAAGCCGGGCGCTGGCAGGCATTCTGCAACCGCTGCCGTTCTGAATTGGGTTTCGATCCGGACAGAGATGGGCCTTCTTCGGCGGCCTCGGCGCTGATGAAGGGCGAGGAGCGCTGGCAGGACGTCTGGGAGCGGTTTGCAGAGGCGCCGAAACTCTATCCAGGTATTCCTTCCCTTTTGCGTGAAGGCTCGGCGGCGCAGGGCCTTTTGGTGTTCGATCCATCCCGACGCCCGGACGCCAACAAAGAGGCAGAGGAGCAAACGGCAAAGGAGCTGCAGAAAGCGGCCGGGCTTCCGCATCGCGAGGCATGCGACGCCGTATTGAAGATTGAGGCGGAACACGGCGCTCGGCGGGAGTGGGTTTGGGCGCAACTGGGTGAAAGCGCGTTCGCCATAGCACTGGAGCCGCTCGCCCGCCTGGCCGCGCTGGCGAAGTCATTTGTCGGCGGCGCTTCGATTGAAGCGATGGCCGCAGCGTACGCTTCGGGAGGGTGGCACTGCGACCGCGCGGCTCTGGAGGCATTGGCTGCGGGCAGCGGCGAGCCGTGCGCCCGCGTCGTTGCCGACGTCGTTCGCGCGCTTTACAAACCATGGCTGGACGCTTCGGCCCGGCTGCTGCAGGAGCTTGCAGGCCGAGCTGACCGCGATTTCCGCGTGGCCGCTCCCAAAGAAAGCGCCGACAAGGACACCTGCCTGCTGTTTGTGGATGGCCTGCGTTTCGACCTGGCCGGCCGTCTGAAAGAGAAACTGGAGGCGGAGGCGCTGCGCGTCGGCCTTGCGCACCGCCTGGCGCCTTTGCCGACGGTAACCGCGACCGCCAAGCCACTGGCAACCCCGGTCGCGGATGCCATGACAGAGGCGGCCTCTGCCGGCGATTTCGTCCCGCTGCTCCGTGAAACCGAGCAACTGGCCACCACAGTTGTTCTTCGGCAGGAGATGACACGCCGGGGCGTGGCCGTGCTGGAACCGGACGATGTGGGCAGTCCGGCGAAGAGTTCCGCGGGGGCCTGGGCGGAAGTGGGCCGGCTTGATTCGCTTGGGCACCAGCTTGGCATTGGTCTTGCCCAGCAGATCGAGGCGCAACTGGATCGAGTGGCCGAGCGCGTCCGCGCGTTGATTGAAGCGGGCTGGAGCAAAGTACGGGTCGTAACCGATCACGGCTGGCTGCTTCTGCCTGGCGGCCTGCCCAAGGTCGACCTGCCTTCGTTCCTTGTGGCCACGAAGTGGGCCCGCTGTGCCGCGGTCCGTGGTGATTCGACTCCCTCAATGCCGACGTACCCGTGGCACTGGAATCCCTTGGTTCGTGTGGCCTCCCCGCCCGGAATCGCTTGTTTCATCGCCGGCCATGAATATGCGCACGGGGGAGTGAGCCTGCAGGAATGTGTCGTGCCGGAGATGGTGGTGGAACGCGGGACTGGAGCGGTCACCGCCACCATAACCAGCATCCAGTGGCGCGGCATGCGCTGCCGAGTCGCCGTGCAGACGAACAACCCTTCTGTGCGCGTGGACTTGAGGCGTAATTGGAAACAGCCGGAGACGAGCATTGTCGCTTTGGTGAAGGAGGTCGGTTTCGAAGGCGAGGCGAGCCTGGCGGTTAAAGACGATCGTTACGAAAACGAGGCGGCGACCGTGGTGGTCGTTGACTTGGACGGGAATGTACTGGATAGAAAGACGACGAATGTGGGAGAGGTTTCATGACGGTTGTGATGGACCAACTGGACAAACTTGCGGCTTCCGTGTTTGAGGGATACCTGGTGCGGAAGGATTTGGTGCGGAAGTACGCGCGGCAATACCCGGTTCCGACTTATGTCGTGGAGTTCCTGCTCGGCCGATATTGCGCGAGCACCGATGAGAAGGAAATTGCGGAAGGGCTGGAGATTGTCGAGAAACAGCTTAAGGACCGGACCGTTCGAACCGGCGAGGAGGAGCTGCTCAAGGCTCGGGCGCGCGATCTCGGGCCTGTGAAAGTGATCGACCTGTTACGCACTCGACTGGACGCCCGGAATGACTGCTACATTGCCGAGCTGCCGAGTCTGGCCCTGCGCGATGTCCGCATCGACGATCAGCTCGTTCGCGACCACGAACGCATGCTTACGGACGGCTTCTATGCTGAAGTGACGCTCTCCTACGACGGCATCATCGCCCAGCAGCAGGGCGGGCGCCCGTTCAAGATCGAGACGCTTCGGCCGATTCAAATGTCCAAGTCCGACATCCTGGACATTCTGGCGAAAGGCCGCCGTTCGTTCACCACAAAAGAGTGGGTCGACTTGCTGATCCGGTCCGTAGGGCTGGAGCCAGCCAGTTTGTCGGACCGCGCAAAATGGGTGGCGCTTCTTCGAATGGTGCCGTTCGTGGAACGCAACTACAACATGGTGGAGCTTGGTCCTCGTGGGACCGGAAAGAGCCATCTATACCAGCAGATTTCGCCGTACGCGCACTTGATTTCGGGCGGCAAGGCAACTGTGGCGAAGATGTTTGTGAACAATGCGAACGGGCAGCGCGGCCTGGTTTGCCTGTACGACGTTGTTTGCTTCGACGAGATTTCGGGCATCTCCTTCGATCAGAGAGACGGCGTGAACATCATGAAGGGCTACATGGCCTCTGGGCAGTTCAGCCGGGCCAAGGAGAACATTCGTGCCGATGGCAGCCTGGTGATGGTTGGCAACTTCGATGTGGACGTCGAGCAGCAGCAACGGATTGCGCACCTGCTCAGCCCGCTGCCGCCCGACATGCGGAACGATACGGCATTCATGGACCGCCTTCACTCCTACGCACCTGGCTGGGATTTCCCGAAGCTCAATCCTCACGATCACCTGACGGACCACTTTGGCCTGGTCAGCGACTTCCTCAGTGAATGCTGGAGCAAGCTGCGGCTGGGCAACCGCGTGCAGATCATGCAAGGGCGCGTCTACCTCGGTGGCGCGCTCAGCGGGCGTGACATCGAAGCGGTCAACAAAACGATTAGCGGACTTGCCAAGCTGCTGTATCCCGATCCGCAGATGTTCGTGTCGGATGAAGACCTGGAGTGGATGGTTCGTTTGGCTCTCCAATCCCGCCGGCGAGTCAAAGAACAGCAGAAGCGGGTTCTGAAAACGGAGTTCCGCAACACGCATTTCAGCTACACCATGGGGGTGGAGGGCGTAGAGCAGTTCGTGTCGACTCCCGAGCTTCACAGCGATGAAGCAATCGAGAGCGATCCGCTGCCGCCAGGGCAGGTGTGGGGCGTGAGTCCCGGAACGCCGGAGACAGGACCGGGGCTGTACCGCATCGAAGTGGCCTCGGGTCCAGGCAACGGAGTGAAGATCCTGAACCAGCCAACGCCGCCGGCATTCCGCGAGAGCGTAAGAGTCGGTGAGCAAAACCTGTATTCCAGGGCTAAAGAACTGGTCGGTGACCGAGAGCCGCGCGAACACGAGTTCTCTGTGCAGATGCGGGCGGTGGACAGCGACAAGACCGGTAGCGGGCTCGGCGTGCCTGTCCTGATCGCCCTTTGCGGCTCGCTGCTCGGCCGGAACACACGCGGCGGAACCATTGTGGTGGGCGCCTTGAACCTCGGCGGCTCAATAGAAATGATTCCGAACGCCGTGCGCATCGCCGAACTAGTGGTCGACAAACAGGCTCAGACCTTGCTGATGCCCGTCGCCGCCCGCCGTCAGCTCAACGACCTGCCCGACGAGTTGTGGACCCGCATCAGCATCGAGTTCTACAAAGACGCCCCCGACGCCGTGTTCAAGGCCCTGGTGGAGTGACGCTCGCTGTCCGAACTATATTCGGTTTGTTTTCAACGGCCGGATGCTGAAAAAGGGCTCCAGGGCTTGACAACCACGTTTGCTATTGTATTGTGCTAGACTTGATTGAAGTGAGCCAATGCCTCGGAGCGTCCGAATCCCCCCTTGTGGAGTTCCACAGGAGTCCGAATGCCTGAAATCAATCACCATCCGGTGATGTTCACATTCAGAGATGCGATCTCTGGAGATGCGTTCCTAGCCGGAATCACGCTGTGCGGAAGAGCGTTGATGCTGAAAGAAGACGGGAAGTGGTGGATGTATGGAGTGCGCCCTGCGGCAATCGCCGAAACTGGCGACACTC
>Ga0315295_10003313_pt1 | contig 13701 bp, 12 predicted proteins | sample YL17G14_0_MG_FD_204453 | JGI IMG/M metagenome (GOLD analysis project Ga0315295, IMG submission 204453) | Sediment microbial communities from Yellowstone Lake, YNP, Wyoming, USA - YL17G14_0 | ecosystem: Environmental > Aquatic > Freshwater > Lake > Sediment | place: USA: Wyoming | collected...
GTGTGCCGGCCTTAAGTCGAGTAGTTTTTCTGGGAAATATTGACACTTTCTGCCAGATAGGCGTATGGTAAAAATAGGGGAAATTGTCTGCCGACTACGGTCCCAAATGTGGAACTTCGACTCTACGAGGTCGAATTCCACCTGAAGGAAGCGACAACGATACTGGGAAGCAAGGAATGATATAGAGGTGCGGCAAATGAGCAGACAGTTATATGCCAAACGATTTCTGAAGGACAAACGATGAAAATCTCTACGATTCTCGACAAGGTTGATGAAAAACAGCTTTTCGTTCCCGCATTTCAACGGGAATATGTATGGAAGCGGGATGACGCTAAATCGTTGATCGATTCAATGATCAAGGAGTATCCGACAGGCACGATGCTTACGTGGGAGACGGCGCATCCGCCAGAACTAAAGGGGCCGCATAAATACGATCCGAAACAGGGGGCGGTCCGCGTCTTGTTGGACGGACAGCAGCGGGTTACGACCCTGTACATGCTGATCCGTGGGGAGATCCCCACCTACTATAAGGCAATCGAAATCACAAACGACACGCGGGGTCTGTACGTTAACATCGAAACGCTGGAGCTGTCCTATTATATGCGTACCCGGATGGACAACAACCCCCTCTGGCAAAACATCACCGATATCTTTCTGCTGAAGGTCCGAGCAAAGGACATTGTACGCGCGCTTGAAAATGCCGGTGAAGAGGTAGGGCGAGACCGCGATGACCGTATCGACGACAATGTGCAGGCGATCAAGAATATTCTTGAACGGGACTTTCCCGAGCAAACCATTCCGATCAAAGCAAGTATTCGAGAGGCCATCGACATCTTCTACAAAGTCAATGCTAGTGGGGTTGCACTGACTGAAGCCGAGTTGGCCTTGGCCCAAATATCCGGATACTGGCCACAGGCGCGGGAGAAGTTTAAGGCAAAGCTGACTGCATTAGAGAAAGAGGGCTTCGTTCTTAAGCTTGACTTCATTGTGTATGTTCTACTTGGATGCCTCTACCACATGGGTTCCGACATGCGGAAGCTCCATGGGGAAGAAAACAAGGAAAAGATTCAGGCGGCATGGGAACGACTAGATAAGCAAGTGCTCGACTACGTGGTAAATCTGCTGCGCACCAACGCCTTTGTGGACCACACGCAGGAGATCAACTCCCCTTACGCCCTCGTACCTATCATCGTTTACTGCTTCGATAAGGAAGGAAAATACCTATCGGACGCTGACATCAGCAAGATGGTGAAATGGTTCTACTACTCCCAGGTCAGAACGCGTTACACCAGTCAGCTTCCGCAGAAACTGGATCGTGACCTGCGCATCTTGACTGAGTCCCATCAGCCTTTCGATGACTTGCTCCAGGTGATCGCAGAGGAGAGTCGGCTTGAGATAATGCCGTTCGAGTTTGAAGGACGGGCGATCCAACATCCGCTTTTCGGGATGGTGCGTTGGTATCTCAAGAGCCGTGGAGCGGTTTGCCTTTCGACCGGGATTGGCCTGCATAAAAACATGGGGAGAAAATACCAATTAGAGTTGGATCACATATTTCCATACTCTCAACTTAAGAAGGCTGGCTACGGTTTTGAAAACCGAGTGAAGTACGCCCTGGCTCAGGAGTTTACCAACCGGGCCATCCTGACTCAGGTGGCCAACCGCGCCAAATCAGATACGAGTGCAGAGGATTATCTTGCTGGCGTCCAGGAGAAATTTCCTAAGGCCCTGGAGCTGCAGTGCATTCCGCAGGACCAGCGCTTATGGAAGATCGAGAACTATGAGGAGTTTCTCAAAGAGCGGCGAAAAATTCTGGCAGAACATTTGAATGCCTTCCTCACCAAGATCACGACGACAGAAGAGACTGTAGCCCCAGTATCACTGGGGGACATGATCGCCGAAGGGGAGAGTGACGAGATGGAGTTCAAATCCACCCTTCGCTGGGACATCAAGGAAGGCGTTGTTAATAAAAAGCTGGAAGAAGTGATCCTGAAGACGGTAGCGGCCTTTGCGAATTCACAGGGTGGCACACTGTTGATTGGCGTGGAGGACGATGGAACCGTTCTCGGCATCGAACAGGATTTAGTGTCGCTCGGAGACGTTGATCGAGACAAATTCGAGCTGCATCTCCGCAACCTTCTCAACCAGCAATTTGGTGCAGGATTTGTCACAAGTAAGGTGCAGATTCGGTTTCATGAAGTTGAGGGGAAAGAGGTCTGTCAGGTTGAAGTTTCCCTTGCAAAAGAACCAGTGATCCTGAAGGTAAAGGACAAGAGCGGCCAATCCGTCGAGAGGTTCTACGCACGGAGCGGTAATTCATCACAAGAGATACCACTTAGCGAAATGAATGCGTATTTGAAAGAGCGGTTTCACTGATGATCAGTTTCATCGAAGCATCGTCGGAGAATTTGCCTGCGCCTGGTAAGAGGTGATGGGTTAACGTTTTAGTATTCGACCTTAAACGTCGAACTGTCTTCGGGCCGGGGCTTGCGGTGATCGTAGAGCGAAGGATGGACGACTTGTCGAAGAAGAGCATCATCATCGCCTCCACCGAAGGCAACGTCTTCGTCCCGGACCGGCAGGAGAAGGTGGGGTTGAACGTTTACCGCACGAAGTGAGGAGAAGGTCAGGGTATGAACCGCACTCCCTTCTGCGGGGCGGGGAACCCGTATCCACTGTCCATCATGAAGGAAAAGATAGATGAACGGTTAAGGATAATTAGCCTCATGGGAGATTATCGATCCAGCCCTTAGGCTGGATGCCAGTTAGTCCATTCTTTCCAGGTTTTAGAACGATTGACGGACAACACGGCTGGGTTAGAGGGTCTGGATGCAGCCCTGACTCGAAAGTTTTTTCTCACAACCCTCATTTCTCAACCGGGGTAAAGAATTGTGAACTCTGAGAGCGAGAGGCAAACTCGCAAAAAAAGAATCGACCCCAAACTTAAAAGCCAAGGGTGGACCATTGTCCCCTTCGACCCAAAACGCCCTTTAAGCTGGTATCAAACCTGTGCCATTGAAGAATATGAGACCGCCAACGGGCCTGCCGATTATGCTCTCTGTGTTGATGGGCGGATTCTTGGCATCGTCGAGGCGAAAAAGGTAACCCTTGGGCCTCAGAATGTCCTCACCCAGGCCCAGCGGTACTCGCAGGGAGCTACTGCCAATCCCTTAAACTTCGACGGCTTTCATGTACCGTTCCTCTATTCTACTAACGGCGAGGTTCTCTGGTTCCAAGATGTTCGCCATCCCCTGAATAGATCACGAAAAATATCTCAATTCCATACTCCTGCCGCCTTGCGGGAGATGTTCAGCCGAGATTTCGAGGCGGGGTGCCATTGGTTCACTGCGCATACCGATCATCACCCTAAACTGCGTCCCTATCAAATCGAGGCCAGCCAGGCCATGGAGCAGGCAATCAGCCGGCAGAAACGCCAGATGCTGGTGGCTATGGCCACCGGAACCGGAAAAACCTTCACCCTGGTCAACCAGGCTTACCGGCTCATGAAATCCGGCGTCGCCCGGCGAATTCTCTTCCTGGTGGACCGCCGTGCTCTGGCCGCCCAGGCGGTCCGCTCTTTCGCCTCTTTCGAGCCTGAACCCGGCCTCAAGTTTGATCAGATTTATGAGGTCTATAGCCAGAGTTTTTTCCGGGATGATTTTGAAGCGGATGAGAATTTCGACCCCAAGGTCCTGCCCGCCTCATATCTGCTCAATCCTCAGCCCGGCCATGCTTTTGTTTATATCTGCACCATCCAGCGCATGACCATCAATCTATTTGGCCGTGGCTCAATTCTCGCTCCCATCGATGAGCCGAGCGAAGACGATGCCGAGAAACTTGACATCCCCATTCATGCCTTTGATGCGGTTATCGCGGACGAATGTCATCGGGGCTATACCACCGCCGAGTTATCCATCTGGCGCAATACCCTGGAGCATTTTGACGCCATCAAAATCGGGCTTACGGCCACCCCTGCGGCCCACACCACCGCCTACTTTAAAGACATCGTTTACCGCTACAACTATGAGCGGGCCGTGCGGGAAGGCTTTCTGGTAGACTACGATGTGGTCACCATCAATTCTGAGGTGCGCCTGAATGGGGTTTTTTTGCAGGAAGGCGACCAGGTGGGGACTATCGATTCGCAGACCGGCCTCGAACAACTGGATCTGCTGGAGGATGAGCGCCAGTTTGAGGCCCCGGAAGTCGAACAGAAGGTCACCGCCCCTGATTCCAACCTCAAAATCATTGAAGAAATCAGGACGTATGCCCTGAAGCATCAAGAAAGATATGGCAGATTCCCTAAAACCTTGATCTTTGCCGTCAATGATCTGCCCCACACCTCTCATGCCGACAGCTTGGTAGGCATTGCCCGAGATGTGTTCGGCCAGGGGGATTCCTTTGTCCAAAAGATCACCGCCAAGGTGGATCGGCCCCTGCAAAGAATCCGGGAGTTCCGCAATCGGGTTAACCCGGGGGTGGTGGTCACCGTGGACCTGCTGAGCACCGGGGTCGATATTCCGGATTTGGAGTTCATCGTCTTCCTGCGGCCGGTCAAGTCCCGCATCCTCTTTGAGCAGATGCTGGGCCGCGGCACCCGCAAAGGCGAAAAATTTACCGACAAGTCCCATTTCACGGTGTTCGACTGCTTCAACGGCACCCTCATGGAATATTTCAAACAGGCCACCGCCATCACTGCGGAGCCGCCTCAGACTTCCACAAAAACCATTATCCAGATCATCGACGATATCTGGCATAACCGTGACCGCGCCTACAACATCCGCTGTCTGGTCAAGCGGCTGCAACGCATTGAGAAGGAGATGTCCGGCGAGGCCCGGGAACTGTTCGCCGCTTTCATCCTGAAGGGCGATCTGGCCGGGTACGCCAATAGCCTGCCCCGTCTCCTCCAGGAAGATTTCACCGGCGCCATGGCTCTACTGCGTAATTCGGATTTTCAGAGTCTGTTACTTAACTATCCCCGGCCGCCGCGCAATTTTCTGGTGGCTTACGAAACCGTGGACACCGTTACTTCCCAATGGCTGGTCCGTAATGGGGCGGGCCAAGAATATAAGCCCGGGGATTATCTGGCCGCTTTTTCCCGTTTTGTGAGGGAGAACCCGGCGCAGATAGACGCCATCCAAATTCTCCTGGACCGTCCCCAAGACTGGGGCACCCAGCCCTTGAACGAACTTCGCCGGAAGCTGGCAGCTACCACCCAGCGCTTCACCCTGGATAACTTGCAAAAGGCCCATCAGATCACCTATCATAAAGCCCTGGTGGACATTATCTCCATGGTCAAGCACGCCGCCCGGGAAGAGGAACCGCTGTTTACCGCCGAGGAACGGGTGGCCCGGGCCTTTGACCAAGTCACGGCCGGCCGCCGGTTCACCCCCGAGCAGCAGCAATGGCTGGACCGCATCCGCGACCATTTAATCGCTAACCTGTCCATTGAGCCGAACGACTTCAACAACGTCCCGGTCTTTTTCAACGCCGGGGGCTGGGGGAAGGCCCAGCGCGTCTTTCCCGGGGAGCTGGACCGGATGATCCAGCAATTTAACGAGGCTTTGGCCGCATGAGCGACATCGTTCAGAAACTTTGGGGATTCTGCCACACCTTACGCCATGACGGCATCGACTATGGCGACTATATCGAACAGCTCACCTACCTGCTGTTCCTGAAAATGGCCGATGAGCGGGGTATCACCCTGCCTCGGGGCTGTGACTGGCCTACCCTGGTGAATCAGAGCGGCACCGACCTCACCAACCATTATATTGAGGTCCTGCGCACCCTGGGTCAGGCCCGGGGTTTGCTGGGGGATATCTTTGCCGGGGCCATGTCCCGCTTTCACAATCCCGTCAACCTCAAAAAGCTCATCGGCCTCATTGATGAGACCGAATGGACCTTGCTGGGGGTGGACGTCAAGGCCCAAGCCTTCGAGGGCCTGCTGGAAAAAGCCGCCAGCGAGGGCAAGAAAGGCGCCGGGCAGTATTTCACCCCGCGCCTGCTCATCCAGGCCATGGTCGCGGTCATCAAGCCCGACCCCCGCACCCGCCGGGACTTCACCATCGGCGACCCCGCCTGCGGCACCGGCGGTTTCCTGGTGGCTGCCCACGAATGGTTCATGGGGCAAACCAAAGGCGGCGCGGTGGACCGGGACCTGGCCAAACGCCTCAAAACCGCCACCTACTTCGGGCAGGAACTGGTGGCCCGGCCCCGGCGCCTGGCCCTCATGAACCTCTACCTCCACGGCCTGGAGCCGGAAATCACCCTGGGGGACTCCATCTATCAGGTTTACACCGGCCCCAAGTTCGACGTGGTGCTCACCAATCCCCCCTTTGGCACCAAGGGGGCCAACCAGGCCCCGGACCGGGATGATTTCACCGTCACCACCTCCAACAAGCAGTTGAATTTCCTCCAGCACCTCATGACCATCCTCAAGCCCGCGGGCCGGGCCGCGGTGGTCTTGCCGGACAACTGCCTCTTTGCTGATCAGGCGGGGGAGGTCTTCAAAATTCTTACGGAGGACTGCATCCTCCATACCGTCCTGCGCCTGCCCCGGGGCACCTTTACCCCCTATAGCCCCGGCACCAAGACCAACGTCATTTTCTTCACCAAGGGCTACCCCACCGAGAATGTCTGGATTTACGACGGCCGCACCAATGTGCCGGGCATCACCAAGAAAGACCGGCCCCTGACCGCCGAGCACTTTGCCGAGTTCGTCCGTTGCTACGGCCCGGACCCCAACGGCCGCAGCCGCCGGAATGCCGCCGACTCGGCCTCCGACCGCTGGCGGCGCTTCCACATCAGCGAGGTCCAGGCTCGGGATTTTAAGATCGACGGCCTCCGCTGGCTCAAAGACGACTCCCTGGACGACCCCGACGACCTCCCGGAACCGGAGGAACTGGTGACCGACGCCATCGCCGAGCTGGAGGGGGCTATCCAAGAATTAAACTCTATCTTGTCTTTGATCGAGAACGGCAACGGCGCTGATGCATCTCCGCTGGAGGCAGAAACACCTTGAAAGCGGTTAAGGTAGAAACACTCAACAACTTCCCTTTATCACAAAATGAAGAAAACGAGGGTCCGGATGGGTGGGCTTTTCCGAAGGTGGGAGACATCCTCGAAATCAACTATGGGAAGGGATTAATTGAGGCTAAAAGAAAGGCGGGGCTTATCCCCGTTTATGGCTCTAATGGTATCGTCGGTTATCACGATGAACCAATGACCGATGGTCAAACGATAATTTTAGGAAGAAAAGGAACTGTTGGGGCGGTGCATTTTTCCACCGGCCCTTGTTGGCCCATCGATACCACCTATTTTATTCATAATTTTCATGGCCTCAGGGCCAAATATGTTTTTTATGCGCTCGGAAGCCTTGGCCTGGCGAGTCTGGATAAATCGTCCGCCATCCCTGGTATAAACCGTGACGATATTTACAGCCAGATTATTTCCATCCCCCCGTTTGTCGAACAAGATCGCATTGTCTGCAAAGTTGACGAACTCCTTGCCGGGGTGAATTCTGCCAGGGAGCGCCTGGCCAAGGTGCCCGGCATCCTGAAGCGGTTCCGGCAGTCGGTGCTGGCCGCGGCCTGCTCCGGCCGCCTCACCGCCGATTGGCGGGAAAGGCAAAAGGACCTCGAACCCGCACCCCTGCTCCTTGAAAAAATCCTCAAAGAACGCCACCTTGAGTGGGAGAAAAATCAAATTGCTGAGTTTAGAGCCAGGGGAATAAACCCGAATGATCAGAATTGGAAGGCCAGATACAAAGAACCATTATCGTCTGATTCTGAGGATCTGCCAGAATTACCCGAAACGTGGTGTTGGGGGACTATCGAGCAGCTCGCCGCGCCAGAGCGGAACGCAATTACTGACGGCCCTTTTGGGTCTAATTTAAAAACGTCTCATTACACCAGCAGCGGGCCTCGCGTGATCAGGCTACAGAACATCGGGGAAGGAGTCTTTATCAACGAATCGGCCCATGTTTCCGCTGAACACTATGAAACCCTGGCTAAACATCGTGTCTATGCCGGCGATTTGGTAATTGCTGCCCTTGGAGCTAAGCTTCCTCGTGCCGCGATCATCCCCGCAAATTTGGGACCGGCTATTGTTAAAGCGGATTGCATCCGGTTTAAGCCCGACCCGAGTTTAACAATTGCTAACTACCTTAACTATGCTTTAAATGAAGAATCTACCCGCCAGCGCACTGCCTCAGTTGTTCATGGCGTGGCTCGACCCCGATTAAATCTCGGGGAAATTAGAGCAATCGCAGTTCCCCTTCCTCCCCTGGCCGAACAACAAGAAATCGTCCGCCGGGTGGAGGCCCTGTTCCAGTTGGCCGACGCCATCGAGGCCCGGGTGGCCGCGGGCGCGCATCGGGCTGACCTGCTCACCCAGGCGATCCTGGCCAAGGCCTTCCGGGGGGAGCTGGTGCCCACCGAGGCCGAACTTGCCCGCCGGGCAGGCCGGGACTTTGAGCCCGCCGCCGTGCTCCTGTCGCGCCTTAAAGAAGAACGCCGCCTGACCACCGCGGCCCAACCGCGCCGGCAGACCCTAAAGGGGCAAAAGCGGCAGACCGCCGGGACTTAGCCCGGGCCGGTGGGGGACAACATCACTTTCCCAGCTAATTAGACATGTTGGCGCAGAGGCTCGAATGTTAGCTATCCGTAACGGAGACGAATAGCCCCGGGTTTATGTTTTGTCAAAATTCCCCAGCCTAATCTGCTTTCATTTGGGCTCGGTGGGGTAGCCCGCTTTCTCCCATTCGCTCCAGCCGCCTTTCAGGGCCAAAACCTGCTTAAAGCCCAGGACGTTCAATTTCCTCGCCACCCGGACGATGGTGCCCTCCTTCTGGCAATAGAGGACGATATTCTTGTTCTTGGGCAGGTTGGCAGCCCAGGTGGTGACCTCATCGGGGTCCTGGCGCACCGCGCCCGGGATTTTCTTATCGCTGGGATTCCAATCTTTGGGCGCTCTGACGTCCAGAATTATTACTCCGGGGTTGGAGAGCCAGCTCTTTATGGTCTCTCGGTCCAAGAGCGGCGGTTTCTCGCCGCTGCCGCAGGACCAAGTGAACGCCAACATCAGGCTGATAGCTAACGCCATGGCACTAAACTTGGTCTTCCGCATCTTCTTCCCTTGGGGTTTATTGATACCGGATCATTGGCCTTGCGCTGAAGGCAGGGAAAGCTCGCCGAACACCCGCATAATCAGGCGGGGCCGCTTTTCCGAAGTGGTGGTCAATTCAATGACGCCGGCATAATTGCCCGCCTCCTGCCGCTTGTTGCGCACCTCCACCACGTAAATCTTGCCTGGTTGTTCGGCCCTGATGTTCACGTCGATGAATTGGGGGATATTGGTTTTAAATTCCTTGATCTCCCAGGGAACGGGGAGGTGAGAAATAAAGCGGACCTGATCGCGGAGTTCTTCGCCCGGCTTGCCCCGGAGGCGGATGATGTGGCTCGGCTGGATTTCAATGAAAGGCTTGCCGTAACCTTGCAGGGTCAGGACCACCTGGGAATGGTCCGGGTCGTTGAAAAACACCTTGGTTTTTTTGGTGAATTGCCGGAGCACCGAGTAAGGGGCGATGGTCAGGGTGATGCGGCCCTGTCCGCCGGGGGGGATGCGGCGGTCGGAGTCGGCCGCGGTGCAGGCGCAATCGGAGTCGATATCCTTGATCTCCAGCAGGGCGTCGCCGATATTTTTGATGGTGAAGGTGTGGGTCAACTTCACGTCTTCAAAGACTTCGCCGAAATCATGGGTGGTCTCGGGGACCTGAGCTTTCGGCCCGATGGTGGCCGAGGCCGCCAGCGGCGTGCAAAGCAGTAGTAATATCCCGATGAAAGCGCGGTTGACCAATTTATTGATGAACATAAATCTCTCTGCTCCTATTCAGCGTCCAGGGCCCGCCAGCCGAAGCTTTCCAGGTAGGCCTGAAGCTTTACTTGCTTTTCCCGAAACTTCTCTTCCCATAACGGAGGACAATCCTCCAGGCGAATCTCTCCTTCCCTGAGGGCCGCGGCAAAAGCCATGCAGGTGGTATAGCCGCAGGCTTTGCAGTTGGTCATTGGGAGGAGTCTTAAGATATCCATGACCTTGAGCCCGGCCTGCCCAGTGTAGCGGGGGGTGATCTCCTCCCGGCGCTCATAGACCTCGTTGATCTGCCCCTTGATCCACGCAAGCAACGCGTGGGCTTCCTCGATATCCCGGGCCCCCTTGATGGCCATCTCGTGCCGCTGCAAGGTGAATCCCTTGCCCTCGGAGAGCTTGAGCATCAAAACCTGGTTGTCCCCGTCATAATCCCACCCGCCCAGTTCGGCGTTCAGGTAGGGGAAGACCGGGGAGATGTCCGCGTCAAACGTGGCAAGGGCGTGCAGGATTTCTTTGGTATAGTCACACTTGGGCCGGAAGATCTCGTAGTTTTTAATCTGCTCCAGTAGCATCTTGCCTCCCCGGGGTTATGCCCCTGACTTAAGGGATGTCAAAATTCATCCAGGGCCCGCCAGCCGTAGCTCTGAAGATAGGCTTCGAGTTTTTCCCGCTTTTCCCGGTATTTTTCTTCCCACAGAGGCGTACAGGCCTGCAGGGAAATCTCGCCTTCCCTCAGGGCCGCGGCATAGGCCATGCAAGCTGCGTAGCCGCAGGCCTTGCAGTTGGTCATGGGCAGCAGCCTCAAGATGTCCATGACCTTGAGCCCGGCCTGGCTGGTGAAGCGGGGCGCGATCTCCTCCCGGCGTGCATAGACCTCGTTGATCTGGGCCTGAATCCAGGCGAGCAGGGCCTTAGCCTCTTCTATGTCTCTGGCCCCCCGAATAGCGATTTTTTGGGGGTGCAGAGTGATCCATTTGCCGTCGGAGAGCTTGAGCAGGAGCACCTGATTGGTTTGATCATAGTCCCAGCCGCCTAATTCGGCATTGACGTAAGGGAAGGCGGGGGAGATATCGACCGTGAACGTGGCGATGGCGTGTAGGACTTCCTTGGTGGAGTCCATTTTAGGACGGAAGATTTCAAAGTTTTCAATATGGTCCAATAACATCTTAGGCCTTGTGACCTCTATTCAAACCGCACAGCCAGCCTCGAAGACGAGTTACGATATTTTTGCCATACGTCATGATGGCGCCGAATACCCCGCCCATCACTGCCGCCGCGCCGCCGCCCACCGGGCAGCCGGGAGTGCCTCAGAAGACGCACACCGAGGAACTGGCATAGATCCCAAAGAAGACCAGCCACCAGCTTGAGAATCGGAAAATGCTACCGATTACCGGAAGCTGAGAAAGCTGCCGGATTTTTGAGGCAGCAGTGTGGGCTTCGGAAGGCTGGTGGCTCTCCGGCTCATGCTGGCAGGCGCATGCCGCGCGGCCAGCTCCCATCGCTTTTTGATCAGCCCCCAATTCCAGCGGTCTCCCCGCGCAATGAAGAGACATATTTGAACTGGTGCTCAAGAATTTTTCCTTGGGGATTTCTCCCGGAGCAGCGGCACCAGTTGCTCCCGCAAGGCGTCCCGCACCTGCCGGAAGGCGGCCATGATCTCCTCTTCGGTGCCGGTGGCCTTGGCTGGGTCCGGAAAGCCCACGTGTGTGACTTCGGTTTCCCCGGGGAAAATGGGACATTGCTGCTGGGCCTGGTCGCAGACCGTGATGACCAGGTCGAACTGTTCCCCGGCCAGATCGTCCACGGATTTCGAGTGGTGATGACTGATGTCGATTCCTATCTCCGCCATGATCTGGATGGCGAGGGGGTTAACCCGGCTGGGCCGCACCCCCGCGGAGAAAGCCTGCACCTGCCCGGCCAGATCGTGGTTCACCAGACCTTCCGCCATTTGGCTGCGGCAGGCGTTTTCGGTGCAGAGAAACAAGACTTTCAGCATGAGGTGCGACCCTTATCTCCGTTAGCCAATCATTTTTTTGATTTCATCCACGCTGGGAACCTGGCCCACCACCTTGACCTCGCCGTCCACCACCAGGGCCGGGGTAGTAAAGATGCCGAAGGCCATGATCTTGCTCAGTTCGCTCACCTTTTCCACCTCATAGTCTCCGCCTAGAGCTTTGGCCGCCTCTGTTGTGCGCTTGGCCAACTCCACGCATTTGGGGCAACCCGGGCCCAAGACCTGTAATTTTTTCATGGTATTTCATCTCCTTTGCAAGTGGTTCAGCCGCCGAATTGGGAGAGCTTAGCGGCTACGTCCTCTTTCGCCACCTCACCCACGGCCATCCAGAGCATGTGTTTCTGACCGTCCAGGAATATCAGGGCCGGCAGCAGGATGAGGCGATACTCGCCGATATACGGCACCGCGGCTTGCCGGTCGGTGTCGTAATCTATGCGCTTCAGCAACGCCTGCCGCGGCCCGGTAAAAGTCTGATTTATCAACGCGTCCGCGTCGTGGAAGCTCTTGGCGCTGCAGCCGCAGACCTGGCTCCTGCTGATATACACCACCTGGCTCACCTGGGTGGCTGCCGCGGTGGTCAGCATCGCTGCACCCAAGATCACCAGGACCACGATTCCTATGATACCGATTTTGCCTTTCGTCATGTCTCCTCCCCCGGTTAATTTTTTGGTTAAGTTATCTGCATAAATCATTTAATTCAATGTAGTTCAGCGGTTCGGAGGCGAGCCTCCCGGCGCCTTGCTTCAATTGGCTAACAACCGCAGTTTCTCCTGAATATCCTTTTCCGATAGTTCCCCCAAGGCCATCCACAGCAGCTTGCCCTGCGTGTCCAGAAACAAGATGGCCGGCGCCTGGGTAATACCATACTGCTTGATATACACCCTGGCGGCTTCTTTATCCGTGGAATAATCGATGCGTTTTAGGAGCCCCTTTCTCTCGCCCTTAAAGACATTGCCCACGATAATGTTGCCTGCCTGACAGAGCTCCAACGTGCAGCTGCAGGCCTTGCTCAGGGTGATATACACCACCTGGGCCAGCCGGCGCTCCTCCGCCTGGGAAACCGTGACGTTGCTGATGGCTAACGCCAGGAGCAGACCGAAAAAAAGCGCGGATTTACGAACCATGATGAAAAATTCCCCCCTGACCATGAATTTTGCCCCCGCCAGATTTAAATCATAAATCTGATGCGCAAACGGTTTCGTTAAGTATCAAATCCCAAATTTCAAATCTCAGCGGCTGCCTCCCCCCTGACTCTCTGAAGGATTATTGCTGAAAAAATTAATGGCAGGGGAGCAACAACTTTTACCTTGTCCATCCGGCTTCCCCAGGCTCAGAACTATCTGTAACAATAATGCAGCCAAAGCCATGAGCACAAAGACCAGCACCTTATTTTTCCACATAGTTTTCTCTGCTCAACCGAGCGCCGCCGCAGCTTCCTGTAGCCATTTTTTCAGTGCGTCCCGGTTGGGGAGGTTGCCTACGGCTTTCACGTCATCATTGATCAGGAGCGCCGGGGTGCCAAACACCCCCAGTGCGGTGATCTCCTTCATATCCCGGACGTGCTCCACCTCTGCCGGGAGGCCCAGCTCCGCCAGCACTGCCATGACGGTTTGCTCCAGCCGCTCGCAAGCCGGACAGCCGGGACCGAGAATCTTGATGCTCAGTCCGCGTCTCTCCTCTTCCACCTTCTCGCCCAGGGCCTTTTTGAATTCCCGCCAAAAAGCCCGTTTATACTCCTCCTGGGCGGAGGCGGGGATATAGTTCCTGGGCTTGACCCTGGCAAGCAAAGCCTGGGCGATCTCTTCCTCGGGACGCCCTCGCCAGGA
>Ga0315295_10003314_pt1 | contig 13701 bp, 10 predicted proteins | sample YL17G14_0_MG_FD_204453 | JGI IMG/M metagenome (GOLD analysis project Ga0315295, IMG submission 204453) | Sediment microbial communities from Yellowstone Lake, YNP, Wyoming, USA - YL17G14_0 | ecosystem: Environmental > Aquatic > Freshwater > Lake > Sediment | place: USA: Wyoming | collected...
AGCCGACAGGATGGCCTCCCTCACCTTGCGGAGATAAGTGCGCTGGCCGCGTTCCTCGGGCGTGAACAGCAAGGCCCGCGCCAGTTGCTGTGTGATCGTGGAGGCGCCGGAGACGGTCTCGCCGCTGGTCAGGTTCTGCCAGAAGGCGCGTGCGATGGCAAGCGGGTCGAACCCACCGTGGGAGTAGAAATCCTTGTCTTCTGCAGAAAGCGTTGCAGCAACAAGATAAGGGGAGATCTCATTTAGCCTGACATACGTGCGCCGACCGGCATTCGGGTCGCTTATTTCGTAGAGGATATTCCCATTGCGATCCAAAATGTGTGTTGTCTCAAACTGAGCGGCGCGTTGCTGCAGATCGGCAACGCTGGGCAGGCTGCCAGCGATGGAGTAATACTCATAGATGCCAATCGCCACGAGTACCAGTCCCAGCGCCACACCTGTGAAAATGCTGATGATAATTCCGCGCAAAAAGCAACTGCCCGTCTTTGATCGATCGAAAGACCGGCGGCGCGGCAGAGATGGCTTCCGCCGGGTTGTCCCGCGTTGGCGTGCGGTCGGTCCGGGTGTATGCTCGTAAGCCGCCCGGCTTACGTTTGTGGCTCCCATGTCAATTTCATCCACGCGGCTCGGCAGAGGCATCCCGTTTTCATCCACTGCCGGGTGCCGGATGGGGCGGTTGCCACCGGGCAGGAATTCCTCGGCCGGCGGCTCAGCCTGCGTCTCGGCTTCCGAGTCCAGCAGGCGGTGAAATTTCTCGCGGGGATCTTCAGAGTCTGGCATATCTCCTCAGTGAATTGAATTATTCTAGCACAAAACCTTTGACCCCTTGAAGAAACAACCGTATACTTGCTTAGTGCTGTGCACGGAGAGCTGCAATGAACTCTGAGCCAGGTCTGGCATCAATTCTTGCAGCCCGGCTGCTTCCATGAATTGAGAGTAGCTAGGAGCAGTATTCGATGCGCGATTGGAATCTCGCCACCGGTGACCCACTTGCCTTGTCGTTGGCAGCGGACTTCCGGTTGTGCTCCCCTGACTATACCAACGACCACATCTGGGAAATTGAAACCGGTGGGGGTGATCCGCCTGCTATTTCCGTGCGCACCACCTACGGCTTGAGGGCGCGCTCCATGCGCCTGTTCCCGCGCTTCATTCTTGCGGGTGAACCGCTCTGCGACCCAGCCACCTTTGCGTTCCCACCGCGTTTGCGCCATTTCTATCCCAATTTTCTTGCCTTCGAGTTTTCCCTGCTCCCCGGCCTTGAGGTAGTGGCGGAATACTGGGTTCCCGATTCGCACACCCTGGCCGGGAGGTACACCTTTACCAATAGCAGTGCAGGAACTGCCAGTCTCCTGCTCGAACTGTGCGGACAATTGGTTCCCCTGGAGGGAAAAAGCCTCGCCCCCTCATCCATGCAATCAGTGACTGTACTGGCTGGGCGCAGCGCGGACCTGTCTCCGGTGATTTTTCTCACCGCTGGCCCGCAACCCGGTCCCGGGCCTTACCCGGGTCTGATGCTGGAAATAACCCTGGCTGCCGGTGGATCAACCACCCGTACATGGGTGCAGGCCGCCCTGACCGACCAGCCAGCCTCCTTTGAACTTGCCCGCCGCACTGCCGCACGTCCCTGGGAGGCGGAACAGTCGCGGATCGAAAGAGTCAATGCTGTCGGAACGATCGACATCTCCACCGGTGATGCAGATTGGGACGCGGCTTTTGCCCTCAGCCAGAAGACCGCTTTCAGCTTATTTTTCAGCCCCAGCTCGCATCTGCCCTGCCCATCCTTCGTACACGCTCGCCAGCCGGATCATGGTTATTCACTGAGAGGCGATGGCAGCGATTTCCCCCATCTGTGGAGCGGGCAGTCTGCTTTTGCGGCAGTTGCCCTGGCCAGGGTGCTTCCGGGTGCACCAGAGCTGGCTGCCGGTCTGGTGCGCAACTTCCTTGCCACCCGGAGCGAGACTGGCATGGTGGATTGCCGCCCCGGCCTGGCTGGTCAACGCGGTCGCTGGTTGGCGGCTCCGCTCCTGGCGAATCTGGCCTGGCAGATATTTGAGAAGACACGTGACCTGGATTTCCTTCGCGAAGTCCAGCCCGGGCTGGAAACATTCACCCGCGGTTGGTTCGAATTATCCCATGATCGTGACCGCGACGGCTTCCCTGAATGGGACCACCCCCTTCAGACCGGGCTGGAGGACAATCCGGCATTTACCGTTTGGCAGGCAGATGGGCAGGGAGCGGAAATCTCTGTCACTGAAAGCCCTGCCCTGGCAGCCCTCCTGTGCCGGGAAGCGCGCGCCCACGCCCACATTGCCGCCACTTTGGATCAACCCGGGACCAGCAGCCGATGGGACCTGGAATCTGAACGCTTGCGCGCTCTCACCGAGGAATGCTGGGATGCTGAAGCTGTCCTATACCATCTGCGCGACCGCGATACCCATCTCAGCCCGGCAGGGAAATCCATCGGCACTCAGCGGGGAAATGGAAAACGCGTTCTCGACAGGTCCTTCCGCCAACCTGCCCGCCTGCTCCTGCGCCTGGATATGAAAGGCGATAACACACGCCGGCCAGAGATCCGTTTGCGCGGCTTGAACGATGAGACAACCCAGACGGAACTCCTGGAACGTATGGATTTCCAATGGGGTGCAGGGCTGGCGGTAGCCACTTCTCGCATGGTCTATTCCCATCTCAACGAGATAGAGACCTCCGGATTGGAAAAACATGACCGGGTTTCGGTCATCCTGATGGATTTCTCAGCAGAGGATGTGAGCCTCTTCCTTCCGCTATCTGCGGTCATCCCCACCTCTCGCCGGGCGATGAATATTGTCAATCAGGCCCTTCTGGCTGAGGATCGATTTGGCAGGCCGTTCGGCATCCCGGTCTGCCCGGTACCCGCAAAGAAGGATTTTTCACCTGTTTGTCCTGTCGTCCACTTGCCCTGGAACGCCCTGATCGCCGAGGGATTGCTGATGTACGGGTTGAGAGCGGAAGCGGCCCTGATGCTCAACAGGATGATGTCGGCTGTCATCCAGAACCTCAAGCGCCAGCACGCCTTTGCCCACGCCTACCATTCAGAAAGTGGGGCGGGCATCGGTGAGCGTAACGAATTGGAAGGGCTTGCCCCGGTTGGTCTGTTCCTCGAAACACTCGGTGTGCGGATCGAATCACCACAGCGGATCGTATTGACTGGAATGAACCCATTTCCATGGTCAGTTACGGTAAAATATAGGGGTCTGACGATCACCCGCAACTCAGACCAGACGCTGGTTATTTTCCCCGGCGGGCAGTCGGTCTCGCTCGATGATCCGACTGATGCGGCGGTCTTCGTGGCGTCATCCATCTCATAGCATCCCGGCAGATTCATCCCCGGGTTGCCAGACAGGATGCTCGTATGGATAATCCTCCAATTCGATTTCTAATGACAGCCATCCTCCAGGAACAGGATGTGGACCTGGCGACCCGCGCCCTGGGTCTGCTGGATGTGCCTGTCTTTCACCTTGCCAGCACAGGCGGTTTCCTGGGGCGCAGGAATGCCACCCTGCTGGTCGGCTTGCCCGTAGGCAAGGAAGAAGAAGTGCGGGTGGCATTGCAAAAATCCTGCCGTCAGCGGGTGGAATACCTGGCGATCCCGCTCGAAGGCTCGCCGCTCCCCCTGCCCACCCCCGTGCCGGTCACGGTTGGCGGGGCAACGGTGTTCACCATTCCTGTCGAACGGTTCGAGGAATTCTAGAGATGCACCTTTGTTGGAGCAAGGAGACTGCGCCATGAAAATGATCATCGCAATATTGCGCGACATGGATTCCGACCCGGTGACGGGTGCACTGACCGGTGGACATTTCCGGGTCACGCGCATCGCATCCACGGGTGGCTTGCTGCGCCATGGCGTGACCACCCTGCTGGTGGGCGTGGAAGATGACCAGGTGGGAGCCGCCATCCAGGTGATGAAGGAAGCCTGCAAACCCACCACCCATGGGGAGAAACGGGCCACGGTATTCGTGGTGCCGGTGGTTACATTCGACCAGGTTTAAGCTATACCGGGATGCAAACCCGGATTGGGGGTGAAATGATATACTGCACTTAATTGAAAGTGCAAGCAGTATATTGCTGATCACCTATCCGAGCACGAAATTGTCGATCAGCCTCGTTTTCCCAATATAGACAGCCATTGAAAGCAGCGCTTTCCCGTCCACGGTTGCCAATTCTTCCAATGAGTCGGCATCCGCGCAGGACACATATTGCATTCGCACCAGTGGCTCGGAGGCAACAATCTCACTCACTTGGCCACGCAGTTGACCAGCATCGCGCTCACCGGAATCATAGGCAGCCCGGGCGGCGGTCAACGCACGGAAGAGGATCGCAGCTGCCTTGCGCTCGACGGGATCAAGATATCCATTCCGGCTCGACATCGCCAGGCCATCTCCTTCCCGCAACGTGGGACAGATCACGATCTCAATCGGGAAATCCAAGTCCCTCGCCATGCGCCTGATCACGGCTGCCTGTTGGGCATCCTTTTGACCAAAATAGGCTTTCTCCGGGAGGACGGCATTGAAAAGCTTGGCTACCACGGTTGTCACACCCCTGAAATGCCCTGGGCGCATTTCTCCTTCCAGCCTTCGGGAAAGAGCCGCCACCTCGACCCAGGTCTGGAAACCAGGCGGGTACATGACCTCCTCGGTGGGTGTCCAGACCAGGTCTACACCGGCTTGTTCAAGCATGTCCAGATCACGCGGCAGATCGCGCGGGTATCGGGAAAGGTCCTCCTGGGACCCAAACTGCATCGGGTTGACGAAAATACTGGCAACCACGCTCGCACATTCCGTCCGGGCCGCCTGCACAAGCGAAAGATGACCGGCGTGCAGGGCGCCCATGGTGGGTACAAAACCCACCACTCCAGGAAGTAACCGACGGGCGAGGCGAAGCTCAGAGATGGTAGATACGTTTTTCATCAGGTTTCTATCTCCTACTTGACATCGCGATAATTCTGCTTACACTAATAATAATTGGATTTCTTTCAAGGGTAAAGGAGAAAAAGATGACATCGTTAAATCGAGTCACGCTGATCGGCCGTCTTGGCAAGGATCCCGAAACCCACACCATCCCCACAGGCAAGAAGGTGACGCATTTCAGCCTGGCAGTGAGCGAGCGCTGGAAATCGGCGCAAGGGGAAAACAAGGAGAGTACCGAGTGGGTGAACGTGGAAGCGTGGGGAAGGCTGGGTGAAATCTGCCAGCAATTTCTTCACAAGGGCAGGCTCATCTACCTGGAAGGTCGGCTGAAGACTGACAAGTATGAAGATAAGAGCGGCGAGATCAAGTACTACACCAAGGTCGTTGCCACCTCGATGCAGATGCTGGACCGTAAGCCGGAAGAAGAACCAGTCGTCGCGGTCGAAGAAGCTCGTGCTGATTACGAAGCCTGACTGACCTTCACAAATGGCATAAGAGGCGCACCAAGAGATCATGGTGCGCCTCTTTCTTTATTTCTCATGGTTGGGTTACAGGCTCGAACGGATATGGACGATGTCGCCATCACGGACGACATATTCCTTGCCTTCCAGGCGCAGTTTTCCCTTTGCCTTTGCCTCCACCATTCCGCCCAGTTCGATCAATTCCTGGCAGGGGATCACTTCAGCACGCACAAAGCCGTGCGCCAGGTCGGTGTGGATCTCCCCTGCGGCTTCCACTGCCGTGGCACCTCGCCGGGTGGTCCAGGCGCGCACCTCGTCCTCCCCGACAGTAAAGAACGACTGCTGGTTGAGCAGATCGTAGGAAATGCTGATCATGCGGTTAAGGGACAGTTCAACAATGCCATACTCGGTCATGAACACCGCCGCGTCCTCAGGTGGCAGCTGGGCGATCTCCATTTCAAGTTTCCCCTGCAATGCCACCCGCGGAGAACCAGACTGGAGCCCAGCCCCATCGGGGACGGCAGGAAGGGGGGAGACCTGCCCCTCACCCAGATTCAGCAGGAGCAGCAGCGGTTTGCGCGTGAGAAGACCGAAGCCGGAAAGGTATTTCTCTTCCTCGGAGCTGGTCTCCACGCCCCTTAATGGTTTCCCGCCAGAAAGGATCTCATGGAAGCGATTGAACAACCCGGTCTGGCGTTCGTTGAGAACCTTGTCGGTGCCGCCTTTCTTGAGCTCCTCCTGCAAGCGTTCCAGTTTGCGTTCGACCGCGATCAGGTCGTTCAGCAGGAGCTCGCCGTCCATGGCGGCAATATCCCGGACCGCATCCACGCTGCCCGAAGGGTGAGGCACAATTCCATCCTCGAAACAGCGCACAACATGGATCAATCCATCCATCTGCGCCAACTGGTTCAAGAGCTGGCCTGAGATGCCCGTTTTGGCAACCCCGCTATCTAGACCGGCAATATCAGCGTAGGTGACCTTGGCATAGATGGTTTTCCTGGGCTTGAACAGGGCTGACAGTTTATCCACCCGCGAGTCGGGAACATCCACCACAGCCGTATGGATCTCTATCCGTCCTGCAGAAGCGGTTGTGGGCGCGTGGCCGCGTGTCAGGGCATTAAAAAGGGTGGTTTTGCCTGTCTGGGGGAAGCCGATGATTCCAAGTTTCATGTTGTCCTTTTGTTGTGGTAAAATTCTGGCGCCGGCCGGAGTGGCGGAACTGGCAGACGCGCACGACTCAAACTCGTGTTCCCTGACGGGATTGTGGGTTCAAGTCCCACCTTCGGCATTATATCAAGGAAATTTCCATTGTCGGGGAGTAGCGCCCGCGTTCACGGGACAGGCGATCGTCAGCACGGAGTGAAAGACTCCCGGTTGCCTGTGCGCCTCTGTGCGTTTGCGAGACCGCCATCCAGGTGGTTTCGCATTTCTTTTTTTGCTCCCGATATCATTTATTATACTATTGCCTGTGGAACAAGGTGTTTGACCGCAATTTCTGGGTTATCATAGGCCTATCTGATTTCGATATCCGGGAGAGTTGCTCTCCTGCAGCCACCGGTCGAAAAATAATTAATCCGTCATCGGAGATGCGCACAGATGAAGAATCCTAACCAACAGGGTGATCCCGCTGCAATTTCAGCACCCTGGCACGCCTTATCGACAAAAGAAGTCCTCGAGCATCTTAAAGTACACGAGGGTGGGCTGACCAGCGCAGAGGCCGGTGCTCGCCTGGCACAATATGGTCAGAACCAGCTGGCTGAAGCGCCGCGTCCAGGTTTCATGAAAACGTTGTGGGACCAGATCAACAGTTTTGTCATCTGGCTGCTGATCATTGCATCGCTGGTCTCCGCCCTGCTGGGTGATTACATTGAATCCGCCGCTATTCTTGCCATTGTCATCCTGAACGCTGTTCTGGGCATCATCCAGGAGAGGCGCGCAGAAGACGCCCTGGCAGCGCTCAAGAAACTGGCTTCGCCGGAGGCCCACCTGCTGCGTGATGGTCACCGCACCAGCCTGCCGGCACGTGATCTGGTGCCGGGTGATATCGTCTTCCTTGAAGCAGGCAACTACATCCCGGCGGATATCCGCCTGCTGGAAGCGGTCAACCTCAGGATAGAGGAAGCCTCCCTCACCGGCGAGTCGCTGCCGGTGCAGAAGAATGCCGCCAGCATCCTTGAAAAGAATATCCCCCTCGGCGACCGGATGAATACTGCCTTCATGGGGACTCTGGTCTCTTACGGACGCGGGCGCGGCGTGGTCACCGGTACCGGGATGCGCACCCAGCTGGGGTTGATCGCTGAAATGCTTTCCAACGTGAATGTGGAAGAAACACCCCTCCAGCGCCGCCTTGAGCAGTTGGGCAAAACCCTTTCCATCGGTTCGCTCATCCTGGTGGCGATCGTATTCGTTGTGGCGCTCATCAACTACACTGCCATTGGTGAACTTTTCACCGGTCCGCTGGGGTATTTTAGAACCTATGCCAAGGAAATCTCGGATGTTTTTATTATCGCTGTCAGCCTGGCAATCGCTGCTGTGCCTGAAGGCCTTCCTGCCGTTGTGACCATCAGCCTTGCGCTCGGCATGACCGAGATGGTCAGGCGCCACGCCCTCATCCGCAAACTCTCATCTGTAGAAACGCTCGGGTCCGCAACCACCATATGCTCGGATAAAACCGGCACGCTCACCCAGAACGAAATGACCGTCACCCGTTTGTGGTCGGACGGAACCTATATTGAGATCACCGGAAGCGGATACATACCCGAAGGCGATTTTCTGGTGGAGGGGCAGAAGGTCGAGATGAAGAACTACTCCGCCGCGTTGACCACACTCTGGCTCGGCGTGCTGAACAACGATTCCCACCTGGAAATCACAGGCGAGCAGGAAGAGGAAAAAACCTACCGCATCGTCGGCGACCCAACCGAAGGCTCCCTGATCGTGGCTGCCGCCAAGGCGGGTGCCTGGCACAGCGAAGTGAAAGAAGCCTACCCGCGCGAGAATGAAGTCCCCTTCGACTCCGAACGCAAGCGCATGATCACCGTCCACGATATTGGCGACCCGCACGCGGAGGATATTTCCCCCTTTTACGATACCAAGTTCAAGGGCTGGGATGTGATCGCCATCAAGGGCGCGCCGGATGTGGTGCTCAACCTGTGCACCCAGTACCTCGGCATGGACGACAAGCCGTGCAGGTTGGATGATGCCGCGCACCAGCGCATCCTGGATGCCAACGATTCCATGACCCGGGATGCCTTGCGGGTGCTGGGCGTGGCTTACCGGCTGGAGAAGGATGTGCCGGCTGGCGAGCTCAAGGTGCAGGACCTTGAACACGATCTGGTCTTTGTGGGGTTGTTGGGCATGATCGATCCAGCCCGGCCCGAGGTGAAGATCGCCCTCGCCAAGGCTGCCCACGCCGGGATCCGCACCGTGATGATCACAGGCGATTTCCCGAACACAGCCAAAGCCATTGCGCAGGCGATCGGGCTCCTGCGACCCGGTCACAAGGTGCGCACGGGGGCGGATGTGGACAAGATGTCGGACGACGAACTCAAGCGTGAGATCGAGATCACGGATGTATTTGCACGCGTCTCCCCCGAACACAAGATGCGCATCGTTGACGCGCTCCAGGCCAATGATGAAGTGGTCGCCATGACCGGCGACGGGGTCAACGATGCCCCGGCCATCAAGCGCGCCGACATCGGTGTGGCGATGGGCATCACTGGCACCGATGTGGCAAAAGAAACAGCCGACATGGTACTGACGGATGACAACTATGCCAGCATCGTCTCAGCGGTGGAACAGGGGCGCATCATTTACGCCAACATCCGCAAGTTCGTGTTCTTCCTGCTCTCCTCGAACGTCGCTGAGATCATGATCATTTTCCTCGCCACCCTGGCGGGATTTCCCGCCCCGCTGACCGCCATCCAGCTGCTCTGGCTCAATCTGATCACCGATGGCGCCCCGGCGCTGGCCCTGGCGATGGAAAAGGGCGACCCGGACATCATGGATCAACAGCCTCGCAGGAAGAAGGAACCCATCATCAACCGCTCCATGGGCCTGGGGATCATCATCCAGACCATCACACAGACCAGCGCAGTGCTGACCGCCTTTACACTCGGTTTGTTCTGGGAACTCGCCGCTCTGGGTCACAGCCTGCCGGTTGGCACAAGTGCGGTTTCCTTCCTGTTCAATTTCGACTGGCGCAGCGTGGACCTGGATGCCATTCACACAGCCGAGACGATGGCATTCATCACCCTCTCGCTGTGCGAACTCTTCCGCGCCTACACCGTTCGCTCGGAACGCGCTTCACTGTTCCGGATCGGCGTGTTTTCAAACAAGTGGATGCAGTATGCGGTGGGCTTTTCGATCGCCCTGCTCCTGCTGGTGTGCACCGTGCCTTTCCTGCAGGCTATCTTCAACACACATTTCATGTCGCTGCGCGAATGGACGGTGGTACTGAGCCTCGCCCTGCTCCCGGCTTTCTCTGAAGAGGTGACCAAGTTCTTCCTGCGCCGCAGTGACCGACGCCAGGTTTCCCCCCAGCAAGATGGGAAAAGTATTTGATTTATTTCTAGATAATTTCCCCAATGCGAAGAACTGAAGCCCCGGTGTTGAGCCGGGGTTTATTCTACCCCAGCTTCAATCCGACCACCTGTTGAAGGATCGCCGAAAGCACCCGCAGGTTGGGGATCGCTGAGACCATCGCACTGGCTCCGCTGAACCAGTTGCCATCGATTTTAGATATTTTCAAAATTCCCTGGCGGATGGTGATCTGCTTGACCTCCGCCCAGGAAAAATTCTTCTTGCCGACTGTAATCCCGGCCTTATTAATGGTAACTGGTCCGAAAGAGAGGGACTGCCCGAGGTTATACTGGTCGGCGGCGCGTTCGTACAGCTGCGGAAAGATACCTTCCTCGATGGTCTTCGCCAGTCCCTCAACTTTCTTGATCGAATCAGACAGTACCAGACGATGATTCTGGCGGTTTATTATTGTATAGGTATGGGTTGTGCCGGTATAGATCCCGTTGGTGTAATGGCGCGTGATGGCGGAGGTCATCGAGACGACCTGGTCCCAGGGCCAAATCAGCAAGCCTTTGCGGTCGTTGTATGCAAAGCCGCGCTCGTACGCCACCACGCCCTTATCCCAATGGACATACGCGATCCAGGCTGCCAGCATTCCGAAAATGATCAGGACAACGGTGATCACCAGCGGTATGGTGAGGGTGTCGTCAAGCAAGGCCGCGCCGTGCTGCTCGAAGGCTGTATAGGCGTTGAACAACCCCATGAACATCACCACCGCTGCGCCGGTAATCAGAAGCAAGCAAACCACCAGGCTGGCCCAGCGGTACCCCTGCTTGACCGGGTAATATTCGCCTCGCCCTCCCAATCCGATGACCGGGAGGAACCGGGCGGGAATTTGCGGATTGTTCATGTGCCCCTCCAAATAAATGACTGGGCGCGGCTGGCCCGGTCAGGAATGTGATTAAAAGGACGGTAAATTGCGTTTCAGGATGGTGTACATCCCCATGGCTTTGACCGCACCTGTGACCACGCAGGTTGCGGGTTCATCCACCAGGTAGGCAGGGATGCCAAGCGATTTTGTCAGCAGTTTATCGATGCCGCGCAGCATCGCCCCGCCGCCGCACAACGCCACACCGCGGTCAATGATATCGGATACAAGTTCAGGCGGCGTTTTTTCCAGCACGCGCCGGCAGGTCTCGACCACCTGTTTGAGCGGGTCCTGCAGAGCTTCCACCACCTCCCCGGTCGTTATGGTGACCGGTCGAGGCAGGCCGCTCACCTGGTCCTGTCCCTGCACTTCCAATCCTTCTTCTTTATCCTGGGGGATCGCCGCACCGATCTTGATCTTCAATTGCTCGGCAGTGGTGGGCCCGATGATGATTCCGTATTTCTTGCGCACATAGGAGACGATGGCATCATCCAGCTGGATCCCGCCGGAGCGCATGGTTTCAGCGGCAACGATGCCGTACATTGAAATGACCGCCGACTGCGTAACCCCCCCGCCCAGGCAGATGATCATATTTCCGGAGGGCATGCCGATCGGCAGATCCACGCCGAGAGCGGCTGCCAGCGGCTGCTGGATGAGATAGGCGTCCCGGCTGCCCGCCTGCAGGACGGCTTCGTGGACGGCGCGCGATTCGACGCTGGTGACGCCGTGGGGAACGGTGATCATCACCCGCGGTCGGAAGAGGCGCATCGGTCCGCTGACGCGACGCAGCAGGTGATGCAGCAGGGCTTCGGTGATCTCGTAATCCGCGACAACCCCATTTTGAAGCGGGTGGGCCACTTCGATGGTTTCATCGGATACGCGGCCCTGCATCCCCTGCGCTTCCTTCCCCAGCGCAACGATCTTCTGCTCCTGGATGACAATGGCAACAATGCTCGGTTCATCCGCAAGCACGCCGCCTCCATCCGCGATGCGGACGTTGATCGTGCCAAGGTCTATCCCGAGATCTTTGGAAAAGGAGAATGTGGATGGCATGGATCAGCTCGATTCCATTCAGTCGCTCATCCGCCCGGGCTTGGGGGTCGACCGCCGGTAACGCTTGACGGCATCCAGGCGCAGGTTGGATTTGCGCAATGCAGCCTCAATTCTCAGATAGGCATCCGAGTCTGCAGGCACGCCTTTGGCAAGTATTTCTTCAGCGCGCTTGCGGGCGTTTTCAGCGCGAGCCACGTCGATCTCTTCCACGTTTTCAGCCGCATCCGCCAGGATCGTGACCAGATCCGGCTGGACTTCGGCAACCCCCCCCGCAACGGTGAATATTTCTTCATGCCCGGATGTGCGGACCTTGATGATGCCCATCTTGAGGGTGGTCAGCAGCGGGGCGTGATGAGGCAGGATGCCCATCTCGCCGTCGCTTCCCGGGAGGACGACGATATCCACATCCCCTTCATAAACTTTGCGGTCCTGAGAGACTATCTCACATCGAATGGGCATTCTTCACATCTCCGCAGGCACCTGTTCCGGCTGGAAGCCCGTTGACGGGTTCAGACCGGCAAGCCGAGGCGCCTGCCATCGCCTTATGCGCCTTTAGCCAGCGATTCTGCCCGGAGGCGCGCATCATCGATGGTGCCGGCCATCATGAAAGCCTGCTCGGGCAGGTCATCACATTTGCCATCCAGGATCTCGCGAAAACCGCGCACGGTTTCCTTGATGGGAACATACTTGCCGGGAAGACCGGTGAACACTTCTGCCACAAAGAACGGCTGCGAGAAGAAACGTTCGATCTTGCGCGCCCGCGAGACCACCAGCTTGTCGTCTTCGCTCAACTCGTCGATGCCGAGGATGGCGATGATATCCTGCAGGTCCTTGTAGCGCTGCAGGATGCGCTGACATTCGCGGGCAGTGGTGTAATGCTCGGCGCCGACGATGTTCGGGTCGAGAATGCGGCTGGTGGAAGCCAGCGGATCCACGGCCGGGTAAATTCCTTTTTCCACGATCGACCGCTCCAGGGCAATTGTGGCATCCAGGTGGGTGAAGGTGGCCACAGGCGCGGGGTCGGAATAATCATCCGCCGGCACATAGACCGCCTGCATGGAGGTGATCGAGCCGCGCCGGGTGGAGGTGATGCGCTCCTGCAGTTCGCCCATTTCCGTTGCCAGGGTGGGCTGATAACCCACCGCGGAGGGCATCCTGCCCAGCAGGGCGGATACTTCCGAGCCCGACATGGTGAAGCGGAAGATGTTGTCAATGAACAGGAGCACATCGCGACCCTGGTCGCGGAAATACTCGGCCATCGAAAGGGCTGTCAGCGCCACCCGCAGGCGCACGCCGGGCGGCTCGTTCATCTGCCCGAAGACCATCACGGTATCCTTCATCACGCCCGACTCGAGCATCTCACGGTAGAGCTGCGTACCTTCACGGCTGCGCTCCCCCACCCCGGCGAAGACCGAGTTGCCCTGGTGAACGGTGGCAACCGAGCGGATGAGTTCCTGGATGACAATGGTCTTGCCCACCCCCGCGCCGCCAAAGATGCCCGTCTTGCCGCCCTTGGTGAAAGGCGCGATCAGGTCGATCACCTTGATCCCTGTTTCGAAGATCTCGGTGCGGGTGGACTGCTCGGCGAAAGGCGGAGCCGGGCGGTGGATGGGGTAGAACTGGTCCGCAGCCACCTCGCCCTTCTCGTCCACCGGCCGACCCAGCACGTTGAAGATCCGACCCAGGGTGGAGAGCCCCACCGGTACCATGATAGGCGCACCGGTGGCGGTGGCGGGCAGGCCGCGCTGCAGGCCATCGGTGGTATCCATCGAGACACAGCGGACCCTGTTGTCACCCA
>Ga0315295_10003315_pt1 | contig 13700 bp, 14 predicted proteins | sample YL17G14_0_MG_FD_204453 | JGI IMG/M metagenome (GOLD analysis project Ga0315295, IMG submission 204453) | Sediment microbial communities from Yellowstone Lake, YNP, Wyoming, USA - YL17G14_0 | ecosystem: Environmental > Aquatic > Freshwater > Lake > Sediment | place: USA: Wyoming | collected...
GTCATTCCGGCTTGTCCGGAATCTTTCTGGGCTTTTCCGGAAGGATTCCCGACACGCTTCGCTTGCGGGAATGACATCCCTTTTGAGCTATTCATAACACCATTCGTTTGTGAGACACTACACTAGATAAAACGCTCAAACCTCTCCTTCTCAGCCTTGCATATGGGGCATACTGCGGGTGGCTCTTCTCTGGCGCACAGATATCCGCACACCTTGCATCTCCACACAGGCAGAGTGAGCGATGAGAGGTCAACTGTTCCGGTCTTCGGTTTTGGTTTCTTGCGCTCCTCAAGTGGAGGCCGCCGCTCAGGTATCGGACTGATTGTTTTTTCGCCGTCGACCACTACCTGAGTGACGTAAAGTGCACAATAACAGGCACCATACTCGTTAAGGTCAGGGTCTCTGTAATCACAGGGACATATGATATCAATATCTTCACCCTTCTCGCCGACAGCCAACCGGCACGGACACGCATGATAGCCGTATCTTTTCTCGTTTGACAGCAACCCCTTCACCAGTTCTTTCGTAAATGCAGAATCGGGGTTTAAATGATATCCGCTGGCTTCCGCCTCGTGCTTCAGTCTCTGATACAGCTGTTCGACTTCCTCCTGCGTTACCACTATTCCATTGCTCATTGCTTTAATGCTTCCCGAATTTCTTTTTCGTCATAGCCGACGATACACTTGTTATGTATTATCAGTGTGGGAAAAGAACAGGCGTTGTTCCATTTCCGAACAGTCTCCACAGCCAGATCCCGGTCGCTCCCTTGCAACAGGTCAATATATTCATAGTCGTACGCTACGTGCAAATCGTCGAGGAGCTGCTTGGTCTTTTTACACCATACACAGGTGCTCAATGCAAACAAAATCACCTGGCCAACCTCTATTCCTGAGACATGTACCATACCCACGAACCTGCCTCCTTTAAAGGATTATTCTCTCACCAGCCCTTCTCACCTCCCCAAAAGGGAGGGAAGATTCACGTGTTTCTTACTGCTTACTGGGGGGTTCACTCATAGCAAAATAGTAGCACGAGATGTATGGAATTTCAAGTCAGGAATGTGCCGATTACAACTTTTACGATAGAATCTATCCGAACGTTAGAAAAGCACATTGCCCCCCTCATTTTTGCTATTATAAACTCAACAGTTGCAAAAATTATCTATGAGGACATGGCGGATGTCCCGAAAAGCCTTTATCGGCGATACCTTGAAGTATCGGAAGCCACATTTCAAGCTCTACTGAAAAACCACTCTGCAGGTGATGTACAATATTACAAGCCTATTCTCAATTTTTCATCGCCTCATAAAGGCTTTGAGGGATGTCTGCCATTCCATCTCTTACAACACTTAGGTAAAGTTTACATTATGCATAAGCTGATCTAACGTATGATAAGAAACCTATCTTCCATCTTTGCCTCCATGGAGGATTGCTGCAATCATGCAGCGCAGATGAGCATCATAGCTTATGCGCTGCTCGAATTGGCTGCAGATAAGTTCCTTCAGAGGCTTTTCCCTGAACTGGAGCAGGCTGCGTGCGCCTTCACCACCGCCGTCACGGAGGGCGATCCGGAGAGAATCGAACTCTTATTAACGCGTCTCTACACCTTTCTGCATTGTGCAGGACAGAATTATTCTGAGGCCGAACAGAAGCTCTTGCAGCAGTACGGCGGATATTACTGTTACGCAGCCGGCCTCTCGCCGCTTCTTTACGCAAGGGATTTCGTGAGGCCCCAGACCATTTCCGCCGACCTGGGTGCGGGCAACGGCCTGCAAGGCTTGTTACTGCAAAGGCTCTATCCCCATCACAAGACGATTCAGATTGAACTGTCCCGCACGCTGATCGAAACAGGACGCCTTTTTCAAAGGATACTGGGAATCGGGCAACAAAGGGTGGAATGGATACACGCCGACCTCGCTGAGACCCCATTCGACAGGGCAGATTTCATCTATCTCTATCGTCCGGCCCGGCCACAGGGCAGTGGAATCGAGCTCTACCGCAGTATCGCCGGACGGCTCAGTGAATGCCCCGGCCCGCTCGTCGTGTTCAGCGTCGCCGACTGCCTCGGCAAATTCCTGGATGCGCGTTTCACTGTCTTCTACTCCGACGGCCATCTGACCTGTTATCGCAAGGAGCGGAAGTGATAATGTAAGTGATGCTCCCTGGCTCGACGTACTCCTCGCGTGCGGGGATAACAAACTCACAACAAAACCGGAGAAGAGAAGATGAAACATGTACTCCCATTCGCTGCTCAAAGAGAGTGCACATATAGCGCATCCGGGCTGAAGGTGTGTGCTGCGAGTTCCAGAAGGTGCCTGTGATGGGTAAAGAATATGACCTGTGTCCTGTGTGAGAGCTCAGCAAGGACTTTCAGTGATGCGGCAGCCCTCTCATCATCAAAATTGATCAGTATGTCATCAATGATGAACGGCATCGGTTCGTTGTGGGCGAGGTGCCGTTCCAGACTCGCGAGCCTGAGCGCCAGATAGAGTTGATCACAGGTTCCATCGCTCATTCCCTCGACATGGACCACTTCCCCATCCGGACGGACACCCACCAGGACCGGGACATCCCTCTCATCAAAGTCAGTCCTCAGACGGGCGAAAGACCCGAGCGTCATATGGAAGAACAATTCGCTTGCCCTCTCCAGAATGGGACCCTGGTTCATAGAGCGGTAGCGTTCGATTTCGCTCCGGAGGACCGCTGCTGCCAGCCTCAGCCTGACATATTGCTCCACTCCCGTACGGATTTGAGCGAGCGCCGCCTGTGCCCGCTGTGCTGCTTCTGCTGCACGGGCATTTCCATCCATCCTTTCGAGTTCGTTCCTCACGCTCCCTATGATCCGGTCTATCTCGGAGATCCGTCTCTCGTTATCCTTTATTTTCTCCTCTAGTTCATCGACAAGGACAGGGAGGGCATCCCGGTCCACGGCCTCTGTCTCTGCTATGAGCTCATTAACCGTCATACCGCCGGAGAGACTCAGGAGTTGTTTGTCGAGCTGCCTGATCAGATCGTCAAATTTCGCTGCCTTTATCGAGATCTCTTCGAGCCTTTCGAGTGCTTCATCGCTCCGGCAGTTCGCCCGAATGCGAAGCGCCTCAACATGAAGCTCCTTTTGGTTCCTGATTTCCCTCTCTTCCTTGAGGGTCTTTTCTTCCTTCTCGTACTGCTGCCGAAGCTCCTTGCGTGCAGCAGCGTCTTCCTTAGCCTTTGTAAGGCGCCCGTGAAGTTCTGCTGCGGCCTGTTCAGGAGGCATGCACACGAGATCAGGAGCGACAAGGCCGGAGAGGGAGCAAATGTCTTCACTGAATTGGTCCGCTTCCTTCACTATGCCGTTCATGCGCTTCTGGAGCCCAGAGGCGGCATCCACCTTTTTGAATAGTTCAGTGCAGGTCTCGATGAATGAGTTTACTGCCGAGGGACTCTCCGTGGCCTCAAGCCCCAGCTCTGACAATACCTTCTCCCAGGAGACACGCCACTCTTCGATCTCTCCTGCTGCAGACTGGTCATCCCGGAGTGCTTCCGCTCTCTGGATCCGGATTTCCTCCAGGGTCTTTACAAGGGCACTTCGTTGTTGCTCTGTCTTGTCCGTGGCGTCCAGGAGCGCCTGGCTTTTGGCCAGAAGTTCCTGGAGCGTCAGACCTCCAAGCGGCTCTTTAAGACTACAGTTTTGCAGGGCGTGGACTAATGCACCTTTCGATTCCTTTATCCTCTTTTCAAGTTGACTGGCCTTTTCGCGTTGTCCCCTGATCGTTTCCGACATCTGAACCAAGGACGATTGCCTCTGGAGCCACGAGCGCATCTCCTTAGGGGAAAACGGCGCCATATCGAGATGCTGCCAGAGGGTCAGCCACTCACTTCTTACTTTCTCAACGTCCCTGACAAGGCCTTTTTTCCGTACTTCATGCTCGTCAACTTCCTCTGCAAGCTTCTTGCGGGAAGCGATCCAGTTCGCAACCTTTGCAACCCTGTCTGCCTCGCGCCTCAGACGGTCGGCTAACTCATCAGCCTCCTTGACGCTATTTTCATATGCGTCCGCCAGGGGTAAGCTACAGGCAAAGGTTTCCACCTGACCGCGATCTGCCCCGCCCTCCAGCCAACTCGCGCGAACGAGTTTCCAGCCATCCTGCCGGCGGGTGCGTGCCCGCTCAAGGTCGCTCTCGGTTGGAACCGCCCCTGCACGCTGTGCAGCCTCTATTTCTCGATCTATCTCGCTGATTCGGCACGCTGTATCACCGATGCGCGATGATATTTTATCGAGGGCCTTTTGCATCTCGGACAAATCCCCCTCGAACCGATCCACTGTTTCGACCATCGGCACCGCGAGCGCCTCAAGTTCGCCGAGGGTCTTTGTCCATAGAGGGAATTTCTTCAGTTCTGTTTCAGCCTTCTTTTCGAAGAATTTAATCTCTGACATAGTCCCGGAGAGCTGTGACTCCAGGTCTCCCTGACTCTGCACACGCCGGACCGTCTGGCGGATATCAGCAATATCGGGAGGTTCGCCGAGTTCCCGCAGCCGTCCCTCGTTTAGCTGTATCTTCGAGTCGAGTGATGAAACTTGCCTGGAGGCACGATTCTGTCTCTCAATCAAGGTGTGATACCTTGCAGTGAGTTCACCAATGTGCTGCCTCTTGATGGTTCCCAGGCGGAACGACTCCGCCTGTTCGAGAGTCAGCCCCTGCCGGAGGTCCCTGAGAATATTTTCAGCATCGGCGAGAAGCTGGTCCCTCTCCCCTTTCAGCCTGATATAATCCGTCATTGCCTTGACGTGGCTGCCGAGGCGTTTGTGGAGTTCCGTTATCACAGTCTCCTGGCGCAGTATCCCTTCAGGGATTTCGATTGCCGTGAGCTTTCGTTCCACGTCCTGCATGCGCTCGGCGATGGCTGCCTCTGCGAGCCGGGCCCGTTCACGCTCTCTCGCTGCGGCACGGCGTTCTTCGATGAAATCCTGTGGCAGAATCATCACCTCACCCAACTTATGACGTTCAGCCAGAAGATCCTTCCTTTCCCCCACAATAGGCAACACCTCCATGATCCTTTTGAAGCGCTGCAGCTCCATCCGAAGCCCCTTCAACTGTTCCTTGAGGCCTTCTTGCTTCTGTTCCGTTTCCCTCAGACTCTGCTCATGCTGCTCCCATGACCGGGCCGGTAGTGAAGCCTCCTGGCACTCCTTCCTTGCCTGATTGTATTCGCTGATCTTTGCATTAATGAACCTGCCCGAGGCGCGTGGCCTGAAAAGACCTTCTGCCTCTGTATCGAGACCGGTGAGGAGATCATGGAGACCGCTTGCACCAAGCCCTGCCGTAAAGAGGCTCTCCCCGACACCACCGTGCCCGGAGACGATTTCCCTCCCTCCGCGCACAAGGTCTTGATGGCTGATCCCGAACATGCGGCAAAAGAGCTCCTCTCCTACGTTGCCCAGAAACTTCTGTAACACCGCATCGTTCAGGGTCGTGTTGTCCCCGGCGAGAAGCGTCTTGGAACGTCCCTTCCGTCTCTGGAAGGAAAGTACAGTCCCATCAGAGTGTCGAAGGGTGCCCGCTATTCTCAGCTTCTGGCTGTCATGGAGGAAATTATCGGGTGTACGCTCTATTATCCCGAAGAGGAGCGCCCGCAAAGCGCGAAGGGCCGCGCTCTTCCCGGCCTCATTTGGACCGTACACGACTTGGAGACCTTCGCTGCCGCTCGAGAAATCAAGGCACTTGCCTGTGAAAGGACCGAATGCCTTGATGTCAATAGAGAGGATTTTCATTGCTCAGTTCCGGCAGAAAGAATCCGGGGTACCAGGATCTGTTTTATATCCTCAATGACTTCGCGCATCCCTTCCCTCGAATCGAGGGCTCTGAGGAAATCTTCATTTGCTGCCTCAGCGGGGAGCTTTGCTCTGAGCTGGGCAAAATCCTCGCGAACCGACTGGAGGAAGACATCACCTGATTCGAGTGCATGAATGTACCGCAGGAGGTCTCCAAGTGGATCGTCGCGCTCGATCATACGGTCGAGATCCATCGGGGATCTCGTCTTCACCTCGATTTTCTCAAGCCAGGTTGTCCCGCCGGTTATATCGTATACGGCAGCCCTGATTTGGTTGATCCATCTGTCAGACGCCATGGTAAGTTCCTTATGCGCATCACAGGCGCCTGTGAGCCTCAGGCGGGCAGCGAGGAATTCGTCGTTGCCTTTCATTCGCTCCTCTTCGACGAGGGTCTGCACCTTGTCCACAAGATCACTCGGATGGCCTGCTTCTGAAGCATCAACATCAATCAACGCCCACCGGAGGACGTGAAGATCGCGGTGGTCAGCAGACTCGCATGCTCCCCTGTCTACAGTAACAACCGTGCACCCCTTCTGACCTGGCTCCCTGATATGCCTGCCCTGCGTATTTCCGGGGAACAGGATCCACGGGTTTTTGTGAAGGACCTCGCGCGTATGAACATGGCCGAGTGCCCAGTAGTCATAGCCTTTCGCGAGGAGGGTCTCGATGCGACAAGGAGCATAGGTCTCGTGCCCCTCACGGCCGGTCAGGCTCGTGTGGAGCATACCGATATTGAAATAGCCTGGTTCCGCATGAGGGTAGTTGGTGGCGAGATCCCTCGTAACTGCCGGTTGCGAAAACCCCTGACCGTGAATGGCGACACCCGCGTCTTCAAGCAGGATAGTTTCAGGCTCCCTCGTCGAGAGAAATGCAACGTTTTTGGGCATGCGCAGGCTTCGCGTGATCTGGCTGGCTGCATCATGGTTTCCTGAGATGACAAACACCTTCACTCCGGCCTCCCGGAGCCTCGACATCTCCTTGGCAAGGAAAAGCCCGGTATTGTAATCCCTCCAGTCCCCGTCGTAAAGGTCCCCGGCGATGAGAATGAACATTGCCTCTTCATGGAGGGCAAGCGTGACGAGATTTTTGAGTGCCTGCCGGGTAGCGCTACGAATGCGGTCTACGGGTGCTCCCTCGTACTGCTCAAGGCCCCTGAGAGGGCTGTCGATATGGATATCTGCACAATGGATGAACTTAAACATCTCCCTGCACTCAATGATACGTCAGCGGTACGCTAGGAATTTGCTTTGTAACATTCCGAATTGTAACACAAAATATTCGAATCGCGTAGCATCTTTTTACCCCTCACGTAAGCTGCCTCGGGAGAAGACAGGGACTCTGGCAGTGATGATGGTTCGCCTCGCACAACAACAAAGGTTGCAGGCATTCCCTCCTTCACCTGTCCAAGTTCCTTTTCCAGACCAAGTAAGTGAGCACCGTTGAGGGTAGCGCATCGAACGGCCTCTTGAACGGGAAAACCGGCCTCCATCAAAAGCTTGAACTCCTCATGAAATGCCTTCCCGTGATGGACGCCAAGACTTCCGCAGTCGGCTCCGAGTGCAACGGGAAGTCCAAGTCGTCTCGCCCACAGTAACTGCTCTAACTGGTGTTCAAGGTTTCTTTGTGCGATATCCGCTTCATGGCTGCCGCGGTCCAGTTGCTCGGCATATCCCTTCATCGTGTAAGCCGTGGGGACCCAGAAGACCTGGCGCCCTGCCATTTCCTCCAGATTTTCCCTGCCCATAAAAAAGCCGTGTTCGACAGAGTGACAGCCGGCCCTCACTGCCAGTCTCACCGGAAGAGGCCCATTCGCATGGACCATTGTCTTCAGCCCAAGGCGCTCCCCTGCATGCACAGCAGCCGACAATTCACCGAGGCTGAACTGGGGCGGTGTCTCCCTGCCGAAGTGTCTTAAGCTGTTGAGGCCTGAATTGACTATCTTGACATGATCGGTCTTCTCGTCACGCAGCGCGATGGATTGTGCCAGTGTATACCCGTGGTGAGGCGGCCTGCCGATGAGTCTGCCATAGCGCCCCTGTGCCCGCCAGGCCCTGCCGGCAGACCTCAGAAAGACCGGATGCCTCTCCTGCGGCAACCATTCATTCTTGTACCGCAGTGTGTGGCTTGCGTAGTCTCCACCGTCCCTGAGGGCGACGACGCCATGGGACAGGTGCTCCTGAATATGCCGTGAAATGATGCCCCTCACCTCTTCAAAGCCGTACGCGAGCTGCTTTTCCCGCAGTTCCTGATCAGCCGTTCCTGACATGAACAGATGGACATGGCAATCTACCAGGCCCGGCAGCAGGGTGCAGTGGGAAAAATCAAAAACAGCAGTAGAGTAGTCCTTTCCATACGACAGACCCTCTATTGCAACAACAAACCCGCCTTTTATCGTGAGGAGCACATTCCGTTGTAGCGGCCCACCCGTCCCGTCGATCAGCCATCCTGCAAACACAGAAAAGAACCCATTCACCTTCCCGGAACCCTCCCCCGATTCTTGATCTTGATAACGAAATTATGCGACTCACTATAAATAATGAACTGCAGAAACTACTTTATCAACTTTACACTTTCTATGCAATGGCAAGCAATCTCTTTACGGGCGATTGAGCGGTAAAAAAACTAGAGGATTGACAAACCTTCGCAAATGTCTACAATAGGGGATAAGGGATGTAACTACCAAGGTGGCGCATGAAACAACTTGTTCCATGCCGGCTTCCAATATTCAACAACGAGGAGAACGGAGCATGGCGCGGAAGACCCAACACAATCCTCATTGACAGTGAGCAGCTTGAAAGCGGGGAAGCAATGAGCCCTGAATTCAAGAAAATGGCAGCTTCAGAAATCGAGGAGTTCAAAACCGAATACCGTATCCGTTTTCCTGGCCGCGATGCCAATGATCTTACTGACGAAGACCTTCTGCGTGAAGTCATGAATACGGTCGGTAAGCCTGGCAAGTTGGGCGAACAGGTCAAATGCGTCGTCTCTGTCTCCATGCTGACAGAAGGATGGGATGCTAATACTGTCACCCACATCCTCGGAGTTCGGGCATTCATCACACAGCTCCTCTGTGAGCAAGTCGTTGGGCGTGGCCTCCGCCGTGTTTCTTATGTCACAAACGTCGAGGGACGATTCGATCCTGAATATGCTGAGGTCTACGGTGTGCCATTCTCCTTCATTCCCTGTTCTGGCTCAGCCACTGACCCGAAACCCGGCCCTATGCCCACCCGGGTCCGGGCCTTGGAAGACCGTATTGCATGTGAAATCAACTTCCCTCGTCTTTTAGGTTATCGTTACGACCTCCCCGGAGAACGGCTTTCAGCTCAGTTTGCCGATGATTCAAAAATGACACTTTCTACTGCCGATATTTCCACTAAAGTGCAACTTGATCCCATCGTAGGGGAATCAAGTGAACATACCCTGGATGACCTGAAACGCCGCCGCCCTCAGGAGGTAGCCTTTTTCTTAGCCAAGCTGGCGATGGAAAAGTATTTCCGTGACGATGACGGCAATGTCAAACAATGGCTTTTTCCGCAACTTCTAACTATCGTTAAATGCTGGCTTTCAGAGTGTGTCATCTTAAAGGACAATACTTTTCCCCAACTACTACTATTGATTGAATTTGCCCACGATGCCACCGACCGCATCTATAAGGCTATTGTGCAGTCCAGTGGGATGCCAAAAACGCTATTCGGTCAGCAATCCATCAGTAAAAAGGAAGAACCCCCAAAATGCCAAAATTGGACGAGATTGGATATTGGACAGAGATTAAGCTCGACATCGTTCGCGAGTATGCTTCCGCATATTCAACTATAATGACCAAGCAAGAACTCATTAAGAATTACTTATATGTCGACGCCTTTGCAGGTGCTGGTGTTCATATATCGAAACAAACCGGTAAGTTCGTTCATGGGAGCCCCTTAAATGCCTTATTAGTCAATCCTCGATTTCCAGAGTTTCATTTTATCGATATGGATGGCGATGAGGTGGCTGCCCTTAGGCAGATCGTGGGGAATCGGAACGACGTTTTCATTCATGAAGGAGACTGTAACAAGGTTCTCCTTGATGTAGTATTTCAGAAATGCAGATTCAAGAATTATTGCAGGGCGTTGTGTTTGCTTGATCCATATGGTCTGAATGTCAACTGGGATGTCCTGCAAAAAGCAGGACAGATGGGGAGCGTTGAAGTATTCTACAATTTCATGATTATGGATGCGAACATGAATGTCCTCTGGCGTTCGCCTGATAAAGTCCAGAAGAGTCAGATTTCAAGAATGGACGCAGTTTGGGGGGATCATTCCTGGCACGACGTAGCTTATACCAAAACCCCCGGCCTGTTCGGTGAAATGGAAGAGAAGTCAGGTGACAAACCTTTGATCGAGGCCTTCCGTGACCGGTTAAAGAAGGTGGCTGGATTCAAATTTGTGCCCGACCCAATTCCGATGAGGAATTCAAAAGGAGCGGTCATCTATTACTTATTTTTCGCCTCACCAAATAAAACTGGAGCAACAATTGTAAGTGAGATTTTCGATAAATACAGAAGTAGGGGGATATAGCCGTGGCGATAAATTCTTCTATCGAATGGACTGAATCCACTTGGAACCCTGTTACCGGCTGCACAAAAATCAGCTCTGGTTGTAAACACTGCTATGCTGAACGGATGGCGATTCGGTTAAAAGCAATGGGGCAACCCAATTATGCAAATGGGTTTGAGTTGACCATCCACGTGCATGCGTTGGAGTTACCACTACACTGGAAGAAACCGCAAACTATCTTTGTGAACTCGATGAGTGATCTTTTTCATGAGAATATCCCACCTGCATTTATCCAGAAGGCCTTTCGTATTATGGAACAGGCCCACTGGCACCGTTTCCAGATTCTGACGAAAAGATCAGACCAACTTCTCAAACTCAATCCTAAACTTTCCTGGAATTCTAACATTTGGATGGGAGTCAGTGTTGAGAATCAAGATTATACTTTCAGAATTGATCATCTCCGTAAGGTTGGAGCAAAAGTCAAATTCATATCTTTTGAACCACTTCTCGGACCCATTCATGGTCTCAATCTCACGGGGATAGACTGGGTTATTGTGGGAGGGGAATCTGGCCATGGCGCGAGATCAATGGACCCTTCATGGGTTTTAGATATCCGTAACCAATGCCAAAAGGCAAGGGTGCCATTTTTCTTTAAACAATGGGGTGGTAGAGACAGAAAGAAGGCAGGGCGGCAGCTCGAAGGTAGAACATGGGATGAAATCCCCTTGGCTGACAATGCGACCAGAGCCGTCTGCAATTATTGACCCAACCCTTCAATTAAATAAAGGAACGCTTCGATGAAGCGCAGAAAATTGCTCAAACGACTCTCCGAGGGGCAGTCGAGAAACATTTCCTTCGGAGACATAATAAACGTGGTTGAAGGATTTGGATTTCGGTTGGCCCGCGTAAGCGGGAGCCATCATATCTTTACCCATCCGGCTATTCCGGAACTGGTTAACCTCCAAGAAGTGAAGGGGGAGGCAAAACCCTATCAGATCCGGCAGTTCCTGCGGCTGGTCGAAAAGTATAATCTCAGATTGGAGGACGAGGAATGAACGACTACCACATCAACATCTTTTATAGCGAAGAAGATGGCGGCTACATCGCTGATATTCCAGACCTCGATTCCTGCTCCGCTTTCGGTGAAACGCCGGAGCAGGCCCTGGGGGAGGTGGAAAAAGCCAAAAAGGCGTGGATTGAAGCGGCCCATCAATCCGGTAAACCCATACCATCTCCTCGTTACCGGCCGATGATTTACCAGATCGCCCACTGAAAAGGCGTGAAGAGATCGGCGCAGCCATTGCCGGCTATGCCGACACCGAGATACTTTATGACCAGTCTTACGAAGACAACAAGCGTATTGAGGTAAGTAGGGGCGGACGGCGTCCGCCCCTACTCCCTTTTCGAAGGCGAACCTCTACCCGATCCTCAGGACCTTCGCACCCCGGATCTTCCTCATCTTGAGTTCGAGGAGGGCCTCATTTGCCCCCTTAAGGGGATATTCCTGAACCTCGGGCGTGATCCCCATATCTGCTGCGAGGGCAAGGAACTCGCTCACATCCGTCCTGCTCACATTCGCAACGCTCTTAATCTCCTTCTCCATCCAGAGGTGGATGGGATAGTCGAGATCGAGGAGTGAGTCCTTGTCAATATCCTCCTTCCTGATCGCATTGATGACGAGCCTGCCCCCGGGCTCGAGGTTCCGCATCGCCTCAACGACAGGTCTCCAGACCGGTGTGGTGTCGATGATGCAGTCAAGCCTCACAGGTGATTCCTCAGTTGTATCACCAGCCCAGACAGCACCAAGCTCTCTCGCAAAATTCCTCTCCTCATTGCTTCTTGCAAAGACGAAGGCGTGTACCTTGGGGTACCGGTATCTCACCATCTTAAGGACAAGATGGGCAGAGGCGCCGAAGCCGGTGAAGCCCAGTTTCTGTCCATCCTGGAGCCCTGTGAGCCTGAGGGAGCGGTACCCTATCGCACCGGCACAAAGGAGGGGCGCTGCCTGAGAATCGGAATAGACATCAGGGATGGCATAGGCAAATCCCTCCGGTACGGTCATGTACTCTGCATAGCCTCCGTTCACGTCCCTCCCGGTTGCCTTAAATTCACTACAGAGGTTCTCCCTATAGGAAAGGCAGAACTTGCAGCGCCCACAGGCCGAGGATATCCAGCCCACACCGACCCGTTCTCCAATGGAGAACCTTAATGCCCCTCTGCCGAGGGCAGCAACCCTGCCGACAACTTGGTGACCAAGTATGATTGGGAAGCGGGGTGGCGGGGTCCTTCCCTCGATCTCGTCGAGTTCGGTGTGGCAGACACCGCAGGCAGAAACCCTCAGGAGGATTTCTCCCTCATTGGGGACCGGCTCGGGGAGGAGCATGAAGTCCAGGGGGGCCTCATGCTCCTCGATACGGGTGATACCTTTCAATACCATCGCCTTCATTGTCGTATCTCCTCTCGCTACGTCCGTAGTAATCCTTCTCTTAATTCTATGAAAATTATACTATGTCTAAGGGATGCATCGCCTTCGATGTGTAAATTCTGGTAAAAATACCACCCAAGGGATGCTAAAATGTTTGACAAAAGATTTCTTTGGTGTTTCAGAAAATCAAGGATTTTAATGACTTGGGAAGATTTAGGAACCTCATCCACTGGCGGGGGGCACCTGTTACTACTCATATCGATGGTTCTCATCACTCAAAGCACGCACCGTAAAAATATTTGGTAGTGGAATATAAAGATAGAGACATCTTTTTCATGAGACTGGCCCTTGAAGAGGCCGGTCTCGCTTTTTTGGAAGGGGAGGTTCCTGTTGGGGCAGTGTTGGCCGATATGAGAGGATGTATCCTTTCGAGGGCTCATAACAAAAGGGAATCCCTTACTGACCCAACAGCACATGCAGAGGTGATAGTCCTCCGGGAGGGATCGGGTATTTCGAATACCTGGCGTTTGCATGATGCGGTACTCTATGTCACGAAAGAGCCATGCGTCATGTGTGCAGGTGCCATGGTGAACGCACGGTTGGGAAGACTCGTGTATGGCTGTTCCGACCCGAAAGGAGGGGCTGTCAAGAGTCTCTATACAATTCTCAATGATCCGAGGCTAAACCATCAGGTGGAGGTGGTATCGGGTGTCCTTGGTGATGAGTGTGCTGCATTATTAAGGGCTTTTTTTAAAGTGCTCAGGTGATGTTTCGAAGCCCGGCCCCCTCTAAAAAAATCTTGCGATTTTCCTGTGACACGGTCTGCGACGATGTGATACAATAGGCAGCCTCTGCCGTGTACCGAGAACAGTTGCGTTACTGTACCACAGTAACTTTTCACTTCTGTTGCCGGGGAAAATCAGGAATCG
>Ga0315295_10003316_pt1 | contig 13700 bp, 11 predicted proteins | sample YL17G14_0_MG_FD_204453 | JGI IMG/M metagenome (GOLD analysis project Ga0315295, IMG submission 204453) | Sediment microbial communities from Yellowstone Lake, YNP, Wyoming, USA - YL17G14_0 | ecosystem: Environmental > Aquatic > Freshwater > Lake > Sediment | place: USA: Wyoming | collected...
ACTTAATTCGCCACGCAAGCCGTATGATGCAGGTTGTTGTTACTACGCATAGCCCTGAGGTGCTGGATGCAAAATGGATAGAAGACAAAAATTTGCGAATAGTCAGTTGGCAGGAGGGTGCATCCCACGTATTGTTGCTATCTGACACATCTCGGGAAGCACTTGATAAACACCTGATGGGTGCAGGCGAACTGTTTCGTTCGAATGTGCTTGAGCCACAGGATTTGTTTCTGAAGAAAGAGAATATAGTTCAGCCCAGCCTCTTTGAAGAAATAAGGTGAAAATACAACCGATTGTTGAAGGTTATGGAGAGGTTGATGCAGTGCCGGTATTGCTTCGCCGATTAAGAGACGAGGCTGGAGTTTTTGGTGTCGATGTGCTCCGTCCGATCAGGCAAAAGCGATCTCAACTTACACAGAAATCAACATTACAGAAAGCGGTTCAACTTGCCAAGTTCAGACCTCCTGACATAGCTCTCATTTTTCATGCAACATTTTCATCGTAAATTCAGGTATGTTAATTTCTACAAATCCGTTTACTGGTACTGAAATCTGGCTCCAGTCTTGAAAATATGTATCTCACGCATGGGATGAGTTTACCAAAAGAGAAGAGATATGAAACATAATATGTTGCATTCTAAAGAGCTTACTTATTAAAAACTGTTTTAAATATATGCTTATTTTACGAGGTCTTTGCATAGCTATGTCAGGAGGTCTGAAGTTACAGCCCGGATGCTCAGCAATACTCATTATATTTGACGCGGACAACGACTGTCCAAAGGACCTTGCTCCACAATTACTGGAATGGGCATGTGACGTGGCAAGTTCAATTCCCTGTTCTGTTGTCATGGCAGTTAGGGAGTATGAAGCGTGGTTTCTTGCAACCATTGAATCTCTCCGTGGCAAATCAGGTATAAAGATTGATGCCAATTCAGTTAGTGGGCCGGAATCAATACGGGGCGCAAAGGAAGCTATAGAACGCAACATGGAGAAGGGCTTTTCATATATGGAAACAACTAATCAACCTGCCTTTACCGCCATATTTGATATGCAGACGGCATTCAAGCAGTGCAGATCGTTTCGCAAAATGGTCATGTCGTTTGGTGATTTAATCAGAGACTCTGGCGCACAATTATCCGCATGGCCTCCAGCTCAATGGATCGAGGAGCATTGATAATGGAACCGTGGTATAAAGTTGCAACGCCGCGAAAGGAAGTCCGGGAAGGGCGGTCTTTCAATCCCGATGAATTCGCTATTGCCCTTGAGCAGGTCGTATCAGGCACTGCGCCTGCTGATTACCGGAAGCCTGAACAGTTCTTCTCCCGCACCTACTTTACCAAGGCCCTGCGTGACCATGCAGGTATGGTGCTCCGCCGTCTAAGCGGAAAGACAGAGAACACGGCCCCGGTTCTTACTCTCATCACTCAATTCGGCGGTGGCAAGACTCACACACTAGCTACCCTCTATCATCTCGTGAGCCATGCTGACAAAGCGCAAGCCTTTCAGGGTGTGCTCGATTTTCTGAACGAGGCAGGGCTTACTGAAGCGCCTCAAGCGAAGGCAGGGGTCTTTGTAGGGAACGCCTGGGACCCGCAGGACGGGAGAGAAACGCCGTGGATAGACTTGGCCCGTCAACTGGCTGGAGAGAATGGCGTTAAGCTCCTTGGCCCCTCTGCACGAACTATCCCTCCCGGCACCGAGGCCCTGACCAAGGTATTTGAAGCGGCAGGTGGATCTGTCCTTATTCTCTTTGATGAGGTCCTCAACTTTGTGAACCGTCATAGGAGGATGGCTGACCAATTCCATGCCTTTATCCAGAATCTTACCGTTGCCATGACCGGCACAACAAAGAGCGCTGCTGTGATAAGTCTTCCCAGAAGTCAGGTAGAGATGACGGACTATGATATCCAGTGGCAGGATAGGATTACAAAAGTTGTCCGCCGTGTGGCAAAGGACCTGATCGCCCTCGATGAAACCGAGATCAGTGAGGTTGTGCGACGAAGATTGTTTGAAGACCTGGGGAGTGAGAAGACGAGGAAGACTATTGCAAAGCTTTACGCAGACTGGTGCTTCGAGCGCCGTGCCCAGCTTCCGCCAGAGTGGACGGCTGTGGATACAGCTTCAACAGAGGCAAAGGCACGGGAGTTTCTACGCGCTCGGTTTGAAGCTTGTTATCCCTTTCATCCCGCAACACTTTCTGTCTTTCAGCGGAAATGGCAGATCCTCCCGCAATTCCAGCAGACGAGAGGGGCGCTTGCAATGCTTGCCCAGTGGATATCGCTGGCGTACAAGAAAGGCTATGAAGGCGCAAGAAGGGAACCGCTTATCACATTGGGCTCTGCTCCTGTGGACATGTCGGAATTCCGCAGTATCGTTCTTGGTCAACTCGGCGAAACCAGACTCATAGCGGCGATAGATGCTGACATATCGGGCTCACAGTCTCATGCTCGTGCCCTCGATGCGGACACCAAGGGGCCGCTGCGCTATATTCACCGGAGGGTTGGGACGGCGATCCTCTTTGAATCCTCCGGGGGGCAGAAAGACAAGATGGCGCATTTACCGGAACTTCGCTTTGCGGTCGGCGAACCTGAGATTGATACCACTTCAATTGACAATGCTGCTTTAGCTCTTGAGGCAAAGGCATTCTTCATCCGGAAGATGGGCACTGACGGCTTCCAGATACGACACCAGCCGACTCTGAAGAAGGTGGTGAGTGACCGGCGGGCTTCTCTGGACGAGGAGACGGAGATCAGGCCTGCTGTTAGGACTCTTGTTCAGAAGGAGTTTGAACGGGGAGCGAGCATCCCGCTTGTGACGTTTCCCTCTGACAGTGCATCTGTCCAGGACACGCCGAGGCTTACAGTTCTGATCATCGATCCGGACCATGAGTGGAACGGCGGCAGCACGCTGAGACAGCAGATAGCCGAGTGGACAAAGCAGAGGGGTAAATCTCCAAGGCTCTATCCCGGGTCACTCGTGTGGTGTGTCAGAAAGCCTGGGCGGAATCTACGTGAAAAAGTCGAGCTCTGGCTCGCATGGAAGCGCGTTGCGCGTGAGGTTTCTGAAGGAACGCTGGGCAGCGACTTTGACCGCGCTGACCGGTCAGAGATTCAGGCAAAAGTTGCCGACGCTGAAGAAGCCGCAAAAGACGAAGTTTGGGGAGGCTATCGTTTTGTGGTGCTGTCCGACAACCAGGAAGCTGACGGCCTGAAGGTTATAGACCTTGGCGCCGGACATTCCAGCAGTGGAGAAACATTGTGCGGCAGGGTAGTAATGGCTCTGAAGTCCCAAGCTCTCTTAAATGAGTCTGTGGGTTCTGGTTATATAGACCGAAACTGGCCTCCTGCTTTGAAAGGAAGTGGTGCATGGCCGCTCACAAGTCTGCGACAGAGCTTCCTGAACGGGTCTCTAACTCGTCTTATCGATCCTGATCTCACCTTGAGAAACAAGATTGTCGAGTTTGTCGACAGAGGTGACTTTGGCTTGGCATCAGGGCAGAAGACAGATACCTATGATCACGTATGGTACAAGGAATTCATTGCCCCGGAAGAGGTCGCATTCGAGTCGGGGGTTTTTCTCCTGACCAAGGAGAAAGCAAAGAGCTTGAAGGAGAGTGAAGCTGGGGGAGCAAAGCAAACGACAGTCGAAATACCTCCCACCCCTGAACCTCTGACGCGGCCGGAGAGAGAGCCGGAACCCGAGATACTTGCTGCCCCTGAAACGAGGACCCTGCGCATAGTTGGCTCAATTCCGCCGGAGTTATGGAATCGCCTTGGTACGAAGATTCTCCCTAAGTTGAGGTCCGGAACTGAACTGCAAATAGGAGTGGATTTCAGGGTCTCGTTAAAGACCGATGCCGCCCGCAGCATGAAGGCTGAACTAAATCAGGCGCTGGACGATTTGGGATTATCCGGTAAAGTTATTATTGGAGAATCCTAAGATAGAAGCACGGATTTAAAACTCAAGAGGGTGACCAAGAGTTGGAAGATTGAGGATGTAGAGGATCTCAAGTGTAAGAATTTCCGCTTATAACCCGCAGGATGATGAATATGCAAGGGCGCGTAGGTTACTGTGAGAACACCTTGCGGAGAGGCTGGAAAGCAAACCATTTCTTCCTATGTGAAAGATTGCTCTTTTCAAGGACTGCAAGCTGCGTTGACTACAGGAAGAAGTGGAACCTCGGCCTGACACTGTCAGAATGGTAAAGTCCCAACTTCTAAAATTTAATATCTCCGTGGTAAGATTCACCCAAAGAAATTTTGGAAACCCACTTCGACCCGTCATGACTTGCCGAAGGGACAGAGGGGGTATCTGCAGACCCTGCAATTGAGGCAGAGACCTCCGTGTCCAAGCTCAGCGAGCTCTCTCCTGCCAATCCTCTCCCCTGCAAGCACTCTCGGGAAGATGAGGTCAAAGACTGTCGTCTTGTGGTACATCCCGCACGCAGGGACCCCGAGAATGGGGATCGTCTTTCCTCCCCTCTTTTGCGGTTCAGTCCCTTTCCCCTGCACAGTCATGTCTGATACTGACCCCGATCTCATTGACTCCTTCTCGAGATAGGCGACTAAAAACATCGCCCCCGGGAGAACCGCTGAGCCATATGTGATATCCCTTGCACCGAGCTTCCTGATTGCAAAGCGACTCACATCATCCGGGTCCACAGACATCCCTCCTGTGATGATGAGGAGATCCGCACCCGCATCGACCAGTTCCCTCAACCGCTGCGTGATATAGTCTTCATCGTCTGGTGCAAAGTAGATCCCTATAATCTCCCCCTTGTACTCTTCTATCTTTTTTCTGATGACAGGTGCGAAGGCATCCTCGATCCTCCCGTAATAGATCTCATTGCCTGTGATCACAACACCGGCCCTCGGTCTCATCAGCTCTCTCACCTCGAAGACTCCACCCGCAGATTTCGCGATATTCACCGCTTCCTCTACCATACTCCTTTTCACCACAAGGGGGACTGCCCTTGTGGCCGCCACCACGTCTCCCTTTTTCAGGACTGTGTGTGTATGGAGGCTCGCGCACATCACTTCACCGAGTGAATTGAACTGCAAGAGGGCGTCCAGCTTCACCCTCAGGAGGCCGTCTCTTTCGGCGACAATTGTGATCTTCCCCTCCTTTGGCGCTTCCTTTATCGCTACCCCTTCCCCCATAAGTGCACAGGCAAGGGCATACGCAGCATCATCTTCATGCATTTCGTTTTCCGAGAGGGTAAGGACGTAGAGGTACTCCTTGCCAAGCCGCTGTAAATGCTCAATGTCCTCCTCCCTCACGATGTGCCCTTTCTTAAAGGCCCTCCCCTTGAATTCATCTTTCCGTATCTCCGTGATGTCATGGGCTAACACCATTCCTATTGCTTCGGTGACCAGGATTGCACTCACTTCCACAGCTACCCTCCTATTTTCGACATAGGCTTGAGGTTGTCGAAATGGTCTCCCGAATGGATCGAGTGTTTCTCCGGTTTTATCTGGACAGCGAGTCTGAGGAGCCTCTCTATCTCTTTATCAGGAGAAACGGAACAGAACGCCGAGCGCAGGTCAATCTCGGTCTCCGAGAACAGACAGGGCCTGATCTTTCCCTCACAGGTCAGTCTGAGCCTGTTACAGGAGTCACAGAAATGGTGAGTTACAGGGCTGATAAATCCGATGACCCCTGATGCCCCTTCGAATCTGAAATACCTGGCGGGTCCTGACTTTCTCATTTTTACCGGGACAAGATGCCCGATCTTCGAGACCCTCCCCTTGATCTCGTCAGATGAGATATGCCTGTCCCTGTTCCAGAGGTCCTTCGCACCTATTGGCATGAATTCGATAAACCGCACATGGAACGAAGTATTCAAGGTCAGGAGGGCGAAGTCCTCTATCTCATCGTCATTGATTCCCTTCATTGGAACCATGTTGATCTTTATCGGCAGTAGACCTGCCCGTTCCGATTCGAATATCCCCTCGAGCACATCATGGATCTTACCCTCTCTCGTGATCTTTGTATACCTTTCCGGTTGAAGGGAGTCGAGACTCACATTGATCCTCTTTAGACCGGCCCGCGCAAGGGAACGGGCATACCTCTTCAGGAAAATACCGTTTGTGGTGAGGCTTATATCACTGATCCCTTCGATCTCGCTCAAAGATTCAATCAGGGAGGGTAGATTATACCGGGTGAGCGGTTCACCTCCGGTTATTCTCACCTTCCCGACGCCGAGTCGTGCGGCTACCCTTGATACCCGTGCAATCTCCTGATACGTCAGAAGGTTCCTGGAGTCCGTCGGCTTGATCCCCTGGTGAGGCATGCAGTATACACACCGGAGATTACAACGGTCAGTGACCGATATCCTCAGGTAATCTATGATACGGCCGAAGGTGTCTTTAGTCTGCTCCATGCTCGTATTCAGCGCGGGGAATAATACCTCAATCCTGTGCAGGGCTTGCACAGAATCCTTCCGTCCCTCCGTATCTCTCTCATATCCTGCACATACTCACCACAACCTTCGCACATCACTCTGCTCAGGGGTCTCCCGGGCATGTCCTGGGGAGGGATTTGGACCTCTACCTCACATGAATGGAGGAGCTCATCGTCCGGCATCACCTTGTATGCCTCAATTTGGCAACGGTACTTTTCCTGTATAGAGGGGAAGTATTCCTTCGCCTTTTGTTTTGCCTCTCCGTGTGCAACCACCCTTATCGCCAAGCCCGTGGCGAGATTGACAAAGGTGGCAGCCATCTTCCCGTAATCCATGAACCTCATCGTCCTGTGCCCAAGGCTGCATCCTGTCACGGACTGGAGTGCATCGGTAGCACACCTGTCTATCTCTACAAAGAGGTAGAGATTATTCCTGTCCTTGCCTTTCGGGTCACGGATCCCTATCTTCTCAAGGCCATATATCGCCATCCTCACTCCCAGGACCTGCCCGGGGCAGAGATGACCGTGGATCTTCACCGACTCCCCGAGGAGTACTTCAAAGCGCTTCTTGTCGATCACTTTCTCTCTCTTTTCCTTGATCGTTGTCGTGGTCACATGCCCGAAGAATTGATCCTGCTTGCCGTTCTGCCCCCTTATTTTATGGATCAATTACATTATTCTAGCATATCAAAACTTTACTATTTTTCATAGACTTTTCAAATTTATCCCTCTGCAGATCATAGGGCGTGATTTTTCAGTCTCAATCTGTCTCTATTATGCTGATCTCAGAATAGTTGATGATATTTACTCATGTCCCCATACCCCTTGTGGCACTGTCTGATATAATAAAGCCGTGGAACTTACCGAAAACGCACTCAGTGTGTTGAGGGCCAGGTACCTTTTCAAGGATGAGCACGGCAATGTGATTGAGACCCCTGACGGCATGTTCAGGAGGGTTGCATCAACGATTGCCTCTGCCGAAAAGGGGTATGGCGAGAATCCACGTATATGGGAGAACCGTTTCTATGAGTTCATGGCAAACCTGAGGTTTCTCCCCAACTCACCAACACTTATGAATGCAGGCAAAGATATTGGGCAACTCGCCGCCTGTTTTGTCCTTCCCGTAGACGATTCGATGCAGGGTATCTTCGACACCCTCAAGAATACCGCATTGATCCTCCAGAGCGGTGGGGGGACGGGTTTTTCCTTCTCGAAGCTGAGACCGAGGAGGGATGTGGTCCATTCCACAGGGGGTATCGCGAGCGGTCCTGTCTCTTTTATGAGGATCTATAACACAGCTACGGAGGTGATTAAGCAGGGAGGTGCGAGACGCGGTGCAAACATGGGCATTCTCCGTATAGACCATCCGGATATCCTCGAGTTCATTAGTGTGAAGAGGAAAGAGGGGGAACTGACGAATTTCAATATCTCCGTAGCCATTACCGATGCCTTCATGGAAGCCCTGAAGAGTGATAACGAATATGACCTCATCAACCCAAGGTCACGGGCGGTTGTGAGGAAGCTTAACGCAAGCACTGTCTTTAACGAGATTGTGTCGAGCGCCTGGGAGACGGGAGATCCAGGCCTCATCTTCATCGACAGAATAAACCAGTATAACCCTACGCCCCACATCGGCATGATCGAGAGCACGAACCCCTGTGGGGAGCAGCCTCTTCTCCCCTATGAGGCCTGTGTGCTCGGATCACTGAACCTCTCGAAATACGTGAAAGAGCCGGGAGCCAGGGGCCGGAAGTCAGAAGTCGGAAGCATGACAGATCGCATAGATCTTGAGAAACTCGCTCAAGACATAAGGACTGCGGTCAGATTTCTTGACAATGCCATAGACGCGAACAGGTATCCACTGACTGCCATTGCAGAGATGCACAAAGGGAACAGGAAGATAGGGTTGGGGGTTATGGGGTGGGCAGACCTGCTGATACTCCTGGGCATCCCCTACGATACCAAGAAGGCATTTGCACTCGCAAGGGAGGTAATGAGGTATATCAGGGATGAATCGAGGAAGGCATCATCTGAACTCGCGGAGAAACGGAATGTCTTCCCTAATTTCAGAGGATCTATTTATGATGCACCGGGCATGCCTCGTGTGAGGAATGCAACGACCACGACCATTGCACCCACCGGGACCCTCTCGATCATCGCCGATTGTTCGAGCGGGATAGAGCCCCTCTTTGCACTTGCCTATAAAAGACTCATTCTCGACTCGGAGCTCTTTGAAATAAACAGGCACATCTTCAGGATTGCGAGGGAGAGGGGGTTCTACTCCGATGCAGTCAGGGACAGAATACTAGAGAAAGGCTCGCTGAAGGGAATGAGGGAGGTGCCCCCAGACGTGAAGCGTCTTTTCAAGACGTCCCACGAGATCTCGCCCGATAACCATATCGAGATGCAGGCGGCCTTCCAGGAATATACAGACAATGCAGTCTCGAAGACGATCAATATGCCAAGGAAGGTGACACGTGAAGACGTCTCACGGGCATTCCTTCTTGCCTATGAGAAGGGCCTGAAGGGCATCACGATCTTCAGGTATGGGACGGCCAAACGGGGAACGCTTGTCAGGTTCTCAGAATCTGACTGAGAGGAAATACCGGCAGAGGGCTCACCTACCGACTCGTTAACTGGTCATTCTCTCTTTATCCGGCATTTGAGTGTACCTTAACTTCCTGGTTACAGGACGGAAAGCGTCAACCTGAAGGGGACTTCCAGTTCTCTTACTCTGCACACTCTCAGACGCATGATCCCGGAAAAGCCGGAATTAGAAAAACAACAGAAACTGCCGGTTGATGACTTTTTCGCAACATTTTAGGTATACTATATATAACTATGAAGCCAGGAGGATAAAATTGGAACTAAGGGCTCGGATCATCAATTCAAAGAAAGAGGCACTGAGAGCAATTGAGAAGGCTGCTAAAAAAGGGGATACCACAACAGTCATCATAAATACCAGAATAGTTCAAGAGGCAGAACGACTGCTGATGAACTGGAATGATTTGGAGACAACATTGGGTGCCATAGAGAATAGTGCACGTATCCCTGCCAGTATCGAAAGATGCGATAGTGACGAAGGAGAACTAAGGCCGGGAAGGAGGGGCGACCCCCAAAAAAAACAAATCATACATGGTCTCAAGAGATTTGGAATGTGGCTGTTCAAAAAAGAAGACAGACAAAACAAGACCCAACAAAGATCTCTTTTTGGAATTGTAACCACCCCTCAGCGTCGGCCCAATCGACGGGTTTTTGGATTTCCTTTCAAACCCTGTTGCGGAAATCCAAAAATGATGCGATTTTTCATGTTTAACTTCTTTAACTTTTTTCAGCATTTCATCAAATCGATGCGTTAGGAACCCTGAACCGAGTTCAGGATTTCAGACCACAGCTTTGTGTGAGAGTCCGGTGTTGTGAGGCCTTTGAGAAGTGAGAAGGAAGTGAGAAGTATCAGGCCTTAACAATTGAGTTAAGCTTATTGATCACTTTCATCAGTTCTCTATCGGACTCCATCTCCTCTTTGAATCGTGCAACAGCTTTGCTTACCGTGCTGAAATGAATGCCTCCAATGAAGGGTAGTGAAGGTCTATGACAAGGCGCCATCTTCCATCGGAACCGCACTAAAATGGATATGATTGCTCATGAGACAGTAGGCCCGTATCTTAAGGGAATATCTCCTGCTGTATTACTGCAGCCATTGCAGATACTGAAGATAATCCTCATCGTGTTCGAAGACTCTCTGACGGTAGTTGCCACGCTGTGTTCTATGATGGGGAAACCCTACTGCAACAGCTCGGGCTATTCTCGGCATGCCTCAATGATAAATCATTTGTAGTATCGCTTCCAATTAAATGGTAGCTGTTTCTATTATCCCTTATCCCTAACCAGTGCTCCCCGCCTTAACTTTCAGACATAGTGAAATTCTTCAATTTGAATGCTCTCTCTTCCCCAATAATGATCCGCATCCATTTCGATTTGCTTTGGACAATTATTGCGGATACGCTTTACCTTCTTCTGGCGAAGGATTTAAGAAGGTTCGAGAATTGTTCTCCTCAAAAGCTTTTCAAACAGTTTATCGATATGCCCGGACAAATTGATTATGACGGAAACATATTTATGGTGAGAATCAGAAAACGAGCGACTACTCCCGTTTTGTTGGGAATTGAGAAATTTGAGAAATTTGAGAAATTAAACAAAGAGATCATCGTCCCGTGGCTGGATCATAAACCTCTCAGAATTATCTGGACGCCATAAGAAAAATGACGCTTAAAAACCCTGCGAAAATCGGTGTTTAACCACACCTCCTACAGGCCAACTACGATATCCGGACGATCCATTTACTTCTTATGTTGTTTAAATTGGCAACGTCCCCTATGCCAGTCCCTGTTGAACAGGTACAGCCATTCACGCGTACATAAGACGACGTCCTTTAGGCTCAGGCACTGCGTCGCCAAACTCCCGAGCTGTATCGATCCATAGCTGGATAGCGTCTTTGATGTTTTTGAGCGCCAGTTCCTCAGTTTCTCCATGAGCCATGCAGCCGGGCAGTTCTGGCGCTTCAGCCACAAAGACCTGATCCTCATTGCTCCAGTAAATGATGATTTCATACTTATGCATCGTCTAATTCTCCTCCCAACTTATTCTTCAATATTACTGCCCGCACTTGGCGTACCTGATAAGCCTTGGCTTTGCTGTCATCCTTTTGCAGGTTGATCTTTTCCTCGATCCGTTCCTTCCTGAAGGTGTGATGGCTACCCCGCCTGCGTTCTTCAAAGCCCAATCGCAACAGAAGTTGGCGCAGATCGTCAAATGCGATATTCGCGTCTGATGTACCTCTCAAAATCTGGAAAAAGAGCTTCTCATATTTTCCCATATCATTTCTCTTGATGATCGCGCCCGCGCTCGCGTGCCGAACGATGAGTTCAGCGGCTTTGCCGCTGGAACGACTAGTTGAGCGATTATTATTGCGTGTTATCTTTCCATAATGGTAATGCAATAAACAAGTCTGACCCTTAATCCCTTTTCTTTATGCCCTGCATCGGGGGCATCAGGAGCCCCTTATGCATGTTGAAATCACCTGGCTGATCTCTTCAGAGCCGGGAACTAAAACCTCCCGGTTCCTCTAAACATCTCTCCTTCAAAAGTATTACCCATAGGTGTACACGAAGGCTTACTTGAACAACGGATAGAAGCGACCTCTTCGGGTCGCCTCAATCCTTATTGGTGAGCGCTGAGCGACTTACCCGCCTTATCACCTAAATCCGAGTCTTTGATGGAATTGTGCTGTATGACGGCATCTCGTGCCTCTTGGGTCAGCAGCTTTTGAAGAATCTCTGCTTGTATTCCTTCAACTTTCTCCTTCACATGAAGTATCAAGTCCTCAAACCCTATCGCGACTTCTCGATCATCCTCGTAGTCGAGTCGCCATAAGTTGGGGGCTACATGGAATTCAGGACCGTTTGGATTTGGTGCGACGACGACCTCGCCACTATCAAATGCGCCTCCAGCATGCGCAACAAGGCTGTGTCTGTAGTTCATAATTCTTTCGTGACACGGCAAGTACCGCTTTTCAATATGATCTCTGGCTTCCAGCTTGGTGCCTCTCTCGTCAGTAGACACAAAACACTTTGCATAGGTGACAATGCTTGAGTAGAAATATGCCTTCAGGGTCTTGAAAGTGTCTTTGTCTGGTGAAATAGTATGTTTGGTGCCGATGTTGCGCTGATCGTCACACTTAGTCTTTGGAGGAAGTAGTGAATACGCATTGCGTATCCACCATAACGCATCCTTGAGATCCTGGTGTATCAAGGAAATGCCAACGTACCTTTTGGCTATGGGTCCATTAAGTACGAATGTATCGCAAGCTACTCCATTTGCGGTGACTGACAGAATCGTCTTTCCCGACTGCGGGTCCACGGTCTTCTGAGTTCTGAATATGCTCGTCATCGCCTTACCTTACCATCTCTCTGCCTATCTACAGAGCCTCGCACTCTGCGCTAACAAATTATTCTATGGTTTCCGTATATTATCAGAAACAAAACACTCTTGCAAAAATTATTTGAAAAAAAATGCTTGATATTTTTTATAGTTCACTATCCATATACCATTACAAAATGAACAATTCATTGCGAAGTCATGTAGCTCCAAAATGATGGACCTTCCGGCAGATATTGCTAAACAATATGAGTAAAAAACTCTCGCAGGAAGAAGTCCCCGATTCCTATCGAAGTTTCTACAGAAAGTGGATGCGGTATTTTTTAGGATTTCTGTCATAAATACGGCTTCAATACACCTGATCCAAAAAGCAGGGAAACAAACCAGCCATTTACCGGTCCAGAGGAAGGCCGGGAAAGTAATCCAGTCACCCTGCGTCTCTCCCGAGAGGAAATCTCCGACATATCCGGCACCCACTACACCAGCAGATGTGTATTCCCTATCCTCACATTCGTCAATCCCTCATCCTGTGCAGCCTTGCGGCACTGCTCTGCGAGTATTTTTGTGGTCAGGGGCATGTCTGACATGAAGAAATGAGGGGAGAAGGCGAGTATGCTGTAAGGGATGTCAGGATTGATCGAGGCGATGAACCTGGCGATCAGGCGTATCTCCTCTTCGTCGATGTAGCCGGGCACGAGTAAGGTATTCGCGATGAGAAGGGGAGGGGAGGGCCTGCCCCTGAGGTATTCTCCAGCCCGTGTAAAATTCTCTTTCGTCCTTTTTCCGGTAACCCCTGTCAAGGCAATATGAAGGTTCTCGTCCCATGCCTTGAGGTCGAACTTTATGCAACCACCCGACCCAAGGGAAAGGGTGATCATCTCATCGAGGAGTCCCCCGTGCATCGAGCCGTTCGTCTCCCAGCAGATCCTCAGGATCTTCCCCTTGTTCCTCTCGAGGGAGAGCCTCGATACGCCGAGGGCAAAGGGAAGCTGCGGGGTGGGATCTCCTCCGAAGTAACAGATGCAGGATGTCTTTCTATCGACATCCGTGAGGAGCGCCTGTAGAGGTGCGGCGGGTTTGCCTGTTTCTTTCCTGAAATGCCAGTTCTGGCAGTAGAGGCAGTTGAAGGTGCAGGCATGGAAAAAGACGGCAAGGTTCTTATATCCGTATTCAGGACCTGCAGAATAGGAATACTCCGGATACCCGGCGCCCGTTCCCCCTGCACACACCCAGTCGGCGACACAGTTCGTCGGAAGGGGGTCATGGTACCACGAGAGTTTTCCCTCTTCAGGAGAACCCCCGATGATTTTCCCTCCCATATTTTTTCTCAGTCCGCAATACCCTGTTCCGTTCTCAGGGATC
>Ga0315295_10003317_pt1 | contig 13699 bp, 12 predicted proteins | sample YL17G14_0_MG_FD_204453 | JGI IMG/M metagenome (GOLD analysis project Ga0315295, IMG submission 204453) | Sediment microbial communities from Yellowstone Lake, YNP, Wyoming, USA - YL17G14_0 | ecosystem: Environmental > Aquatic > Freshwater > Lake > Sediment | place: USA: Wyoming | collected...
AGGCATCCCGTCGTCCGCTGCAGAGCGATTGAACATCGCCCGGAGGCTGGTGGAGAAGGCAGCCTCATTTGGAATACCTGCATGGGACGTGGTGGTGGATCCGCTTGCCCTGACTGCCGGGGCACAGCAGGCCCAGGCCGCGGAGACGCTCAAAGCTGTCAGGATGATAAAGGCCGAGGTGGGGTGCCGGACGTCGCTCGGCGTGTCCAACGTATCCTACGGTCTTCCCAACAGGCCTTTCCTTAATGCAGTGTTCCTCAACATGGCGCTGTCTGCAGGGCTTGACATGGCCATCGTCAACCCGATGGACGAGCGGGTGATGGATACCGTCAGGGCTGTCCGGGTCCTACTGAACCGGGATGTGAACTCGAAGGAGTACATCGCGGTAATCGGGCCCAAGAGACTGGCGCATAGCGAGGAAGAGGCGCCGGCGAAGCGCGCGGCAGAGGCTCCAGGGCCAGTCCCCACTGCCGGGACGGTCGGCCGCAGGCTCTACGATGCTGTGCTGGAGGGGGACAAGGACGGGATCGCTCCCCTGGTGGAGCAGGCCCTCCGGGAAGGCGCGTCGCCGATGGAGGCCCTGGACAACTGCCTTATCCCGGCCATCAACGAGGTCGGGCGGCTGTTCGGCGCGGGAGTGCACTTCCTGCCGCAGCTCATGCTTTCCGCGGCGGCCATGAAGACCGCGTTTGACCTGCTCAAGCCGGAGATATCCCGGGTGAAGGCGGCCGAAGGCGGGGTGGCAGGCGACAGGGGGGTCATCGTCATGGCGACCGTACAGGGCGACATCCACGATATCGGCAAGAACATAGTCGCCGTGCTCTTGGAGAACTACGGGTTCAGAGTAGTCGACCTCGGCCGGGACGTGACGCCTGACGTCATCCTCAAGGAGTCCAGGAAGGCGAAGGCCGACATGGTTTGCCTCAGCGCCCTGATGACCACGACGATGCCCCGGATGAAGGACGTCGTGGACCTCTTCGGCCGCGAGGGCTTCGAATGCCCGGTGCTGGTCGGAGGCGCGGCGACGACACGGTCGTTCGCCGAGCATATCGGCGCCGCGGGTCATGGAAGGGACGCGCAGGAAGCGGTCTCGGAAGCCCTCAGGATCATGCGAGAGCGGAGAAACACTGCCTGATGTCTGCCCTCGTCACCGTCACGTGGGCGGTCCAGTTCCTGATGCCCATGCCGAAGGGGTCGCGGCAGCCCCTAGTACCGGCTCCGCGCACCCCCTCGTAACACCCAACCCCATGCTGCGCAGGCGCTGCGCCAAGCCGGTTTCCATCCGAGAGGAGGTCGCCATCCTTGCCATTCAAGAGCTTCGACGAGATAAACCAGAAGATCAGAGAGAAGAAAGCGGTTGTGGTGACCGCCGAGGAGATCAAGGAGATCGTCCAGGAAAAGGGTCCCGGGCGGGCAGCCAAGGAAGTGGACGTCATCACCACCGCCACTTTCGGGCCGATGTGTTCCACCGGCGCGTTCCTGAACTTCGGCCACTCGGACCCACCCATCCGCATGAGCAAGGTCTGGCTCAACGACGTCCCTGCTTACGGAGGGCTTGCCGCCGTGGATGCCTTCATCGGGGCCACTGAGCTCTCGGAGACCAAGGGCTTCGAGTACGGCGGCGCCCACGTCATCGAGGACTTGATTGCGGGCAAGAAGGTAAAGCTGCGGGCCACATCGTACGGGACCGACTGCTACCCTTTGAGAGAGATAGAGACCTGGATCACCAAGGAGTCCATCAACCAGGCCTACATGTTCAACCCGCGCAACTGCTACCAGAACTGCGGGGCGGCCACCAATTCGTCGGACAAGACGATCTACACGTACATGGGGACGCTGCTCCCCGCTTTCGGCAACGTCAACTACAGCACCACGGGCGAGCTCAGCCCGCTGCTCAATGACCCTCTGTACAGGACGATCGGCATCGGAACCCGCGTCTTCCTGGGTGGCGCGCAGGGCTATGTGGCGTGGCAGGGCACCCAGCATAACCCCTGTCAGACGAGGGGTGAGAACTCCGTACCTATCGGGTCGGCCGGCACGCTGGCCCTCATCGGCGACATCAAGGAGATGGACACGCGCTTCATCAGGGCGGCAGTCTTCGAGAAGTACGGCGTCACGATGTTCGTGGGCGTCGGGATCCCGGTCCCCGTGCTGGACGAGGAAATGGCCACGTTCGCGGCGGTCCGCAACAAGGACATCTACACCAATGTCTATGACTACAGTGTGCCGTCGAGGTCCAGGCCGATCATCTCCAGGGTCTCATACGAGGAGCTGAGGAGCGGAAATATGGCCATCAACGGGAGGAAGGTTCCCACGGCGCCCCTGTCCAGCCTGAAGGTCGCTCGAGAGATCGCTGACCTGCTGAAGGCCCGCATCGCCGCGGGGGAGTTTCTGCTCCAGGAGCCGGTGATGCCGCTGCCGTCAGACAGCAGGCAGAAAACGCTGGAGATCGTCGAGGCGGCTGAGGACGCGACGGCAAGCCGGGTAGGCGGCACCAGGGAGGAGGGTTCGAGGTGAAGAAGGTGAAAGCGCTTTTGACGTTCCCGCCGGGCGACATCGGGAAGCCCATCACATATCACCTGGTGAAGGACTACGACTTGTGGGTCAACATCCTCCACGCCGAGATCGCGGCCACCAAGACCGGGAAACTCGTCCTGGATATCGAGGGGGAAGAGGACAACATCGACCGGGCCGTCATATTCCTGGGGGAGCAGGGCGTCAAGTTCCGGCTGCTGAACGGCAGCGTGGCCTTGTCAGAGGAGAAATGTATCCATTGCGGCGCGTGTACGTCGGTCTGCCCCTCCGGATCCCTGTACATGGAGAAACCCGCCTGGACATTGGTGTTCCTGAAGGACAAGTGCTATGCTTGCCAGCTTTGCGTCAAGGCGTGCCCGGTCAGGGCCATAACCGTCACGATCTAGCGGGCGCAAAGGCGGGTGTCCGGAATGTATGAACCGAGGAAGTACCGCGACCTTTTTAAGGGCGAGAACCTCGTCTTCTTCAACTGCACCGTCAGGGAAACCGACCTCCAGGTCGGGGCAAACCGGGCCATGGAGCGGGAGGTCCGCTCGGCGGTCCTGAAGTACCGGGAGCAACTGGAAGACTACGCGCGCTCGAACCCCGAATTCCTGGTTTCGCTGTCCCCGGTCGAGGCCAAGCCGTGGGCGCCTGAGATCGTGAAGCGGATGTGTTGGGCCGGTCAGCAAGCGGGCGTCGGTCCGATGGCCGCGGTGGCAGGCGCTTTGAGCGAGTTCGTTGGCCGCGAGATGCTTGTGAACCGGTATACCAGGGAGATCATCGTGGAGAACGGTGGGGACATCTTCATCAAGACGGACGTGCCGCGGAAGATAGGCGTCTACGCGGGAAGCTCGCCGCTCAATCAGCAGTTCGCCATTGAGGTCCAGCCGGACGAGACGCCGCTGGGGATATGTACCTCGGCGGGCACCGTCGGGCACTCGCTTAGCTTCGGCAACGCGGATGCGGCGGTCATCCTGGCCAGAGACTGCGCTCTCGCCGACGCGGTGGCTACAGCGACAGGCAACAGAGCAGTGACGGAGAGCGACCTCGAGCGCGCAGTCTCCTTCGCCTCGGGCATCGCTGACGTCGTCGGCGCCCTGGCTATTATGGGAGACAGGATGGCCGCGTGGGGCGACATAAGACTGGTCGACCTGTAGGATTCGGTGGTCGCCGCGGCCGCGCATGCCAAGCGGCTCAGGAGAACTCCTGGGTCACAGGAGGAAAAGCCCCCTTTGTGCCAGAACAGTAGGCTTGCGCCAACCGACGGAATGGTGGCGTGGCCCGACAGTAGGGCACCTTAACGGTGTCGGCTCACGCAGCCGCCCGAGGGGGGAAGGAGTCGTGGGTTTGCTCTGGATTCCGGCTCTGACTGGCGCTCTCTCGATCGGAACCGCTCTGGCCCTGTTCTCCAATCTCAGAAGAACCGTGATCCGCTCGCAAAGGATGAGGGAGATCGCAGGGTTCATTGCGGTCGGAGTCAGGACCTACCTTTCGAGGCAGTTCCGGACCGTCCTTCTGAGCACGCCGTTCCTGGCGATCGTGATTTACCTCTTCAACGGCCCCTGGTTCGCCGCCACCTTCGTCCTCGGCGTGTTCACCTCCCTGGCTACGGCTTTCGTGGGCATGAGCGCCGCAGTGCGCGCAAACGTCAAGGCCGCTCAGGATGCAACCGCTTCTCCTGCACAGGCTTTCGACACGGCGGTCCTCGGCGGTTCCATCATGGGGTTCTCGATCACGGGCTTCAGCCTCGTGGTGCTATCCGGGCTGTACTACGTGGCGAAAGATCCCGGCGTTCTGGTGGGCTTCGGTTTCGGCGCAAGCTTGGCGGCCTTCTTCGCACAGGTCGGGGGAGGCATTTTCACCAAGTCGGCCGACGTGGGGGCGGACTTGGTGGGAAAGGTCGAGAAGAACATCCCGGAGGACGATCCCCGGAACCCGGCCGTCATCGCGGATCTTGTCGGCGACAACGTGGGGGACAACGCGGGTCGCGGCTCCGACCTGTTCCAGACCTTCTCCGACGACATCATTACCGGCATGCTGGTCGCCGCGACTACGGTGGAGAGATACGGGCCCCTTGTGATCTTCTTCCCCCTGCTGCTTCAGTCGACTGGGATCCTGTCCTCCATCGCCGGCGTGTTCGCCGTCCGGAGGTTCCGCCAAACGAAGCCGGAGCGAGCGTTCAACCTGGGCATGTTGGTCACTACGGCCCTGGCTACGGCAGGCTCTTTCGCGCTCGCCAAGCTACTGCTCCATGACCTGGCCATCTTCCTGGCGATCTTCCTCGGCATCCTCGTGACGCTGGTATCAGCTTTCTTTACTCGGTACTACGCCGGGTCCGATGGCAAGCCGGTACAGAGCATTGCGGACGCCTCGAAGCGAGGGGTGGCGCTCAACCTGATCACTGGACTAGCATACGGGCTGCAGAGCCCGATGGCTTCCATCGTGATGATCGTATCCGCGGTAAGCATCTCTTACGTTGTCTCAGGAGCGGGAGTCACGTCGCTTCTCGCCATCGTGGGAGTGAACATCGGGACCGACCTCTTGATAGGCCTCATCATGACGGCTGACGCCTTTGGCCCGATCACTGATAACGCGGCGGGGATCGCCGGGATGTCCGGCGCCAGCTCAACCGTGGTCGGTGCCCTATCGTCCCTCGACGCCGTAGGAAACACCATGAAGGCGACCACCAAGGCGTACGCTATGGCATCGGGAACCGTAACGTCCTTCGTCCTATTCGCCACCTTCTTCCACCAGGTGCACCTGACGAGCCTCGACGTCACCGCGCCCTTCACCTTCTCCTTCTTGCTCCTGGGGATCGCCCTGCCGTATCTGATCTCATCCCTGGTCATGGGCTCGACTGCGAAGACCGCGGTCCTCATGGTGGATGAGGTGCGGCGGCAGTTCAGCGCTATCCCCGGGATTCTAGAAGGCAAAGCCAGCCCTGACTACGCCGTGTGCGTGGACATCGCCACCAAGAACGCGCTGCGCGAGATGATCGCCCCTGGGCTGGTGAGTATCGCAGTCCCGGTCGCCGTGGGGTTCATCTTCGGGATGCGCGACTTGGGCGCCCTGCTAATCGGCGCCGTCGCCAGTGCCGCGCTTCTGGGGCCTTTCTTCAATAACACCGGCACGGCTTTCGACAACGCCAAGAAGGTAATCGAGGGAGACGGCCATAGAGGCAGCTTTGAACACCAGGCCGCGGTGGCCGCCGACACGGTGGGAGACCCGATGAAGGACGTAGCGGGCCCATCGCTCCTTATCTTCATGAAGCTCATTGGCATGGCTGCGCTGCTTATTGCCGGAGCCGCACGGTAGGGGCCTGGCGATGGTCGGCTGCAGGAAGGGAACTCGACGCTGAGATGGCACTTCGCCGTCCGGGTCAAGCCAGAAGGCAGGGGACTCTGTGGACAAGCGCATCCTCGTGGTGGACGACGACCCTCACATACTTGGGTTGGTGAAGCTTGACCTGCACCGTGAGGGCTTTCGGGTAGATACGGCCGCGACGGGCGAAGAGGCTCTTCGACTGCTCAGGCAGGGCCATCACCAGATGCTGATCCTTGACCTGATGTTGCCGGATAGCGACGGCTTCGACGTGGCCCGCATGGCAAGGCAGTTCACGGATGTTCCCATCCTCATCCTGAGTGCACGGGACGCGGAAGTCGACAAGGCGGTAGGTCTCGGGGTGGGGGCGGACGATTATCTCACGAAGCCGTTCAGCGCCGTGGAGCTGGTGGCGCGCGTGAAGGCCCACCTCAGACGGTACCTGCAGAGCCGCGATTCCGACAAGAACGGTCGCGCGGGCTGCGGGGAAGGCGCCCAGGGCGAGGTCATCGAGTACGGTCCGGTCAGGATGGACTTATCTTCCCACCGGGTGCGGGTCGACGGCCGAGAAGTCCAGCTTACCGCGAAGGAGTTTGAGCTTCTTCGCCTCTTCCTCTCTAATCCGGGAAGGGTCTTCACCAAGGCACAAATCCTGGATTCTGTGTGGGGCGAGGAGTACCTGGGCGGCGATAACACTGTCATGGTCCACATAAGACGCCTCCGGACCAGGATTGAGCGAGACCCCGACAACCCCTCGCGTATCAGGACCGTGTGGGGGATAGGTTACCGGTTCGAGGAGGCGTCCTCGTGTGAGGGTTGAAAGCATGCTGCTCCTGGCCGCAGGACTGGCAACCGCGGGTTTCCGGTACCTGTGGTCTAGACAGGAGCGTAGGCTATCCGTGTTGGCGGAAGCGGCGAGGGAGCTCGCGGAAGGCAACCTGGCGAGGCGCATCATCCTGCCCGGGACTGACCGCCTGGGCCAAGTCGCTCACGATTTGAACCGGCTTGCGGATCAGGTGCAGACCCGCCTGGCAGAGGACAGGCGTTCCTTGGAGTCGCACAAGCGCCTGCTCACCAGCATCTCCCACGATCTGCGGACCCCCATCACCTCCCTCTCCGGGTACCTTGACGCCATGATGCGGGGGCTCGATGATCCCACCGGCAAGTACCTGCACATTGTCTGGCTCAAGGCACAGGAGATAGTTGACCTGACTAACGACTTGTTCTACCAGGCCCGCCTGGGTTCAGGGGATCTCTTGCTCAGGAGCGACCACTTGGACCTGGCCGAGGTGCTCCGCCAGGTCGTCCTGGGATTCGAACCGGAGTTGACACAGGACTGGGTTGCCGTATCGCTTACCATTCCTGATGACCGGCGCATGGTGGTGGGGGACGAGTCGGCTATCCGACGGATCCTGTCCAATATTGTCGCCTACAGCGTGCGACACGGCACCGGAAAGACATGTTTCCGGGTCACGCTTGACGATGCAGGAGAATCCTTTCGTGTCGTCATCTCCGACAATGGAAAGGGCTTCACTGAGAGCCTCGACCGTCTCCTCGAGAGAGGCGCTGCGGGCGGGCGGGGTGGTGCGGGCCTCGGCCTGTCCATCGCGAAAGAACTGGCTTCCCTGCAAGGGATCGGCATGACGGCGAGAAGCAGCGCCTACGAAGATACGTCCTTCATCCTGGACTTCCCCAAGGTCTGCGGCATTTAAGACTTCCGTAAGACTTCCGTCACTGCCCCGTCAGTTTGCCGTCGTACAATCGCAGCGAGAGGTGAACGCCGTGTCTTGGAACGATCGAGCGACCCCCGTCATACGGACTCACGGCCTCACGAAGTCATTCGGCGCCAAGAAGGCCGTGGACAACCTGGATATCACTTTGCGGAGGGGCGAGATCTACGGGTTTGTCGGGCGCAACGGGTCGGGCAAGACCACCACCATCAGGCTCATGCTCGGACTCATCACTCCCACCAAAGGCAGCGTCGAAATCATGGGGGAGGTCATGACGCCGGGCAACGTCAGGGCGCTGCAGCGTATAGGTTGCCTGGTCGAGACTCCCGGCTTCTACTCGAACCTGAGCGTCTACGATAACCTCGAGGTCCAGCGAAACCTGCTCGGGGTTCGGGACGTCAAGGCGATCGACGAAGTCATCGACTTGGTCGGTCTCAGCGCGGAGACACGCAAGAAAGCAGCGATTCTTTCTACGGGCGCCCGGCAGAGGTTAGGTTTGGCGAGAGCGCTTCTGCACAGGCCAGAGATCCTCATCCTGGACGAACCCGCCAACGGTCAGGATCCGGCAGGGATCCACGATACAAGAATGCTGCTGAAACGGCTATCGGAGGAACGCCAGACCACGGTCTTCATGTCCAGTCATAACCTCCCTGAGGTCCAGCAGATGATCACCAGGCTAGGGATCATCCATGAGGGGCGCCTGGTAGAGGAAATCGACTACGAGGAACTGCGCCGGCGGAGCCGGGTGTACCTGGAGTTCCAGGTCTCCGACCCTGCCCGCGCCTCGTTCGTCCTCGAAGAGAAGCTCGGTATACGGGACGTTTCTTTCCATGAGGAGGGGAAGATTCGAGTCTACGAGCAGATGGACAGGGCATCGGAGATTACCCGCGCGTTCGTTCTGGAGGACATAAGCGTTAGCAGGACATTCGTGAGCGAGGAGAACCTTGAGGACCATTTCCTAAGAATGACTCAGGACGAACCTGTTTAGGGGGCTCACGGCGTGTCTGGCATTCTCAGGGCGGAATTCCTCAAGCTGAAGGGCTCTCGGATACCCTGGATCTGTTCGGCGGGAATCGCGGCTCTCCCTTGTGCCTATGCCCTGGTCGGACTGGCATCACGATGGGGCACGGTCGGTTGGCCGTGGGAGCTCTTCCTCGCATGGAACCTGACTCTGATCCTGTACATAGTGGGGCCGGTGCTGCTCGGGCTGCTCGCGTCCCACATATTCGCCAGGGAGTTCGTTGAAGGCACGGCCAGTAATCTCTTTGCGACACCTGTGAATAGGGAATCGATTGTAGCGGCCAAGTTCGTCGTCCTCCTGGTGTGGTCTCTGTTCCCCGGCCTGCTGGCGTTCCTGGTCTCGGTGCCGCTCGGGCTCTGCATTGGACTGTCGGGCTTCTCCTGGGAAGTCCTCCTGTGGGCATTCCCAAGGTATGCGCTGTCCGGGCTCCTCATGTACCTTACACTCCCCTTGGTTGCCTTGATATCCATGGTGACCAGGGAGTATATCCGACCGACAGTGTTCACCATCCTGGCGACCTCGGTTGCCGTGATCGATCCCACCAGGATCGCGATATTCTTCGCGTTTCTGCTCGGTCTGCGGTGGCCGGTGCTCGGGTACCTTACCTTTCTCGCCCAGGTGTACCCATACTCCCTGCCCAGAATCATCGTCTTCGGGACGTCTCGGGACTTAGATTACTTCGGTGGGCACCTGGCCTCCTCCGCTGCCGAGTTCTGGGTCCTTTTGGGCACATTCGCCATAGGAGTCCTCCTCAACGTGCTCTACCTGAGAAAGGCGCAGATCGGCAAGTGACGGCGGCGTGACGGACGAAGCGGGACAGTGAGGAGGTCGAGCGGGTTGAAAAAGGCCATTGCGTTAGTGGTCGTCTGGTCGCTCTTCTCCACCCTGCTTGCGGGGTGTCGGCCTGGGGCTACCTCGCCCTCGGGCATAGTGCTGGGGATCGCGAGAGAACCGGCGCCGTGGGCGCCCAGGCAGCGAAAGCTCGCGTCGCTGCCCGCCTACAACCCAAAGGCGGAATTCGGCTTTCAGGTGGACCTGCGGGGTTTCGACCTCTCAGACCTCGACCTTACGGGGAGGGCATACGATCTCCTTCACGCGGACTTCAGCACGGCGACCCGGTGGCCCGCACATCTCCCCGAACCATTCGACCCTGTCGCCATCATGGAGCTGGGCAAAAACCCCGGCCTTGATGTCAGGATGCTCCATGAGCAGGGCGTGACCGGTAGAGGTGTCGGCGTCGCCATCATAGATCAACCGCTCCTGATCGGTCACATGGAGTACAAGGATCGTCTGAGATGCTACGAGGAGCTCGGCATCCCCAAGAACGAGCAGGCGTCGATGCACGGCCCGGCTGTAGCCTCCATCGCCGTAGGCAAGACCGTGGGAGTAGCCCCCGAGGCGGACCTCTATTACTTCGGCGTGGGCTTCGGCGACTACATCCTGGGGAGCTACTGGACGTACGTCGTGGAGGCGGTGGAGAGGATACTTCGGCTCAATGAGAACCTTCCGCCGGACAACAAGATCAGGGTTATCTCTATCTCAGCCGGGTGGGAGAAGGGCCAGGTCGGTTACGAACGTATGGTGCGGGTGGTCGAGGAGGCAAAGAGGAGAGGGGTCTTCGTGGTAGCCAGTTTGTTGCAGGAGACTTACGGTTTCTGGTTCAGCGGTGCCGGACGAGACCCGCTCGCCGATCCTGATCAGGCGTCATCATACGGTGCGGGCACCCACTGGGCCGGGTCGCTGCCCGCCAACGCAGATGTGCGCAGCCCCGCACATCTCCTGGTCCCTATGGACTCGCGGGGCACGGCATCGCCGGGCGCGGTCGATGAGTACGTGTTCTACCCTGAGGGCGGGCGGAGCTGGGCAATCCCCTACCTGGCCGGACTCTATGCCCTGTGTTGCCAGGTGAAGCCGGACATCACGCCGGAGGCATTCTGGAACACTGCGCTCGAGACCGGCACCCCGACCGTGGCCACGTACGAAGGGACGTCCTACCCAATCGGGATGGTCATCAATCCTATGAGAATCGTCGAGGCGCTGGAGAGTGGGATGCGGTGAAGCCGACCTGGGATCCAGGGCGTGCGTCTGGGCTACCCTCAAGTGAAGGACGGCTTCCCACAGTCACTCGAACCTATGTGATATGAGGAGGACCATAACTTGGTCGGCGTGCTCAAGGCGGAATTCCTCAAGATGAAGGGTGCTCGAATCCCCCGGATGTGCGCGATTGGCATCGCGGGCTTCCCGATCCTCTTGGCTCTCCCCATGGCAGTCCTGAGGTGGGTTGCGGGAGCGGGCGGCGGCTACATCATGATGCCGTGGAAGATGTTCGTGGGGACAAGCCTGGGCTACATCGTGGTCTTCGTCGGTCCCGTGCTGCTCGGGTTGGTCGCGGCGTTCCTTTTCGCCAGGGAGTTCGTTGAGGGGACGGCCAGGAACCTGTTTGCCCTCCCCGTCAGCAGGACACAAGTCGTCTTCGCGAAACTCCTCGTCCTCCTGTGTTGGTCCACAGTACCTCCCGTGCTGGCGTTCCTGGTACTGGTGCCGCTCGGGTTGGCTCTCTGGTCGCCCGGACTGTCATGGGACGTGCTCCGGCAGGCTTTCTCGAGTTACGCGCTGTCCGGAATCCTCATCTACTCAACGCTTCCCCTGACCTGTCTCGTGTCGATGATGAGCAGGGGATACATCGTCCCGTTGGCGTATACGGTCTTGGCGATCGGGGTGGCGCTGCTCGATCTCGGTCGCGGCGACTATACCTTCGGGCTTCCGTATTCACTGCCGGCTGCACTGATCATCTCGCAGGACGTCCCACACCTACCTACCACAGCTTGCCTGATCCTTGCTGGCACGTTCCTTGCCGGAGTCGCCCTATGTATCGTTTACCTGAGCAGGGCCCAGGTCGATAGATGAGCCGCCGGCATGTCTTGGTGAGTCGAACCTGTGCGGTATGAGGAGGACGGTAACATGTTTGGTGCCCTTAAGGCGGAATTCCTCAAGATGAAGGGTGCCCGGATTCCCCGGATGTGCGCGATTGGAATCGCGGCTTTTCCTGCCCTGCTGGCTGTCCCCTTGACGGTTCTGATGAAGTTTGGGGGGGGCATCGGTGGATCATGGACGGTATTCGCCGAGGCAGGCCTAGCCTTCATCGTATTATTCGTTGGTCCCGTGCTGCTCGGACTGATCGCGACGTTCATTTTCGCCCGGGAGTTCGTTGAGGGGACTGCCAGGAACCTGTATGCGCTCCCCATCAGCAGGACACGAGTCGTCCTCGCGAAGATGCTCGTCCTTCTGTGCTGGTCCATAGCACCTGCCGTGCTGGCGTTCCTGACATTGCCGCCTCTTGGGCTGATTCTTGGGCTACCGGAACTATCATGGGTGGTCCTCGGGGGGGTCTTCCGGAAATACGCGCTGTCCGGGATCCTTATCTACTCGACGCTTCCCCTGACCTGTCTCGTGTCGATGATGAGCAGGGGGTATATCGTGCCATCTGCATATACGCTATTGATGACCGTGGTGGCGTTGTTCGGTTTCACTCGCGGCGGCTACGCCTTCTGGTTTCCGTACTTGCTGCCCGCCGCCTTGATACTGTGGCAATTCGACGTGCAGTCATCCGCCATGGCCTACATGGGCTATTTGATCCTTGCGAGCATTTTCCTGGCGGGAGTCACCCTAAATGTGGTTTACAGTAATAGGATCCAGGTCGATAGATGAGTGGCTAGCGTGGGTTGCTCCTCCCGGATGTCCGGAACCGAGTACCTGGAACCGGGTATCTGGAAACCTGGAGACCTTGTGCGTCGAAGCTGGCCTGAGCCAGTGCACGCGCGTTGACGCCCCTGCAAGCAGGAGTTATAATGTCAGTTGGCGCCGCGCCTCCGTGCAAGAGCCGAGGCCAGCGTCAGACCCCAGCGGTGGGCCGGTAGCTCAGTTGGGAGAGCGCCTGAATGGCATTCAGGAGGTCGTGGGTTCGATTCCCTTCCGGTCCACCAGTTAAACCCCAGATAGAGAGCCGCAAGCGAGATCACACAACAACCTCATTACGTCTACTGCACGCGGTTTTGGGATTCTTTTGGGATTCGCGGGTCTGACGGAACGCTCTTTGGGATTCTCTTCGGGATCCCCGAGACCCACTAGCCGAGACACGTCCTCGGCCACTCGCCGCTCGAGAGGGCTTACTTTGTGGGTGTACATCTCGAGGGTGGTTGAGACGTACGCATGCCTGAGCTGGTCCGCCATGGTCTTCGGGTGAGTGTCGGTCCGGTACATGAGTGTCGCGGTCGTATGCCGTTGGTCGTGGAACCTGATCGGTGGGACGCCCGCCGCCTTCACCTTGCGCTTGAACTTCCTCGAGGAGGCGCTCTGATCCAGGAACGTGCCGTCATAGTCGGTGAAGATGAGGCCAGTGTCATGCCAGGAGCCGGCGCCATAGAGGGCCTCGTACTCGCGGCGCTCTTTCTGCTGGATCAGCGCTCTCTCTCGCAGGGCATCGATGGCCGCGCCCGAGAGCGCAACCGTATCCTCGCTTTCCTCGATCTTGGGCACCTTGATGATGTTCCCCACGTCGGTGTGCACCACCGCCTGCCGGATAGTGGCGAGGGACAGGATGGTCCGGGATCCAGTCTCGTTGTCCCTATATGATGCCTACATATCAAGTGACTAAGCAGATAAAGTCCTGCCCTCCGGCCTAGTCCCTCGTCAGCGCAAACCCTCCCCAAATCCACCCTTCTCCACGACAGTCCGAGGGGGTACGGCAGGAACTGTGCGGACCTGTGGAACTCACGTCTGACAGGTGTCTGCGAGGGAGACAGACCTGTGAGAATAGCTGCCTATCTTACCTGCCCAGTCCTACTTAAGTTTGCGCTCAACGTTAGTCAAGTGGGTTCAGTGCAGTCGGTTTCTCAGCGAATACCGTGAATGGCTTAAGAATCCGACCTGGAGCCTCTATGAGCGACGAGGACAGGTGGTCAGTCTTTTCGAGGGTGCCGGGATCACTGACGCGATTGTGCCTAGTGTGGAGCCCGCAGGCTGGGGAGTGCTGCTTCAGGCCACTGCCAATGTCTTCGATAACTTCCCCAACCAGCGGGGGGACGTCATGAACCTCACCTTGGGGATGTTC
>Ga0315295_10003321_pt1 | contig 13689 bp, 10 predicted proteins | sample YL17G14_0_MG_FD_204453 | JGI IMG/M metagenome (GOLD analysis project Ga0315295, IMG submission 204453) | Sediment microbial communities from Yellowstone Lake, YNP, Wyoming, USA - YL17G14_0 | ecosystem: Environmental > Aquatic > Freshwater > Lake > Sediment | place: USA: Wyoming | collected...
GGGTGGCCGCAGCAGCCGGCGTCCACCGCCTCGTCGAGGCGGACGCCGAAGCCTGCGGCTACTTGGTGCACAAGCGCGTGGAGCGCGTGATCCTGGGGCAGGGCGCAGCCGGCGTAGAACGGCAGTGTGACCGTGTCAGCCAGTGTGGCCGAGCCAGGCACGTCCTGTGTGGCGCTCGTTGCGCCGCCCGGAAGGTGCTTCCTGCCGTCGGCGAGCATCTGCCGGGCCAGCTTGAGGCCCATCTCGGCGGCGCCGATCCTGTCCTTGGGCAGGTGACCCTTGGTAGCCATCGCTGCGCCGAATTGCAGGTTGTCGATGCGCGGCCGCCTGCGAAGATGCGACGTGGCAAGGTCGGCGGCGGTGCGCTCGGGGCAGCGGATCGTGCTGCCGTACTCGCGTTCGAGCTCTCGCAGGCGGTGAAGGATGCCCGTCACGTCGATCTCCATGCGGCACACCTGCGCGCAGGTGCCGCACTCCGTGCAGCGCCAGAGGTCGTCGCTCTTCAGCGCCGCCTCGATCTCGCCGGCGAGGATGAGGCGGACAAGGCGTCGCGGCCCGCGGTAGAGCTCCCGTCCACTCGGGCAGCTCGACGTGCAGGTGCCGCACTGGTAGCAGATGCTGCATTCGTCCGCGAGCCGCGCGAACTCGTCGCGGACGGCTTGCGGGTAGCGTTGTGCTGCGTCACCGACCACAGTCACAGGGCTCACCTCCTGCGCAGGCACTGACCGAGGAAGTGCCGATGAGCTCCATCTCGTGTTCGAGGAGGGCCGGTGAGAGCACGTGACCGAGCGCTTTCGCGTGGAAGAGGCGGATGCGCCGGCCAACGCTGAGACGGTCGACGGCGCACAGGTGCCATAGCTCGAGCGGCAGCGGGGTGCCGCTGTCGGCCAGCACTTCCTCCGCGATCTGCATCTGCTCGAGCGCGCTGAGATCGCCGCGTCGGTAGTGGCAGCGGCCTTCGGCGCAGCCGGCGAGGAACACGCCGGCCGCGCCCAGACGGGCCGCTTCCACGATGTGCAGGGCGCTCAGTCGCCCGAGGCACGGCAACTCGATCAGGCGCACGTTCTCGGGATACTGATCGCGGCGCTGGCCGCTGAGGCCGATCGCGGCCCCAGCGCACTCCTTGCAGTAGAAGCCGACGATCGGCTGCGCGACACCGGTGATCATCGTCGCGATGCGGCCGAAGAGGGCGTCGTCGCTGAGGTTGTGCGCAATCGCCATCTCCGGGCAGTTGGCGGCGCAGATGCCGCAGGCGCGACACGTCTCGGCGTCAATGGCGGCGAGCATGCCGTCGTCCTTGACCTCGGCGGGCCGAGGCGCCGAGGCGGGCCTCTCCACGAGGGCGACGGCACCGAACGGACACATCGTCGAGCAGGTGTCGCAGCCGACGCAGGCGGCGGCGTCGACGCGAGAAGCGGCCATGCCCCGGCGACCGGCCGAGGTGAGGAAGTTGTGGATCTCGCTGGCGACTGCCGACGCCTCGGTGTTGACTTCGATCAGGGCCTTCGGGCCGGCGGCCGAGCCACAGATGAAGACGCCCTCCGCGGTCGTCTCTGTGGCGCGGTTCTTGCGATCGAGGATCTCGACGAAGCCATCCTTGTCGCGATCGATGCTCAGCGTCTGCGTCAGCTTGTCGGTGTCGATTGCGGGTACCATGCCGGTGCTGAGCACGACGAGGTCGGGGCGCAGGACGCGCTTGCGCGCCGCGGTGACGTCTTCCACCTCGATCACCGGTCGCCCGTTGCCGTCGACCTGCACCTCGGGCGGTGTGCCGCGCAGGAACTCCACACCGGCCTTGCGGGCATCGAGGAACCAGTTCTCGTAGCCGACGCCGGCGGTCCGCATCTCCAGATAGCAGATGGTGACCTTCATCTCAGGGAAGAGCGCCTTGAGGCGCAGAGCGTGCTTGAGCGCGATCATGCAGCAGAGACGCGAGCAGTGAGGCAGGTGCCGTTTGTCCCGCGAGCCGGCGCACTGGACCATCACCAGCTCGCGGACAGGCATGCGACCCAGCGACGCTTGTCCGGCCCAATCGTCGAGCATCTCGGCCAGTTCGACCTGGGTCACGACGCTGTTGTGACCGTACCCAAGGTAGTCGAAGTACGTAGATGGCGCCGGCTCGCAGCCGGTGGCCACGAGGATGGCGCCGGCGTGCACGGTCGTGCGTTTCGGCGACTGACTGAAGTCGATGGCCTCCACCGGGCACTCGGCCGCGCACTTGCCGCAGAAAGCGCAGGTCTCGAGGTCGATGGTCCGGATAACGCGGCCGTCGTAGAACTCGCTGAAGATCGCCTTCTTGCCGGGCTCGGACGAGTCGACCTCGCACACGGTCTCGCAAGTACCGCAGTTGATGCAGGCGTCGGTGACCATGTTAGGCAGGCTGCGCACGCTCACCTGGTAGTTCCCCGGGTGGCCGCTCACCGATTCCACTGTCGAGCGTCGCAGAATGTGGAGGTTGCGATGGTCGATGGCGACGTTGCGGTGGAAGCACTTGCGCGTCCCGGCTTGGGCGTCGGTGGTCGGCAGGCACTGGCCGCAGTCGTTGGTGGGGAACACCGTGCCGATGCGCGCAGCGCGACCGCCGAGGAAAGCGCGCCGCTCGACGAGCTCGACGTGGTGACCCATCTGCGCAAGCTCGGCGGCGGCCTGCGTGCCGGCGACGCCGCCGCCGATCACGACGGCGGTGTCGTGGCGCTCGGCGTAGCGCATGGTGTCAGCCGGTGCGTCGGGATAGGCGAGCGACGAGGCGATGATGCGCCTCGCCTTGTCGGTGACGGCGACGACGTCGCCGCCGTGCACCCAGCTGCAGCCCTCGCGAATGTCGGCTATCTCGAGCTGCAGGCCGCGCGCCATGAGCTTGTGGAAGCGGCGCGCGGCGAAGTCGGGCGAGCAGCCGGCGAAGACGAGCTGACGGCCGTCGCCGCCCTCCATCAGCTCGAGAAGCCGAGCCTGGCCGACGCGGCTGCACCAGTGGGTGCCGCGAAGCACGTCGGCGTGCAGGGCCGCATGCGACTCGAGCGCGTCGAAGTCGATGTTGGCGAGCGTGCCGGCGCACTCGCACAGGAGCACCAGCGGGCGCGGTTCGCTGCTCGCGCCGCTCACGAGGGTGACCCCTCGCTCGTGCCGTCAGCTTGCGGCGGCCGCGCCTCGATGGCCTCGGCCGGGCAGCCGCGGGCGCAGGTGCCGCAGCCCAGGCACTGGTCGGCGTCGTAGTCGATCGAGCGATAGACGGTGACGCGCGCCGGCACCTCGATGAGGCCGTCCGGCGCGTGGCGCATGAGGCGCCGGAGCGCGCCGCCGAGGGCGCCTCGGCGGGTTCCCTCCGGCGCCTCCAGGAGCTGGTTGACGTCGAAGACGTCGCTCCGTCGCGAGGCCCCGGACGGGCAGTTCTTGGCGCACTTGCCGCAGCCCACGCAGAGCTCCTCGTGGCGGACGATCTCGCAGCCCACGCCCAGCGTGCTGTGCAGGGCGCCGCCCTGCACTCGACTGAGGATGTCGCGGCCGCGTTGCGTCAGAGGCATCAGGCCGCCCCCCTCGTGCCAGCTTCCGACCGCGGCAGCGGCGGCAGGCCGCCGATCACGCGATCGATCTCCCTGACGGCGGCGGCGAACCTGGGTGGCTCCCCGGCACTCATGGTGAACATCTGGCAGCGTTCGGGCTCGACGCCGACGCTCTTCAGCAGGCGCTGCACGAACGCCACGCGGTCGACGGCATTGAAATTGCCCTCGCGGTAGTGGCACTGGCCGAGCAGACACCCGGCGACCATGACGCCGTCGGCGCCTTCGGCCAGCGCGCTTAGCAGGTGCAGCGGGCTGACTCGCCCGGTGCACGGCATCAGGACGAGCCTGACCGACGGCGGCAGCGGCGTGCGTGCGTTGGCGCTCGCATCGGCCGCCGCATAGGCGCACTCGCGGCAGCAGAAGGCGACGATCTTGCGGTCGGCGGCGGCGGCCGGCGTCGCGCCGGCAGCGCCGGCAACCGTGGCGGGAGCCGTCATCAGACCGTTGCCTCCGCCAGGATCTCGTCGTCGCTGTAGCCGCCGAGCTGCATCGCCCCGGTGGGGCACTCGGCGGCGCAGATGCCGCAACCCCGGCAGATGTTGGGGTCGACCACCGAGTGGGCGTCGGCGCCCAGCGTCAAGACGATGGCCGTCTGCGGGCAGGCGGTTTCGCACACGCCGCAGCCGACGCAGGCCTCGAGGTCGCTGGCCGCGACCTGGGCGGGCGTCATCGCGAAGCCCGTGCTCAGCATGCTGATGGAGCGGGCTGCCGCTGCTTTGGCTTGGGCGATCGAGTCGGGGATCGACTTCGGTCCCTGCGCCGTGCCGCAGAGGAACATGCCGGTGCGTTGCGTGTCGACCGGGCGCAGCTTGGGGTGGAACTCACGGATGAATCCGGCGGCGGCGGTCTGCACGCCGGCGACGCGAGCGATGTCGCGCGTGCCCTGCGACCCCTCGAGCCCGGCGGAGAGCACGACGAGGTCGTACAGTTCCTCGCTCTTGCTGCCGGTCATCGTGTTCTCCATGCGCACGCGCAGGCTGCCGTCCAGCTCTTCGAGGATCTCGCCGACGCGGCCGCGGACGTAGCGTACGCCACGCTCCTGCACGAGGCGGTAGTACTCCTCGTGCGCTTTGCCGGGCGCGCGCAGGTCGGTGTAGCCGATCGTGATCTCGGCGTCGGGGTAGTGCTGCTTGATCAGCGAGCTGTGCAGCGTGGCGAAGAGGCAGCAGATGGCGGAGCAGTGCTCGTTGCCGCTGCTGGTGCAATCGCGTGAGCCGACGCACTGGAGCATGAAGATCCGCTTGGGCACTTCGCCGTCTGACGGCCGCTTGAGCTCGCCCGCGGTCGGCCCGGAGGCCGACAGAAGCCGGGCGAGCTGGCTCTGCGTGAGCACGTTGGCGAAGCGACCGTAGCCGAGCGGCAGCTTGCGCGTGGCATCGAACTCCTGGTGACCCGTGGCCAGGATGACGGCGCCGACGGTGATCTCCTCGTCCCAGGCCTGCTGTGCGAAGTCGATGGCGTTCGCCGGGCAGGCGGTGACGCACGACTTGCAGTCGGAGCACACGGCGCAGTTGAGGCAGCGCTCGGCCTCGGCGCGGGCATCCTCCTCGCTGAAGCCGAGGCGGACCTCCTCCCAGGTGGTGCGCCGGGCGACTCCGTCCAGGGTCTTCATGATGCGTCGCGCTTGCGGCTCCAGCGGCTCGAGCTCGGTGTGCGGAATCTTGACCTTGTCGGCCTCGGAGTCCCACACCGCCACGAGCTGCTCGCCGCGCAGGAAGTTGTGCATGGCGCGGGCGCCGCGACGGCCGGCGGCGATCGCCTCGATCGCCGTCCAGGGACCCATCGCAGCGGCGTCGCCGCCGGCGAAGACACCGTCGCGGCCGGTCATCATCGTGTCGGGGTCGACGCCGATCTGACCGTGCGCGATCACGACGTCGTCGGCGCCGGCCAGGAAGTCGTCGACGAGCGCCTGGCCGACGGCGAAGATCACGGTGTCGCCTTCGAAGTCGACGTACTCGCCCTCGAGCGGCAGCGGCGGGCGCCAGCCGCGCTCGTTGGGCTCGCCGAGCGTGCAGCGCTGGAACTTGACGCCGCTGGCGACGCCGTCCATTCCGATGATCTCGACTGGCATCAGCGAGTACTCGACGTGGACGAGCTCCTGCTTGCCCTCCTCGGCCTCCTCGGGCGAGGCTGGCGCCGTGCGCTCGTCCTCGATGCAGGCGAGGGTCACGTGGTCGGCGCCGCAGCGGAAGGCGGTGCGGCCTGCGTCGTAGGCGACGTCGCCGCCGCCGACCACGACCACTCGCTTGCCGGTCGTCGGGCGCTCGCCGAGCGCCTGCGCGCGCAGGAACTCGACGGCGCGCAGGACGCCCTTCTGATCGAGACCCGGGATCGGCAGATCCTTGCTCTGGTGCAAGCCGGTGGCGAGGAAGACGGCCTTGTATCCGTCGCTGAACAGCGAGTCGACGGTGAAGTCGGTGCCGCAGCGCACGCCCGTCTTGAGCTCGACGCCCAGGGCGGTGATGCGCTCGATCTCGCCCTGGAGGATATCGCGCGGCAGGCGGTACTCGGGGATGCCGACGCGCAGCATGCCGCCGGCGACCGGAAGCGCCTCAAAGACGGTCGCCTTGTAGCCGAACTGCGCCAGCTCGCGGGCGGCGGCGAGGCCCGCGGGCCCGCCGCCAACGATCGCCACCGGCTCGTCGTAGCACACCGGCAGCGGCGCGGGCAGATCTGCCGGCGCGCCGTAGTCGGCGACGAAGCGCTTGATACCGGCGACGGCGATCGGGTCCTCGACGTTGCCGCGCGTACATTCGCTCTCGCAGACGTGCGTGCAGATGCGTCCGCACACGCTTGGGAAGGGGTTGGGCTCGCTGGCCACGCGATAGGCTTCCTCGTAGCGGCCCTGGGCAACGAGGGCGACGTAGCCCTGCGCCGAGGTGTGCACCGGGCAGGCCGTCTTGCAGGGGCTCCAGCCCTTGCGGTCGACGGCGAACGTCGCCGGGACGGCGTTGGCGAACGGACGGAAGATCGCCGTCCGTTCGCTGACGCCGAAGTCGAACTCGCTGGGGTAGATCACGGGGCAGACGGCGGCGCACTCGCCGCAGCCGACGCACTTCTCGTTGACGAAGCGCGGGCGGTGCCGCACGGTGACGTTGAACTCGCCGGGCGGGCCGGTAATCGCGGTCACGTCCGAGAGCGCGTGAAGATGGATGTGGCTGTTGGTGGCCACGCCGGTGAGGCGCGGCGCGAGGCTGCACATGGCGCAGTCCTCGGTCGGGAACGTCTTGCTGAGCCGCGCCATGTATCCGCCGATGCTCTGCTGACGCTCGACGAGATGGACCTCGATGCCGGTGTCGGCGAGCTCTTCCGCGGCGGAGATGCCGGCGATTCCGCCGCCGACGACCAGCACGGAGCGATTCAGGAAGGTGCGCCGGCGCGGCAGGTCGTTCATGTGGTGCAGCCGCGCGACCGCGCCCGCGACGATCTTTCTCGCCTTCGCCTGGGCGCGCACGGGCTCCTGCGCGTGGACGTACGAGCAGCCCTCGCGGATGTTACCGAAGGCGACAGCGTTTTCGCCCAGGCGCAGCTCGCGGGCGATGCGCTCGAAGGTGGGACCCTGGAAGCGCGGCGAGCACGAGGCGATGACGAAGTGGTCGAGGCCGCGCTCTTCGACCGCCTGCTCGATCATCGCGCGGCCTTCGGTGCCGCACATGAACTGGTTGATGTTGACCTCGACGACGCCGTCGAGGGCTCGCGCGTGATCCGCCAGCGGCTCGAGGTCGACGACCCCGCTGATGTTGCCGCCGCACTGGCAGAGGAAGACCCCGGCCCTCATCGTGCCCCTCCGGTGCTGGGCGCGGGTGATCGGGCGCCGATGCGCTCGAGGAAGGGCTCGACATCCTGTGAGTGCGACTGGATGCCGACCACCTTCTCGGGGTCGGCGCCCAGCGCCAGCGCCAGGAGCTGCTGCACGTGCAGGTGAACGAACGGGAACTTCTCGGCGGTGCTCGCCGCGATGATGTCGCTGTAGCGGTCGAACTGCACGTGGCAGTTGGGGCACATGTGCACGAGGACGTCGACCTTCTCCTCGGCCAGTCGATGGAGCTTCTTGTGCGTCACCGCCACTGAGATCGACGGGTTGACGAAACGCTGGCGGAAGCCGGCGCCGCAATGCGTCTGCTTCTCGTTGTACGCACCGGTGCAGACGACGCCGGCCGGGATCAGCATCTCCTCGGGTACCATGAAGTTCTCGTTGTTGCCCAACGTTTCATCGGGGAACACCTTGCAGTAATGGCAGGCCGGGTGAGTGGCGACTTTGATGCCGTCGAGGCGACGGCGAATCAACTCGGGGACGTCGTCGCGGGCGCCCCAGAGCACGTCGAGGACGTGCTTGTGCTGAACGGTGGAGGCGACGTGGTCGTCGTACTCGCGCCCGACCTTGGCGAGCACCGCGTTGGTCTGGGCCCGGTACTCGGGCACGTCGAGGATGTTGCGCGCTTTCTTGTTGATCGCATAGCACGTGGAGCAGAGGTAGCTCATCACGGGGTGCTCGTCGTCGACGGCGACGCAGGCGTTGCGCGCGGCAATGCCGACCGTGGTCTGGATAGGCATGAGGTCGGAGTAGTAGCCGAGCCCAGTGCAGCACGTCTGCTCAGGGTTGACGGTGTACTCGATGCCGAAGCGCTCGAAGAGCCACTTCGTCGACGACTCGACACCCGGGTACTCCGCCGACACTAGGCAACTGCGGAACACGGTAACGCCCTTGTCAGTGCGCGGCACGTCGGGTGTGGTAGAGAAGCTCTTGGCCATGGGTCCCCTCACGTCAGCTGACGACTAGCTCATTGTGCATAAGATATGCTGTTCGCGCAAATTAGCAGAACTTATATGCGCCCTTGCGGAGATAAGTTCGGGGTCTGCCGTCGGATGCGGCGGGGCGGCGGGGCGGCGGTGTCCGCCGCCGGGCCTCGCACTTCGCCGCTTCACCGTGACCTTGCGCGGCTCGGCGAGGGCGCCCCAGTACCAGTCGTCGCCCTCGCCGAGCCGCGCTCGCGAAGGCGCTCTACTATTATGATGGGGTTAGGGAACGCGCCCCTATGGGCAGGTACAAAGTATGTTTCGCCGGTGCTGCGGCTCGGGTTCCAGCGTCGTAGCGGCTTCACGGGGAGGGGAACATGGGCCAGGTCCACGTACTACCGACCACACCAAAGGCAGGCGACTCGACGTTCGAGGCATCGTCCGCGGTGGTCCGCCCCATAGGCAGCGCCCGTTGTAGCCTGTGCGGCGCGCAGCTCAGCGCAAGAGCGCTCCGGTACAGAGTCGTGTCGCCGCAGTGTTGCGACACGCCGATCACGGTGTGTCATACCTGTCGTCAGGCGGCGATCGGCGAGGGGTACAGGCCGGCAGAGTGACCCGGCGCCGGCCGAAGCGATCGGGTGCGACGGGAGCCTTCGGGTTCCCGTTTGCTATGATCGCATCTCCGACGGCCCGCTTTCTGTGGCAGACCAGGTGATGTCCATGCGCCTCCTCGACGCCTGCGCCCGCAAGCCAGTCGACGCGACGCCCGTGTGGCTGATGCGCCAGGCAGGACGCTACCTGCCCGAGTACCGCGCCATCCGTGAGAAGATGTCGTTCGTGGAGATGTGCGTCCGCCCCGACATCGCCGCCGAAGTCACCCTGCAGCCGCTGCGGCGCTTCGAGCTGGACGCGGCGATCATCTTCGCCGACATCTTGCTGCCGCTCGAGCCCATGGGCATCGGGTTCCATTTCAGCGACGACGACGGCCCCATCATCAGCCGACCCATCCGCAGCGCGAGGGACCTCGACAGCGTGCGCACGATCAACGCCGCCGCCGATCTGGAGTACGTCATGGATGCGATCCGCCTCGTGCGCCACGAGCTTGACGGGCGCACGCCGCTGATCGGCTTCTCGGGGGCGCCCTTCACCTTGGCGAGCTACGTCGTCGAAGGCGGGCACTCGCGTACCTACGCGCAGGTGAAGGGTCTCATGTATCACGACCCGGCGACGTTCGCGCGGCTGATGTCGATCCTTACGGATGTCGTTGTGGACTACCTGCAAGCGCAGATCGCCGCGGGGGCACAGGCAGTGCAGGTCTTCGACTCCTGGGTTGGCTGTCTCAGCCCCTACGACTACGAGCGTTTCGTCCTGCCGCACGTGCGTCGCGCGGTCGCGTCGGTGAAAGGCCTCGGGGCGCCGGTCATCTACTACGTCAACGGCGCCTCGGCGATGCTCGATCGCATCGCGAGGGTTGAGAGCGACGTGATCGGTGTCGATTGGCGGATCGATCTCGATCGCGCCTGGCAGCAACTCGGCGACGTCGCCGTGCAGGGCAACCTGGACCCGATCGCGGTGCTTGCGCCCAAGCGGGCGATCGAGGAACGTGTCCTCGACGTCCTGCGGCGAGCGAGCGGGCGTCCAGGGCACATCTTCAACCTCGGGCACGGGCTCGTCCCGCAAGTACCGCCCGACCACGTCAAGTACTTGGTGGACGCCGTACACCGGCATTCGGCCACGAGCACCTGACCTCGCCACGGAAGGGGATCCCCATCAATGACTGAGAGCATGGTTGACGTTGCGCTGCTGGCCTTCGGCGGGCCAAGCGATGTCTCCGGCATACCGTTGTTCCTGGAGCGCATGACGGGGCAGGCCCCGCGCCCGGAGACACTTGCCGTCGTCGAGGAGCGCTACCGGCTGATCGGCGGCTCCTCGCCGCTCCCCGCGATCACGATGCGTCAGGCACGCGCCTTGCAGGCATCGCTGACGCAGCAGCTCGCCTTCCCGCTACGCGTGCGCCACGGGTTCCTCTACGCCGACCCCGGCGTCGCCGCGTGCCTCGACGAGCTGAATGCGCACGAGCGCATCGCGTTGCCGCTGAGCCCCTTTGCGTCGCGCCTCACGCGGGACAGCTACCGCGGGGCGCTGGATACGGCCGGCGCCGCCGACGTGCCGATGCTCGAGGGTTGGTGCGCGACGCGCGGCTTCGTGCGGGCGGTGAGTCGCCGCGCCGCCGCGGCGCTCGACGGGAGCAACGCCGAGGAGTGGGCGGTCCTGTTCACCGCCCACAATGTCCCGGCGGAGACAGTGCTCGAGGGCGATCCCTACGTCGACCAGCTCCAGCAGACGATCTCGCAGCTCGTGCCCACACTCACGCCGGGTGACTGGCGCTTCGCCTTCCAGAGCAAAGGCCGCGGCGGCGGCGAATGGCTCGAGCCGGAGGTGGACGCCGTGGTGCGTGGGCTTGCCGCCGACGGCTGGAAGAAGCTGCTCGTCGTTCCCGTCGGCTTCGTGAGCGAGAACGTCGAGACGCTCTACGATCTCGACATCGTGCTGCGCGAGCAGGTGCAGGGCCTGGGCATGGAGTACCGACGCTCGCAGGCGCCCGACGACTCCCCGGCATTCATCGAGGCGCTGGCCGACGTCGTCATCGACTACCTGGCCCGGCGGCCGGTGGAGTTCCAGCTCCATCGTCCCGACGGGCCGCATTCGCACGGCGGGTCGTGAGGCACGCCGAGGCACCTGAGGGGTTGGAGGGCCGGGCCCGGCCGCGGGGCGGCCCCGCCCGGCCCCCGGGCGGCCCAGCCCAGCCACGGCGCATCGTCGTCATCGGCGGCGGCATGGCCGGGCTGGGCGCGGCGCGCGCCCTCGAAGCGGCGCGCGCGCTCGACCCGAGCATCGACTGGCGGCTCTACGAAGAGGAGCCGCGCCTTGGCGGCAAGGTTCGCAGCCTTCGCCGTGATGGGTTCGTCGTCGAGGGCGGTCCCGACTCGGCGATCATCGAGAAGCCTTGGCCGATCACGATGGCTCGCGAGCTCGGCATCGGCGACCGTCTGCTGGACTCCAACGAAGAGATCCGCCGGAGCTTCGTCTTCGCTGGCGGGCGCCTGCGCGAGCTGCCCGAGGGCGTGATCCTGATGGTGCCCACGCGGCTGCTGCCGTTCGTCGCCAGCGATCTTGTCGGCTGGTCGGGCAAAGCGCGCATGAGTCTCGATCTATTCCTGCCACGTGGAGGCGCGGCCACGGGTGGGCCGGTGAACGCAGTCGGGTCGGCCCTTGACGAGAGCCTCGGCGACTTCGTGCGCCGCCGCCTTGGGCGCCAGGCTCTGGAGCGTATCGCCGAGCCGATCGTGGCCGGCATCCACGCCGGCGACCCAGAGCACATGAGCGTGCGCGCCACCTTTCCCATGTTCCTCGACATGGAGCGCGAGCATCGCAGCCTGATCCTCGCCATGCTGCGGAGACGCCGCGCGCGGCAGCGGGCTGCGGCGGCCGCTGCCGCCACGGCGACGCCGGGGGAGGCGCCGCGCTCGTACTTCTACTCCTTCAAGGGCGGCCTGCAGGACTTGAGTGACGCCGCCGTGGCGGCGCTACCGGCCGAGCGACTGCACCGCGGGCTCGCTGTGCGGGCCCTTCGTGCCGCCGCGCCCGCTGTCGGCGCGGAGGCGCTGGGCGCTGGTCCGGCCGGCCAGGCCGGCGGCTACACTCTCGAGCTGAGCGACGGCTCGCGCGTCGCCGCCGACGCGGTCGTGCTGGCGACGCCGGCCTGGGCGAGCGGCGAGCTGCTGCGCACGGTCGCGCCGCGCGCGGCCGCGAGCCTCTCCGCCATCGACTACGTCACCACGGCGACTGTGTCCGTGGCCTTCCGCGCCGACGACGTCGGGCACGACCTCAAGGGCTTCGGCTATGTGGTGCCGCGCGCCGAGCGTCGTCCGGTGATGGCGACGACCTGGAGCTCGAGCAAGTTCGCCGGCAGGGCGCCGAGCGGCCGCGTGCTGCTGCGCAGCTTCCTTGGCCGTGCTGGTATGGAGGCGGCTGCGCAACTCGACGACGACGAGATGGCGCGCGTCGTGCGCGCCGAACTGCGCGATGTCATGGGGATCACGGCCGCCCCCCAGTTCGTCGAAGTCTTCCGCTGGCCGCGAGGGATGCCGCAGTACCGCGTCGGGCACGTGGACCTCGTGGCGCGCATCGAGGCAGCAGTCGCCCGCGCCCCCGGCGTCGAGCTCGCCGGCGGGGCCTACCACGGCATCGGGATCGGCGACTGCCTGCGAGAGGGGGCGGCTGCGGCCGCGCGCGCCGTCGAGCACGTCCGCGGCGTTGCTCGAGACCCGCTGCCACTGCCGCTCCACGACGTGCCCGCCGGCGACGGCATCTGATCGGGGCCCCTGCCGACGAGCGCGTCGCGTCAGTACTTGCCGACGAGCTTCCAGATCCAGCGATGGGGAGCGTGCATGCTGAAGCCCGGCTTCGTGTACATCACAGCGCAGTGACCGGTGATGACCTTGAGGCCGCGCCGCTCGGCCTCGGCGAGCGCTTCGGGCGTGTCCGTCATCTGGTGGATCCAGATCTCGGTGATGCCGGCGTCGGCAGCCTTGGCGACCCACGCCCCAGTCTCTTCCTTGGGGAGCTCGAGCACGGCGGCCTGTGGCCGGGTCGGCAAGTAGGTGAAGTCGGGGTACGCCTTGTCGCCCTCGATCTCCCCCGCCCCGGGGTCGATCGCATAGACGGTCTTGCCCCGCGCCTTCAGCGCGCCGTAGGTGATCTTGGGGAATGCCTTCTTGCTGCCCTGCCGACCGACGACGGCGTAGGTGTTGCGCTCCCAGAAGCGTTCGCACTCTGACGGCATGGTCTCCTCCTAGGTCTCTTCGCTCTCGCCGTAGCATTGCCCGGGCGCGAGGATCGTTGGGTAGCGGCTCTCGGCGCGGAGCGCCGCGCGCACTTCATAACAGAGATGGCACTCGTCGGCGTACAGAGAACGCCGGGGGTCGTGACCGACTGCCTGGGCGAGCGCCCATGGGCCGCCGGCGAGCAGCTCGCGCACGACCGGCCGCGTGTGCGGGTCGTAGGCGTCGCACACGGGTGCCAAGCCGATGGCGAAGACGTTGCCGGCGCTCAAGCCCTGGCAGATCTGCAGCTCGCCGTCCGCGCCGACATGGGCGCGCTCAGGATCGGCGAGGTCTTCGTAGGGGCAGGTAACTAGTGTCTGGGGTGGTCGTGTGGCGCGCTCCGCGGCGAGCTCCACGGCCGCTCTGCCGCGGTACTTCACCGCTCCGACGTTGCCTGAGCAGGCGCCGGACACGCCCAGCGATGCCGGCGCGCCTACCTCGAGCACGTCGACCGGCAAGCCCAGCTCCTGCGCCGCGAGGACGGCGTTTCGCAGGCGCTCCTCGTC
>Ga0315295_10003322_pt1 | contig 13689 bp, 22 predicted proteins | sample YL17G14_0_MG_FD_204453 | JGI IMG/M metagenome (GOLD analysis project Ga0315295, IMG submission 204453) | Sediment microbial communities from Yellowstone Lake, YNP, Wyoming, USA - YL17G14_0 | ecosystem: Environmental > Aquatic > Freshwater > Lake > Sediment | place: USA: Wyoming | collected...
TACAACGTGCGAATCAAGCAGTTTTCGTATCCACGGGTTACTGGGCTGATGCACGTGCAAATGCTGAAAAACGGTGCCACCGCATCGGAAGTGAAAAACACGAGGCTATTACTTATTATGACCTGACTATCAAAGATAGTCTCGACGAGGTTATCTTGGAAGCCATTCAAAAGAAGTTGGACATGGCAGAAGAGATACTAAAACATATTCAGAAAGGAGAATAATATGTGTATAGGTGTATCTAATCCCATTAGTGTCGTTTTAGGTATAGTTAGTTTAGTTTCCTTCATTATCTGTGGTCTCTGTTGCTTGTATTTGGCAATCAATAGGCTTTTCAAAGACCACTCACCCGAGCGAAGCGGATTAGAAAGGAGAATAGCAAATGAGCCAACCACTAACAAAAGAACAAATGACAGCAGCAATTAAAGAAGGTATAGCCTCCTTCCTAGATGCTGCTGACTCGGAGATGAAAGATAAAGTTTGGGATGAGCTCATCCCTGAGGGTGCGGTACTCAGTGATGAGGACGATCAGCTAATGCAAGCCCTTTTTGACTGCTGCTTCGAGGATGTCAAAGTAGAACTCAAACAGGCACTGGAGAATGAACCATGAAGTGGTATTACTATTTGCACACCAATGGAGACCTCATTGGTAAGAATCCTATAGTGGTAGACAATGATGGAAGCTATTTCGATAGTCCGTTTGTAAAAGCACACTGGCTAATCGATACTGAGGCGCGTGACGATGGTTGGAAACTTCTTTTAGAAGCAACTGCCCTCGGGGCTGACATTACGCATATCAAGGAGCTTGCCACGAAGTGGGGAGCGACTTTTGAAGATTCGATTGAGATGCTTAAACATTGCGAGCCAACTGAACTAATGCAACAAGGTTTGTCATGTTTCATTAAACAAGTTCTTGGGCTAGATGAAGAGGAATACTGGAAACGTGTGGAAAGTAATTGGGAGAATGCCACATTAAAGTCTGGGGGCTAGTTAGAAAAAAATTTTTCACACTCTTAAATTTTTTTATTGATCACCCTCAAGAAACCTCATATAATATAAATATACTTGATACACGCGGTTGGTATTTAACAAGGATGTAAATGTATAAGCAAGTGTTTATCCCCGGGCACGCCAAAGCAGATGTTACTGGACTTGTGCCAGAACATATTGTGATAGCCGAAGAAGAATTAGGCCGACCGTTGGAGAGAGGAGAGTTAGTCCACCACAAGGATTTTAACAAGTTCAATAATTTTAAGAGCAATCTCCTCTTTCCACTTTCTCGTATAGAACATCAACAACTGCCTGCCTTCCAGGCGCGTTTCATTTTGTCTAAAGGTCTCTATGAAGAGTTCCTGGAGTGGTGGAAGCAAGCAAAAGTAGCAGACGAGGCGAATAGTGGAGTACACGAACTAGAAAAGAAATTGGTGCAAGCGCGAAATGAGAAGCAACGCTTACTTTGTAGGCAAGAGAAAGCAAAATAAAGAAAGGAGTTGAGTAATGCAAAAGATAGTCACTAACAGTATGCGTTGTACATTTTTGGATTGTCCATACCGCTTCTTCTTAGAGTATGTATGTCGTTACTCACCAATCATCGAGGCAGACTATTTCAAATGGGGCCGTTGCGTACACGCAGGTATGTCATGTAGAGACCATGAGCAGCCTATAGAGAAAGCTATCACGGAGATACGTGAAGAGACCATGGAACGTTGTCCACCACTAGTTGAGATAGAGGAGATCGATGAAATGTGTACGCTGCTGCCTACAGTTTTAGATGCACACCTACTGAAGTGGCACGAGGACGATGAGAATTACGAAATACTAGGTGGTGAGTCTTACGGTGGTAAATTCTCATTACCACTACCTAGTGGCTGGCTCTTTAAGGGTAAGATTGACAAACTGGTACGTGATATACGCTCAGGTAAGAACCTTACTTGGGAACGTAAAACAGCAGCTACTATTGATGATGATTACTGGGAGGATGTACTACTCGATTCACAACCGAAAGGTTATCTACTCGCGGCTCAACGTTGTTTTGGTATACAAACTAGAGATGTACTTTACGAACTTTTTGGTAAACCACAAATACGGCAAAAGAAGTGGCAGACACGTGAGATGTTTATTAAAGAGCTCGGCGAAGAGTATTTACTTAAACAAGATAAGTATCTTCACAGGCGTAGGATGCCTTTCGAGCAAGCGGATATTGATGCGTACTACTGGGAGATAGACCAAGTAGCACAGATGCTACAGTGGCACCTAGAAGAGGGTATTTGGCCTAAACATCATCCAAAGAACCGTATTGGTGGATGCGCTTACAAACCAATTTGCCTACGTGATGATACTAGTAAATTCTACGTCCGACCACCAGAGAAACTTAATCCGGAGTTAGTATAAGAAAGGAGACACCATATGCCGCTGGCACAAACACCAACGTCGATAATTAGTGACCCGAGTGCTTACATGACTGCAGTACATAGTTTTGCAGGTGTAGGTAAAACAAGTTTCGGTGTGCAAATTGAGGGCCACTATTTTCTACAAACAGAAATAGGGACAGAAGGTGTAGAACCTTACGGTGACCCAATCTTTGATTGGAAAGGTTTTATTGCAAAAGGAAAGGAACTCATAGACGCAAAGAAATCAAATTTTGAAAGACAGCGTAAAGTAACCACGCTAGTTGTTGACACAGTGGAGAATCTTTTTGAGTACGCTGGTATAGAAGTTTGTGCTACACAACGTTTTGTAGAGAAGGGTGTCGCACAGAAGTTTGACAAAATCGATGACGTACCTTACGGTAAAGGTTACAAAGCAGCTTGCCAATTGATGTTACGTAACCTTGAACAATTACGCCTTCACGGTTTCGGGATGTTATTACTTTCACATACTAAAGAAAGACCAGTAACATGGGCTGGGAAAGATTGGCAACACCACGGATTTAACTTACCACCATCTGCAGCAACTGCAGTGGAAAATGCTTGTGGTGCGATAGGTAATTTCGTAATCGAAGAGGTAACTAAGAAAAACGAGGCAGGTGATATCGTTAACGTGGAAACCGGGAGGTTCCAGTATTGGCAACCTACCTTCCTAAGACTAGCGAAACACCGGTTAGAGAACTTTCCAGAGAAACTTTCACTACCAATACATGAGGGTTGGAAGGTATATTGTGATGCATTTGCAGAAACAGTAGCAAAGATAAAAGAAAGAAAGAGGCAGTAGCACAACAAAGGATATTACAAAGTAATGGAGACAAAAAATGAACAACGAAGAACAGAACATAGTTAGTGAATTGGAAGAGCAATTTGGTGGAGCGATTGCCGACATTCCAGAGCGTGTAGCAGAACAGCTACCGAAGATGAAATGCGTCTTGCTAATCAAGAATGCATTCCTTAACCGTAGTCAAGCATCAGGGAGGAAGCAGCTCACGATTCAAACAGAGGTCGTAGAGTCTGATGCGGGCGAGGAGTTTGTCGGTAAAGACTACAAGAAGAACTGGGGTCTTGAGACAGAGGAGAACTTCTCCTGGCTCAAGAAGGATATGGTAGCTTTGGAACTCGAACCGCCCCAGAGCGCTAAAGACCTCGTCCCACTGTGCGCACAGCTTGAAGGACTTTGCTTCGAAGCACAACTGGCACCGAACGTTGACGAGAACTTCCCACCGAATTGCTACATCAACAAAGGCGCTCGGAGGCATGAGCTAGAAGGTGGTACAGCGAAGGGTAAGAGCACCGAGCTCTAACAGCAGACAAAACTACAAAAGACAAACTACAAAAGACAAAGACACAAAACTATGAAATAACGCTACTGCCTCTTTTTTATAATATTAACATAGGCCGAGTGGTGCAATGTTAGACACTGAGGTTCGGTCTCCGGATAGTTTAACCCGAAGTGTACATGACGGGGTTCAGTTCGGAAGTAGTGAAGCTCCGGCCGCGCCGGCAAGCAACTAAACCAAAAAACTTGTGGGTTCCAATCCCACCTCGGCCCATTATTAACTTCTAAGGATAAGGAGATTAGATTATGTTTAGTTTGGAAGTACAAACGCACTTTGATGCAGCCCATAGATTACCGGATTATAATGGTCCGTGTCGTAGGATTCATGGTCATCGTTGGGAGGTCAAAGCCAGGTACTTTTTCAATGACCCGCTTCAGCATGGTATGGTATATGATCTGGTGCTCTTGAAAAATGCACTACATAGTATTGTAGCAACCTATGATCATCAGTCACTGAATGATGTAATGAACATTACACCTACCGCCGAGTTGATCGCACAGACGATCTGGAATCGTCTACGTGCATTACCAGATCCAGTTCATAGACAGCATCTTTGTGCAGTCAGTGTGTACGAGACGCCAGATACTTGCGTGGTCTATACAGAGACGCTTACTGATGTCGTAGCTGCACTGAGAGGGAAACTCGAGACCACACCGCTTACCATTGAGAAGCCAAGTGAGGTGGAACAGCCAACGGTTTCACCGGACGCTCCGCGAGAAGCAGATGAGGAGACAAAAAATGCGGATCAATGAGATTTTCGTAAGTCTGAGTGGCGAGTTAGATGGTTTTGGCCTACAAGGTTCATTAACCACTTTTGTACGCCTGCAAGGTTGCAACCTGGACTGCTCATGGTGCGATACTGACTATGCAGCTATCGGGGATGGTGGCGAGGATATGGCATGGGAAACGGTTGCAGTACAGTGTAAAACCAACCATGTGTTAATCACAGGCGGTGAACCACTACTACAAGCCACAGAACTTGTACCCCTTATTAACAACCTCTTAGACAATCAGTACATTATAACCATCGAGACCAATGGTTCGCTACGTCCACCCACAATAGCGATGCCATATAAAGTGCCATACTTGAAACCATTACGCTATGTAGTTGATTACAAGTTGCCATCAAGTGGGATGATGCGTCATATGAAAGAGGAAGTTTTTGCCAGCCTCACCTGCTTCGATGTGATAAAGTTTGTAGTCGCCGATGAGGAAGATTATCACATCGCGAAGGAGTTACTGTTACAAAATCCAAGTTGGCAAGCGCGTATAGCTATTAGTCCGGTGCTAACAGGCTCGGGGCTCGGGTGGGCACAAACGTTAGCTCAACACCTTGTAGATGATAAACTAGAGGCAGTCCATTTCAGTCTACAACTACATAAACTGTTAAGAGTACAATAGAAAGGAGTGCAATATGTCACACGGGCAAGGCGCGTGGGGCCTGGATATTAGTAGTTTACTACTCTCACTTGGGGAAGATTTAGAACGAGAAGGACTTCAGGATACACCGGGACGTGTTGAACGTGCTTGGAGAGAACTCTTAGAGGGCTACACACTCGATGCTGAAGAACTACTCTCTACAACCTTTGAGGCAGAAGGGGTAGGTATACAGGCGTGCACGGATATTTACTTTTCCTCGATGTGCGAACACCACCTGTTACCGTTCTTCGGCCATGCAGCAATAGTCTATAAACCTGGTAAGCGTGTTGCAGGGTTAAGTAAACTTGCACGACTAGTGGACTGCTTCGCCCGCCGTTTACAAATACAGGAGCGCATGACGCAGCAAATTGCTGAGGCTCTTTATGAGCATTTGGAGCCCGAGGGTGTCTTAGTTATCTGTAGTGCTAAACATCTCTGCTGTCACGGCCGAGGTGTAAGGCGAAGTTCAATGGAGTTCAAAACCGCAGTTCCAATTGGTAAGGTAAATGCAATGTACTGGGAGGTACTAAATGCTAGTTATAAGTAGACAAGTAAATGAGTCGATTATGATCGGCGATGATGTCGAGATTCTAATCACTGATGTCCATGGTAATAAGGTGCGCCTGGGAATAACAGCACCAAGGAGTATACCAGTCCACCGTAAGGAGATATACATGAAAATAAAGCAAGAAGAGAAAGAAAGGAAGGTGCAAGATGGAGTTGAGTCTAATAACGCCAGTGAACAATCTTGAGTACACAAAATTGCTACCGGGTCGCTTCTGTATAGCACCGGTGGCAGCAAAGTATCCAACCTATCGAGATTACTTTGCAGAGGCAAGTCATGCAGGTTACAATGTAACACTAGACAATGGTGTGTTTGAGTCCGATAAAATGAGTGATGCAGAATACATAGATCTGGCACGTTACATCAAGCCAAAAGTAATTGTCATCCCTGATACAATCAATGCACCAGCAAATGAGAATTGGCAAGCGGCGCTAGTTTTTATTGAGGAAGTGGTAGAGGCCCAAATAAATGGAATACCACTTGATGTTGAACTCATGTATGTGCCTCAGTGTGAAGGAGGTGACGTAAACGGTTTTTGGAACGGGGTAGACTCTGCTATTGAGAGTAAAAAGCTTCAGTGGATTGGTATTTGCCGCGATGCATGTTTTAACGCTTTTGGACACCGGACCAACACACGCGACCAAGAATTGAATAGATTCTACTTTGCAGCGGAATTGCAAAGGATGTATGCTAGGAATTGTATACTCAAGAAGAAATGGCACTTCTTGGGTGTGGGGAGACAGTTGCATATGCTCCAGTACTTCTGGTTTGTTGACTCGATGGATACAGCCAGTCTATTCTACCAATCGGTTCTTGGGAATATAGTAACCGAGGAAGGTATACTCCCAGGGGAGTTAAAACGTCCAAAAGACTATTTCCAACGCGAGTTCAATGTAGAAGAATCGGTACTTAGTTTTAACTGCCAGGAAGCACAACACTGGGGACAGAAGGCCGGGGAGCTTAAAAGAATACTGTTAGGTGGACGCCTTTGACATGCGCACGGCCTGTGTTTATGAAAGGAGGTGTCTGTGCTACATTTTGTAGATCTAGAGAGCTACCCAACTGCTGCTTTAGCATTATACCAAGGACCGGTAGCACTGGATACTGAAACACTTGGTGCTACACGTGAAACTAACATTCCCATTTACTACTCTTGGTCGTCGAAAGAGTTTGGCGATGGTGCAGGGCCGACTACAACTCAAGCTGGTTATAACTTTCTATGTGCAGCGTGTGCGACACCTAACTCTAAGGTCTTCCAGAACGCAAAATTTGACCTCTGGGCGCTTTGGCGTATAGGTATAGAGGTTCAAGGACCTATCGAAGATACAATCATAATGCATTGCCTCCTAGACGAACATCACTTAGGACACCATAAACTGAAGGTACTCTCGCGTGAGCTTCTCAATCGTCCAAGGTTAGATGAACTGGAACTGAAAAGAGCACAACGTAGAGTACGTTTTAATAATCAGTTACCGCAGCAAGTTTTGCATACATATGCGAAACCAGATGCAGTTGACACGCTGGATCTGTATTACTTATTCAAACCACAGCTTGAGGAACAAAATTTATGGAATCTCTACCGTACACTAATCGCAGCTGAATTAGTTTATTTGACGATGTTCAAACGCGGTGTAGTAATAGATTTGGTGCGGCTCGAAAAAGTACACGCAGGTATACTTGTAGTACTTGAAGAGTTAACAATAAAGATCTGGGAGGCGTTTGGTGAGAAATTTAAGATCTCATCGCCCAAGCAGTTAGGTAATGTACTTGCAAAACACTTCCCACTGACAATAAAAACACCCAGTGAGGACTGGTGTACAGACAAAGATGTATTGGAGCCTTTTAGAGGCGATCCTAGAATGCAGATTTTGCTCGCCTGGAAGTTCTTAGATAAAGCGCGCCAGTATCTGAAAGGTTACAAGAAGCGTGAGGTTAATGGACGAGTCTACTCTGATTACCGTCAAACGACAGTGACTGGTCGTTCTAGGAGTAGCGATCCAAACCTAGAGAATATACCTAAGCAACGTGGACGCATAAGTGAAATTGAAGTTGGGGATGCAGAACTAGCACAACATTGTGCAGAAGCCTTTCGACAGGTAAGAGCATGTATAACTGCTGCGCCTGGTGCACAGTTATTAGCACTAGATTACAAGCAAATCGAGTATAGATGTTTCGCATTTTACTCGAGAAGTGAACGTCTTATTGCAGCGCTCGAACGAGGTGAGGATTTTCACTCCTATGTGTGCAAAATTGTCTTTGGTGAGGAAACAGAGCAACTCAGATATATCACTAAGATTATCAACTATGGACTAATTTACGGTATGGGCGATGAGTTATTGAAGACACGGATTAAAATTTACAATCCGCAACCAGGTGACGTGCTCGCTAAGTATGAACGGTTACTACCCGAGATGAGAGAGACACAACACCGTCTTAGATCTTACGCTACAGAGAAAGGTTATCTCATTGATCCATTTGGGCGGCGCTACCGATACCTACCAGATCGCCCCCATGCGGTTGTAGCGTGGCTCTGTCAAGGTACTGCAGCTAATGTTAAGAAAACTGCAATGGTGAAAACTGCTAAAGTGGTAGTGGATTGTAGAAGTGGTTTAGCACTGGAGATTCATGACGAACTAATTTTCGAGATCTTCCCAGAGGATGCACATCGTACGAGGGAGATCCACAGAGCAATGGAAGACTTTGATCAACTTGGACGTATACCAATACTTACAGACGTAGCAGTAGGTCCAAATCTTTTGGACATGAGAGATGTTACAGACGAAGAGGCAATAGAATACTTAAAGACATAAGACATAAGACATGGGAGGTCATTTATGACAACACGAAGATTAGTATTATTCAGCGGCGGTTTGAAAAGTACATTTCTAGCAGCACTGGCAAAGAGAGAAGGTGAAGCAGTTTTATTACACTTTCTTCTACATGATGAAGAGATTGGTAGAGTGGAAGGTGCACGTTTAGTGTCGACCGCATTAGGTTTTGAGCATATACTGTTCAAGGATCTGCGAACAGCACCGCCCCTTAAAGAAGTACTTAATAAGATGCTTTACCTTGTGCTACAGGCATTGCCATTTGCAAAGGAATATTATTGTGCAGAGATTTACTACGGTCTGAGTAAAGATGATGATCCTAAGATTGTTAGAGTTGTTGAACCATTTGCGAAACAATTGAATGACTTACTAGTACTTGCACAACCACTTTATGATGGCCGAGGCGGTTGGCTGGGCGGTGTAGAACTTGGGACACCGCTTAGGCGTTTAGATCGTGCCAGAGTTATTAGACTTGGCCGCGAGTTTGACATTCCTTGGGAGCTGACTCAGAGTTGTGAACATTCTATAAAACATTGCGGCAAATGCAAAGCTTGTATAAGGCGTAGAAAAGCTTTCCTACGTGAGGGTCACGTAGATCCAACAATCTACACGGAATAAAAATACTAAACTCAAATGAATGAAAGGAATTGAAATGAATTGGTTAAAGAAAAAATTACGCAGAATGTGGTGGTGGTTGACAATGCAAGAGCGTTGTAATGTGTGCGGGTCAGAGAAGAAGACAGCATTCCAAGGGTGTGCACTAGGTCTTCACTCTTCCTATGATACTTGCTATTGTCCACAGTGCCAACCGAAGATTGGTCAACGAAGTCGTGAGTTACTAAATAGGTACTTCCCGCGGAGTAGGTAAGATATGATTGAACTAGAGCAATTTGGTCAACGGTTAGAAGAACAGTTAAGTACCAAACAGACTACGCGTAGAGCAGCGGCAGAGTTAGTGCACTGTACAGGTGCGACTATTGGCCGTTGGGTGCGAGGTGAAGGACCTTTTAGTATCCTGGTCTTGGCCGAGTTGCATAGAAAGTTCGGAATTGACCTAAACGAGTTAATATGCGGAGAAGAAAGGAGTACGAGTGAACGACGAACTTGAAATATTGAAGCTGACCTGTGAAAAATGTGGTGGAAGTAAAAGCGGTACGTACGAGGAGCTTTTTGGAGATACTCCATCACTAGTGCGGTTGCTAAAAATAGTATGCAAATGTGGCGGAGATGTCTGTTTAGAGCTGACCGGAGAGTACAGATAAGATTTTGGAAATTGAAAGGAGTAAACAATGAGACTTATCAAGCCATCAATTGAATTTCTTAACATGACACCGGATCCACTCCAAGCTATTGAGATAGCAGGTAGAACTTGCTATAAGTCAGAGGATAAAATAACGGAAGGCTCAGCGGTAGCGTTTACCAGAAAAATAATGAAGAACGGACACCTTGCTATGATTGAACATGCTTGGGCATCTTATCGAGTTATTTGCGATAGAGGAGTGTCACACGAGATAGTTAGGCACCGGTTGTTTTCCTACGCCCAAGAATCTACAAGGTATTGCAATTATAGGGGTGGAGCAACGTTCATCATTCCGCCGTGGCTTGCCAGTCAAATCAAAGAAATTCAAAACGTAGATTTCAATACAGCGTTTGACACTGAAGGAAACGGTGTTGCTCGTTACTGGGGCTGTCAAATGCTTGAAGCTGAAAAAGCTTATAAGACGTTAATTCTTAAAGCTAATTGGACACCACAACAAGCGAGGTCAGTGTTACCTAACGCGCTAAAGACCGAACTTGTAATCACAGGTAATTTGCACGAGTGGTTACACTTTTTCAAACTACGCACAACTAAAAATGTACATCCTCAAATGCAGGAAATAGCTAATATGCTTTTAGTTGACATTCAACAACGTATACCAATAATATTTGTAGTGACTGAAAGGAGTACATAATGATTAAAGAGCAAGAACGCGAACGTAACGAAAGGGTAATTCTAAGACTTTTGGAGAATACAGAACGTGAAGGTATGGATAAGCTTATCAGCTACCTAAAGGAGGGAGGATTCTTTACCTCGCCCGCCTCGACGCGATTTCACAGTGCTTATCCCGGTGGGTTAGCGAAACATAGTCTCCGGGTCTGCGAGTTACTATCCGGGTTCAACGATGATAACAATTTCTCAGGTAACGGGCCCGGACAGATCACTCAGCCAATCACTAAGAATAATCTAACTATAGCTTGTCTGCTGCATGATGTCTGTAAAATGGGTGCTTACGTGATGATTTCACCTGGCAACCCACCGCATTACAAATGGGATCGAGACTATCCTGCAGGTCATGCTGTACTCTCTATTAGTAGGATACAACAGTTCATTAAACTAGAACTTTTGGAACTGCTATTGATAAAGTTCCACATGGGCGTCTACGGCTTGAAGGAGTTTGAGGAGCGTTCAGGGGAGTACAACTTACGAGGCGACGACACGAAGAGTAAAGGGGAGAAGTACGGTATATCGCTAGCAAATGCTTGGTACCACAATCCTATTGTGAAGTTTATGTATTTTTGCGACGAGATTGCGACTCTTGAGGAGAAATCAGAAACGGAGGCAGAAAATGAAGATCCTAGCAGTTGATCCATCGGTCTTACATTGCGGCTGGGCATACATGGAGGATATAGCAGTACCACGTGGTGGTATTAGCTTACATGCAAGTGGTACTATCGTCTCGCCTGAGGAGTATAAAACTGCAACACTCGTCCAACGGATTGGTTTCGTACTCAGCGACCTAACTACAGTAGAATGTGATGTAGATAAAATCATCATCGAGGAACCTGAACCTTGGGGAGCATATAAGTCTATGGCAAGTTCTAGGAGTGGTTCTTTGCAAATGCTCACTCTACTTACAGGTGCGTTAGTTGGTTGGGGCATTGGGCAAAGCTACAGCACGTCGGTGGAACTTGTGAAGGTCTCTAAATGGAAAGGGCAACTTCCGAAGCATGTGACACAAGCAAGAATGGAGAAGAAGTACCAGCGTAAATTCGCTACCAACGACGAGGCCGATGCAGTGGGCTTGGGCGACTGGTGGCTAATGCAATACTTGAAGAAAGGAGACGCAAAATGATAGTTACTATTACACAGTATCTTAGGCCACACGGTCGAAAATCGGTATACAAAATGAAAATACCAGATACGTACAATGGTATAGATTTAACTGTAAAATATGCGGCATTAGAAGCCTGCGGGTGTCATCTAGCTTGTGAACAGTTACGGACAGGTGAAGTTATTCACTACATCTCGCACAAACTAGGTGACTTTGCAATAGTAAACTCACCTGCTTTTAATGAACATGTAGCTGGCGTGATGCTACTTAAGATACTTTCAGAATTCGATGTAGTGGCATTTGCAAGCTGGCTTAGAACCATTGAGGCTGACACCCCAGGAACGTGTTGATACTAATCAATCACCAATAAATAATACTATCATAATCACGAAAGGACCAAAATGAGCACGCCAGAAATTTACACAGAAGCTGACATTGAACGCTTTCACAAATATTTTGTAGTTGGCGGACCAGATGACTGTTGGAATTGGACTGGCAATCACAACGGGAAGATGAATCGTGCATCGTTCAGTTTCGACGGCCACATGATGCTAGCCGCACGTTTTGCATTTTACATAGCAACCGGCATCTGGCCAGGTGAGTGGATGGTATGTCACACGTGCGACAACGCCCTTTGCGTCAACCCTAAGCACTTATGGCTTGGTACACAGAAAGAGAACATGCGGGATATGGTAGTGAAAGGGCGTGCAGCTCAAGGAGCAGCGAATGGTAGTGCAAAATTGACAGAGGACGATGTGAGGGAAATACGCTCAAAGTACCACACAGGAAAGTGGACGCAGAAGCAATTGGCAGAAGAGTATAGTACTAACCAGGTACACATTGGAGAGATTGTCAACCGCAAGAATTGGAGGCACATAACATGATTGCACAGGAGGAAGTATACGATGCGACCCAAAACTAAACAACAGCAAGATGCCTGCGTTGCAGCTGCACACAAGAATGCTCTTGGAATGGGAACGCTCCCGGAGAAACTTAGCGAAGAGATTAGGACAATGGCAGAAGAGCATGCCAAGCATTTAGCCGAGTATGTTTTCATACCGGCATATGTATCAGGTTTTACGCATGGTGCGAAACACTTGTATGAACGCTTAACGCAGAAGGAGGCGAAAAATGGCTGACGCAAAATTAAATGAATGCCACTTATGTAAAGAACGAGAATATGGTACAGGACCAGTACCAGGTTGTGGAAACTTGGATGCCGAGGTGTGTCTCCTGGGCCGTAATCCAGGATGGGTAGAGGATAAGCAGAAGATACCTTTTATGGGGAAGGCAGGTAGTAAGTTAAACTTTGGGCTTGCTTTAGCAGAACTCAATCGTGAGCTGTGCCGGGTAGATAATGTTGCTAAATGTGTAACACCAATGAACGTCACTCCGTCGCAACAATGTCAACGTATATGTAGTAACACCTGGCTACTACCGACATTGCGAGCAATGAAGAAGCTCCGGTTAATCATTACGTTAGGAAATGAAGCGCTGCACGTTTTTGAACGACTTGGCACTGTCGGTGACCTCCATGGTACTTTAATACCACCAGGGAATAAAGAGCTTTGGCTGCCAGATCTGGAGATATTTGTAAGCTACCATCCCTCCGCAGCTTTACGTTCCATTTTGATGAACCAACACTTCTTGGCCGATTTTAGAAAACTCCGTGAGTACGTAACACAGCGACAACTCGTAGGTTGGAAAGGAGGTTTATGCAAAGCCTAGCGCACCTGATGTATAAGTTCTTCCACGGTCGCAGAGACACATGGGGAGTACGTCGTGGGAGTGAGTATTTTAGGGTTACGGGCAAGGAGATTACCTGGGAAGATTACTCGCGTCATATAGCAGGAGAGCAGGTTATTGGAATTTATCCACTACTTGAAAATGGCCTGACATGTCGTGTTGCGGCAATAGATATTGATAGGGATGATATTGAATTGACACGGCAAGCGTCACTACTACTACCACAGCCAAACTATATTGAGCGGAGCCGTTCAGGCAACTTTCACATTTGGA
>Ga0315295_10003323_pt1 | contig 13688 bp, 14 predicted proteins | sample YL17G14_0_MG_FD_204453 | JGI IMG/M metagenome (GOLD analysis project Ga0315295, IMG submission 204453) | Sediment microbial communities from Yellowstone Lake, YNP, Wyoming, USA - YL17G14_0 | ecosystem: Environmental > Aquatic > Freshwater > Lake > Sediment | place: USA: Wyoming | collected...
CTTCCCTTGACTGATGTTGCTGATTGTGGTAGGTTTTTTTGTGGTTAGTGATTCGAGATGCAAAAAACTAATCAGCGATTCATTAGAAAGCGGTTTCATCAGCTTTCCTTATTTTAGAAAGGAGAACAGAAAATGGTAAAGATGGGAAATCGAGTGGGGGCAGAGTTTTTCGGAACCTTCTGGTTGGTACTCGGAGGTTGTGGCAGTGCGGTTTTGGCTGCAGCGTTTCCAAATGTGGGGATAGGACTGCTTGGTGTAGCCCTGGCCTTCGGATTGACTGTTCTGACGATGGCTTTCGCCATAGGCCACATCTCCGGTTGTCACCTCAACCCGGCGGTGTCCATCGGACTGTGGGCAGGAGGTCGGTTCCCGGCAAAGGACCTTGTGCCTTACATTGTGGCTCAGGTGTTAGGGGCAGTTGCCGGGGCTGGGGTGCTCTTTGTGATTGCGAGCGGCAAAACAGGATTTAATGTGGCATCTGGTTTTGCTTCGAACGGCTACGGGGCACATTCTCCGGGTGGATACACGCTAACAGCATGCCTGGTCACAGAAATCGTTATGACCTTAATGTTTCTGCTGATAATCCTGGGTGCAACCGACAAGCGTGCGCCGCAGGGATTCGCGCCTATCGCTATCGGCTTGGGTTTGACGTTAATCCATCTAATTAGTATTCCGGTCACAAATACATCGGTAAATCCGGCACGCAGCACTGGCGTAGCATTGTTTGTTGGGAACTGGGCAACCGTACAGCTCTGGCTTTTCTGGGTGGCTCCGATAATCGGTGCTATTCTTGGCGGTATCATTTATCGCTGGCTATGCGGAAACAACGAGTAACAACCTTTAAGGAAGATTAGACTAATGAAAAGTAAACGATGTTTGCTTCCTATCCTCATCATCACAGTTATTTTTGCAGGATGTGAGACGGTTCAGGAGGTCCTAAACTTTAATAGACCGACTGCGAGACTGATGGGCCTGAAATTCGATGATGTCAAAATAGACTCAGCTACGCTGCTGTTTGAGGTTGAGGTCGATAACCCCTATGGAGTTGCTTTGCCGCTGACCAATTTGGATTACAGTCTTTCCAGCGGTGCCGGTAAGTTTCTCTCAGGCAATGTCAAAGCCCAAACTACAATACCGGCAAAGAGCAAGGGGATGGTTGCACTACCAGCAAAAATCAACTATGTGGAGATGTTGAAAGCATTGAAGGGCATCAAGCCCGGCTCAAAAATCCCGTATAGTGCAGAATTGGGTCTGTCGGCGAACACGCCAGGTTTAGGGGCGATGAGGTTGCCCTTGAAAAAGGAGGGCGAGTTGGTTCTGCCGAGTATTTCAGACATAAATGTTAAGGATATCTGGGATATTATAAAGCCCAACTGAAGGGAGCGGCACTACCGCTACCAATTAAACGGTTTGCTTTTACGAAGAGAGGAGAAATCTTATGAGCAAAGCTATAAGATTACGACTGGTTGTTCTGTGTTGTCTTGTTCTATTACTGTCTTCTTGTTCCCAGGTTGCTATGACCGGCAGAAAACAACTCAATCTGGTCCCGTCTTCGGTTATGAATTCATTGAGTTTTCAATCTTACGGCGAATTCCTTTCGCAGAACAAGATGAGCAGCGATACTCAACAAACCCAGATGGTTCAGCGTGTTGGCAGCAGAGTCCAAAAAGCCGTAGAACAATACTGTGCTGAAAACAATTTGTCCGGCCAATTGCAAGGGTACCAATGGGCATTCAATCTTGTAGAAGACCCTTCGGTCAACGCCTGGTGTATGCCGGGAGGAAAGGTGGTGGTATATACAGGATTGCTGCCCGTGGCTAAAGACGAAGCAGGTTTGGCAGTCGTGATGGGGCATGAAATCGCTCATGCCATCGCCAAGCACGGTGCTGAACGAATGACCCACGATTTGATTGTTGAATTCGGCGGCATGGCATTGTCGGAGGCCCTGGCTAAAAAGCCGGAGCAAACTCGCAACTTATTTATGAAGTCGTATGGTATTGGGACTCAGTACGGTGTGTTGCTACCATACAGCAGGGTTCAGGAAAATGAGGCCGACCGTATGGGTTTGATATTTATGGCTATGGCTGGCTATGACCCGCATGAAGCGATTAGCTTTTGGGAAAGGATGTCCGCTGCTAATAGAAATGCGCCGTCTCCGCCGGAGCTATTGAGCACTCACCCGGCCGACGCAACCAGAATCAGAAACATCAAATCGCTGATACCAGAGGCAATGCAGTATTACCGAGCGGCCCAAACAATACGCTAAAATGTGACATGCCGACAAGCGTAAAACAAGCGTGGTTTGGACTGCTTTTCCTGCGAGGCCTGGGTGGCTGATGGCATGGTTTATAGAAACCAGCGGTTAGATTGTTGAAATAGAAGGAAGTTAAGTGTATTATATGGATTTGGAAGTTGCAGAAGCGTTTCAAAAGGGGTCAAATGGGAAACCCGGAATAATGCGTTAGGCAAGAATAAGATAAAATTTAGGAGTAAATCCTATGAAAAAGGGTCTGCTAACATTTCTCATGATTATCGCCGTATTCTGGACCTACGGCGTAAGTTCGGCCAAGGACAAAGACACAGGCGGCCAGGAGAGCAAACGTTCCAAAGGGCTCCAGGAAGAAGGCAAGGCCAAAGGCAAAGCCGCGGAAAAAGACAGGAGCATAGATAAGAGCAAAACTGACGAGGGCACCAGCAGAGGCAGGAACAAGGGCGAAGCTGCTGAGGGGGCTGTGGACAAGGGAAAGGAAAAAGGTAAGGCGAAAGAAAATGTTACTGCGAAAGGCAAAGAACATCAACAGCAGATGAAGGCCCTTGAGAAGCAAATGATGCACGAAGAAGCAAAGTTTCTCAGAAGCATAGCGCGGCTGAAACGCATCCGGGAACTGGCCGCCGAACAAGGCAATACCAAGATCGTTGAGCGTGTTGACAAGCTTATAGCAAAGGCGCAGCAAATCAACAGCGACAAACATAAGCGAATGCAGGAGAGAAAGCAAAAGGTTCTGCAACTAAGCGAAGGTAAGTCAGGTCCGGATATTCCGAGGGTCCTTGACCGAAGTGCGGATAAAGGGAAGGCCAGGGAGGATAAAGTTGCTGAAACTGAGCAGCCTAAAACCAAGGTCAAACCGGAGAGTGAAAAGGTCAAAGGAGAACCTAACAGGCCTGAAGGGGAACCGGGCGGTCAAAGAGAAAAACGAAGGGCTGAAAGAAAGGGCTGATGAAGCATAGCGGCAAGTCTGCTTTAGTTCGGTAAGGTGTAATGTTAATACAAGATTTCTAAAGGAATGAACAAATGCTACAAGTAATACTGGTCTTAGCGGTGACGATGGTCGTAATCCTTTTTTCTGTAAGTGGGTGCAAGAAAACATCAAGGGGCCCTGAATCCGGTGAAGAAGCGGTGAAGACGGCGGCTGAATACGAGGTCGAAGCAAAAAAGGAAATCAACAAAGAGAATATGAATCAAGAGCTTGACAAGATAGAACAAGAGCTGGCGCAGGAGGCCAACCAGCCGCAGTAGTCTATAGTTTTTGTATCGCTCGGGTCGGCTGGAAAAAGCTATTTACCAGGAGTTTGCTCATTAAAATATGGACAATTTTGCGTTGAATATTTTGAAAGGATTGAAAGATGAGAACTGTAAAAGGAATTTCGATTTGTGCTCTGTTTGCGCTATGCTTGTTGGTTTTGCATGGTTGCGGCAGCAAGAAGGCCGATGAGAATAAACCCATCAGCGAGGTAAAGGCCGAGGCAGAAAAAATGGACGTGGGCCAGCTTCGTAATATGGCGATGACGTATAAAGAAGCGATGGTGGCCAAGGAGGCAGATGTGGATAAGGTCGCTGCCAAGCTCAAAGAAATCCCGATCGCTAAAATGGTTGGTGATGAAACCAAGCAGCTAAAGACCGAAATCGAGAACCTCGCCAACTCTGTTTCGGCCTTGAGGGAGCGATTCGAAATATATTACCAGAAGTTAAAAGAAAAGGGCGGCGATTTATCGGGGCTGGAAATATAAAAGGCCGGCGTTTCCGCTGCCGGTGAGGCTTTGCCTGCAGCAACTTTGCGATAATGAAATGTTTGAAAGGACGACAAAATGAAAAAGTTGCGAAAAGTGCTGCTCGGCATTGTTATTGGAATTGTGACTCTGGTTATTGCTGCGGTGGTGCTTGTAAATCTTTTTGCCGACCGTGCCGTAAAAATTGGTATTGAGTCGGCAGCAACCAAGGCACTCAATGTCGGTGTTACTGTGGATGATGCGAAGCTGTCAATTATGGCCGGCAAACTTACCCTTGGGAATCTGGTAATCAATAACCCGCCGGGCTACCAGCACCCCAAACTTCTGGAGCTAAAGCAAGCTCAGGTTGAAGTTGACATCAGGTCGCTGTTAAGTGACACAGTCAAGATAAAAGATATCAAACTTGATGGCGCTCAGGTCGTTCTTGAGCAAAGGGGCGTTTCGGGTAACAATATCCAGGATATAATAAAGGCGATGCCGTCCGCCCCAAAAACACAAGAGCCGACTCAGCAGCCGTCCGGCAAAAAGCTCCACATAGATAATCTCGAACTTTCCAACGTTACAGTCAAAGCAAAATTGTTGCCTATCCCGGGAAAGGTGGATACCGTTACGCTCAAACTCGCCCCGATAAAAATGACCAATCTGGGTGGTGACAACAAATTGGATACGGCTGCGCTATCGAGCAAGATTCTGGTAGCCATCACACAGGGCATAGCCGAACAGGGTGCCGGTGTCCTGCCGGATGATATGCTGGGTTCGCTGAAGTCAACTCTGGCTAAAACCGCCGAGCTGGGGAAAGAAGTTTTGAAAACCGGAGAAAACCTCGGTAAAGATGTCCTAAAAACCACCGAAGACCTCGGCAAGGGACTTTCCGAAGGATTCAAAGGTCTGCTAAAGCCAAAGAAAGAGTAATAAACCCGCAATGGTGGACATGGTAGCCATCACCTTGTGAGGTTTCATTATCCTCTCCAGGGACGGGAGCGGTTTATTTTGCCGGATAGGATGTCCCTTGCGATGATGACGTCTTCTCTAACCTGAAAATCGAACATTCCGGCGCAGATAAAATCGGCGCCGTTTTCAAAGGCAAATTTGAAGCCGTCTTTCGGATGGATTGCACCGGCGGCCATAACCTTGTAAGCAATCCAAGACCTGGTGACCGTCTTCATAAATTCGATGGTTTTCTGCGGCGTTTTGCACCAGATATTATCATTCTCCGGCTCTCTTTTAGCCGACCAGTAGCTATCGCTATGTAAGGTCTTCATATAGAAATCGGGTTTTATCCCTGCCTTTTCGCAGGCGATAGGCACCTCTACATTGTGGCCGGCGATTCCCGCAATTACCTTATTTTGCCTGATACATTCGACGGCTTTTCCGAGAAGGTCAACCTGGCCTTTTTCGACGAAGGTATCTGCGACGCCGCCGTGCACATATACGCCGACCGCACCATTATCGATAGCCATTTTGGCCTCGGTTGTAACATCATTTTCTGTTATCTTGACCTGTGCAATCCACTGGAGTTTACCGCCTCTTTCGTTCCAGTATTTTGTGATGATTCTGATGCAGTGCTCATCCAGCCGAAGTATTGCGGTGTTTATTCTCATCTCCTCACATATCTGGAAGGTTTCGATGACCTTTTCATCCGTGAAATAGTTATTCAGCAAATCCGATATGTAAGTGAGGTCTCTGCTGTGCGCAAAGCCGCTGATTAGGTTGCCGCCGCAGATAAGCCGGCTGATTGTCAGGTTCCCGATTCTACCCGTCGGCAGACCCCCGGCAGAAACATTCAGGGGCATGCCTTTGTTATCGCCTTGGGGTTGTTGGGATGTTGATTTTTCTGCAGATTTTTGTTGTGCCAGCAAAATTTTCTCTTCAAGACTTAAGCCGAGCGAAGCGCCTGCGGATGCAGCCAGAGATTTTTGCAGAAATCTTCGGCGATTCAGGTTTTCCGGCATTGCCGGCCTTTCTTCTGAGCTTTGTTAGTTCGGTTTCTTCTCTGCTTGTGCGCCAAGCAGCTTCATCAGACTTCCAAACTCGACGGGGAAAAGAATAACTGTGTTTGAAGGGCTGGCTCCGAGGCCGTCGATGGTCTGAAGTGTTCGTAATTGTATTGCCAAAGAATTTTCTTTCATAATGTTAGCGGCTGCGGCAAGATTTACTGCAGCGAGCTTATCGCCTTCTGCCTTGGTAATCGTTGCGCGTTTTTCTCGCTCGGCGGAGGCCTGGCGGGACATCACACGCTTGAGGTCTTCGGGCAGCTCGATATCCTGCAAACGGATTGAATCAACGTGCAAGCCCCAGTCTTTGATTCGCTCTTCAACGTTTTCTCCTATTCGTGCCTGGATTTGCTGGCGCTCGGAGAGCAGCTCATCGAGAGTCAATCCTCCTACCACGTCTCGCAGCGCCGCCTGAGAGCATTGCGCAATAGCAAAGCGAAAGTCCTGAATACGAATTACCGCCTTTTCCGAGTCTTTAACCATGAAAAAGAGCGCCCCGTCGATTTCGGCTGGCACGTTGTCGCGCGTGATTACCTTCTGGTGCGGGATGTTAACTACCAGTATGCGGGTGTCGATGAATCGCACATACTCGATGATGGGGATAATGTAGAGAAGCCCCGGGCCGCGCACGGCCTGGAAATTTCCCAGCCGCAGCACCACGCCTCGCTCCCACTGAGCGGCGATGCGCACACCGCTAATGATGGTGCCCCAGAGGACTGCTACAATAATAACAGTAACTAAAGCTGTTTTCTCATCTATCGCTTTGCTGACCGTCGCCCAGTACAAAAGGAGCCCAAGAATAACCAAAGGCGCCAAAGTCAACAAACCCCGCAGGCCACGGCCAAGCGAAATGTGTTCGCCGGTGGGTTTTGCGTAATGCTTCTGCGATTCTGCCAATTGTTGGGATAATGCTAACACCATAATCTTTCACTCCTTTAGGCCGTTAGAAATCTAATTTCTAACGGTCTTTACTTTTGTCGATTATATTTGTCTATAAATCCGCCGAAGGCGGACACGGAAATCTATGTCGGTCCGGCCTGCCCCGTCTCTGGCAGGTAATGGGCCGGGTTGGAGTCGAACCAACGTAGGCTTACGCCAATGGGTTTACAGCCCATCCCCTTTGACCACTCGGGCACCGACCCTATTCGTCCATTCTCCGTAGCAGCCCCGACTTGTCGGGGGCTACTGCGAAGGATGAATCGCTCGTCGTTCGTGTTGCGTATCTCGAATAAGTTAGAACCGAAAAACCTCAAAAAGTCAACAGATTAGTCCAGTTCCATCGGAAAATAGTTCTTTGCGTTGTTAAAGCAGATGTCCTCAACCATTTTCCCAAGCAGGTCTGTGTCATTTGGCAGCAGGCCTCCTTCGGCATCGTTTCCGAGCATATTGCAAAGAATTCTGCGGAAATATTCGTGCCTCGGATACGACAGAAAACTCCGCGAGTCCGTCAGCATCCCGACGAACCTGGCGAGCAACCCCATATTCGAAAGTGCCCTCATTTGCTCTTCCATCCCATCTTTCTGGTCGAGGAACCACCACGCGGCGCCATACTGCATCTTGCCCGGCACTGACCCATCCTGAAAGTTGCCAATCATTGTGGCAAACAGGGCATTATCCCTCGGGTTGAGGTTATACAGGATGGTTTTGGGCAGTTTGCCGTTTGTATCCAGCCGGTCAAGGAATTTGGAAAGAGGTTTTGCCGCTTCAAGGTCGCTGATTGAATCGCAGCCGACATCCGGGCCGAGGGTCTTGAACAGCCGCGTGCAGTTGTTTCGCAGGGCGCCGAGGTGAAGCTGCTGGACCCAGCCGGCTTCCGCGTCCATCACAGCGAACTCAAGCATCATCGCCGACTTGAATTTGAGTTGTTGTGATAAATCCAAATCTTTTCCCGACCGAATTATATCAAAGATTTTTTTGATTTCGCTTTGCGAATAATCTTCAGCGTAGGCAGTCTCTAATCCGTGGTCGGAGAGCCGGCAACCGTTTTGATGAAAGTAATTGTGGCGTTTGCGGAGTGCTTCGATATACGAGTCAAAGTTAGCTATCTGCATACCGGCCGCTTCTTCGAGTTTATCTATCCAGGCGTTCAGTGCCGCAATATCCTCCACGGCCATAGCCCTGTCAGGCCGAAAGGTGGTGTGAACTTTGATTTCAAAGCCGTCTTCTCGAATTCTTTTGTGATGTTCGAGTGAATCGAGTGGGTCCTCGGTGGTGCAGACAAGTTTGACATTCATTTTGCGCATTATGTTGCGGACGCTAAACTCCGGCGACCTTAACATCTCGCTGACAGTTTGGTAGATTTTCTTTGCGGTGTCGGGACCTAAGAGTTTATCTTTTATGCCGAAGGGGTTCTTTAGCTCAAGATGGGTCCAGTGATAGAGCGGATTGCCGAGGCAGTCCGGAACAGTCTCGCTCCACTTTTGGAATTTTTCGTAATCGGTAGCGTTGCCGGTGATATATTTTTCGGCTACGCCATTGGTTCTCATTGCCCGCCATTTGTAGTGGTCGCCAGCCAGCCAGGCCTGCGTGAGGTTGTCAAACCGATGGTCGGCGGCGATTTTATCCGCAGGCAGGTGACAGTGATAATCGTAGATGGGCATTTTCTTTGCGTGCTCGTGGTAAAGGGTTCGAGCAATTTTGGTTTGCAGGAGAAAATCTTCAGTTATAAATTCAGCCATTTTTGTCTCCTAATCCGTTATTTGTGGCTCGTCTTTCGTCCTTCGTCCATCGTCCCTCGTCTCTCGTCCCTCGTCTCTCGTCCCTCGTCTCTCGTCCCTCGTCTCTCGTCCCTCGTCTCTCGTCCCTCGTCTCTCGTCCCTCGTCTCTCGTCTCTCGTCCCTCGTCTCTCGTCCCTCGTCCCTCGTCTATCGTCCCTCGTCTCTCGTCCCTCGTCTCTCGTCCCTCGTCCATCGTCCCTCGTCTCACCATTTATTATGTCTGTCCCGGTGGCGGTGGGGGCGGCGGTTTGCGTTTAGGCGGTTTGTATTCGGCCAGTTTCTTTGCATAGTCCGCTACCTCGCTTCTTGTCTTTTGTAGCCGTTCCGAAATCTGCTTTGGCTGCTTTTTTTCTTCCTGCCGCATTTTGTAGTCATAGATTCCATAGATGGCCCACGCAATCGCCAGCGCTACTACCGCGACTATCATTACGATTTTGAACATAACGTTTATCCCTTAATGAAAATCCTTTTTGCTGTAGGGATTCCATCCGAGAGACTGAGGGAAGCCCTATGGCGGTACAATTTTCGGGGAGCAGACCCAGCGAATAAAGAGATAAATCATTGCCAAAAGAAATAAGATATTTAATACTACCGCAATTTTGGCCAATCGAATATTTTGCTCAGTTTTCCTTCTAATGGCTATAACAGCCAAAATGATCGATGCAAAACAAGACAAATAAGCCAAAGGTACCATTATCGTTCCAATAGCCTGTGGCAGGAACTCTGCAAAAACAGCAAAAATCCATGGGACGACACTTAACGCTAATGAGTAAACGGGTAAGTTTGATGATTTTCTATCCATAGTACTCTGTACTCTCCTTTTGTTAATTGACCACTACATAGTAAAGAAATATTCAGGTAGTCTCAAGGATTTTTTGCACAAATTTCTATTGTCGCAGAAGGTAGGGCGTGCTCGGCACGCCGATTTCTATGATTGTCATTTTTTAAACCGTGTATGTTGTTGATGCAGTTGTTCCGCCACGGCCGGTCCAGTTTGTATGGAAGAACTGGCCTCGCGGCTTATCAACCCGCTCGTAAGTGTGGGCGCCGAAATAATCTCGCTGGGCCTGCAATAGATTAGCCGGCAGCCGGGCGGAGCGATAGCCATCATAAAAAGCTAAAGCCGAGGTCATCGCGGGCATCGGGATACCCATTCGTATAGCTTTAGTAATCACCCGCCGCCAGGCGGCCTGCGCCTTTGTAACAGCCCTCTTAAAGAACGGGTCAAGCAATAGATTAGTCAAATTAGGATTTTTGACGAAGGCCTCTTTAATTTTACCTAAAAATACCGAGCGGATGATGCAGCCGCCCCGCCATATAAGGGCGATGCCGCCGTAATTTAAGTTCCATTTGTATTCCTGCGCTGCCGCCCGCATCAACTGGTAGCCCTGGGCGTAACTGACTATCTTTGCTGCATACAGTGCCTGACGCAGGTCGTTGATAAATGCCTTTTTGTCGCCTGTAAATTTTGACTTCGGACCTTTGAGGACATTCGATGCTGCGACCCGCTCTTCTTTGATAGCCGACAAGCACCTTGCCAAAACAGCTTCGCTGATGAGCGTAAGCGGCTGGCCGGCATCGAGGGCGGCAACAACGGCCCATTTGCCGGTTCCCTTCTGGCCGGCAGTATCGAGAACCAGGTCGATAACCTCGTTACCATCCTCGTCCTTATAAGCGAGGATGTCCCGCGTGATTTCGATAAGATACGAATTAAGCTCGCCCTTGTACCAGTCGGCGAAGACCTCGTGCATTTGCGCATTTGTAAGCGCCAGACCCTCTCTCATTATATGGTAGGTCTCGCAAATCATTTGCATATCGCCGTATTCGATTCCGTTGTGGACCATTTTTACAAAGTGCCCTGCTCCATTTTCGCCGACCCACTCGCAGCAGGGAAAGCCGTCATCTGTTCTGGCTGCGATTTTCTGGAATATGGGTTTGACATATGGCCAGGCCGCTGGTGAGCCGCCGGGCATTATCGAGGGCCCTCGCAGCGCACCTTCTTCGCCGCCGGATACGCCGGTGCCGATGTAGAGTTTGCCCTTGCTTTCGACATACTGCGTGCGGCGAATGGTATCCGGGAAATGCGAGTTGCCGCCGTCGATAATGATGTCGCCATTTTCAAGATGCGGCAGCAGTTGCTCAATGAAATCATCGACCGGCTGGCCGGCCTTGACCATAAGCATTATCTTACGCGGTTTGTTCAGCGCTGCGACAAACTCCTCGATTGATTTGCAGCCAATGACGTTTTTGCCTTTGGCCCGGCCATTCATAAAATCATCCACCTTTGAGATGGTTCTATTGAAACAGGCGACGGTGAAGCCCTTGCTTTCCATATTGAGGATGAGGTTTTCACCCATTACCGCAAGACCTATCAGGCCAATGTCAGCTTGCGGTGAGTTTATCGAATCCGCTTTTGCCATTTCTTAAAGCTCCTTTTCTGTATCGTATGTCATTGTGCTAACTGCTGGATAGCTTATATAGTGTTTCGCCAGCGTGGCGGACAACTAAAACCCCTTCATTTTCTCTATTCTCGTAGTCGGCTATATTTATATCAACTGGATTCATATATCCCAGGTTCACCTTTTCGCAGCGCTCTTTGCTGATGCCGGTAGCGAGGACCACATTGGCCCGCGGTCTTTCGACGCCATTTACAAAAGTGCCCAGGCCTTTGACGTGCGTGGAATGCGCCATCGCTGCCCGCGGGACGCAGGCGAACTTATCTAATTGTTTTAGGAAATAGTCAAGCGTATGATAGCCGATTTTATCAAGGAATTTGCCGTGAGTGTATGAAATTTCACTGATGTGCGGTGCATAAATAATCAGCGTCCCGCCATCAGCAAGTATTGGGTCAAGCTTATATGCCACTTTGGCGGCTGTCCATATATCATCATACATCTTCGGTGCTTCGCCCAAGATTGTATGATAGGGCTTATCTTTATAGACGATATGGACGTCTTTGGACAAATCAGCCGCTTTTTCCCACGCCTCTTTGAAATCGCCGATAAATAGCCCTTTGAGTTTGTCGTCAACGGAGACCATCGCAAATAATTTCCGGGGCATTTTTACCAGCGAGGCTGCCTTCTCGACAATCAGCCGGGGCGGCGTCCATTTATTGCCGATTATGGCAGGAATCGTTATCACCGCGCTTAGCCAGTGGAAGAAGTTTATGATTTCGCTGCCGGCGATTCCGGGAAATATATACTTGTGTCCGCCGGAAAAGCCCACGACCTCGTGCGGAAATACAGGGCCTATGATAAAAAATTCATCGTATTCAAAAATCAGCTTGTTGATAGCTACGTTGACTTCCTCGCGAAATAGTCCGCCGGTAATCTTCTCGATTTCATCGGCACGGATTCGGCCGATAGAAGTAAATGTTTCGGGACTTTCCCATTTGTGATTAAAAAACTGGACCTGTGCATATTTACTGCGACGCTCCATCGCCGTGATGCCGAGCCGGGTGCAGATTTGCTCTTCGGTAAGGGGCTGATGGGTCCCAAGCGCAACGAGAATGTGTATTGCTTTCGCCTTGCCCGCTAAAAAATCATAAATGATTTTGAATATGTTGCCTATGGGGCCTGAGCGGGTATTGTCGGGGATGATTAATAGAATCCGTTTGCCGGCGTAGTTATTTTGCGAAAAGAACTCACCTATCATTTCGCGGGCCTGCTCGTCCGAAACAAAACCATCTTTACTCTTACACTCGATTACCATCATGTTTAGTTTCAACAATCAGTCATCAGTACTTGGTTAATTGGTGAGTGGTAATTAGTAACTGGTGATTCGTCAACTACTCACCAATCACCATTCACCAATCACTAACCACTATCGTTGCTGCCAGGGTGGCTTTTCAGGCAGACACCTGTCAAATTCGCTGATAAGTTTTTCCTCGTAACCGCCTGCGAATTTGCCTTTGATAAACCTGTCGAGCGCCTCATTGTGGAATCTCTTCCACGATTCGACCTCGCTGCCGGGATTGACCGGGTAAAACAAAGTGTCGTTGGCCCTTGCGGCGTTCATATCGCCGATAGCGTCGCCAATCATCAGGATGTGGTTCTTGTCGTATTTGCCTTTCGCTGTGAACTCGAGATGCTGAGCTTTGGTGCCCATTTCCTGGCCTGCAATAATATCTACGTATTTGGCGATGTCGTGTTCCTCCCACTCGCGGATAAGTGCCTCTCCGGGGGTAGCCGAGACGACAATGACGTCAGCTAAAGGCCTGATTTTTTCCAAGCTCTCCCGCACGTATGGAAATGGCGGCATAGCTTTAACAATTTCTTCTATCGCCCAGTTGACCCTTTCGCTCCACGCAAGCGCAAGCTCCAGCTCTCGCTTGGCATCGGCGCTGGTGGCCTCGGCGATAGCCTTTTTAAGCCCTTCATTGCTGAGGACACTTTTTGGGTTATCGACCCAGGCATAATAGTGTGGAAACTGCGGAACCTTGAAACTTCTGGCCTTGACCATCGGGTGAGAAGGCAGCAGGTCTGCCAGTATCAGCTTGAGCGTTTTATGGCGGTTGCTGCCGCGTGTTTTGGAAAACAGGTCTGCAAATTCCTTGCACTCTCGCGCCGCCTGTGCGACCGGCTGCAAACCAAAACACCCAATCATCCAGGGGCAGAAACACTCGCGCTGCTTTATCCCCATCGTGTCGAACGCGCAGCCGTCAGAGTCGATACCGATGAAAAACTCCCTTTTCGGCTTGAAATTCTTTAACGGTTTTGCCGGGTCAACATCTGCCATTTTTTCTCCTGCTCAAATAATCAAGTATCACTAATCAATTTTTCAGACTCCGCTGAAAGCTGAGAATCCTCCGTCAACAGGGATGACAACCCCTGTAACAAATTTTGCAGCATCACTTAACAGCCAGAGAACCGTTCCTATAAGGTCATCCGGCTGGCCAAATCTGCCCATCGGCGTATGGTCTATAATCGTTTTACCTCGCTGGGTTAGCTCGCCGGTTTTCTGGTCGGTT
>Ga0315295_10003325_pt1 | contig 13686 bp, 14 predicted proteins | sample YL17G14_0_MG_FD_204453 | JGI IMG/M metagenome (GOLD analysis project Ga0315295, IMG submission 204453) | Sediment microbial communities from Yellowstone Lake, YNP, Wyoming, USA - YL17G14_0 | ecosystem: Environmental > Aquatic > Freshwater > Lake > Sediment | place: USA: Wyoming | collected...
TCATAGAGTTTCTTTTCAAGGATAGATAATCCATGAGATAACAAATGTTCAAGGTTAATTTTCTTGAACTTGTCTTTATCCTTTGCAATCTGCTGGCATTTGTCGTAAAAGGCTCTATATGAAGTTAAAATCCCACTGAAAGAAATCTCAAGGTTTCTTATATGTTCGATGACTTTTTCATATGAAAGTTGATTTGTGATTGCTTCTTTATCTTCTGGTTTCTTCATGGCCTCTAAAATATCATCTATACTTGAAACGTCTTTAACTTCGATGGGAAGCTTCAGAGGAGCGACCAGAATTTTAATTGCATTAAAGTATTGCTCATCATTCCAAATGTCTTGTTGGATTCTTTCGAATATGTTACGTTGTTGGCTGCTTATACGATCATCAAATTTATTTTGCTTGAGTTCTCGTTTTAGGTCATTAACTGCTTTCTTTAAGACAGCTTTGACCTTTGATACTTCGGAAAAACCTATTATCTGAGATATTTCTTCCAGTTTTTGAGCCTTTGTTGATAATATGAACCTTAGTAAATCCTTATATCGCAGTGATAGATTCTCTTTTAAGGTTGTATTTATATAATCCTTAAATTTTTGCGATGTGTTTGTATATTCACTCGTCAATTTTGATTTCTTAATAAATAATTTCTTTTGGGAATCACATTCAGAATCTGAATATTTAACCTCGACATATGCATCTTCACTATCGGACAAAAAAGTATTTCTAAGAGCATTTGTTCCTTTCGCATCCGCACCAATTTCTTTTGAAGTAAGATGTTCAACCTTATCGTAATAGAACCATTCAAAGGCATCAGTAATAGAACTCTTCCCGCTGCCATTATCCCCATAAATAAGAATTGATTTTGAAGAATCAAATTCAATCCCAATATGCTTTCTGATTCCCCTAAATCCACTTATTTCAATGTCTTTGATTTTCACGGTCTTTTTTCTCTAATCCTGCTTAATTCATTAGATATATGTATATTCGTTAGCTTACCCTCTTGATATAACTTTATGATTATCTTAACAACCTCCTGATCTACCCCCTCGATATCTGTTATGCGAGAGAAGAATTCATCAAGGATTTCCTTTCCGCTCTTAATTTGATCGGTCATGATTCATAACCCTTTTCAAAATATTCCCAGTTAATCTGAAACATTGACGGCACATCATGCCTTTTGATTTCAAAACCACTTTTGTTGTTGCAGATCGGATAGACACCATATTTGTCGAGAAAATCGAGTATGAAATAACTCTCCAAATCTTCTATGCGGTGTTCCCATATTTGCTTTAGCATTTCAAAATTCAGATATGTAAAATAAAGTCCTTCAGCTTTCTTGTAGTTGCTAATACCCTCATTCCCCGAGACTCCCTCGAAATGATTAGACAGCCTTTTCCCGATGCTGTTCGTCTTTTTCTCGCTCATGCCAATGTATATAAGTTTCGATTTCCCGAAAGGATAAGGTATTTCGGTCTCCTTAAGAAAAATAAAGTACAGCCCGCATATGCCCATAAGAGGCTTAATATTCCTTAATTCGAAATCTTGTTGTTTGTCAAAGTTGATTTTAAAAGTCTGCATTTCCCTATTTATTAGCATCAAATTTTTTTAATCGCATTTAAGTATCTATCTGAAAATGAATTATAGCCAGGAGCTATATCAAAGGTTTCATCCAAAATTATCAACTCTGTGATTTTTGCTATGTCAAATGGACGCCAGTCAGGGATTTTTTCAGAATGAGTTGAATATCCAGACAATTGATAACAATCTGCAAGGGTCTTTCCAGTGCTGCTAATGTATATTGCATGAGGGCAAGCTACCCTGTAACCTTCACCTTTGTAATTTAGTTCAACTTTTTGTTTTGATTTAATTGCATTGATAATTTTGTCTTCAACAGTCATTACTTGCCTCCTTTGATAATATTTTGAGTGTCTATTTTTGCAAAGTGATTGGTCGTTCATTCATAACTATTCCCCACCCTATATTTCGGCAATAATCCGCTCAATGCGATTCTCCGATTCTCTTAAATAGTCTATATCTATAAGTTTAATGCAAGATATCTCTTAATGTAATTTGTTAATTCACTCCAACTCGTGGCACCATCCCTCGGATAATGCGCAAGTCCTCCTGTATTGCAGTAACTGTAAATACTTCTAATCTTATCAATGACATTCTTTAACTTATCATAATTTTTTTGTTGTATCACTTCCAGAATCTCATCCAGCCTTTCTTTATCGTACCCCAGATATTTTTCTTTTATTTCTGTCTCAAGACAAAACCTAAGCTTTTGTCCATAAATAACTATATTTTCATCTGTCCCACTTACATTTCCGATATTTCTAAAATCCTCTTTAAAAGATGAATAAATAGTTGAGTTGCTTTTGTGAGTATGAAAAATACAAGAGGAGCCTGCTCTTAAAATATAGTATCTGCTCTTATTATTTTTTATCTGCTTGTTTCCTGCTTTAATACAATATTGCTTGAATAAAGGATCGCAGGTAAATATTAGAGTTTGCAAGAAAGGCAGGGTCTTATAATGGATCAATTCAGCAATATTCTTACGTTTACCCGCATCAAAACTTGTAATTGGTTCATCAAAAACGATAATTTTATCTTCTTTTTTCTTCTCATTCTCCAGTAAGGCAAAGAAATAACTCAAAGCAATAACTTGTCGTTCCCCTTCGCTTATTTCCTTAAGTCTGTCTTTACCTCTATAATGCACTTCAAATCCGCATGTTACAGGGGTACTTGTTCTTAAATCGTAATTGGGGAAACATTTAGGTTCAACGAGGAGTGCTGGATTAATATCTTCTATATATTTCTTAATCTTTTCAAAATAATTGTCTGTAAATTCTTTAAAAGAATATTTTACCCTGTCTCTTAATGTCTGGAATATTCTGTTTATATTATCGGCAACTTTCTTATTGTTGTTATAATTTTCTTTGCCCTGTATGTATCTGAGCAAATCATCCCGCTTTTCAACGGTAAATTTATTTATTTCCAATCGCTTTATTTCCTCTGATAACTTTTCTTTTTCCTTAAGTTTTTTTCCTTCCTGTAAATCTTTTCTGTAATTCATAACAATAGTATTTATGCTAAGGACTATAGAATTATAATTTTTAATAAAACTTATAAATTTTTCCGCCATCCTGCGTATATCATCAAGGTTGTTAGATTCATAATATGTTAGAGTATGTGTCTTCTTTTCCTGTATGATTTTTAATTCCTCTCTTAGAATTTTTTGCTCATCGTCTGTTAGCTTAAAAGCAGGTAAATCAATTTCCACACTGATATACTTTTGTATTTCAATGAGTCTTTGTGTATTATCTTCAGGAACAAAAGACGGTGCCAGAACATTTTCGTATTCATCTAATCCTTTTAGAACCGCTTCTTGTTTTGTTCTGAATTCTTGATCAAAAATGCGCTGATATTGTTTGATTATATCTATGTAAGCACCATTTTTAATTTTTTGTTCACAGAACGGACAGGCAATTAAGGATTCTTCCTCGATCAGTAATAACCCTTGCTGTATAAAGTCAGCCTTATTTTTAATCTTATCTATGATCTCAGTAACAGCACTTGAAACTGTAAATCCTAATAAATCTGGAACTTTATTGAAATCAAATGCTAACAGATTTTCTGAAATATTTATTAAGTCAATCTCCTTAAGATTTTCAATTGCCTTTTGTTCTTTAAGGGCAACATTGATTTTATTTACTTCCTTCTTCTTATTCTCGATGATAACTTCATATTCTTTTAATTGCTCACGATGAATGATTGTTAAAGTTGGCAGGATTTGATCAATATCACTTTTAGAAAATTCTTGAATCTCATCAAAGAGAGCAAAGTATTTTTCTTCTTCTTTTTTAAAATATTCCTCATTCTTTGTTGAGAGGTAATTCTTGAATGAAAGTAGTCTGTCGAGCAATTCTTGATAATTATAAAAATCTCCAAGATAAACTATTATTTCGCCAGTTTTCTTATCGTGCTCTACATTTCGTCCTTTTGACCCAGAATGAACGTTATCGTTAATAAAATCCCTATCAAAAAATATGAATCTTTTCTCTAATACTGAATTATCCCATCCTGTATTTTCTCGAAAAGCGATATTTGCATTTTCGAATGCTATTTGTATTTCCCGGTCTTCACTTTCTTTATCCCAATGCTTCCTGATGTTATTTGACATAGAATTCAGGTTTTTAAATATAGATACTAAAGTAGATTTACCTGCGCCATTTTCTCCATAAAAAATATTATATTTCTTAAAATTATTGTCTACCGTCTTGGTTTTTGGCACTCTATTGCCAGAGGAATCATTAATATAGATGATTTTGCTGTTTTTATCATAGTCGATAACTGTCGACGGATTTACATCGTCCCAGCTAAATAGCCAAAATGAACCAACATTTTTTATTCTATTAACTTTCTTTATCATGCTTAAGTATTGGATTAAAGGAAATCAATCCCTTTTCCTCAAAGATTTTCAATATATCTTCATTTGTCGCATTCAGATCGCCCATTGCATCAATAATATTTTTCATATCCTTGTCTGTGGTTTCGTCTTTCAGCTCTTTAAGTAATTTATCTATATCCATAGCTATCCCTTAGGGCTTTTTTCTCCCCACACCTCTGCAATTATCCGCCAAATGCGTTTTCCCGCATTGGAAATTATCCTACTGCTGTATTTTCTATTTCTTTATAAAAGCTGTCGATGTCTTTTTGTATCTCAATAGTCTTCTGAATAGCAGTTACAATCCTGCAATAAGTCAGTATCTCATCAAGTGATAATACACGCTCTTTCCTATCCTTCAGCCATTTATCACAGACTTGATAACCTCCAATTTGATAGTTCCATACATCCTGTGATATGCCTTCAAAATACTGCTCTTTATTTATATATAGAACTCCTGCTTTATCATCATACTTCAGCTTCTTTACTCGGTTATCACCTGTTCCCTGAAACCGTGAAATCGGTGAATCAAGTTCGTGTGATTTGAGTAAGTGCAAATCAGCAAGCATATTCCCGTAATCGGACATTTTCTTGAACAGCTTATAGTCCTTTATAAAAGGCACTCTCGGAAAGTCTATCTTCAGGAACTCTGCATATTTTGTTCTGTATATTTCGGAATAAAGGACAGCGTAAATGAAATAGAAGATTTCCTCAGGGGATATGACTTTCTTATATGCTTTCAATAAGAATTTAAAGATTTCAGGTTTTATGTTTGGTTCTATTTTCTCTCCCTCTGCATGAAATAAGCCCTTCTTATCTTTTGAGGAATAAAGGTAAATAGGGAAAATATAGGTTTGGTAGCCATAATAATTTATATCTATTATGTTGGCAGTAATCATAACCTGTGTCAGGTTCTCTGGTATTGGTTTTCTCATCAGCACTAAACCAATATTTTTTTCAAAAAAATTTCTCATCATATTTATTCTGTCTCTATCAATTAGATTTGATAGGTAACAGATATGTCTATTATCAAAAGGACGGTAAGAATACGGTTTTATCTGTTCCTTCCAATTGATTCTTTTGACGGACTCTCTTACAGTTCCAATATCAAAATCGGTTGTTTCTTTCAAGTCCAACGACTGAGCAACTAAATCATCAGGTAAATTACTTATAAAGGTTCTCATCCTCTGTTTAATTTCTTCATCAGTAAAGCCGACTACAAAATGGTCTCTATGAGATTTCACTCCACTTGATGATTTATCAAATATTTCAGTCATCGGTATAAACTTGTCGTAATTAACCTGCAATGAAAAATCTTTCTCCACAAAGAAATAATACGGTTCTACAGGGCTTAATAGGTTCCATTCTATTGTATGGAAATCGGAATTACTTAAATAGTCATATTTGCTTTCTCTTAATCCGTAGACATCCTGATAAAAGACTTTACATGCTTTCCCCTTCTGCTCCTTTTTGATTAATAAGACAATAGATACACCTTGCTGAATATCAAATACATTTTCATCCTTGCTTCCATCAGGACACTTTTCACCGATACGGCTATTACCGTGAAGATTTAGGACATAGATTTCATCGAAACTATCAAGCAATCTCTTTCTCATCCCTCTGTGTATCAATCCCGACAGATAGGAATTGTTAGTTATCATTCCGATTATCCCTTTACCATCACGGTCTATCTTCCAATGTGCAAATCGGATGAACTTTATATAATCATCTGAAAGGGGTTGTATGTTCTTTTCCTCTCGGACATCCTTTTTATAAACATCCATCTCCTGCTCAATGAAGTCAGATTTATTGACGGAACTTACTGAATACGGAGGGTTTCCTAATATCACTAAAATCGGCTGTTCTTTCTTTACCCTCCCTGCAAGGTGAGATTCTTCTGACAGGGATGCCATTCCTGGTAATTCGGTCTGTGCAAGTTCTTCCATTTCAAGGGTATTTGTAAGGTATAGCTTTACTCTGTCATCCTTCTGCAATCTGTATCCTAATTCCTCAAGCAGGAAGGACATCTTCAAATGACCGACTGCATAGGGTGCCATCATTAATTCAAAAGCATAGAAGTTTTTCAGGATATGCTCTTTGATGAAATTCTCTTTGCCTCCCTCTCCGTATTTTGATATAAACTCATTAACAGCTAACTTTGCAGCCTCAGCCAAAAAGGTAAGTGTTCCTGCTGCAGGGTCTAAAACAGTTACGTTCTTATCTGCGAACCCGTCCGGCTTATTGAACTGTTCTTTCAGAATGCTATGCAATGACCGGACAATATAGGAAACAACTGGTTCAGGGGTGTAATATACTCCCCTCATCGCTCTTGTCTTGGGGTCATACTCGGAAAGGAATGTTTCATAGAAATGAATGATAGGGTCTTTGCCCTTGCCCTCATGGAAGTATTGATGAAGTAACTTGTGTATATCCGTAACCGCAAGGATTTCTGATATATCATCAATTATCCATTCCATCTGTTGCGGTAGGTCAACAGAAGATATAAACCTGAATATGTCTCTCAATATCCCTATGGTTTTAGGGATACTTTCATAGGCAAGTTTTCTGTTAAATCCATTCTCTGAACGTGTCCTTGCTGCAAACAATCCATAGGTAACGGTCTGTGCATACAAATCTGAAAACTCATCTTCTGTAAGACTGCTGATAAGGTAATCCTTGAACGCCTTATAGAATCCCCTGACAAATCCCTTTTCTGTTTTTTCTTCTTCCCTCAACTCTTGTGCTATAACCTCATCCTTTAAAAACCGTGTCCTTTTTGCAAGTTCTATTGCAAGGTTCTTTGCATCGTAGACTTTCGGAATAGAAAAGGAAAAAAATTTCTCGAATATCTGTAGCAGTTCTGACTCTTTCTCTACAGGTGGGGTGGTCTTTACTTTACTTATCCAAAAAGGTCTGCCGATAAGGGCTTTATCAGTTAATACCCCATTACGGTAAAGCCTGAACTCAAGGAAATTGGTAAGTATCAGGTTCGGGAAAGTATGCAGGTATCTCTTTAACTGTTCTGTTTCCTCTATCTTATCAAGGTTCTCAATGGTAGGGTCTTTTGCTTCTATGTATCCTGTGATATGCTGTTTTCCATCCCATACTCTGAAATCGGGGTTTCCTGCCTCTGTCTTTTTAGGTTGAGGTGTGATGTGAATGTTTTTCTTTCCGATTGAACTGCAATGCTCATCAAGCAGGTCTTTAAGGACAGGGTAATAGCTTTCTTCTCTTGCATCTCCCCGAGTTGATGTTTCTGTTAATTTTTTTAGATATGATTTAATCATTAAGTTTGGCTTCAGGGGCTATTCTTTCGTAGATGTGAAGGGATACTGCGGGGACTTGAAAAGAGAGGTGCTCCTTCTTCCCTGACCAAATCAACTGAGGATAAAGGTGGGGATCATAGTCGTATCTTTTGGGTTTTGGCCTTGAGGTATCATAAGAAGAGGGTCCGACAGAAACAGCGTTCTTGCAGGTTTCGGTTTCATGCCTGTAGGCTTCTACATCATTATTGGCTGAATTTTTGTTCTTTTTACCCATTGCCACTTATCTTATGAGTTAAGAGTAAGGATAAATATCGCCATAACATAGGTATTTGCTGTTTATTTCTTCAAGCGTTTTCCTTTTTTACTGCCCGTTTCCTTTGCGGTTTCTTGTTTCTTAATGTCTTTCAGGATTTTCTTTATAGAAGGTTTAATTTGAGGAATGTCTCTTTTTACTGCCAGCCAAACCTTCTTCATATCTATTCCAAAATAGAAGTGACTTATCTTATCTCTCATGCCCGCCATCTTTTTCCAAGGAATATCAGGATATTTCTCCCTAACATCGTCAGGTATATTCTTTACAGCCTCGCCGATAATCTCAATACATCTTAGAACGGCATATGAGGTTTTCTTGTCTTTTATAAATTCCTCATAGGTCACATTCTCAATAAATGCTTCTAAATGTTTCATATTTTCAAAAACATCTTTCAGATATAATGAAATATACCGTTTCATACGTAAACTACTTCTCTTAATATCCTTTTTTTGAGTTCGGGTCTTACATCTTCCTTAGGCACAAGATCAACCTTAATCCCAAGAAGATCAAAAAGGTAGTTTTCCGCACCTACCAGATCAAGAAGGCTCACAGGCTCGTCAAATTTAACCAATATGTCAATATCGCTTTTCCTTTTCTGCTCGCCCCTGATATAAGAGCCAAAAATTCCTATTTCGATGATCTTGTGTTCACGTCTTAGCTCATCACGATGTTCAGCCAATATTTTTTTAATATTTTCAATCCCTTTCATGATTTTCTGTTTCCCTTATGAATTAATTTGTAAAATTATATCATGCTTTATATTTTTCTGCTTTCTTATATCTTTTGCTGCTCAGGGCTTAATAAGGGGCTATTCTCTCATGGATATGAAGGGAAACAGTGGGGACTTCAAATGAGGAATTCTCTTTCTTCCCCGACCAAATCAATTGCGGGCCGAGATGAGGATCGTAGTCGTATTTTTAGGTTTGGACTTTGAAGTGTCGTATGAGGCGAGACCAACAGGAATGGCAGGTTTCCGTGTTTCGTCTTCGGCTTTCTCGCCAAATTTCCCCCTTGATGTTTACTAACTTATTAATATTAGAGGGTTTATTGACAAATTGCAACATTATCCTGAGATTTTACCACCTATTCCCTGTACCCTATCCCCTTGCAAAAAAAGCTATTTTTGTGTTAATCTTCAATTCCTGAAAGATCATGTTTTCTTTCAGAAAATACATCATTTTGCCTCTGTGCGCCAACATGGCGAAACCACGAGTAAACAGAGGGAAGATACAGGAGGAGAAAAAGGATATGGTAGCAGGAATGAAGGAATTGCTTGAGGCAGGGGTACATTTTGGCCATCAGGTGAAAAGATGGCATCCGAAGATGAAAAAATATATCTTCGGTGAGAGAAATGGCATTTACATCATTGACCTTCAGAAGACAGTAAAAGGTCTTGAGGAGGCGTATAATTTTGTAAAAAGAGTTTCTCTGTCAGGGGCGCCGGTGCTCTTTGTCGGCACAAAGAAACAATCTCAGGACGCCATAAAGGAAGAGGCTGAAAGGTCTGGCGCTTTTTATGTCAACCAGCGCTGGCTTGGCGGGATGCTGACGAATTTTTCGACAATAAGGAAGAGCATAGAAAAGCTCAAAAAGATCGAGGCCATGAAAGAGGACGGCACATATGAGCTCCTCCCGAAAAAAGAGGTCTCTTCCTTAGAGAAAGAAAGGGGTAAACTGGAAAAGAACCTTTCAGGCATCAAGAATATGTCAGGCTTTCCAGGTGCCTTGTTCATTGTGGATCCGAAAAAGGAGAGGATTGCTGTTGCCGAGGCAAAAAAGCTCTCCGTGCCGATAGTTGCAATAGTTGACACAAACTGTGATCCGGACGAAATTGATTATGTCATCCCCGGAAACGACGATGCCATAAGGGCTATAAAACTTATAACTTCCAAAATAGCTGACGCCATTATGGAAGGCAATTCAGCAGGAAGAGGCAGAGGTATCAGAATAATGACAACGATTTCAGCAGAATTAGTAAAGGACTTAAGAGAAAAAACCGGCGCCGGCATGATGGAATGCAAAAAGGCGCTGACTGAAAGCAACGGTGATTTTGAAAAGGCAATAGATTTACTGCGGCAGAAAGGTCTTGCATCTGCACAGAAAAAATCAGGGAGGACAGCTTCAGAGGGCCTCATTGAATCATATATCCATATGGGAAAGATAGGGACAATGGTTGAGGTTAATTGCGAGACAGACTTTGTCGCAAGGACAGATGATTTCAAAGAACTCGCAAAAGACGTTGCAATGCATATAGCAGCTGCAAGCCCAATATACCTATCAAGGGAAGAGGTGCCACAGGATGTCATAGACCGGGAAAAGGAAATCTACAAGGTACAGGTTGCAGATAAACCGCCGCAGGTCGTCGAAAAGATTATACAGGGGAAACTCGAAAAGTTTTATACAGACGTCTGTCTTCTCGACCAGATATTCATAAAGGACCCTGATCAGAAAAAGAAGATTAAAGATCTCGTCACCGATAAGGTCGCAAAATTAGGCGAGAATATTCTGATAAGAAGATTTGCCAGATTTCAACTTGGAGAAATAGCAGCAGGATCAAAAGCTTGTTGAAATACAAAAGAATACTCCTTAAAATCAGCGGCGAAGCTATGATGGGAGACATGGCCTATGGAGTTGACCCTTCAACTGTCGACTTTATAGCCAGGGAAATAAAGGTAGCTGTTGCAATGGGTGTTGAACTCGCTATTGTTATCGGTGGAGGGAACATCTTCAGAGGGGTAGAGGCAAGTCTTAAGGGAATAGAACGGGCATCCGCTGATTATATGGGAATGCTTGCAACTGTTATAAACGCCCTTGCCCTTCAGAATTACCTCGAAAAATATAACATTCCGACAAGGGTCCAGTCAGCGATAGAGATGAAGGAGCTTGCAGAGTCTTACATAAGGCGCAAGGCAATGAGACATCTCGAAAAGGGAAGGATCGTGATCTTTGCTGCCGGAACAGGAAACCCTTATTTTACTACAGATACAGCAGCTTCCCTCAGGGCCATGGAGATTGGTGCAGATGTCATTCTGAAGGCAACAAAGGTTGACGGCATATATTCCTCTGATCCCATGAAAGACCCTTCTGCAAAGAAATATAATACAGTTACTTACATAGATGTGCTGAAACAGGGCCTCAGTATCATGGATTCAACCGCGATATCATTATGTATGGACAATAACCTGCCAATTGTGGTATTTAATTTAAGAGATAAAGGCAATATAAGAAAAATTTTAGAAGGAAAAAAAATCGGGACTCTTGTAAGGGGGAAGGATGGAACAAGAGTTAAAAAGAAAGACAACTGATCGGATGGACCGCACCATCGAGGCCCTGAGGAAGGAATTCTCTTCTATCAGGACCGGAAGGGCATCCCTGGCACTCCTCGATGGGATAATGGTGAATTATTACGATACCTTAACTCCTCTGCAGCAGCTTGCAAGTCTCAGTATTCCTGAGAGCCGTCAAATGGCGATCCAGCCGTGGGATCCTAAAGCAATCCCGGATATCGAAAAAGCAATATTAAAATCAGACCTTGGCCTGACACCCATGAACGACGGCAAGATGATCAGAATGAATATCCCTCCACTTACAGAGGAGAGGAGGAAACAGCTCGTAAAAATTGTTAAGAAAAAAGCAGAAGAAGCAAAGGTGGCAGTAAGGAATATCAGGAGGGATGCAAACGAGGAACTGAAAAAACTCGAAAAAGAAAAACACCTCAGTGAGGATGAAGTAAAAAAGGCACAGGATGAAATACAGAAGATCACAGATTCTTATATAACCCGGGTTGATGACGTACTGGCAAATAAGGAAAAAGAGATCATGGAAGTCTGAGATGACTAACAGCAATTTTATTGTGAAAGCAACAGATACAAAGCTGACAGACATTCAGAAGGCGCTTCAGGCTGCCGGGATAAAAGTAAGGAGCATAATAGAGGTCTTCAGGGAAGAAGACAGATCACAGGAAGAAGAAAAAAAGGAAGCATAAATAATGGCTACTAAAAAAGCAAAAACAAAGGGCATCAGGAAACCTGTTAGGAAGAATGCAAAAACTTCTGACAAAAAGACCCCTTTGAAAGGTAAGCCAAAACCTCCTAAAAAAAGCGCCCCGGCTTCGAAAAAACCCGTTGCAAAGAAGGTCACCTTTATAAAAGCAAAAACAAAGGCCTCCAAAAAAGCTAAAACAACTACTCCCAAACGGACTGCTGCTAAAATTGCCCCTGCAAAAACACGAACCAAATCAGCTATAAAAAATAAAATTGGCATTAAGCCACAGGTCCGGAAAAAATCCGCAGGTATTCCGTCAGAAGACACGATAAAGGCTGCACTGAGAAGGACGCTTCTTGCTAAAAGGGAATCGCTTATCCAGGAAGCCAGGACAGAGATATCTAAGTACATAAAAGGTGAAACAAGACAGCTTGTAGATACAGCCCTTGATGACGGAGACCAGTCGTTCGTTGATCTATATGAAGATATCAGTTTAAAACAGTTGAGCTCACATGGAGAAACCCTCCGGAAAATAGACGAAGCCCTGAGGAAGCTGAATGAAGGCACTTATGGAATATGCGAAGATTGCGGAGAAAAGATAGACGAAGAAAGACTGAAGATCCTTCCATTTGCGATTTACTGTATAGATTGTCAGGAGAGAAAAGAACGATTTGAGGAGATTGAAAGGATGGAAAGATAGCAGGTTAACTGCTGATATCTCCATTCACCGGAGGTATATTTCTGCTGTATACCTCATTTAGTATCTCCCGGGCACCACGTGTCAGGATGTCTTCAGCCAGTCTGATACCAAGTATTTCTGCTTTTTCAGGCTCCCCCTCAATATGACCATTAACAATCCTGTTACCATTCACTGCACCAACAAGTCCGTCCATGATAAGCAATGATGAGTGAAGACTGCTTTCTCTTTGCTCTCTGCCCTCCGCCCTGTGCTCTAATCTCGCATGTGCTGCAATAGGAACCTGGCATCCTCCTTCCAGTCTCTTCAGGAAAGCCCTTTCTGCTGTAACGCATATAAGTGTCTCAGAATGATTAAGAGGCGCAATAAGGTTATTGATAAATGCATCGTCAACCCTGCATTCGATCCCAACAGCACCCTGACCTATGGCAGGTAGACTTATCTCAAAGGGAAGTATTTCGGTTAACCTGTGTTGCAGCCCAAGTCTCTTGACTCCGGCAGCAGCAAGGATAATAGCGTCAAACTGGCCTTCATCCAGTTTTCTCATCCTTGTATCGAGGTTGCCCCGCAGTTGTTCAATCTTTAAATCAGGCCTGATATGGAGCAATTGACATGACCGTCTCAGGCTGCTCGTCCCTATCTTCGCCACTTGCGGAAGGTCATAGATTAATGATCGGGTAATCCCGCGCCCCGCTTTTTCACTTTTCACTTTTAACTTTTCACCTGCAATAACAGCATCTCTTGGATCTTCTCTTTTGCAGATAACTGCAAGGTGTAGGTTATCAGGAAATTCCGTCGGCACATCTTTCATGCTATGAACCGCGATATCCACCTCATAGCGCAAAAGCGCTTCTTCTATTTCTTTCACAAAAAGCCCCTTACCACCAACCTGTGCAAGGGGCACATCCAGAATCTTATCTCCTGTAGTCTTGATCTTGACCAGTTCGATCTCCAGATCAGGATGCAATTTTTTTAA
>Ga0315295_10003326_pt1 | contig 13684 bp, 16 predicted proteins | sample YL17G14_0_MG_FD_204453 | JGI IMG/M metagenome (GOLD analysis project Ga0315295, IMG submission 204453) | Sediment microbial communities from Yellowstone Lake, YNP, Wyoming, USA - YL17G14_0 | ecosystem: Environmental > Aquatic > Freshwater > Lake > Sediment | place: USA: Wyoming | collected...
CGCCCGCCCGCCACGGGGCCGCCCGTGACGACCAGCCCGTCGGAGGTCTCCGTGACCTCGATCCCCAGCGCCTCGAGACCCGCGGCCAGGGCCCGCAGGCGGTCGCTCTCCTTGAGGCGCAGCTCGGCGGCGCCCGCGATGCGCGAGGTGCCACGCGCTGCGCTGGCGGCGATCGCCCAGGCCGGGACCTCGTCGACCAGCCGGGGCATCCAGTCCGCGGGGACGTCGAAGGGCTCGAGCCGTTCGGGACCGGTCAGGGTCACGTCGCCGACGGGCTCCCCCGCCTCGTCGCGCGCGCCCGCGATCCGGACCCGGGCGCCCATGTGCTCCAGCACGTCGAGCAGGCCGGCGCGCGTGGGGTTGAGGCCCACGCCCTCGAGGGTGACGCTCGCCCCGGGCGTCGCCGCGGCCGCGGCCAGGAAGAAGGCGCCTGCGGAGAAGTCCCCGGGCACACGCACGGTGCAGCCGCGCAGCCGCACGGGGCCCAGGAGCGACACCTCGACGGAGCCATCGTCCCGCCCTCGCTGCTGGAGCGGGACCCCGAAGCACCGCAGCATCCTGGCCGTGTGGTCCCGCACGCCCCAGGAGGTCACGACCGTGGTGGTCCCCTGCGCCTGGGTGCCCGCGAGCAGGATGGCGCTCGCGACCTGCGCGCTGGGGGTGGCCTCGGAGAAGCTCACGCCGCTCAGCGGCCCGCCTCGCATGGTGACCGGGGGCAGACGATCGCCCTCGCGGCCCGACAGGGAGGCCCCCATCCGCCTCAGCGGATCGATCACGCGGCCCATGGGCCGGCGGCACAGCGAGGCATCTCCGGTCAGCGTGGCCTCGAACGGCTGCCCGGCCAGCACGCCCGCCAGCAGGCGCAGGGTCGTGCCCGAGTTGCCGCAGTCGAGGACCCGTCCGGGCTCGGTGAGCGTGCCGCCCGTCCCGCGCAGGCGCACGGTGCGAGGCGCGGTCTCCACCCCCGCGCCCAGCACGCGCGCGCACTCGAGCGTGGCGAGGCAATCCTCGCCCGCGTTCGGGTCCTCGACCAGCGTCTCCCCCTCGGCCAGGAGACCGAGGAGGTAGGCCCGGTGCGTGATGGACTTGTCCCCGGGCGGGCGCAGACGCCCCGCCGGGGGCGGGCCGGGGAGCACGATGAGCGGTCGCGTCGCGGGCACGGTCGTGGTCCCGTCCGGGGGGCGCGCGCTCCGCGGGCCGCTCAGTGGGCGGTTTCCCGCCGCCGAGCCGTGGCGCGTCCCGCGCTGCGGGCGCGCGGGCGCGCGGTGCCCTTGCGGGTGACCGCGCGGGCGCCGGTGCGGGCGCGCGGGGTGGTGCGCCCGGCGGCGCTGGTCGCCGCGCGCAGGGCCTGCAGGTTCCGCCAGGTCACGAACTCGTCGATGCGCTGGCGCCGCTTCGGGTCCAGGTCGGTGAACATGCAGGCCAGCTGGAACTGGCGCTCGCTCTTGTGCGTCCCGGCCTCGCAGCGGACCACGATGCCTTCGCAGTTGATGATGTCCTTGGCCCCGCGGCCACCCGGGAGGCGTGGCAGCACGATGGCGAGGTCCACCTTCGACAGGGGCGCCAGGTAGTGCGGGGAGACGCAGTACACGCCGCTGGCCGAGATGTTCTGGCTCTCGGTCACCACCTGCGTGCGGTCCCCGTCCTCGCGCGCACCCTTGAGCAGCATGCTCAGTCTGGCGTCGGCACGCACCGTCCCCCGCCGCTCCTTCTTCCGGGTGCTTCGCTTCTGCGGCATCAGAACCTCCCGCGCCGGCGGTGACGGACCGCGCCCTTGCGGGCCCGCCGCCGCGGCTCTTCCAGCGCGAGGTCGCACTCGCGCGCCGGCACATCGACCCGGGCCACCGTGACGTCGAGCGCGTCGCCCAGGCTGTAGCGACGGCGCGTGCGGCGGCCCACCATGCGGACCCCGGTCTGATCGAGCGTGAACTGGTCGTCGAGGTAGAGCGACACGCGCACGAACCCTTCAACGGGGATGTCGTCCAGCTCGACGAAGAAGCCCTGCGGTATCAGGCCGGTGATAATACCCGAAGCCCGGTCCCCGAGTCGCCCCTCCATGAAGCGCAGGGCCTTGACCCGGACGGCCTCGCGCTCGGCGTCGGTGGCGTTCTGCTCGGTGGCGCTGCAACGTTGGGCCAACCTCTCCAGCTCGACGGGATCCCAGGCCCGCGCATCCGCGCCGTGGGCGGGCCGGGACCGGATCCACTCCCGGACGCGCCGGTGGTTGTGCAGGTCGGGGTAGCGCCGGATGGGTGAGGTGAAGTGGCAGTACTCGCGGGTGGCGAGGCCGAAGTGGCCCAGGTCGCGCTCGAGGTAGCGGGCACGAGCCAGCGAGCGCAGCACCAGGCGGTGGAGCAGCCTCCGCCGGGGCGCGTCGAGGGGGGCGCGCAGGAGCGCCTGCAAGGCAGGAGCCGGCTGGAGGACCTCGGCCAGGGTTCCCGGGTGGTGCGCCCCGTGCGGGGCCGCGATCCCGAGGCGGGGCAGGCCCAGCGCCCTCAGCATGGTGTCGAGCTCGGCCAGCTTGAGCGGCGAGGGGGCCTCGTGCACCCGGTAGAGGAGCCCGGAGCGGCGTCGCGCGCCCTCCTCCCCCACGCAGCGGTTGGCGAGCAGCATGAACTCCTCGATGAGTTGGTGGCTCTCGAGGTGGGGCCGCCGCTCGATGCGCCAGGGCACGCCGTGCTCGTCCACCCACGCCTTCACCTCGGGCACGTCGAGGTCCAGGGCCCCCGCCGCGAGGCGCCGCCGTCGCAGCACGCGGGCCAGCTGCATGAGCGTCGTCAACGTCCGCTGCAGCGGCGGCTCCTTCGGGCGCGCGCCGTCGAGCGCCTCCTGGACCTCGCCGTAGTGCAGCCGGTGCCGGCTGCGCACCACGCTCTCGGCGAAGCGGCAGCCGTGGAGCTGGCCTTCCTTGTCCAACTCGACGATCACGGAGAGCGTGAGCCGGTCGCGGTCGGGCCGGAGCGAGCACAGGTCGCCGGAGAGCCCCTCCGGCAGCATGGGGATGGCGCCCCCGGGCAGGTAGCAGGAGGTGCCACGCTCCTGGGCCTCCTGGTCGAGCGCGGAGCCGGCCGGGACGTAGTGCGAGACATCGGCGATGTGGATGCCGACCTCGTGGTGGCCGTGCCCGAGCGCGCGCACCGAGAGGGCGTCGTCGTGGTCGCGCGCGTCCTCGGGATCGACGGTGAGGACCAGTTGGTCACGCAGGTCGAGGCGCCCGCGCCGCTCGGCGGCCCCGGGCTCGGCGTACGCCGCGGCCTCCCGCTCCGCGCGTGCGGGGAACACGGTCCGCAGGCGGTACTGCGAGGCCACGCCGGCGTCGTCCCAGGAGGGACGGTCGTCGGCCCCGAGCACCTCGACCAGCGTGGCGGGACCGTCGTCGGGCACCTCGGCGACGCACCAGTCGCCGTCCTGCGGCGCGTGCCGGCCGCGCCAGAGCAGCTCACGCGGCCCGCCGCGCCAGCGCCGGGCCGGGTCGAACACCCAAAGGCCGCGCGTGAGGCACGCGCGGCCGATCAGGCGTTTCGCCGGCTGTTCCGCGGGAACTGGCTTCGTCTGGGAGCCCCGATCACTGTGGCGGCTGGTTCGCTCTACGGTGCGACGCGTCTCGCCGACACCGCTCGCGCGCCGCGCCCTTGCCGCCCTGTCTCCGGGCCTTGCGGACAAAGCCTAGCGGATCCGCTTCTTGTGGCGGTTCTTGCGGAGCCGCTTCTTGCGCTTGTGGGTCGCGATCTTCTTGCGCTTGCGCTTCTTGCCAGAACCCATGCTTCCTCTGCCTCCCTGTCCCTGTACGGGTGCGCGCGGCCGGCCTCAGCCGACCACCGTCTCGACCGGCTCCTCGACCTCCCCCAGCACGAGGGCCTTCAGTTCCTTGCTCGGCTTGAACACCGGCACGATCTTCGCCGGCACCATGACCTCCGAGCCGCTGCGGGGGTTGCGGGCCCGCCGCGCCCGTCGCTCGCGCACCTTGAAGGTGCCGAAGCCGCGGATCTCCAGATGTCTGCCCTCGGTGAGCGCACGGCTGACCGCGTCCAGCAGCTGGTCCACGATGAGCGCTGTGTGGTTCCGGGAGATCCCGGTCCGGGCCGAGATCCCTTCGACCAGGTCCGCCTTGGTCATGGGTGGTCCTCCCTGTGGCCGGCGGGGACTCCGCGCCGTGCGGGCCCGCCAGAGCCTAGTCCATGCGGCATGGGCATTGCCCGGCCCCGCACGGCCCGGGTGGGGTCTTCCCGGGCCCGCGGGTCACCGCGAATGCCGACAACATCTTCGCAACCTGGATGCCGCCGCATCGGGGGCAGGGCGGCGCCTTCTCGTCGCTGCTCGAGAGCAGGGCTTCGAAGCGGTGCTCGCAGGCACCGCAGCGGTACTCGTAGATCGGCATGCTCTCCTCTCGCGACAGACGCGCCTAATCTACACCACCGCGCGCGTCGGAGTCAGTCCTTTCCTGAGGGGCCCCGGCCACCGCGTCAGCGGTCGCCACCCCCGTCGTCGACCTCGTCCACCACGCCCACCACCACGGTGCGCACCGGGCCACGCCCGCGGCGCAGCACCTGCGCGGCGGAGTTGCCCTCGTCGGCCACCAGCACCAGGTCCCCCGGACCCGCGTCCACGCTGTCCACGGCGATGGCGGGCCTGCCGGTGGGCGCATCGGCGGGCGTCACCGGTTGCACCAGTAGCAGCTTCTGGCCCTGCAGCTCACCGTGCTTGATCGTGGCCACCACCTCGCCCACGACGCGCGCCAGGTACATCAGGCGCTCCCCCCCGCCGGCCCGGTCCAGGCATTCTCGCGCACCTCGTCCACGATGCCGACGATGGCCGCGTCGGCCGGGTTGTCGGGGTCGGCCAGGGCGTTGGCCGCCTCGCGGCCGCGCACGTAGAAGACGCGCTGCCCGGGAGCGGCCGAGACCAGGTCCACGGCCACGATCCACCGGCCCTGGTCCCTGCCCCCCGGATCGGTGGGCTGGAGCAGCAACGTCCGCTGCCCCCGCCAGGCGGGCACGCGCGTGGAGCAGACCACGGTGCCGATGACGCGGGCGAAGTGCACTAGAACATCCTCGCCTTGACCTGGCGGTGCAGGCGCGGGATGACGACCGAGCGGGCCAGCAGGCCGCGGGCGAGGGCCTCGGCGCGCCCCGCCTCCACCGCAGCCTGCACGTCGCCCACCGCCCCGGTGAGCCAGAGCACGCCCTTGCCGCCGAGGCCGTTGGCGAGCCTGAGGTCTCGCAGCACGACCTCGGCGGCCTTGGCGGCGCGGTCGGCGGCCACGATGGCCGAAGCGGCCGTCAGGGTCTCGATGACGCCCAGGGCATCGTGGTCGTGGGGCGGGCAGGTGCCACGCAGCGCGGGCAGCACCATCTCGTGCAGCTGCGGGATGAAGAGCGAGTCGAGCAGGGCGTCGGCAGCCACCTCCAACCCGCGCTGGAAGGAGGCGCGCACCGTGGCCACCTCGCCCCCGATCAGCACCCAGAAGCGGCCGGGCGAGATCGGGCCCAGCTCGATGAGGTCCACCTCCGCGGTCTTCACCATGGCGTCGGCCACCACGACGCCCTGCGCGATGCTGCTGGTCTCGACGGCTCCGATGGCGACGAGCATCAGACGATCCTGAAGTGATCCACCAGGGTGCAGCGCCGGATCCGCGTGAAGCTGCGGGCCGTCGTCATGCCCTCCCCGGTCGGGCTGGCGATGGTGAAGGACGTGGGACCCTCGCCGCCGAAGCCGAGCCCGGCGTAGTTGGGGCCGTTCTTGACGAAGATGGAGCAGTCGCACTGGCGCGCCATCTTCGACAGCTTGTCGATGTTGCGAGAGTGCATCGAGGCGGTGTGGCGGAAGCCCTGCTCGACGAGGATCGCGAAATCGATGGCGTCGTCCACGGTGCGAGCGCGCGTCATGGCCAGGACGGGCATCATCATCTCGGTCCACAGGAACGGGTGGTCGGCGTCCACCTCGCACACCGCGAGGCGCTTGGACGGGTCGCACGGGATGCCGGCGTCGCGCAGGATGATCGCCGCGTCCCGGCCCACGTACCTGCGGTCGATCTCGGCGTGGTGGCGCGGCCCGCACTCCTTCTCGAGCACGAGGCGCCGCAGCTGCTCGATCTGATGCGGCGCCAGCACGACGGCTCCCGCGTGCGCGAAGGCCTCCTTGAGGCGGTCCGCGATCAGGGCCACCGCCACGACCTCCTTCTCGTCCGTGCAGATGATGTTGTTGTCGAACGAGGCACCGGCCACGATGTCGCGCGCCGCCTTGTCGAGGTCGGCGGTCTCGTCCACCACGGCGGGCGGGTTGCCCGGCCCGGCGGTGATGGCCTTCTTGCCGGCGGCCAGGGCCTCCTTCACCACGCCGGGGCCGCCGGTGACGACGTTCAGGCGGATGCCCGGGTAGTTGAGGAGCTTCTGCGCCACCTCGATGCCGGGCTGCTCGACGGTGTGCAGCAGCGGCTGGGGGGCGCCCGCGCGCAGCGCCGCGCGGTTCATCAGGTCCACGGTCAGGATGGAGACCTTGCGGGCCGAGGGGTGCGGGCAGATCACCGGCACGTTGCCGCCCGCGATCATCGAGATGCCGTTGTTGATGATGGTCTCGCTGGGATTGGTGACGGGGGTGATCACGGCGATGACACCGTAGGGCGCCCGCTCCATCAGCGTGAGGCCGTGGTCGCCCGTCCAGGTCACGGGCTCGAGATCCTCGGTGCCGGGGGTCCGCTCGGTGACGAGCCGGTTCTTCTGGACCTTGTCCTCGACCCGCCCGAGGCCGGTCTCCTCCACCGCCAGCCGCGCCAGCGTGTCGTAGTTGTCGGCGAGGATCTCGCGCACGGCCGCGATGATGCGCCGGCGCGTGTCGAGCGGCGTCTGCTCGTAGGCCTGGAAGGCGGCCCGCGCCGCGGCGACGGCAGCGTCGAGGTCGGGATGCACGCCCAGGGGTGCGCGGGAGCCCGGCCCGGCCCGCCCCGAATCGAGGCGCTCCAGCACCTCGCTCACGATGGAGGCGATGCGACGTTCGTCGAGGGCCATGGCTCCCGGATCAGCTCACGGCGCCGCTGCGCTTGAGCCAGACGTCCTTCCCGCCCACCTCGACGGCGTCCACGATCCCGACGATGACGGAGTCCACCGGCTTGTCGCGCGACACCTCGGTGAGGCGCGCCGAGGAGCCGGCGACCACCATGACAAGCTCGTCCGCGCCCGCTCCGACGGCGTCCGCCGCCACGACGTAGTTGCCGGCCGGCTTGAACTGCGCGTCCACCTCGCGCACCAGCAGCAGCTTCAGCGCGTGCAGCCCGTGGTCCTTGCGGGTCGAGACCACGGTGCCCAGCACCCGTGCGAGGATCATCGCTACTTCTTGCCGCTGCTCTCGGGGCGCCGGATGGGCAGCACGTCTTCGAGCATGCCGTGCGGACGCGGGATGACGTGGACGGAGACCACCTCACCCACCTTCGCCGCCGCCGCCGCGCCGGCCTCGGTCGCCGCGCGCACCGCCGCGACGTCGCCGCGCACGATGGTGGTCACGTAGCCACCGCCGATCTTCTCGTAGTGCACGAGCTCGACGCGCGCCGCCTTCACCATGGCGTCGGACGCCTCGACCATCGCGACGAATCCACGGGTCTCGATCAGGCCCAGAGCCTCTTCCTGCATGGGACTCTCCTTACTCGGTTGTGCCGCCCCCCGGGGCCGCCGTCTGCGGGGCCCCCGCGATCGATCTCTCGAGCTGCTCGTCGGGCGCCGGGATGACGTGGCGGGCGAAGACCTCGCCCCTCCGCGCCGCCGCGGCGCCACCCGCGGCCACGGCCGCTTCCACCTCGCCCAGCGCGCCACGCACCATCACGGTCACCAGGCCTCCGCGGGTCACCTCGTAGCGCACCAGGTGGACGCGGGCGGCCTTGCACATGGCGTCGGCGGCCTCCACGGCGGGGATGAACCCGCGGGTCTCCACCAGCCCCAACGCTCGATGTGCCACCGGGCTGCGTGCCCTCCCTGGGTTCCGGGCGGCCCTGGGCCGCTCCCGCGGACGGATGCCTGGATGGGGCACGCTAGCAGGCTTGTGGGGACGGGTCAACGCTCGTGCACGCTGACGGGCCGTCGCGAGCGGGGCGCCGCGCGGGGTGCTATCGAGGGGAAATCATGGGCCCCGGCGACGCGGGAGAAGTCGGAGCGCTGAGGCAGTGTTCCCGCGGGCCGGGGCCCTCAGAATGGTTCCCCGTATCGACCGTGTGCCGGTCCGTAAGACTCCTTCGCTCGCGATAGGGGGATCAGCCCACAGCCGGCCAATCACGAGTCGCACAGGGAACACACCGTGATATTCAGTTGTCGGGTGCCGCTCCCCGCCCGGGTCCTCCGCCCTTCGGCTTCCGCGGGCCCCGCGCGGTGCGCGGCCTCACCGGAGAGGTCTTCGCAAGCCCGGTGCCGTGTGCCCTCGGACCTGCGATGGGACGCGAAGCCGCCGGCCCATGGGACCACGGGACAGAGGATTACGGGCTCGGCACCGTGGCGGGACGGACGCTGCGCGCCGGCCCGGCGCGGGACGCGCACCGCGGGCACGGGGGATTTCCCCCCGCGGACCCTGCGAGGATGGGGCAGAACCCTCTCCTCGCAGGAGAGGGTGGGGGGTGGCCTGGGGGTGATACCGGCTAGGACGTCGCGGCCGCGGCGGGGCTGCGCGACACGTCCTCCGCGAAGTGGCAGGCGGAGCGCTGGCCCGGAGCGATCTCGCGTAGCAGCGGCTCCTCGCGCGCGCAGCGCTCGCGGGCGAGCGGGCAGCGCGGGTGGAAGCGGCAGCCCGACGGTGGGTGGGCCGGGCTGGGCACGTCGCCCTTGAGCACGATGCGCTCGCGGCGGCGCGCGGGGTCGGGCACCGGGATCGCGGAGAGCAGCGACACGGTGTACGGATGCCGCGGGCTCCGGTAGAGCGTCTCCGCGTCGGCCACCTCGACGATGCGGCCGAGGTACATGACCGCGACGCGGTCGCTGACGTGCTCCACCACCGACAGGTCATGGGCCACGAACAGGTAGGTGAGCCCCATCCTGCGCTGGAGGTCGCGCAGCAGGTTGAGGATCTGCGCCTGGATGGACACGTCGAGCGCCGAGACCGGCTCGTCGGCCACGATGAGCCGCGGGCTCACGGCCAGCGCCCGCGCCACGCCGATGCGCTGGCGCTGACCGCCGGAGAACTCGTGCGGGTAGCGCCGCGCGTGGTCGGGCGCGAGCCCCACGAGTTCGAGCAGCTCGGCCACGCGCTCGCGCGCCCGGGCGCCGCGGGCCAGCCGGTGGATGGCGAGGGCCTCGGCCAGCATGCTCCCCACCGTGAGGCGGGGATTGAGGCTCGAGTAGGGGTCCTGGAAGACGATCTGCATCTCGCGCCGCAGCGCGCGCAGCTCGCGGCGCGGCAGGCGCGTGACCTCGCGCCCGTCGAAGCGCACGTTGCCCGAGGTGGGCTCGATCAGCCGCAGGATGCAGCGCCCGGTGGTGGTCTTGCCGCACCCGCTCTCCCCCACGAGCCCGAGCACCTCGCCGCCCCGGATGTCGAAGGAGACGCCGTCCACCGCGCGCACCTGCCCCACGGTGCGGCCGAACAGCCCGCGGCGCACCGGGAAGTGCTTGACCAGGTCGCGGACCTCGAGCAGGGGCTCAGCCACGGCGCACCTCCTCCCCGGGCACCGGGAAGTGCTTGACCAGGTCGCGGACCTCGAGCAGGGGCTCAGCCACGGCGCGCCTCCTCCCCGGGCACCGCCTCGAGGGTGCCGGCTGCGATCTCCTCCGCGCGCCAGCAGCGCGAGAGGTGGTCGCCGTCCAGCCTCGCGAGCGGCGGGTCGAGCGAGCGGCAGCGCTCCACCGCCACCGGGCAGCGCGGATGGAAGCGGCAGGCGGCCGGGAGGTGTCCCGCGTCGGGCACCTGGCCGGGGATGACCCGCAGGGCGCTGGAGCGCTGGCCCAGCCGGGGCAGCGAGGCCAGCAGGCCCGCCGTGTAGGGGTGCCGCGTGCGCCGGAAGGTGGCCTCGGCGTCGGCATACTCGACCACCTGCCCCGCGTACATCACGGCCACGCGGTCGGCCACCTCGGCCACCACTCCGAGGTCGTGCGTGATGAGGAGCACCGCCATGCCCAGTTCGGCCTGCAGCCGCTGGAGCAGCTCGAGGATCTGCGCCTGTATCGTGACGTCGAGCGCGGTGGTCGGCTCGTCCGCGATTAGCAGCGCGGGGCGGCACGCCAGGGCCATGGCAATCATGACGCGCTGCCGCATGCCGCCGGAGAGCTGGTGCGGGTACTCGTCGAGGCGCTGCTCGGGCGCCGGGATGCCCACGAGCTGCATCAGCTCGAGGGCCCGCGCCCGCGCCGCGCCGCGCGGCAGGCGCTCGTGCAGCACGAGCACCTCCGCGATCTGCTCGCCGCAGCTGAAGACCGGGTTGAGCGAGGTCATGGGCTCCTGGAAGACCATCGAGATGTCCCGGCCGCGCACGCGGCGCATCTCGCCAGGCTCGAGCCCGAGCAGGTCGCGGCCCCGGAAGCGCACCTCTCCCCCCACGATCCTCCCCGGGGGCGTCGGCACCAGCCGCAGGATGGAGAGGGCCGTGACGCTCTTGCCGCTGCCCGATTCGCCCACCAGCGCCAGCGTCTCGGCCGCGCGCACCTCGAAGGACACCCCGTCCACGGCGCGCACCACGCCGTCGTCGGTGTGGAAGTGCGTGCGCAGGTCCTCGACCACCAGCAGCGGCTCGCTCATCCCGCCCTGCCCCCCGTGAGACGGCGCGGGTCCAGCGCGTCGCGCAGCCCGTCGCCGAGGAAGTTGAAGGCCATCACCGTCAGGAAGATCGCCGTGCCCGGAGCGTACAGCAGCCAGGGGAAGTCGGTGAGCACCGTCAGGCTGCGCGCCTGCTGGAGCATGTTCCCCCACGAGGCGCTGGGCTCCTGGACCCCCACCCCCAGGAACGACAGGAACACCTCCCCCAGGATGTAGCCCGGCACCGACAGGGTGGCGGCCACGATGACGAACGACGCGGTGTTGGGGAGCACGTGCCGCGCGATGACGCGCAGGCGCCCGGCGCCCAGCGCCTCGGCCGCCGTCACGAAGTCCTGGCGCCGGATGGAGAGCACCATGCCGCGGACGACGCGGGCGAGCCCGGCCCAGCCGATCAGGGCGAGGATCGCGACGATGGCGAGGTAGACCTGGCGGCTCGACAGGTCGGAGGGGAAGACCGTGCGCAGCGCGATGATCAGGTAGAGGCCGGGGATGCTCAGCAGCAGCTCGGTCGAGCGCATGATGAGCGCGTCCACCCAGCCGCCGAAGTAGCCGGAGACGCCGCCCAGCAGCAGGCCCAGCGCGAAGGAGATGGCGATGCCGACCAGCCCCACCGTGAGCGAGACCTGGGCGCCGAAGAGGAGCCGCGAGAGCTCGTCGCGCCCCGCCGGGTCGGTGCCCAGCAGGTTGATGCGCTCCGGCGCCTCCGCGCCGAAGAGGTGCCGGTCGCAGGGCACGAGCCCCAGCAACCGGTAGGGCGCGCCGCGCGCGAGGAAGCGCACCGGCACGCGCCGCGTGCGGTCCTCGCGGTAGTCCATGCCGGAGGCGCCGGGCGCGGTGGCGTACACGAAGGGCCGCAGGTGTACGCGCCCCGAGGCGTCACGCCAGTGCAGCGCCTGCGGCGGATGGTAGAAGCGGCGGCGATCCAGCTCGTCCTGCGGGTAGGGGGCGACGAAGGGGGCCAGCAGCGCCAGCGAGTAGAGCAGCGCGAGCAGGGCGCCCCCCGCCACGGCCACCCGGTTCCGGCGGAACTGTCGCCAGAAGACCCGGCCCGGTGACTGGGGCTGCGCCTCTGCGCCCGTCCGGCGGGCGGCCCCCCGCGCGGGCTCAGTCATCGCGGATCCGCGGGTCGGCGGCCAGCAGCAGGACGTCGGCGACCAGGTTGCCGAGCACGAGGACCACGGCGGCCAACAGCACGGACCCCACGACCAGGTACTGGTCGCGGGCCAGGATGGCCTCGTAGGTGACGCGGCCCAGGCCGGGCCACGAGAAGATGATCTCGGCCACCAGCGAGCCGGAGAGCAGCGACCCGAGCGTGTAGCCGAAGAGGGTGATGAGCGGGTTCAGGGCGTTCCGCAGCGCGTGCTTCCAGACCACGGCGCCCTCGCCGAGCCCCTTGGCGCGCGCCGTGACCACGTAGTCGAGACGCAGCACGTCGAGGAGGCTCGCGCGCATCTGGCGCATGCGGCTGGCGAGCGGCACCAGGCCGACGGTCAGGGCGGGCAGCACGAGGTGGCGCAGCAGGTCGAGCGCACGGCCCGCCAGCGGCAGCGTGTCCCAGTCGAGCGAGCGCATCCCGCCGACCGGGAACCAGCCCGTGCGCGCGGCCAGCATGAGCAGCAGCAGCCCCGAGAGCACCTCGGGCACGGAGAGGCCGAGGAAGGCCACCACCGAGAGAGCGCGGTCCACGCCCGAGTTGTGCCGGGCCGCCGCCAGCACGCCGAGCGGGATGGCCAGCCCCCAGGTGACGAGCGCTCCCGCCAGGGCGAGCAGCAGCGTGTTGAGCAGGCCCTCGCGCAGCACCGTGGTGACGGGCTGCTGGCGGGAGAAGGACTGTCCGAGGTCGAGGTGGAGGATCAGGTTCTTCAGGTACAGGACGAGCTGCACGTGCCACGGCTGGTCGAGGCCGAAGCGGTGCCGCATGGCGTCCAGCGTCTCCGCCGAGACCTGCGGGTTCTCGGCGAGGCCGGTGGCGTAGTCCCCGGGTGCGAGCTTGAGCAGCAGGAACGTCAGCACCACCAGGGCGAGGAGGAGCGGGATCAGCTGCAACAGCCGCCGGAGGACGTAGGTCCGCATGGCCCGGCGAGGTCTACCTCCGGCCCTGGGGCTTCACGAAGACCCGCTCGATGTTCCAGATCAGGCGATGGGGCAGGATGGTGGGATGCAGGTTGCCGAAGCGGTCCCGCACCGGGAGCTTGATCTTCATGGTGGGGAGCCAGATGACCCAGCACTGCTCGTCGATGATCCGGTCCATCTCGGCCGAGATGCGCTGGCGCTCGGGCAGGGGGCGCAGCAGGACGATCTCGTCGAAGAGGGAGTCGAGCCGGGCCTCCTGGGGGGTCTCGGGCCGCGCCTGCCGCGTGTTCCAGAAGTGTGACACGGCACGCGAGCGGTAGAAGTTCCCTCCCATGCCCGGGTCCGGCGGGACCGCGGCCCCGAGTCCGCCGAGGATGGCGTCGTAGTCGAAGTCCTCGCGCATGTTGTTGATGAGGGTGTTGAAGTCCACCGGCGTCACCGTGCACTGGATGCCCACCCGGGCGAGGTCGTCGCGCACGAAGTTGCACATCTGGACCCGCGGGTTGCTGGACGCGTTGGTCTCGAGGGTGAAGCGCACCGGGTTGCCCTTCGGGTCCTCGACCACGCCGTCCCCGTTCCGGTCGCGGAAGCCGATGCGCGCGAGCAGGGCCTTCGCGCCGGCCGGGTCGTAGTCGGGCGCCACGGTGCGGGGCGTGTGGAACAGCCGGTAGCCGGGCGTCATCAGGGACCAGTTCCTCACGCCCTCCCCGAAGAAGACGCTGCGGATGATGGCGTCGCGGTCCACGGCCATGGACACGGCGCGGCGGAAGTCGCGGTTCCCGAACCACGCGTACTTGACCGGGTCCACGCAGGGCTGGCCCACGGGCCTCGGGCCGCCGGGCCGCTTCACGGTGTTGAGGTTGAACCAGAAGAAGTTGCTGGTGAGGGC
>Ga0315295_10003327_pt1 | contig 13684 bp, 8 predicted proteins | sample YL17G14_0_MG_FD_204453 | JGI IMG/M metagenome (GOLD analysis project Ga0315295, IMG submission 204453) | Sediment microbial communities from Yellowstone Lake, YNP, Wyoming, USA - YL17G14_0 | ecosystem: Environmental > Aquatic > Freshwater > Lake > Sediment | place: USA: Wyoming | collected...
TTAATATAACAGGTGAACCTGGCAGGAAAATTGGAATAAAATATATCTGCGAATCAACAGTAGGTAATAATTCCTACACCATGAGAGGGGGATCTCCCGAATCTTATTCTGCCCGGTTTACATGGTTCGTCTTCAGGGAGGTTGAGATCACAAACTGGCCCGGTGAACTAAAGCGGGAACAGTTACGGGCAGAAGCGGTTCATACAGACATCGAAACAACAGGAAAGTTCGAGTGTTCCAATCCGCTGTTCAATACTATAAATAAGATCTGGTGGCGCAGCCAGACAGATAATATGCACGGGGGAATTGCCAGTGATTGCCCTCACCGTGAGCGTTCACCTTATACAGGGGACGGCCAGGTTTCGTGTGTTACAGTGATGCACAATTTTGATGCAAGGGCATTTTACACAAAATGGATCCAGGATATCTATGGAGCACAAAATCCCGAAACAGGATATGTGCCCAACGGCGCTCCCTGGCAGCCGGGTTGCGGCGGCGGTGTAGGATGGGGAGCAGCAATGAATATTATGCCATGGGAATACTACCTGCATTACGGGGATATTGAAATGCTTAAGGATAAGTATGAAGGCATGAAAGGATATATTAAATATATGCTTACCTGGACAAATGATGAAGGTATTATGTTCTCTCAGGCTCCGGAAAAAGGAAGATCAAACCAGTGGATCAATCTGGGTGACTGGGTAGCACCTGGTAAGTTACCTCCCGATGAAATGGTTCATACCTTCTTCCTTTGGCGTTGTTCCGATCTGACAGCAAGAAGTGCCAGAGCTCTGGGGAAAACAGAGGATTCTAAATACTATAATGATCTGGCTGAAAAGGTAAAAATAGCTTTCCAGCAAAAGTATTATGATAAGGAGAACGGCACCTATGGTCCGTTTGGCGGTAACATTTTTGCCCTAAAAATGGGAGTTCCTGATGATCAGAAAGATCGTGTTATTACTGCTCTTGAATCAGATATCCATTCTGCCGGAGATCATCTCGACACCGGAATCTTCGGAACACAATTCTTTTTTGAGGTTCTTTCCGAAAACGGGCTTCATGAACTTGCATACAAAGTTATGAATCAACGCACTCAGCCGGCTTACGGGTGGTGGGTTGAACAGGGAGCCACTACAACGTGGGAACAGTGGAACGGATCAAATTCCCGCAATCACCCTATGTTTGGAGGAGGCATTGCATGGTTTTACCGCAAGCTCGCAGGAATGAACGCTGATCCTGATCAGCCTGGTTTCCGGCATATCATTTTCAGACCTCAGATAGTCAATGATATAACCTTTGTGTCGTATTCAAATCTTACTCCCTATGGAACTGCATCCATTAACTGGAAGAAGGAATCAGGTAAATTCATAATGGATATAAAAGTTCCTGTAAGCTGCACTGCCACTGTCTATGTTCCTGCAGGAAAGTTCGGCGTCATAAAGGAAAACAATAAGAAAATCAAGCAATCAAAAGGAATTTCATACCTGGGAATGGAAGAAGGATATTTTATTTATAAAACTGTTTCAGGGAATTATCTGTTTGAATCCGGATTATAAAACCAGTAATACGGTCCTATCATCGATAACAAGAAGGTAACAGATGAAACCGGAAACAGAGATTTTTTGTAAATCTTAATTGAAGCATTTCGCTGAAAACATTCATGCGGACTCAGAAATCAAGTCTTAATGAAAAACCAGAGGGATAGCTGCCCAGATATAATTTTTTTTCAGGCTTTAATTTATAAGGGACAGAGCTTGCTGTAATGTTACTGCAATAATTCTGATAATCTTTAATTGCCCTCACAGGCTGTGTCCATATCTGTGCTTCGGTAATTACAGTATTGATTGCAAAGTTAACCAGACCATCCTTGAGTGAGCGTTTAAAGCCCAGCCAGGTGATTAATCCGCTGCCAACATTAACTGCACCTGTAACAGCATGAACCTTCCATGACCTACCCTCTTTCTCCTTCCGGGCAATCTCATTCAGCAGTTTTTCAGAACTGGCAATGTCGATGCACTCCTGACTGGAATCATCAGCATGTATGTCAGAAATCTGAAATGAAGGTTTTCGAGGAACAATTGGTGTAATCAGTACCCCTATTGCCCCGAGAAAGGTAGTTGCTGAACCAAGCGCCATGTCCTGTCTTGTGGCTTTTTCATCAGTTGAAAAATAAACAATTCCCTGTACTGCAGTTGCTGCACTGTATCCGGCTAACCACCCGTACCACCAGCGTTGTGCACTTTCCTTGTCGTGACTGACAATCTTCTGAAATTCCTGTGACCAGACATTTTTTAAAGAATCAGGATTTGATTCCTGGCTTAAAAGCGGCAAATTCTGGAAAATAAAATAACTCAGGAAAATCAGTCCAAATAAACCTGAAATGCTGTTCTTTTTTTTCATGGAATTTTTCCAGTCTATAGTTTTTAAATAAACTGACAGTAAACGATTTGAAATCGATTGTTTGTTATTTTACTTTTCTCTTTTCATAAATGATGATTCCCTGATTCTTGAGGAACTTAATAAACTGATTGCCATCAGGAAAATCAATACCACCAGTGGTCTTGTCATTGATCCTGTCGAAGATGATTTGAAACTATCCATCCCGAAGATGAAAAGTATGCCGGAAATCTGTCCTGCAAGCAAAAGGAATCCGTTTGAAGTGCCCTCCGAAACAGGATAGGTTATTTCAGCTCCGTATTGGAAGCCTATAGGACCGGAACTTAGCAGGAAAAATCCAAAAGCCATTCCTGACATAAGAACCAGGAAATAGTTGGTTGCAACAGTAATGCCAATCAGACCGATCGTTGCACCTGCAAGAGCTATCATGATGAACGGGGTTCTTTTCCTGTAATGATCAGATAAAATAGGTAGGATAAGGGCACCTAGAATACCACCGGCAATCATTAGTCCTCCCGTCATTCCGGCCTGTAATGAGGTGAATCCGCGAGGTCGCAGGATGTTCTCAATCCAGGTCGTAACAGCATTGAAAACTCCCAGTCCGATAAAAAAGATGAACAAAAGCCAGTTAAAATCTTTGTTTTTAAAGATAAGTTTCAACCCGTCGACAGCAAGAGCACGCTCCTCCTGATCGGGTCTGCAAGGAGCCACTGGCGGCCGTTCCCTGACGAATACAAGAAAAACAACCGCTGAAATTAGAGCAAAAATCCCGTATATGTAAAGCATTCTGGTAATGCCAGAGCCATTGACGAGCCATGGTGTAAGGATCATGCCTGTAAGTATTCCCATATAACTCGAAAGGGTTCCAAGTCCTGACGCTGTAGCTCTTTCCTCAATGGGAAACCATCTCGCCGCAACTTTTGTAATGGCATTCAGGAGAAATGGCTGGCCGATGGCTATTCCGATCTGAGCCACAAGCAGAAGGCTGTAATTTGAAGAAACCAGACCCCTCAGCAATCCGAATAATCCGGTAAGAACAGCTCCCGTACCGACTCCAATCCTTATTCCGTAAGTGTCAATAATCCATGATGCAGGTATTGAAACCACAAGGTAAACAATCATAAAACACATGGAGAGTATGCCGATCTTCAGATCCGAAACGCCATAATGCTGCACTGCTTCGTTTGTAATGGGTGCAAAAGTTATCCATAGAAGCTGATTGACAGCAATAATAATCATATAAACGCAAAGCATTACCCAGCGGTAACCATAAACTTTATAACCTGTTTTTTCCATATGATCTTGTCACATTAGTTGAACCAGTTGATCACAAAGAGCGAGTAAGGAACATGGTGTCTCCGTGACTCCCTATGAAATTTAGACCGGACAAGATACAACAAAAACACTATTAGAACCATCTGTCGTCAGAGAATTTAAAATGACAATTATGAATTAAGTTCCCTCCACAATGTTAAATTTCATTATGGATTTCAAACTTTAGAAGAGAATGCTTAAATGATTGATCGTTGATCTAAGACTTAATACTCGGAATCAGGTCCGGGGGCTTTTGTTTTTATTAATTATCGTTTATATATATAGATAGTATTGGTCGAATATTTTTTAGCTGCACATTTATGGTATTGTTTGTTTGACCGGCCGGAGTATGTTCGGAAAAGTGTGTCAGAACAAGAGCAAATGATTAATATAGATATTATCATGATTAAATACAGAATGTTTTTAGTATTTACCTGTTTTCGTAACATTTAGTGATCTTTAATTCATTAATGAAAAATAGAATAGATACGATCGCTCTGAATACGAATAAAAGTACAATAATTCAATTCCGCTAATACTTTAATTATCAGGATTTTGACTAACATCAAAAATAGAGATGTAAACAATCAGAATTAGAATGTCAGTGACAATATTTTGTTATTCTTGCAATAAACTGACCTTACTTGACTTTGGTATCAGGATAATTTAACTTTACCTTTACAATACCTTTTAGGTAACAGATGGTTAAAAATCTGAAAAATCCGTTTCAATTCTGGCATGAATTAAAGGAGAGGAAAGTTGTTCGTGTAATTACAGTTTATACCGCTTCCGCTTTTGCAATATTACAGGCTGCAGATATGATCTTCCCGCGTCTTGGTTTACCCTCCTGGACGATAAACCTGGTTATGATTCTTCTTGCATGCGGATTAGTTATTTCAGTTATATTTTCCTGGATTTATGACATAACTTCTGAAGGAATAAAAAAAACCAATGACCTGAAGCAAATTAAAAATGAGGATGATTCAGCTGTTGCTATAAAACTAAATCTTGAAAAATCAACGGTTGATCTGACGAATGTGGAATTACTGTTACCAGGAGAGGAATCCTATGCTGAAAAAATGGACAGGTATAAAAAGAAAGAGAGAATATACAGCCTCAGTTCATTTAGTGTTATCCTGGTTGTCATAATTCTTTTTCTTTTCTCCAGTGGAAGTACATTGCCTTTCTCCAAACGAGACTGGATTGTAATAACAGATTTTGAAAATCTGACTGAAAATCCTGTTTTTGACAGATCACTTTATACAGCATTTTCACTCACTATAAATCAATCAAGATATATAAATGTCTTTTCCAGATCCAGAATGGTTGAAACCCTGGCAAGAATGAAAGTCAAAGATCTGGAATTTATAGATGAGAGAACAGGGAGAGAATTAGCATTGAGGGAAGGTATAAGTATTTATATTGTTCCCAGTATAGCTGAAGTCGGAAAAAATTATATTATTACTGCAAAAATACAGGAGACAAAAACCGGGAATATATTTGAATCGATTATATTAAATGCTGAAAATCAAGACAAAATTCTTACAAAGTTAGATAAGCTGAGCAGATTAATTCGCCGAGACCTTGGCGAACCAAGATACAAGATTTCAATCAAGGATAAGCCATTATCGAAAGTAACCACTTCATCACTGGAGGCTTTGAAACAGTATTCACTTGGTATTGAGTCCCATTATAAGATTGACTTTGAAGGTGCAAAAAATTATTATGAAAATGCTTTACAGATTGATTCAGGTTTTACAGCAGCGAAAGCATCGTTGGGGAATATCCTGATTGAGCGATTTGACCCTGCAAAAGGACGTGAATTACTGAATCAGGCAGTTAAAAATGTTTACAATCTGACAGACAAGGAAAAATATGGGATCCTTGCATTTCATGCTATTAATGTTGAAAATAATATTACTAAGGGTATTGAATACGCAAAGACTCTGACAGAACTATATACCGACGATCCTGCATATCGAAACAACCTCGGCTGGTATTATCAGAAGTCCGGGCAATTTGAAGAAGCTTTGAAAGAGTATAAAACAGCCGTACGGATTAATCCAAGCCAGGTACTTACTTACGGAGGAATAGCATGGGTTTATCTTGAAAAGCTGGGGGAACCTGATTCTGCAAGAATTTGGGCTGAAAAAATGATCTCTGATAATCCTCAGAATGCCTGGGGGTATTACTATTTAGGGTCAGCCTGGTTAAGCCTTGATGATATTGAAAAAGCTGAAAATGCATACCAGCAGGCGAGAGAGATAAATCCTTATTTTTTGACCAATCAATACGACCTGGCTCATGCGTATTATATTCAAGGACGATATAAGGAAGCAATCCGGATATTAGAAAAAGTTCTTGAGAATAACCAAAATAAATCTTCAGCTTATTTTGAAATAATTCTTGATGGTAATCAAAATGAGCCTTCTGCTTTCTATGATTTAGGTATCAACTATCAGGCGCTGGGAAATGAGGACAAAGCCAGGGAATATTATTCTATATTCAAAAGAATTGCATCAGAAGAATGGATGAATAAAAGACCTGATGATGCCGGAACTTATATTGCCTTAGGTACTGTGACTGCACATTTAGGCGATCCGGAATTATCAAAGGAAATGCTTCAAAAAGCAAAAGATATAGACTCTACGCTTCATGATCAGTTTGCAGAAGTGCTTTGTGCACAAGGAAATATACCTGAAGCTCTTTTCGAGATAGAAAAAGCCTTTGGTAATGGATTTCGAAATCTGTTGTGGCTTAAACTTAATCCTGACCTGCAAATGCTAAATAGTGAGGCCAGATATAAAAGTTTAATAGATAAATATTTTAATTAGAACTTCTTTACAAAATCATTTATGCTTCACCCCATAACCAGATCAGGTTGATTTGACCTCCGGGAGCTTATTAATTCCATAAATGTCATATTTCCCAGGTTCAGCTATTTTTAAATTTGTTTGAATGAGTATTTCTTTGGAACTTTGATAGTCAGGGAAAGCTAAAGATGCAAAATTCAAATAAAGAATGCGGGGGACTACATAAAACATTCCAAACATAAAAATCAGACATATAGAAAATTAGACTAACAAAGGATATGCAAAAACATAATTTACTATCAGAAACCATTGTTATTTGTATAATAATCACGATGGGATGTAATAAATCACCAGTTGAAGTCTGTCCTGACAATCCGCATTACTTTTTTTATAAGGGCAAACCTCTTGTTCTCATCACCTCCGATCACCATTATGGGGCAGTGATAGATAAGGATTTTGATTATGTAAAATACTTGAATTATCTGGCAGGTAATGGCATGAATTTAACCAGAATATACCCGGGCGGGATGTTTGAACCTCCTAATAAATATCTCCCGGGCAATCCATTAGGACCAAGACCGGGTCGGCAATTATTGCCATGGGCAAAGTCCAGCCAGCCTGGTGCAAATATATTGTTGGCGGATGCCGGTCAACCTTCTTACAAGTATGATCTGGATAAATGGAATGAGGAGTACTTTGACCGGTTGAACGATTTTGTTAAACTTGCTCAGAAAAAAGACATTATTGTAGAAATTCCTTTCTTTAATGGAATGTATAATGATTGTTGGCCTCTCATGGCTATGTATCATGAAAATAATACCCGGAATATTGGCCAATATGAAGATAGAGAATGTGGATTATTTACTTCAACTGATATTCGCAATCAGGATGTTCTCAATTATCAAAAAGCATATATAAAGAAAATTACCGCTGAATTAAATGAATTTGACAACCTGATATATGACATCTGTGACGAACCTTCTTTACAGGGCCTGCCAGGAGGCAGTGTCTTATTCCTTCCTGACAGTCAGGTTATCCCGTGGATAAATGAAATGAAAACGGCTTTTCTGCAGGCAGAAGAATCGCTTCCCCAAAAACACCTGCTTGGACAAACGGTACAAAACCTTTCACCGGACTGTTCTGACGAATCATGGTGTAAATGGCTACCGACCGAATATGTGAAACCAGCAGAGAAAGCACTAAATCTGAACTATAAAAACAATAAACCTTTGATTAATGTCGAATCAAATTATTACGGCATCAGTCTTACAAAAAATGTCTATGATGTTGATGCAATAAGGTTGGAAGGATGGTGGTTCATGCTTGGAGGTGGTGCAGGATGTATTAATCTGAACGGTGAATTTTATCGTGGACAAGAAACTGGCAGTATAAATACTCAAACCTATATTGTTCCGCAGAAAAAAATCCTGAAGGACTTTATGAATAGCCTTGACTTACTGGTATTGTCACGTTTCACTGATTTTAGCGGTACACCTTCAGATGCATTTTGTAATATTCTTGGAGAAAATGGTAAACAATATGCACTTTACATCTTCCATGGTGCTTATGAAGGAGATTGGGGAGCGCATTTTATCCCTTCACAAGGGAATTTCCGAGATACAATTATATTGAATAAAATTCCTGAAGGAAATTATTTTCTTGAATGGATTGATCCTTCATCAGGTTGGGTCAAAAACTCAGAAAAACTAAGCTGGATTGGTGGAAACTTAATGTTAAAAACTCCGGAGTATTCCTTAGATATTGCTATGCGAATGCGAAAACAACATTAAATTCTTAACCAATAGACTCTCTATGTTAGACCTGCAGATAGGATGCATTTAATATGTCATCTACCCTCCAGGCTCCTTCAAAAATGATGGTTTAAATGTTGCTGAATTAGCAATTCTTAGTTTACTGGCAACATTAACTTTTTTCCAGCCTCCGGAAATTATCGCCGGGGGCTTTTCTTATATGAAATTTGCCCTTCAGATTAGGGGATTTTCCACTTTGAAAGCCAATTTGCCTGAAAATGTGATCAAACTATCGTTTATTTTGACGAATGATATTGACTTTGGAATTAAGATAGCGGAACTTTATATAAGAAATTGAAAAAGACCATATTATAGTAAAATTGACTTTGGCTTTAACATGGTATAACTTTAAAAGCATCGATTCTTAGAAATATTTATCGTTATATAATAATAGCGTCATGAATCACTTAATCAAAATCTATGTAACTGTTACACTTTTAGTTGGCTCAACAATATGTATTACTTTCTGTAATAAGAAACCAACTCCACCCGTCGTGACGACCACTAGTATCTCAGATATTTCTCAGACATCAGCGACTACGGGAGGAAATGTAACCTCAGATGGAGGAGAAGAAATTATAATCGCCGGTGTTTGCTGGAGTACTTCGGCAAATACATCTGTCAAAGATAAACATACCAACGACTCAAAGGTGGTTGGTAGCTTTTCAAGTTATCTGACAGGGCTGACTCCAAATACCAGGTATTACATAAGAGCTTATGCACATAATAAAACAGGTACCGGCTACGGTAATGAGATTTCATTTACAACAAGTCCATTGGTTGGTGCAGCACTTACAACCGCTGAAGCTACTTCGATTACATCAAGCTCTGCAATATCCGGAGGTAACATAATTGCGGATGGCGGAAGCGCTGTTTCTGAAAGAGGTGTTTGCTGGAGCACTTCAACCAATCCTACAATTGCAGATTCACATACAACTGATGGTACAGGAATTGGAAGCTTTACAAGCATTCTGACAGGATTGACAGCTAATACAACTTATTACGTAAGGGCTTATGCTACTAACAGTGCAGGTACTGCATATGGAAATGAAGTATTCTTTGCAACAAGTGCTGTTTATGCTAATTGTGGTACAATAACAGATATTGATGGCAATACATATAATAGTGTCACAATTGGCACTCAGTGTTGGATGAAGGAAAATCTTAAAACCACGAGATATCGCAATGGTGATCCCATCCCTTCAGGGCTTAGCGATGTTGATTGGTACGGTACCACGTCCGGAGCGTATGAAATTTACAATAATGATAATGTAAATAATGACATATTCGGAAAGCTTTATAACTGGTATGCTGTAGCCGACAGCCGTCATTTGTGCCCTACAGACTGGCATGAGCCAAGTGACGCTGAGTGGATAATTCTTGAGACATACCTTACAAACAATGGCTATGGATTCAGTGGTGGTGGCAATGATATTGCCAAATCCGTGGCTGCTACATCCGGCTGGGTTGAGAGTAGCTTAGCAGGTAGCATAGGTAATGATCTGGCCAGCAATAACAGTAGTGGATTTACTGCACTTCCTGGTGGCTTCCGTCACTACAAGGGTTTATTTGACTACATTGGTTACTATGGTTTCTGGTGGTCTTCTTCAGAAGGTGAGTCCGGTTCAGATAATGCCTGGTGCCGATATTTGCATAGTAATTCTATCGATCTTAATAATATTCAATACGATAAACGTAAAGGCCTATCTGTCCGTTGCCTCAGGGATTAGTGGACCATTAATAACAGCTTTTAACAACTCCCCGGAAATCAGTTCCGGGAGTTATTTTTTTTCGTAAATATATGATTATGGGAGTAGAATTAAGCATAAAAAAGGAGGTAGCGTGAGTAAGAAATTTGGTTGTTATTCAGTTAAATAAAACAATATCAGACTTTCAGCACTACCTTCCGTAATGCTAATATAAGATAAAACTATTATTCAGTAACTTTACTGCCAATTGGTAGCAAATGAAGGGATTCCTTTACTTCGCATTAATTAAAAATATGGAGATTCATATAAATTAAAAGTAAGAAAATAGCAATCGTATTTTGAAAATTCAGTTTGTGAGTTTGATACTTCTACTTCAATTTTTGAACCTTTTTTACTATGAACCAAGAATGGATTTGAACCGTCTCTGGTTCTTGTACTTCTTTCGGGGTAATGACTTCTGATACTATCGATAAACATAACTAATTTGTCAGAAATAATAGGGTCCTTATAAATTTGAATATCGATAGATGCAATAACTCCCGATAGTGATCTATGATTCGGTTTATATTCATAGATACAAATATCAATCATCGGGGAGAATGTCAATAATCCAAGTTTAGAAATTTCCACTGTCTCCAGTTTCGATTGCCAGCATTCTGATCTACTATAATTTTCATTTTCAAATCTCTCGTATTTAAAATTATGTTCAAGCAATATTCCTCGCATATTATCTGGATTTGATAAAGCTATTTCAAAATCTCTAATCGTTAAAGATGGATTAGTTAATAACTGACAATAATTAATATTGCTTTTTAAAATTATTAAGAATGAAAGTATATAAATACTTTTCATAATTTTTGGATATTAAGTTCAATATTAGTAGCTAAAAAAAAATCAATATCAATTTAGAAATTTATCAAATATTTCAGATATTTTATTCATTGACATCTTTTTCTTTTGCATTGGTAAAAGTAAACATAATTGCAGCGAGATGTTTCAATCTGGGGACGGCCTTTTTTACTAACAGGTGCAATCTATTTTCTATTCAGAGTACAATATAGGTTGAAGGCGCATGCAAATTCTATACAAATGGCAAAAAAAAAGAGAGCCACAAACCTTGCAACTCTCTCATTTTACTGTATATACAGGTATTGGTAAGTATTAACCTGTAAAAAGATAAATTAAAAGAGATTAAGAAAAACTGGGGGGAATGTGGTGAAATAAGACTCTATAAAAAGAAGCCAGTACCCCATTAACCATAACCTATAACAGTTATTCAGTGGTAAAACGCTTGACTGGATACTGGCTATTATCAAAAGTATGATTTATTCGATTCTGTTAATATATTAATTATCAGGATTTTGACAAACCTTCAAAATAATGATGCAAACATCCTGATTTCTATTGTCAATAAAGTTATTTTGAAGAACAAAAGAAGCCAGCACCCTTAAAAATAAAGTTATTAGTCCCTATTGAATCAATCCAAATGTGAACCTGCCTATACCAGAATAGAAAGGATGCTGGCCGATATCAAATTTCTAAAAAAGATTTATACAAAGCAAACTTTTTTTGAAAGGATAAGTACGCCAATAACTAACCTGATGTGTCCTTGGAATGGCCTTGGGATATCAGCAAACAGGCAAAATCATAGTTAGGTATCACTTTATATATATGCCGTTATATATGCTCTATATACGAGCCATGTGGGATGATTCAAAAAAGTTTGACTTTAGCTTTTTGCTGGTGTAACTTTGTTATTAATTAATAACATCTTCTTATCAACTATCAATCAATCCAAAAGCAATGAAAAAATTAAGTTCTGTTACTGTAATTTTCGTATTCCTTTTGCTTATTTCTTATGGAATACAGGGGCAAACTACACAACCACAACTCGATCAGCTTAAATTAATGGAGCAGTTTCTAGGTACGTGGCATTTGCTAACAAATAGTGATACTGTAATAGTGGAAATCCAAAAATATGGAAAAGCATTTGTGGAAAATGATTACGATCTTAGGAATGGGAAAAAAAATTGGGGGAGCATATGGACCTACGGCTTTTCTCCCGATGAGGGCAAGTTTAAGATTTTCGCAGTTCAGTCAACTGGAGATTACTTAACATTGATCGCTTCGTTCACTACTGAAAAAAAGTGGGTCCAAGAAATAGTTCAAAACTTTAATCCTGGAAAAGTCCTCATGAAGGGTGAGTTTGTATTTGATACTCCAACAACTGCCACTGCCACTTCTTTTAATTCAGAAGGTGTAAAAACAGAAGAATATAAACTAATAAAAGTCAAATAGCAATCACTAACTCACATTCAATTAATAACTACAGTCTGTGACTATGAAAAAACTGCCATATTTATTTGTTCCTGTATCATTTTAATTGGATGCACTTCCAAACCGAAAGTGGACATCCAAGCTGAAATAGACGAAATCCGTAATATCGAAGAACAGTGGGTAGATGCAATTAATACAAAGGATATAGATAAGATAGTCAGCTTTTGTTCGCCAGATATTGTTATCATGGACGCTAATGTTCCAATAAGCGTTGGTCATCAAGCCGTTCGCAAATCATATTTCTCGTCTGTTGATTCTACAATTTTAATAAGTCATACAGAGAAAGTTGATGTTTTAGAAGTTTAAGCCTCAGGCGATCTTGCTTACACACTCTCTCTATTTGACCTTTTTATTCGCTTTAAACAAACAAACCTGCTTGAGTTAACCTATGCAATGAGTGAGACCATATTTTAAAAGTTGTCATTTCTCCAAAGACTGATACATCATGGCATTCCTGTATTTATCCATCAACTCCTTGTTTAGATCAAGAGGAGGTTTGGCTCCTTCAGGCAAGAAAGTCTCATAGGGGTGACTTTTAGAGTATTCGGTAAACTCGGCCTTTATCTCCTCAAGCAATTTTGGTTTTGTTATCAGATCGAGCGCTGTTGCTGCCATTACCTTTGCCCCGGTATTAAGTCCTTTCCATGCAGCTTTACCGTACACCGAAGTTACTGTTGACCAGTGATGTCCTATAATTCCCGGAACTACCCCAGGAAAATTAAGAGTTGCAGTCGGGGCTATTAACGAGACCTCTCCCACATCTGTAGAAGCGCCTCCTGTCTCTACTCCTGATGGCTGACGCAAAGGACTGATCTTCGCCATATAACCTGCCTCTTCAGCCCCCAGCTTCTTCTGAAGCGATTTTGCATAAGCATTTTCATCTTCTGTCCATTCAGGCAATCCGATAAGTTCAATATTCCTTTGTATAGTTTCAGCCAATCCTTTATTTGAGTGCTTCTGATGAATTGCTGATAAGACAATTACAGTATCAAGGACAGTCCCGGATGCCAAGGCAGCCCCCCTGGCACAATCAACGACTCGTTTGTACGTCTCTTCAAGTCTGTCATCAGTATTCCTAACATAATACCATACAGAGGCTTTATCGGGAACGATATTTGGGGCTTTTCCGCCTTCGGTAATAACATAATGCAACCTGTGCGTATAGTATAAATGCTCCCTGAGATAATTAGTTGCAACATTCATCAGTTCGACACCGTCAAGCGCACTTCTTCCGCTCCATGGCGCTGATGCAGCATGCGCCGTTCTGCCTTTAAATGAAAAGAGTACTGACATGACCGCATTT